>SXGU01326356.1_pt1 | contig 20278 bp, 23 predicted proteins | sample 3174531 | NCBI WGS metagenome assembly SXGU01 (sample SAMN11356863, study PRJNA531348) | freshwater metagenome | isolation source: freshwater sample F1-140 | place: China: Fuxian Lake, Yuxi | collected 2017-12-25 | reverse complement strand
TTCGACCCGGTTGCCTCGACAACCGAACGGCCTCCACTTTGAACTCTCGGGTAAACTTCCGTCGCTGACGCATCTTGCTCGCTCCTCGTCTCGCACTCTACGCGCTTATCTACGCGCCCGCAAAACGGGGGGAAGTCCACACATCGAGATTTCCATGATGATTCCTGAGTGTTCGCGTCATCGCCGACGCAATGGATGCGTTGTGACCGTTCAAGCTCTTTGCCAGTTGAGATTCTGCAACGGGCGGATTCTGACATCGACATGAACCGAACCTTGCTGCCGTGTTTGCAATTCTTCTGCCGTCCGGAGAGCCAGCTCAAGACTTCGCAATGAACCAGCGAGACCATGCACGCGAATCGCCTCAGCGACTGACTCCACTCGCAAACCGGAGTGATCAACTTCTCGAACAGGAGTCACAGCCTCTCGTATCAGTGGCCCTGCATCGAGTACCCGAAACTCCGAAAGTTGATGCTTCGATTCGACTTCGTCGCACCACTTCACGAAGTCGCCTTTTCGCATCCGATGAAGTATCCCCGTGAAAGATCTGTTGAGTCTCATTGTCTTTCGCTCCATTCACTCTGACTGCGTTTGAAGGTTGCCACGTTTGTGCAACACCCTGCGCTAGCCTTCTCGGGCCGACACAGATTCCTCAATGCGTGGCCGGGAATCGACTGCGTTCGCAGAGTCCTGTTGCATTTGTCTACATAACTCTTCCCGGACGATGGCGATTCCATCGGGTGCAGTGATCCCCAGGCGGACCTTTCCCCCACGCACATCCAAGACCGTGACCACGACGTCGAGTCCCGGCAAGTAAATCTGTTCCCGAACCTTGCGACTGAGTACCAGCATGATCATCGCTCCCTAAGAAAAACGTTGGGACGCTCAAAAGGCACATCACTGCGACACCGGCGAGGCCCGCTAAAGATCACTCGCTCCGGCACATCGCAAACATCGCGGCGACGCTCAAGCGCTCGACTCACCGATCGAGCGGCACGTTCGGCGACGTTTGCCACCACGGTGATAACCGAAGGATCGATGTCTTCGATAACCACTTCACCACTCGGAATTAACACAATCCGCAAGCGGCATTGCTTGTCGCATCCACCGCGATTGCCGTTCACATCGCGGAAGATCACCGAGACGCGGCGAATTCGCGATGAAAACCGTCCCAGCGCGAATTGCAGTCGGCGCTCAATCCATTCACGCACGCCTTCCGCCAACATCACACTTCGTTTCGTCACTTCGATCAGCATGATCCCTCTCCTGTTGTGCGATTCGCCTGACTTGCAGACTCAGTTTGAAATTCGGCGAGCGAGGGGCTTGCGCCCCCAAAGCTGTGCGGGTTCATCGGGCAGAAACCTCGCAACACCTTCGCTGACACCTCGTCAGCCGCTCGCCTGTCTCTCAGGCCGGCAAACAATACTCTGCTGCGTTAGGTTCAACTATTTGAAACTCTGTCATAGACACATTGATAAACTCGAAGTACTGTTGCCGCATGGACTGGCTCAACTATCACCACATGCTCTATTTCTGGACGGTCGCGCGCGAAGGAACGATCGCGCGCGCGGGCGAGAAATTGCATCTCGGTCAGCCAGCCATCAGCACGCAGTTACGGCAGTTGGAAAGCTCGCTGGGCGTGAAGTTGTTTCAGAAGGCGGGCCGAAACCTGGAACTGACCGAGACCGGCCGCCTGGTGTATCGCTACGCCGATGAAATCTTTTCGCTCGGTCGTGAGTTACTCGACACTCTCAAAGGACGCCCGACCGGCAAAGCGATTCGATTCGTCGTCGGCATCGTGGATGTCGTTCCAAAACTCATTGCGAAACGACTGCTTGAGCCAGCACTGCAACTCCCCGACCCCCTGCGGTTGATCTGCTACGAAGATTCGCTGGAAAAACTGCTCAGCGAATTGGCGTTACACAACGTCGATCTAGTTCTCTCCGACACGCCAGTCACCGGCGCGATGAAAGTCCGAGCGTTCAACCACCTGCTGGGCGAAACCACAATCGCGGTCTTCGGCACGAAAGAGTTGGCTCGGAAGTATCGCAGAGACTTCCCGAAGTCGCTCGACGGAGCACCGTTCCTGCTTCAAGGCCGAGCGACTGCCGTGCGCCGATCGTTAGAAACCTGGTTTGACTCACAAGACCTGCACCCAGCGATTCGCGCCGAGTTCGACGACAGCGCGTTGCTGAAAGTTTTCGGCCAGGCGGGCGAAGGACTGTTCGCCGCGCCATTCGTGATGAAAGACGAAATCTGCCGTCAACACGAAGTCGATCTTGTCGGCGAGATCCCTTCCGTTCGAGAACACTTCTACGCGATCTCCGCCGAACGCCGCATCAAACATCCCGCCGTGTTGGCGATCTCTTCGACCGCACGAAATGACCTGTTCGTCAAATGACTTCTTGGGGACTCGGTCAGGAGTTCAGCCGCCAAATCGCAAAATTCAGAATCGCGGCGAACGATGTCCAAGTCAGATACGGAGTCAGCAGCCACGCGGCGGTGACGGACTTGCCTTGAAACGCGAGGCAAGTGGCGACGATGGCAAGCCACAGCGCGATGATCTCGGCGAAGGCGAGTCCGGGGCGGTGCAGGCCGAAGAACAGAAACGACCACGTCACGTTCAGCGCGAGTTGAATGCCGAACCAATTCAACGCCGGTCGTGCGGCACGCCAGCCGTGACTTCGCCACACAAGCCATGCGGAGACTGCCATCATGAAGAACAATGCGGACCAAACGGGACCGAAAAGCCAGTCGGGCGGATTCCAGCTCGGCTTGGCCAATGTTTGGTACCAGCCGCCGACAGAAGTTGATGTCGCCGCTGCTCCCAAGCCAGCCGATGCGAAGCAGAGGAAGATGAAACCGATCAACCACGCCACTTGATTCAGTGCTGAAGGTCGCCACGCCGTTACCGGTTCAGCGGACTCGCGAGCAGTCGTTGCGATGCCGTTCAACATGCCGCCGAAGACGAACTCGTGCAGTGGGTAGATCGCGTACCAGTAGGCCAAGCCGGTCAAGCCCACCGGATCGAAGATGGCGGTCTGTCGAATGCGCGAACCGTGGTCCGTCGGCTCGACTTCAAATTCGAGCCATGCTCGGCCGGGAAGTTTCATCTCAGCAACGAGTCGCAGCCGGCGATTGGCTTCCAGCGATTCGATACGCCAGCAATCCACGGTGTCTCCGTTTTCGAGTTCCACCGGGTCGCGCCGAGCTCGTCGCATTCCGACTCCACCGACCAGCAGATCGAGCCAGCCGCGCAGCCGCCACAACCAGTTGCCGTAGTACCATCCGGTCTGACCGCCGATCCGTTGAATCGGAGCGAACGCCGCTTCGACCGAGACGCCGATGTCAACTTCTCGCGAATCGACCAAGCGCGTTCCGAATCGGATTCCGCCCCAGCGCTTGGGTCGGCCTGACGCACTGAGCGCGTCGGACCAGCGCGTGGCCGTTAATTCGTGATCTTCGTTGACGAGCGCTCGCGCGATGGCCTCACTCACGCCGCGCGGGCGAATCGCAAACACTTCGCTCGCACGCGAGTTGGTCACGAGCGTCGGATTTCGCAGGCTGTCGACCAGCTTGCGGCCGACGCGGGCGTAAACCGGCGTCACCAACCCCAGCCACAAGCTCGACAGTCGCGGCGAGAGAAACGGCACCGAGATCATCCAGTGTTTCAGCCCGCGCTGCCGAGCGTACTCGCGCATGATCTCGCTATACGACATTTGGTCGGGACCGCCGATCTCGAAGATGTCGCTCGGCCCGACGGGCAGATCCATCGCGGCCAGCAGGTAGCTCAACAGGTCTTCGATTGCGATCGGCTGAGCAGGAGTCGAGACCCACTTCGGGCAAAGCATGACCGGCAGCTTTTGAACGAGCGCCCGAATCAGCTCGAACGACAGACTGCCGGAACCAATCACGATCGACGCACGGAATTCGATGACTTGCGCTCCTGATTCGTGCAGGATGTTCCCGACCTCCTGCCGGCTGCGCAAGTGCTTGGAGAGTTGCTGCTGCTCCTCACCCAAGCCGCCGAGGTAGATGATGCGCCGCACTCCGTTTCGCTTCGCAGCTTCGGCAAAGTTGCGAGCGGCAATTCGATCCTCGTCCTCGAAGTCCTTGCCGGTCCCCATCGAATGCACGAGATAAAAGGCCGTTTCGATGTCGCGCAATGCAGTCACCAACGTCTCTGGCTGCAACACGTCTCCGGCGACGACTTCGGTCGCGGGACCAACTCGCGGCTGCAAGAACTCCGGCCGTCGAGCCAAACAACGCACGCGAATGCCACGCTGTTCAAGCAGAGGAATCAGTCGCCCGCCGACGTACCCAGTGCCGCCCGTGACCAGAACTCGTGAATCCGCAAACATTGTTAAATCCTAAAACGGCAATCGTCCCCAATGCGCTCGTGTCCGGTTCACATCATTCGCTACAGCCTTATCGTCGTGGGAGCGATTGAGGCGGCCCCGCGGCGAATAAGGCATTGCACTCGTCTTCCAACATCCCACTGATGATCTTGCATTTCCAGGCCGGGCTGCGGCTGACGAGTTCCTCGGCGAGGAGGTCGATTTGTCGCCAACCGTGTTTCTGAAGAAACCGGATTGATGTGCCGAACACTACCATCTGAATTCCGCTCCATAAGATCGCCGACATGCACATTGGGCAGGGCTCAGTCGTGGTGTAAAGCACCAACTCACTGCCCGTAATTTGGTGGCCGGATCGGAAAAGTGCGTTGAGGGCGTCGATCTCACCATGCCAAGTTGGGTTGATCATCGACCGGTTCCAACCCTCGGCAACGGTATCGCCGCTCTCTCGGTGGACGATGACGGCCCCAAACGGCAACTCGGGCGTATTATTCGTCAGCGCGATTGCCCGCCGGATGTGGCGTTCGTGATCGAGTTTCAATGTCTTGTTCCTTGGCAGCAGATATTGAATTGAATCAGCGCAAGCGAGTTTTGTCGGCTGCCTGCTTGAGGAGGCGAAACGGCGCCAGAAGCGTGTTCCACCACGAGGCCCGACTCCCGTCTGCGCAAGCCAACAATAGGCTTAAGTCGTCGCCAATTGGCTCGGTCGCTTGGTCACGCAATTTTGTGAGCAAACTTTGCAGCAATCGATCGGGTCGCGTGGCATCGAGCGTCTGAATGAGATTGAGCAGACCTTGGGTCTCTAGCAGCTTTCCATCGGCAACCCGCGTCTCCGTGAGCCCATCCGTGTAAGCCAGGATCATGTCACCGTTGCTAAGATTCAGACGGGTCTGACCGTATGCCACGCTTTCCGAGATGCCTAATGGAGTATTCAGCAGACCCGATGAAACGGCTACACCGCAGTCGATCTCGAAGAGTTCCCACCTTCCAGTCTTCCGACGGTAGAGCAGCGGGCGCGGATGGCCCGCAACGCTCAGTTGAAAGGATTGAGTGCTGGCAAAGAAGGTACCCACGATCGCCGTGGCAAAGCTGCCCTCCTGGTTTAGTTCCACGAATTCTCGGTTCATCCCCTCGACAAACTGAGCTTGGTTGATGCTATTGACGTGTCGCCGCATCAGATCACGCAAGCGCCGAGCCAATCGTGAAACGCGGGGTCCATGCCCGCTGACATCGGCCAGCAGCATCCTTGAAATGCGACCAGAGGCACAGGACGAAAGATAGTAGACGTCACCGCCGCTGGATGCATTTTCGTGAGGACAGGAATAAACCCACACATCCAGACCGGGGCGATGAAAGTGCTCTTCCACACCCTGATTGCCACCCCAGATCTCCAGGCACTGCATTGTCTCAGTCATGAATCGCTCGCTGATGGTGATGTCGCCGCACCCAAGGCAGTCAGAGCTTGCCGGACATGTTCGTCCGAGGCGAACTGCGCCGAGAAGATTTGTCGGATGATCCCTGCTTGATCGATGACGTAAGTGACCCGCCCCGGAAACAGCCCCATCGTCTTCGGAACTGCAAATGCCCTGCGCAGCGAGCCATCGGTGTCGCTGATCAAGGGGAACGACAGATTGTGCTGCCGCGAGAACGCGCGGTGACTTTCCTTGGTATCACCGCTGACGCCGATCACGCCCGCCCCGGCTTCGATGAATTGCTCATAGGAGTCGCGAAACGCACAGGCTTCCTGTGTGCAAATCGGCGTGCCGTCTTTGGGGTAGAAGAACAGCACCAACGCACGCTTTCCCAAAAAGTCGGCCAGACCAATCTTGTTGCCTTCATAAGTCGTCGCAAAAAAGTCCGGTGCGTGGTCGCCCACTTCAAACTTTGCCATGTTTCTGCTCCCAGAATTGGCGATATCCGTGTGACTCAGCGAAACGAGAACCATGCCATCCACAGGACCAATCCCCCGTGTAGGCTCCATGCACCTGTCCTCAGCCAATTGGTCGAGACGAGATGCTGATGAACAATTGGGTCGAAGCCTTTTGACAGCACCTCGTGACACGGAACCTGAATGAAGGCCGTCGACAACCAACAAACTCCAACAAGTGCTAATCCGGACCAGACGGACCACTCGGCGACGCCGGTCGGGCGGAACCAAATCAGAAGCACTGCCGTCGCCGCTTCGATCAGCATCGGCGGCGCGACCACCCACGTGGTGAGAGCCGTGTGACGCTGTTCGTAGATTGGAAATTGCAGAATTCCGACGCTGGCAAAGAGCGGATAGTGCACGACCTGCACAAACCAAATGAGCCCCACCATGTACAGAGACGATCCGAGGTGGGCGAGGAACAAAATTCGGATGAGTGGGTCGTTCATGCCAGATCCTTCAATACGGCTTCCGCAGCTCGACGCCCCGAGACCATCGCGCCTTGGATGGAAGCGTTGTCTCGATGATCTCCACAGACGTAGATTCCGGACTGCCAGCGAACGGGGCGTTCTGGCACGTTCAACGCCGGCGGGCTCTGAGCGGGGAGCGCGTAAGGAATCGAATACGTTCGCACATGACGCCAGTCCTGGACCGCAGCGCCGAACCACTCGCCCAGCTGCTCGCGCACCTCGGCCAAGAGCCGATCGGGATCGTTCCCCGTGCCCAAGACTGTCACAGAGACGAGGCTCTTGTCGCCCGGGCCATAAGTAGGCGCGGCGACTGTGGGGACACAGAGATTGTTGATCGGGCCGCGACCATCACCGTTCAAGACGAGCAGCGGTTGGGCAATGGGGGGACAGGGTGCCGCAAAGTAGAGGCACGTCGTGCCCTGTCCCGTCGGGGAAATGGTATCACCCAGCAGTTCCGCGGCCATGCGGCCTTCGACCGCCACCACCACGAATTTGGCACGGAGCTCTTCCCCGGTGGAGAGTGTCACCGCACCAGGTCCAACTCGCACCACCCGGGCTCCCAGCCGGATCCTGTCGGACGGCAACGCCGCGGCCAGTTGTCGGGGGATGGCTTCCATCCCCTCTGCGGGCAGACAAGCACTTCCAAGCGAGAACATGCGAAACACGAAGTTCAGCATGCGGCTGGAAGTTCGCAGCTCGGAGTCGAGAAAGATGCCGCCCAGAAACGGCCGAAAGAACCGCTCAATCATAGACGGTGAGAAACCCGCATCCTGAAGTGCCTGGATGGATGTAGTTTCGGAGTCGCGAAAACGGTCCTCAATGGTGCCCCGTAATGATCTTGAGCGAAAACTCGCGACGCGTAACTTGTCAGCGAAGGAGCCGATGGGCGAGAACAACGAACGGATGGCGGACAACGGTCGCCGCCAGGGGTCGGTCAGTTCGTGAAACCGGCCACCGTAACGAACCAGAGCACCGGGCAGAAACGGCTTCAGGTCCAACGCTTCATAATCCAGGATCGCCTTTGCTTCCGGGTAACTGGTCAAGAAGACCTGAAAGCCTCGGTCCAGGCGAAACCCATCCACGATGTCAGTACGGATTCGGCCCCCAACACCGCCGGAAGCTTCCAGCACCAGGCAGCGGATACCCTGCTGCTGCAATCGGCGAGCGCAACACAATCCGGACAGACCCGCCCCGACAATCAGAACATCATGGTTCATGCGGAGTGGTTACTTTCGCTCGCTGATGACGCCGTCGTCCATTTTCCGGATTCGATCAGGCTCCGCGTCTTCTCATGGCGGTAGGCGAACATGGCTTCGAGCTTGCGACGAACCAACCAGCCGCCCAGCCAAAGGCCGAACAGTCCCAGTGGAGTCTGATATTCGACTTCGTCACGCAACACCGTTCCACCCTGGCCATCATCAAGGATCCGATGGCGATGATACCAACAAGCGAACGGTCCAGATTCCTGGCGATCGGCAAACAGCTGAGGCGGCGCGTACTCGGTGTGAACAGCAACCCATCGGATCGGAATCAGCCCCAAGATTCGCCCGCCTAAGACGACCCTGCTGCCGATCTTCAGTGACCCACTGGACTCGACGACCTCCATCTTCTCCCAAGGAGGAATCAAATGCCGCAGCGCATCCGGGCTTTCATGAAAGCCAAAGACAACCTCCGGCGGTGCGTTAATCGAGCTTTCTTTGACGAACTGCCTTCGGAGCAACGTGCCGGGTCGCTGGTCATCTTTCCGATTCGTTGCCGCGTCCCAAAGAATCATCGCGAACGGAATCCACCAAATCAGATCGTTGGTTAGGATCGTCAAGCCAAACAGCGGCGGAAATGTCCCTCGTGCAAGTGCCACAACGAATCCGATCGGCCCGAAGGCCTTACCCAACAGCCCAACGAGCACGATCGGCCAATGTGTTCGCGAGTCACCGGCAGCAATGAGATAGCCAATGCCGTACACGCCAACGATCATTCCCACGCACTGCCAGATTTCCGGATAATTCAGGCGACTGATGCCTGAGATATCGAACAGGAAATGAGGAAATGCGATCGTCGTTGCGCCCCACAGCAGGTTGTAGATTCCCGCAGCCCAGAGCCAACGAGTCGCCCAAGTCGGCGATTGTAAGTTGTCTGTTGAGAGACTCATGCCACCCCTCTGCTTTCGCTCACTGCTGAGTCCCCGATAAATTTACTTCCGAAGCGGTCGCCTCGGTCACGATGTCGTGTGACGGTGCAGAATCACGATCCGAACCTTCTGCAGCTCGGGCCAGGTTCCGCAGCATGCCGGCGAACACGAATTGATGCAGGGGATAGATCCCGTACCAATAGAGCAGCCCGGCCAGTCCCAACGGGTCGAAGATCGCCGTTTGTCGAATCGTACTTCCTTGCTCGCAGGGATTGACCTCGAACTCCAGCCATGCCCGCCCAGGCAATTTCATTTCCGCTTTCAGAAGCAGTCGATGATTTGACTCGAAAGCATCCACGCGCCAGAAGTCGAGTGGTTCTCCCACATGCAAATTGTTCGGATCCCGTCGACCACGGCGAACACCGACTCCGCCGATCATTAGGTCTAGGAATCCGCGAAGTGACCACAGCCAGTTACCGTAGTACCATCCGGTCCGACCGCCAATGCGCCGAATCGCTGCGAACGCTTGGTCGGGAGGAACAGCGACCGTCACCGTACGCGAATCCACAAGCCGTGAGCCGAACCGGTCACCGCCCCAAGATTGCGACTGACCGGCCGACGACAGAGCGTCCGACCAGCGGGTTTCAGCGAACTCCCGATCCTCGTTTATCAATGCCCGAGCAATTGCATCGCGAACGCAACGAGGACGCACTGCGAACACCGACTCCGCGAGGTTGTTTGAAACGAGCGTCGGATTCCGGAGGCTTTCGACCAGCTTGCGACCGACGCGTGCATAGAGGGGGGTGACAAGCCCTAGCCACAGACTGGACAGATAGGGAGTCAGTAGAGGCACAGGAATCATCCACCGCGTCAACCCGCGTTGTCGGGCGTACTCTTGCATGATCTGACCGTACGACACCTGATCGGGACCGCCGATCTCATAAACTTGGGAAGCGACTGATGGGAGGTGCAATGCTCCGAGGAGATACGCCAAGAGATCTTCTATGGCAATCGGCTGAGCTTCGACTTGGACCCAGCGCGGACAGATCATGATCGGTAGTCGTTCTACCAAGGCTCTAATCATCTCAAATGATAGACTGCCGGAACCGATCACGATCGACGCACGGAACTCGATGACCTGTGAGTGATGGGCTCGCAAAACATCTCCAGTCTCCTGTCGACTGCGGAGATGTTTCGAGAGCGACTCATCGGGATTACCGAGTCCGCCCAGATAGATGATGCGGCGGACGCCAGCGTGTGTCGCCGCCTTGGCGAAATTTTCCGCCGCGATCCGGTCCTGAGATTCGAAGTCGCGGTTATCTCCCATCGAATGCACGAAATAATAGGCGGTCTCCACTCCCACGAGAGCGCCCTGAAGAGAATCGAGATTGAACACGTCTCCTTGGACAACTTCAGTGGTGGCGTTGACCCAATCCTGTAAGGAATCGGTTCGCCGGGTCATACAGCGAACGGGGATGCTCCGTTGTTTCAGGAGCGACAATAGTCGTCCTCCCACATAGCCTGTGGCCCCGGTCAATAAGATCAGCCCAGACATGTTGCAATCCCCACCGCTGCGACGCTGCTTATCCACCGGTATACATTGAAATCACGCACGAGGAAGGAGCATCCGAACCCAAAATGGCTGTTTCGGATGCACTTCAATTCTGCCTAGCCACCTTATCCGAATAAACAATCGGATGTCAGACCGCGTGCCTAACGTATGCAGTGATTGCAGAAGTGACCGCGAACAGCGTCGGATCGTCCGTAAAGTCCGCCAGTGGTGGACGGTGAGAACAAGGTCTTGTTCGTCTGCAGTCAAACTCATCGGCCGGCCATCGACCACCCCAACAATTTGGCCGGCCATACTCAGTTTGGGAGTTGACCCGCGTCTCCGGTGCGGATTTTCAACGTCCCGCTCAGGACCCACTCCGCGTGTTCCGCCTTGGATCCTGTCCCGCTAGGCACCTTAACGTGCATGTCAACAAACTCGTAAGAAATGACCGCATTCTTACCAGTCAGTTGCTCGTAGAGGCCGATCGCGAGGCTAGGCCAGTTAGTCGTGTGCTCAGTCGTCATGTGGAACTCCCAGAAGTAAAAGGCAAAGAAAAAATCGATAAGTCAACAGTTAGTAAAGAACCTTCAGCAACCCCGACTGCGGTTGCGAACTGGGCAAAGATACCATTCGCTCGCAACCGCGTGTGGAGCGTTATTTTGGCGATATGACGCTGTCGATGATGTGAATAACACCGTTGGTACACAGGATGTCAGTCTTTACGACTGTTGCACCATCGACCTTCACTCCAGCCGTCGTGTCAATGGTAATCTCCTGGCCCTGCAATGATTTGGCGGATTTCAGCTTCACTACATCAGCGGCCAAGACCTTCCCCGCGACCACATGGTAAGTAAGCACGCCTTGCAGCTTCGCCTTGTTTTCGGGTTTCAGTAGGTCCGCGACAGCGTCCGCAGGAAGTTTCGCGAAGGCCTCGTCCGTCGGGGCGAATACCGTAAACGGGCCAGTACTTTTGAGAGTATCCACCAAGCCGGCAGCCTGAACGGCCGCGACCAAAGTCTTGAAAGCGCCTGCAGCCACAGCCGTGTCAACGATGTCATTCATTTTTTGAGTCCTTATTTCGAGATCATTTCCTGAACGACGCCGATTTAAATAAAACGTCCAAATCGTCCATACGAGCTAAACCGCGAGATCGAGACTGAGTTAACAGTGGAAATCCGAAGAGTTTTGCTTTTCGGGTTCTCAGCCGGGCCTTTAGCGTGATGGTTCAGAAAATACGGCCGCCACAGGGTTGTCACTGCTGGCTTAGCCATGCAGTGCGGTCAGGAATGCGTCCGCCAATCGATGGTGCTCGGCCATCCGTTTGCCAAGCTTTTCTTTCATTCTCACCATCATGGTCATCCGGGGATTCGCCGCAAATAAATCGCTATTGCGATCGATAAAGCGCCAGTAAAGCGCATCCCAAGTCGCGCACCAGGGGCCTTTCTTGAAGTCGCTCATCTTCAATACGTAACTTGACCCACTGATGTAGGGTTTGGTCGTCATCAACCCTCCATCAGCGTACTGGCTCATGCCGTAAACGTTTGGCACCATCACCCAGTCGTAGGCGTCGATAAACATCTCCATGAACCATCGGTAGACGGCGTCGGGGGCAATGTCGCAGAGTAGTAGGAAGTTGCCCAAGATCATCAACCGCTCGATGTGGTGACAGTACCCAGTGCGCAGGACACGATGGATGACTGCGTCCACGGGCTCGATGCCGGTTGTGCCTTCATAGCACGCGGCGGGGATGTCGTGGGTGAATCCCCAGAAGTTGCGGGTGCGCTGCTCTCTCCCATGAGTCAGGTAGACCAGCCGAATGAATTCTCGCCAGCCGGCAACCTGACGGACAAAGCCCTCCAAAGAGTTGAGCGGAACGTGTTCAGACTGAGCGAGCGCGGCTTCGATCACCTGGCGAGGCGAAAGCAAACCGACATTAAGCATCGGTGTCAGTACCGAGTGGAACAGCACGTCGTGCGCCGCACTGATGGCGTCCTCGTAGTCGCCAAACGACGCCAGCCGTTCGTGAACGAAGGCGTCGAGCCAGGCCGCGGCCCCGGCATGGTCGGTTGGATAACCGAACTCCGCATCCACACCAATCGCTTTTGAAAAACTCGCCCTTACGTACTGCCTCGCTGCTCCGACGGATTTCCCCTCGCGAGGGTGCCGCAGTGTCGGAATGGGAACGCCCTTCGGCAATTTCTTGCGGTTTTCTGGGTCAAAGCTCCATTGACCTCCGACCGGCTTTTGATCCTTCTCCAGCAGAAGGCCGAGCCGTTTGCGCTGGGCAATGTAAAATCCAGTGAAGTACAGGCGTTGTTTGCCGACTGTGAAGTCACGAATCACCGACCGGGGAGTGAGGAAGTGCGGGTCATCGAGCACGGAAGCTGCGATCCCTTGCTTCTCTAAAGCCGCTGAGAGTCGCATCGATAGCCAATCGTCGCAAGGATCAACATATTGCACCGAACGAATCTGAAGCTGCTTTAGCCGATCGGCAATCGCTGCCGTGTCCGCTATCTCGCCCGCTTCGATGTAATGAACCTTTATTCTTCGCTTTCGGAGACCTGCCGCGAACTGCATCATCGCAGCGCGGTGGAAGATCAGCTTCTGGCGATGGAAAGCGTATTGATTGAACAGCAGCGGTTCCTCGACGAGCACGGCTTGCGAGGCATCGACAAGTGCCGGGTGGTCGGCGAACAGTTGATGCGGATAGATGAGTGCGACGCGCGTCATGAATCAGTTTTCCTGGCCGGATTTCAGGTCGGCAGTTGCTTGTTGGCGGAGATGCTGACCTGCCGAAGGAGGCAATCAGCAGCGGCAACTCCAGAAAGGAATGCCCCCTCGACCCGGCCGCCAGCCAGCCAGTCGCCGCAAACAACAAGCCCCACGTCATCATCGAATAACACCAGCCGATCGACTGACAGAGGGGTGGCGCTAAACAGCCAGCGGTGGACGTCGAGGTGAATTGGGTTGAGTGCGGCTAAGGCCGTGATATGGGTGAAAGCGCTGAGCAGAGTCGCTTTTACGGTGTCCCGTTCGACATCCTGATGGGCCGACGACCATTCTGGCGAGGCGTGGAGCACCCAGCAATCGCGGGAGTAATCGCGGCCCGGCTTAGAACTGTTGCGAGCAACCCAAACCAGCGGCGAACCGTGCACGAACGCCCCATCCCAAGGCACCTCAACACGCCCATCGAAAGCGGCTAGCACTGCCCAGCAGGGCGTCATTGGAATGGCTCGCACCTCGGCGGCCAACGCATGATCGCCGAGCAATTCGGCCGCCTGTGGAGCAGGGAGCGACACCAGAACGTGGCTGAAAGGCCCATCACACCGTCCCGCTGCATCGGTGACTTGCCAGCCATTCCCGACCCGTTGAAGTCGGACGATTCTCGTCTCCAGGCGGACATTTAGGTCGGCGCCAAGGTGGTGAGCAATGGCCTTCATGCCGGGTACGCCCACGTATCGATGGGGCTGATCCGTCTTCAGCCGCACATCGGTGCCGTCGATGGTTACGATCCGGCCGGTCCAATCTGCGACGATTTTCTGCTCAGTCCAGGCCATGACCTGTCGGACGAAATGTGGGTCCCGGGCGGTAAAGTACTGGGCTCCGTGATCAAAGCTGAGCCCTGGATCGACTCGCCGCGTTGCCGTCCTTCCTCCAAGCCCTCGGCTCTTTTCGAACACGGTCACGTCGAAACCCAGATCACAGAGTGTTCTGGCGGTGATTAACCCGGAAATTCCAGCACCAATCACGGCGACGCGTGGCATCGGCGTTTGCCAGTCACTTACACTCATCGTTGGCTACCTCTAGCGACCAAGCTGGCTCCAAGGATCAAGCCGGTTCGCCCCGTCCGCTCTGTATGCATTGTTGGTGGAAAACAAAGACCTAAACCCGTAGGGCAGGAATCCGAGGATTAGATGCCGATTTTTTATCTCAAGTTGTATTTCTGTACGCTTCTGGCCTTTTTCGCCATCGACATGGTCTGGTTGGTTCTGGTCGCCCGCGGATTTTATCAGAAGCATCTCGGCTTTCTGATGCGGAGCACCCCCAACTGGACAGCGGCTATCTTATTCTAACTGCTATTCGTGTTTGGCCTGCTTGTCTTCGTCATCGTACCCAGCCTGCAAACTGGCTCGACGAAGAAGGTGCTAATCCTCGGAGCCTTGTTCGGCCTGATCACGTACGCCACGTATGATCTGACCAACCTGGCGACGGTCAAAGACTGGCCGTGGGTCGTGACGGTGGTGGATCTATTGTGGGGCTGTATCCTTACCGCTTCGGTCAGTTACATGGGATTCCTGGCTGGCAAGTGGGTGAAGTGAACCGCCTCATCACCAATCGGGGCAACGCGATCGTCGTTACACCCCACAGTAGATTGCAGATGACTGCTGCCGAAAGCCACCGGCTGCCCCAAGCAGGCGTGTCAATTCGTTGCGAGATTGCGTTCATGAGATGCTCCGAAAGTTAGCGGGAGCGGACGGAACCCAAGCCGCCATCGATCCCTAGCACTTGGCCTGTGACCCAACTCTGCTCAGGGTTTAGCAGCCATTCAATTGCTGCGGCGACATCATCCGGTTCACCGATCCGACCCAGAGGGTGCATCGCGGTCGATGCCTTCAACGAGACTTCGTTCGCAGTCAGTCGTGAAGTCATCGGCGTGCGGACCAAGCCGGGAGCGACGCAGTTGACTCGAATGCGGCGAGGACCATAGGTCGCGGCTGCCGAGAGAGTCAGTCCGATAACCCCAGCCTTGGCGGCGGCAATCGCCTCGTGGTTGGCCAAACCGATGCGTGCCGCAGCCGAAGACACCAGAACGATGGAACCGCCTGCGTTCATCATGGCCTTGGTACCGGCTCTCACGACCGCGAACGCAGTGTTCAAGTTCGCCGCGACCGTGGAAAACCACTCCGCTTCACTGGTCGAGTGTGCCGGTTTGAGAAGCAAAGATCCGACACAATTCGCGATTCCATCCAACCGTCCGTGTATTTGCATCGCGTGTTCAACACGGGCGTCGACTTCCTCGAACCGAGTCGCGTCGATCGGATAGGCAGATGCCTTAAGTTCGTCGGCCAGTACCTGCAACTTTTCGATGTTGCGACCGACAATGGTTAATCGCGCCCCGCGCGATGCCAGTCGGCGACACAGGCTTTCGCCGATTCCACCCGTAGCACCAAATACAAGATAGGACAGCGCCGAATCATTTTCTTGTGGCGTCATGTTGAAATCTCCTCAAGAGACAGGCGAATCTCGACTTCCGTTAGAAGCAGAGTGATTGATTTCTGGTTAGCGCAGCACTCCGATTTCACGTGTCCGAAGCTGCAGCAAATCCTCGGCTTGCCGGCTCACCTCGCGAAATCGCGCAGCGTTTCCGGGCAGTTTGATGTCCTCGTCGTAGGTCGGAATCATCGCCTTCATGCGAGTGCGGCCCTCGGAACTGGCCAGCAGTTGCGGGAAGCATTTCTTGATGACTTCGAGCATGATGTTGACTGAGACTGACGCGCCCGGAGATGCGCCGAGAAGTGCCGAAATGCTGCGGCTCGCGTCCGTGATGACCTCGGTGCCGTAATGGACAATGCCCGCTTGGCCGTCGGTCTTTTTAATTGCCTGCACGCGGATGCCGGCGTCGATCAATTTCCAGTCCGCGCCCTGCGCGGCGGGATAGAAGACATGCAGTACCTTCAAGCGATCGGCCATACTCTGCGTCCCTTGCTGAATGAGATAGCGGACGAGACCCACGTTATGGATTCCGATCTTCATGAGCGTCACAAGATTGTCTGGTCGGACTGAGAAAGGTAGATCGGTGACGCTCCCTTTCTTGTGGAGAAACTTGGTCGTCCACGCGGCAAATGGGCCGAAGAGCAGTGTCTTTGTTCCATCGAGCATCCGCGTGTCGAGATGCGGTACAGCCATCGTTGGTGCCGCATCGAGCGCCTGCCCATAGACCTTCGCCTGATGTTTCTCGACGACCTCGGGATTGTTGCAGACCAACCACTGTCCGCCGATCGGGAATCCGCCAAGTCCCTTGGCTTCAGGGATTCCAGACATTTGCAGCAGCGGCAGACTGCCTCCGCCAGCACCGACGAAGACAAACTGTGCTCGGTTCGTGCGAACTTCGTTCGACGCCAAATGCTTGGCTCGCACTTCCCATCCCGCATTTGTTTTTCGCAAACCGACAACGCGATGCCCGCAGGCGATGCCGCAACCTTCTTGCCGACCAAGCCAGTACAGGAGCCGGCGCGAGATCGCGCCGAAATTCACATCGGCCCCGCTATTCATCTTAGTCGCAGCGATGGGCACGTCGCCGCGGCCTACGATCAACAGCGGAGCCCAGTTGGCGATGATGGCGCGGTCGGTCGAATATTCCATTCCTTGGAAGAAATGATGGTCCGACATCGCGGCATGCCTGGCTCTCAGAAAGTCGACCTGCTCATCGCCATGCACAAAACTCAGGTGCGGTATGGGATTAATAAACTCCTTCGGGTTGTCCACCATGCCAGTGGCAACGGCGTAGCTCCAAAACTGCTTCGAGTGCTCAAACTGCTCGAAGATCTCAATCGCTTTACCGACATTCACCGATCCGTCGGCTTCCCGTTTCGGCGTGTAGCTCAGCTCGCAAATGCCGGCATGCCCGGTCCCCGCATTGTTCCAACCGTCTGAGCTTTCCTGTGCCAGCCCGTCGGTGACTTCATAGAGCTGGATGGAAAGTCGCGGCTGCAGACACTTCAGCATCGCCGCGAGATTTGCGGACATCACTCCGCTGCCAATCAGGATCACATCTGGGTTCTCGATGTGAGTCGCGGAAGTCAGAATTTGTGAATCGAGTGACATCGGCAGAACCTAAAGTGTTGAATCGCAGAAGTCGCGAGACGTCAAATTCGAGCCAACCCGAACACGGACATTTCATGACTTCGGGGAAACGACGATAACGGTCGCAGCATCAAACGTGAAAACACCTGAGCCGAACGACGGCTCAGGTGTTCTCGCGGAGTCGGCTGGAACTCCGAGAAGCCCCAGCACAGGGCATCACACTCAGTGCGGGTTACTCACGGCACGCTGGCTGGACCAAGGAGTACGATACTCGACCGGAGGTCGGGCAAACGTGAGCGACATACTGCACCTTGGCCGGAGCCACATGCGATGTCTTGGCGGTCGCAGCCGGGGGTAGCATCACGCTGTCAATCACATGGATGACTCCGTTCGAAGCGTCGATGTCTGTCGCGACGAGTCTCGCACCGTTGATGGTCGCCACACCGTTCTTCATCGCGGCGGTCAACATGCCGCCTTGCACCGTCTTCAGCTCCTTCTTGCTCAGCACGTCACCGGAGAACACACGACCCGGCACAACATGGAAGGTCAGAATGGCCGCCAGCTTCCCCTTATTCTCTGGCTTGAGCAGGCTCTCGACCGTTCCGGCCGGCAATTTCGCAAACGCTTCGTCCGTTGGAGCGAAGACGGTCAGCGGCTTGTCACCAGCCAGAACTTCGACCAACCCAGCCGCCTTCGCGGCGGCGAGCAACGTCTTGAATGTCCCCGCCTTGTCAGCCGTCATGGGGATGTTGTCGCCAGACGGCAGCAGCACTTGATCGACGACGTGAATGATCCCGTTCGAGCAATGAATGTCGGCCTTCACGACCGTCGCTTGATCGACTCGCACGTTGCCCTCTTCAACCTTGATGTTGACTCGCTGGCCATTCACAGTCGCAGCCGCATTCAGCTTGACGACTTGAGCCGCCGCCACCTTGCCAGCCACGACGTGATATGTCAGCACAGACACGAGCTGAGCTTTGTTTTCCGGCTTCAACAGCGTTTCGACCGTTCCAGCAGGCAGCTTCGCGAACGCTTCATCAGTCGGAGCAAAAACCGTGAACGGCCCTTTGCCTTGCAGAGTTTCCACAAGCCCGCCCGCCTTCAACGCGGCAGCCAGCGTCTTGAACGAACCGGCCTCGACCGCCGTCGTCACGATGTCCTTCTCAGCGGCATTCGCGGTCGAAACCGATCCTTGGACAACACCAATCGCGGCCATCGCCGCCACACTCATGAAAAACCTTCGATTCAACATCACACACTCTCCTTGCTGGGGTTTTGATTCACGAACGCCAATTCGACGGAATTCGCTGATTCGTAAATCGTTCAAATCGTCCACTCCTGCCAAACCGGAAAGATTCCGGTGTCTTAACTCACATTACTCACATTTTTTGAGAATTCAGAAAGACCGCATTAAGAAGAGGAATCGCTTAGGAAGCGTTCCAAGCAGATTGGACATTCAGTCGGAACGCGCTAGCGTCCGGTTCAAGACTCAAACGACGCTCCAAACCGGACGCTAGCGCCTCCCGGCTCGTGGGTTTTCTGACAAAGCCAGGTACGAACCCGTGCGTGCCCGCGTCATGGCCGCTTCATTAGCTGCCGTGTTCGGCACCGATTCCAACAGCCGTTTCACCGTCTGCTCGCGATAGTCAAAGATCGCTTTCAAGTCGCGTCGCACCATCAACCCGTGCATCGCTTTGCCAATCCAGCCGAGCGGAAGCCGGTAATTCACCTCGTCGATCACGCGTGTTGAGTCACCGACCGCTTCAAAGGTGTGTCGGTGATGCCACAGCACATACGGGCCGAGCAACTAGACATCGACGAATTCCAACGGCGGGTTCCAGACGGTGATTGCCGTTGTCCAATGGATCGGCCAGCCGTGAACTCGCAGCGCGTATTGAATGATCGTGCCGACTCGCATGTCGATGTCACCGGGCGTGAGGATTTCAAACCGCAGCAACGGTGGTGTCAGCGTTTCGAGATTTCTCGCGTCGGCGTCGTCCCGCGCGAGGAGATTGTGAAACTGATGCAGATGAAATGATTGTGATCCTTCGGGCGAATGAGTACGTTGTAAACTCCATCCACAACTCTTGTTGCCAACGTCACACGCGGCAGAATGGCAGGATGTAATGACCAGTTTCACGACTCAAGCAGTAACCGAACCACTCCTTGCAACGGCTCCCGCGGAAGTCATCACAGCTGAGTACGGAAAACCCGGCGAGGCGACCTATCGCCGAGTAAGCATCAATTTCTCGGCAGGTACGATCACTTTCTTTCGATGTCACACCCCGAGTCGATTCATGTCAACCGGTCCCGACACAGAATGCTCCTGCCAGCTTGAGGAGATCCGAGGGATAGGTTCGACATGGGGCCGCCCTCGCGATGTCGGTCCGGTACTCGAAGTGGTCACACCGACCGGGCGAGCTCGGCTGCCTCATTCGATGAGTGGCTTCAATGCCGTCCACGAGGTCATCGAGCAAGCTGTCGCGAAGTCCGGCAGCCGACTCAGGTGGCACGAAGCGGCGGCAGCACAAGAGGTATTAGTTCTTACGTGTGGAGCGATATTGGCGGCGGGCGTAATTTGGGCTTTGCCAGAGATGTCCCGCTGGGCCATTGCCGCGACCGTCTGGACGATGGTGTTAGTGCTACTTACTGCCTGCAGCCTGTATTCGCGGAGAAAACGCACGTGGTGGTAAGGCCAAGATACCGTTTCGCCGCCCACGAATCGGCCAGAACGACCAAGCTCTACGACCGCACCGGAGACGCCATCAGCCTCGACGAGATCGAACGCATCATCATCTGAGACAATGAGAGACAAACAGAAACCGCATCCGACAACGGAGATGAAGCAAGCCCCCCGCGGAGCGGTTTAGTTCAACGTCTTTTGTCCAGCATTACCGACCATTATCTACTTCTACTGTCCGTTGGTCTTTATCGAATCTAAGTTTTTGTGGGACAGTCTCTTCAGGGTTTTATTGAACCAGGAGGGGAGTTTGCCATGGACGGGCGTTTTGAGGTTCGGCGTGCGGAGTTGTTGGCACAGGCACA
>SXGU01347313.1_pt1 | contig 20279 bp, 22 predicted proteins | sample 3174531 | NCBI WGS metagenome assembly SXGU01 (sample SAMN11356863, study PRJNA531348) | freshwater metagenome | isolation source: freshwater sample F1-140 | place: China: Fuxian Lake, Yuxi | collected 2017-12-25 | reverse complement strand
TATATCAGACATAATCTTTAGCAGTTATTTTCTTGATATTTGGGGAGATCTTCGATCTCCCTTATTACTGCTCTTGATTAAGTCTGATCGCTGGCGCGATTATATCAGACATAATCTTTAGCAGTTATAAAGAATTCAAATTTAAAGACATTTTTTGCATTCATTGCAAAATTATACTAACTACCCTATTGAAATATTAAGTTATTATGATTATGTCTGATATAATTGCGGAGCAATCAGACTTAATCATGAGCAGTTATTTATTACAAAGTTATCATAATTAACACTTTTTTGAATTAGCAGAGGGGCCATGGGGAGCGTTTTTGAATTTAATAGACACAATGTTTTTAGCAAAGAACAAGCCAACCAACTTTTATCTTTGGTGTATAGAATCACTTCCGATGCCGATGCCGAACTAAAAAAAATTACCGATCAAATAAAGTTATATAAAGAACAAGGTGGTTCTCGAAATCTAGAAATAGCCTCTGACCTTGAAGGCCATGCTCAAATTATTATTACAAAATGGGAATCAAAAATTATTAAATTAGGATTAGAACCTAAGGGAGTTTGGCTTGTTGATTTTGATTCTGGTAGTGGATATTTTTGCTGGAAATACCCTGAATTAGAGTTAAAATTTTGGCATGGTTACAAAGATGGTTTTAGCAATAGACAACCTATAGAAGGTACCAAAAACATTGATGAGTGCGATCCCCTACATTAAATAATTTCGTACCACCGTTCTATCATATACAACGGAAGTGAAATTAATTCGTACTCATAATTAAGATGTTTAATTTTCATTTGGCTTGGTAGATTTGTATCAAATCTAAATGCTGTTTTTAGATTTTTCTCTTTCATCATTACGTGAAGTGATTTTAATAAACCAGATTTGCCGGCCTTAACTTCGATAGGAATTAACTTGCTACTTAATTGAACTACAAAATCAACTTCTGCATCAGAACCCTTTTTATCTCTTAACCAATAATATAATTGCGGATCTCTGATCTTGGAATCTGAATTTCTTAACATTTGAGCAACATACTGCTCTGCAATTGCACCGTTATTAATTATAAAAATGTCGTTTATATTTTTAAACTCACTTAATTTAATTCCTAAATTTGTACAAGCTAATCCTCCTAAATTACTTATTTGGTATAAAAAGATCCCCTTTTTTTATCAATTAAATAGTAAAAAGATCCTCCTCTTTTTGTATTTTTGAGATAAAGATTTGGAGATTTTAGCTTCACTAGGCGTTTTAAAAAGTAGCAAATTTAATACTGTCTCATTTTCAGATTTTATTTGTTTAATAATAATAAATATTTATCAGTAAGTTAACGCGTCATATCTTTTATTGTGGATTTTGGACGCTATGCAATATATCTTAATATTACTGTTGAGTGAGGCTTTAAAAGAAATCAATAAATGTGTCTGTGGGCGACCCAATCATGTTCTTGGGCAAGAACAAGGAAAGGGTGAGCAAATGGGGTTACGAATAGGTACCAACATAGCGGCATTGTCTGCTATTCGACAAATGCGTTCCAGTCAAAGTCAAACCGAGAAAGCAATGGCACAATTAGCTTCGGGAAGTCGATTTGCGGGTTCCAACACTGAAAATCCTGCTGATCATTCTATATCCGAACACCTCCGTGGACAAGTGATGGGATTAAAAGCTTCTCGAATGAATGCTGAAAATGCAATTTCATTTATTCAAGTGGCTGAGGGCGGGCTCAACGAACAAAATAATATTTTAATTCGAATGAGAGAGTTAGCGATTCAATCTGCAAGCGATACTGTGTCTGAAGTAGAACGCGGCTTTCTCAATGAAGAGTTTCAGGGCCTAAATCAAGAGCTTGATAGAATTTCAAAAACTACAAAGTACGGATCTACAAATTTATTAAGTGGTATTGGAAAAAAGTTTACCTTTCAAGTTGGCGCAAATAGTGGTCCAGAGAATAGGTTAGATTTTACATTGTCCTCAGATACTTCTTCTACGGGGTTAGGAGTTAACCAATTGAGTGTGCGAGAATCTGATGAGGCACTTGATTCAATTGAAAATATTGATGAAGGACTTAATAGGATTGGTCAAGCTCGAGCCTCATTTGGTGCCATACAAAATCGACTCCAAAGTGTGGTTAATCATTTATCAAGCCAAGAATATAATATTGAAGATGCAAGATCTAAAATCGCAGATACAGATGTCGCTCAAGCAGTCACGCAAATGACTTTAGGAAATATCCGGAGTCAATTTCAAACAGCCGTATTAGCTCAGGCTAATACTTTACCGCAAAACGCTTTAAAGTTATTAGCCTGAAAAAAGTTTGTTATTTTGTGATATTTTAAAATTTAATTTGATACTATAGGAGCAATTTAAATTCTGCTTCAGCCCCGGAAATTATTGAGAATAAATTATTTTTGGCGTTTGCTTTATCTCGAGTAATTAGCAACCCTTCTGAATTTGGATTTTCATAGATTGCTTGCTCTAACGCACCGAACTCTCTTTTTATTGTATCTTCACTATTTAAAGATTCACAGACTTGAATAAAAATCTGAAAAGTTAATTGCCAGAATTTGTTTTTTTTTAAATCCAAATTTTTCAGATAGTTGATTTGCTAAAACAGATTTTCCGCATCGTCTCACTCCAGTAAGAATAGTGGCCCTTCCTGGAATGAGTTCAATTGTGTTCTTTCGCGAGTATAATTCAACATATTCTGAATTATAAAATTCAGAGAAAATTTCTAAAAAAACTTCTTTCCACATTTTGGGTCCCTTGTTATTACAAATTTAAAACCTGTTCTCCAATAGATCAGGTATTATTAAAAAACAAGGTACACTATGTGGAGAATTTATATAAACAGACGTTTAGCAAATTAAAATATTAATCTTAAGGCCACTCACTTGCTGGAGAATCATCATTTTGAACACTTATAAGTTCAGCAGCTTTCTCAAGAGTTTTTGATTCAATATTCTTTTGATTATTTTTAAGAAAATATAAACTTTCATAGAAAATATCTTTAGAAGAATCGATATTATATTTAGTCAGAGTATGATCTCTACTTTGATTTTGCAAATATCGAATGTGACAGGAAAATTTTAATGTGTATCTACACCCCTTTACATCCTCAAAAGTTTCAAAATTAAAATTATCTAAAAGTGTAAATTCATTTACCTCTATTGAGCTAGATACTTCATTTACATATTTGATTTTAAATTCTTCAAATTTAAATGATTTGATTAATCTTGGTTTATTTGATTTAACAACTTGTTTTTTATAGCCTGGACAACTTCTTTGGTTCTGTGTTAGTTCGTCCTCATCTCTAATAAAATAACAGCTCGCTACTACATCTGATTCTGGATAATATAAATCAACTTTATTTTCCTCTGAATATTTCACATTATCATTGAAGATAACATTTTCTTTTATTGAAAAAGTTTGTCCAACTTTTGCGTTTTTAATTGCCTCTACAGAATCTGTTGCTTGTGCTAAATTTGAAACTACACAAAATAGTAATGCAGTCTTTAGATACACCTTAAATTTGTTTTTCATTCTTTTCTCCTTTATATATTTAGTTAATTTATTTACTCATGCAAACTTGCAAAGAGTTAAATTTAAAACTAATATATCAGAGATTTTATTTCTTACTTCTGACAAAAATACTAAATTTGGTAGTAAATTCTGACAAAATTATCTTACTCTGATTTAATACAAATATTGATTTTACTTTAAACTTTTTATATCAACGAATTTTGATTCGGTTGAGCTAATATAATATGCTGGCTTATCTTCTGTCGACCAACTGCCAAGGTTTATGGATTTTACTTTTTTATTTTTTAATGAGAAAAACTCAAAGTCATCTTTGATATGAAAATGACCTGTAATAATAAAATCTGGCACATCTCTTAACATGTTATTTGCTTTATTTATCGAATACTCTCTAATCAATTTTCTCATTTTTTCGTTGTGATCTTCTCGATAAACTCTGCTCTTTTTTGCTGAGGTCCTGCTCATCCAACTACCTAAACTTTCCCAAAAAACTCCTGGTAAGTTTAATCCTAAAAATCTTAAAGGTAATGATCTTATTAGTGATCTGTATTTTAAATAATTTTTATCTTGTTTGTTTATTAGATCTCCATGCTCAAGATAAATAATTTTAGATTCTAAATTGAATTGAAATGTATCAGTGATGACTTTGGCACCTAATTGCTTTTCCCAATATGGATCAATGTGGACATCATGATTGCCTTCGACAAAAATAAGTTGCACATTTTTTTGAGTTTTGAGTTTTTCTATTTCGTCTAAAATTGGTTTCCATTTTTTTATAAATACTTGATGCCCGCCAATCCAAAGATCAAAAATATCTCCTAGTAGGATTAGGTGTGTAATTGGATATTTATTTTCATTTAACAAAAGCAAAAAGCGCAATAGTATTTTACTATTGCGCTCTTCTAAATCTTTTAAGTGAAGATCCGATAAAAACCAAGCATGAATCATTGGTTAGTTATTTGCTCCTCCGTCGTTTTCATATTCAGCATTTTGCTTTCTTCGTAAAAAAGCTGGCACTTCAAAATTTTGTGAAGATGCTGCATATGGGTTTTTTAAAGCTTCTCGTGCAAGCCTTCGGGCTTCTTCAAGAGCAGCTTCATCTAAACTCATGTTTCCATTATTTGCTGAAGCTGTAATTGGCACCCCTTGAGATGCAGATGCTGATCCTGAAGTATTATTTGAAGGGCTTTGCATTTCTCTAAATGCTCTTGCCTTTGCAAGTAATAAATCTCGCGGTAACCCGCCTGCTTCAGTTGGCATAGCTGCTTCGTTCATCTTTTTTGCCATGTTCATATCTTGATTCTCAACAACTGCTGAGGGCATTAGTGGCTGGTGCTGCGGTTGTTGCACTTGTGTCTGTTGTGGTACCGATGATGGCATCATTTGATATTGCATTTGTTGCTGTGGTTGCTGTTGTTGCTGTTGATACATCTGTTGTTGATTCAACATTTGCTGTTGATACATTGGTTGTTGAACAGCTACTTGTACATTAGTTTGTGATGTTTGCATTGATGGTTGCGCAGCAGTCATTGTACTTCTATTTAGAAAATCTTGCATTGGATTAACAGATGTAGTTCCTGTAATCTCTTTTTGATTTTCATAAGTAAAACCCGTTGCAATAACAGTTACCCTGATTTCTTCGCCAAGAGTATCATCAATGACCGCACCAAAAATAATTTCAGCATCTTCATGCGCTGCTTCGGTAATAAGAGTTGAAGCTTCATTAACTTCATAAAGACTTAAGTTAGGTCCACCAGTAACATTGATTATAATTCCAGTTGCACCATCAATAGAAATATTTTCAAGAAGTGGCGATGAGATCGCAGCAGTGGCAGCTTCAACAGCGCGGTTTTCACCAGTGGCACAACCTGTTCCCATTAATGCAATTCCACGATTAGACATTACTGTTCTTATGTCAGCAAAATCTAAATTAATTAATCCACGAATATTAATTAAATCAGAAATCCCTTTTACTGCTTGCAATAAAACTTCATCAGCTTTTTTGAAAGTTTCTAAAAGTGGAGTTCTTTCTGAAGCTATTGTTAAAAGTTTTTGATTGGGAATAACAATAAGTGTATCTACATTTTCTTTTAGTTCATTAAGTCCAAGATCAGCATGTTTTTGACGTTTTTTACCTTCAAAAATAAATGGACGAGTGACGACACCAATTGTAAGTGCGCCAAGTTCTCTTGCGATTTTTGCAACTACAGGAGCTCCACCTGTACCTGTTCCGCCGCCCATTCCAGCAGTAACAAAAACCATGTCTGATCCTTCAATTTTTCCTACGATTTCATTATATGATTCAATAGCAGCTCGACGGCCAATATCTGGGTTTGCACCAGCACCCAAACCTTTTGTTAACTCGCTTCCTAATTGAATTTTAGTTTTTGCTTTATGAGCAACGAGAGCTTGTCTGTCCGTGTTTGCAACTATGAACTCAACTCCTGTCATCCCTGACTCTATCATTGTGTGAACAGCATTGCTTCCGCCTCCGCCCACGCCAACTACTTTAATATTCGCACCAATATGAATATTTTCTTCTAACTCAAACATGATTCCTCCCGAATCCTAAAAAAATTTGCCAATAAATCCTTTTAACTGGCGAGCCGCTTGAGCAATACTCTCACTCAAGTCCTCGTTTTTGAGTCCCATTAGTTTACCTTTGTACTGATCGTATCCGTAAAGGACAAGTCCAACTGCCGTTGCATACATTGGTGATTTAATAATTTCAGTTAAACCTCCAACACGACTAGGTACACCTCTTCTAACAGGAATATCAAAAATAAATTCTCCCATTTCAACAAGCCCATCCATTGCACTAGATCCACCTGTAATAACTACTCCAGCTCCCATAAATGGAAGCAGACCACTATCTCTTATATCTTGATAAATCATTTGTAAGATTTCTTCTGCTCTAGGTTCAATGACCTCTGCTAATTCGCGACGTCTTACTGTTCTTGATTTACGTCCACCAACTCCTTCAACTTCTATAGTTTCACTTTCATCAACTAAACTAATAAGTGCACAACCATATTTTTTCTTTAAATCTTCAGCTGCAATTTGTGGAGTTCTTAAACCTACTGCTATATCTTGTGTAAAATGATGTCCACCAATTGGAATTACAGATGTGTGAGCGACATGTCCATTTACAAAATAAAGTAAGTTCGTTGTTCCACCACCAATATCAACAACACAAACTCCCAAATTTCGTTCATCTTCACTCAAAACTGCCATTGAAGCTGCAAGTTGATCTAATACTAAACCAGCAGTTTTTATTCCTGCTTTTTCTGTGCATTTCATTGCATTTTGTAGTGTTGTGTGCCCACCTGTAATGAGGTGAATAGATGATTCAAGGCGAACGCCTGACATACCAACTGGGTCCCATATTCCCTCAGTGCCATCAATTTTAAAATCTCGTGGCAGCACATGTAGTAGAATTCGATCCGCAGGAACAGCTACTGCACGAGCTGCCTCAAGTACACGCTCAACATCGTGCTTAGTTACTTCTTTATTTTTTATTGCAACCATACCTTTTGAATTAAAACTTTTGATGTGGCTTCCTGAAACGCCAACCCAAGCTTCTTTCATTTGATATCCAGACATTAATTCCGCTTCTTCTTTGGCTTTCATAATTGCGGCTGTAGTCGCATCGATATTTACAACAACACCTTGTCGAATTCCAGTATTTGATGCGGAACCCATACCAACAATATTTAACCCAGACTCTTTATCAAGAGTGGCGACTAGGGCTACTACTTTCGTAGAGCCAATGTCTAGACCAGCAAAAATAGGTGATTGTACCTTGGTTTTACTCATCCTTAAGTCCTTTTCCTCAGATACATAAAATGTATTTTCTTGTTTGTTGGGGGTGATTTTTCAATCACCCCGTATTAAACTTTGGTTAATTTTTAATAACTAATTAACTTTAGTTTAATTTAGCACTCAGCTTTATTTTGTATCCAATCCATTTAAATACTAAAGTCGAGTCTATATATACTTAAGGCTAGGGTTCTATTTAGTTCTTAACAAGTAAATTTTTTTGAAACTTAATAATGTGACGCAATTATTCATTTTCTAGACCTAGGTCGTGTTCGAAAATAATGTTTTGAAATCGATATTTTATTTTCACCTTTAAATCAGTTACTTATATTTAATTAAGAATTTAAATTTACATAGTTGTTAATTCAAATTCATAATAAAAACTATACGCAAGTATGATTGCATATAGTTAGACTATATGCAATCATACTTGCGTATAGTTAGGGGGCTTACCTTGGAGCGACAAAGTTGGACTGATCAAATTACAAATGCTTGGAAAGAAAAATCAGTGGTGTGGTTAATGGGGGTAAGGCGAGCTGGGAAAACTACCCTATGTAAAAAAATAACTCCAAATCAAATTTATGACTGTGAGTTACCCAGAATAAGAAAGCTCTTTGACGACCCCGAGCAGTTTTACAATAGCTTACAAGAGCAAAAAGTAACTAAAATCACAATCGATGAAATTCATAGACTCGAAAATCCGTCTGAAGTTTTGAAAATTGCAGCAGACTATTTTCCAAATATTAAGGTATTAGCAACTGGTTCGTCGACCCTCGCTGTTAAGAAAAAATTTAAAGATACACTTACAGATCGAAAGAGAATTGTTTTTTTAACTCCACTCAATTTCGATGATATTAAGGACTATAGTTTAAATACAATTATCCATCGAATGAAAAGAGGTGGTCTTCCGCCCTTCTATTTGGCTAACCAATTTCCAGAATCTAGTTTTGCAGAATGGTTAGATTCATATTGGGCAAAAGATATTGAGGAATTATTTAATATCGAAAATAAATATGCATTCTTAAAATTTTTTGAACTTCTTGCTCTACAAAGCGGTGGCTTATATGAAGCAAAAAATTTCACTTCACCTTGCGGAGTAAGCCATACAACAATTGCAAATTATCTAAATGCACTATCGCAAACAAATACTGCTTATATCATCCGTCCGTTTCACAAAAAAGCTGCAAAAGAAATTATTTCTGCTCCAAAAGTTTATTTTTTTGATACAGGCTTCATGACCTATTTTCGTGGAAAGGACGAAATTCACGATTCTGACATCGGATTTTATTGGGAACATATAGTTCTTAATGAATTACTTGGATTTGTAGATCGAGAACAAATCCATATTTGGAGAGATAAAAGCAAAAATGAGGTCGATTTTATTATTAAAAAAAGAGGTAAACATCCTATCGCCATTGAGTGCAAATGGGATTATAAAGAATTTAAGGTAAATAATTTAAAAAAATTCCGAGACCTTCACCCCCATGGTAAAAATGTATTAATTTCTCATAATATTTTATCCAAATCAGAGAGGTCTATTCAGGATATTTCTGTGATGTACACTTCAATAAAAAATTTAAAAAAAGTTATTTTAGATATTTTAATTTAATTACAGATTTGTTGTCGGAGTTTGACAACTCTAAACATTAGTAGATTTTTTTTCAAAAAATCCAACTAAAATAACCGCAACCTCATAGAGTAAAACCATTGGAACTAATAATAACAACATTGACATTGCATCTGGTGAAGGAGTTATTAATGCCGAAAACACACTTAATAAAACAACTGCATAACGACGTTTATCTTTTAAAAATTGTTGTGACACAACTCCCATCATGCCCAAAACTACTAAGACAAGGGGTAACTCAAATGAAATACCAAAAACTAAAATCATGGTCATAAAAAAAGATAAGTACTGGTCAATTGTAATCATTGGTTTATCAACTGAACCACCAAAATTCATTAAATATTCAAATGTGACAGGTAAAATTAAGTTATAACAAATTAAAACTCCACCAGAAAATAATAAAACTGCTGAGCCTATAAAGCCAATGGCATATTTACGTTCATGTTCGTATAGTCCTGGCGAAATAAATCTCCATAAATTATAAAACCACACGGGTGAAGATAGTATAATCCCCCCAAAAACCGCAATTTTTATATGCGCCATAAATTTATCCATAGGTGCGGTAAATATTAGTCCTTGATTGGGAAGATATTTAGTAATTGGCGTGCGAATTATATCAAAAATAAATTCACTGTAAGCAAAACAAACAAGTCCTACTAAAAAAATTGCTATTAATGATCGAATCAGACAAATTCTCAACTCTGCAAGATGTCCAACTAGAGTGTGTTGTTGATGAGAATCAGCCATTATTCTCTTCCTTTTTTAAATTTTCTTTTTTTGCTTCAGATTCAAACTCAATTTGTGAAGTTGCCTTTGAATTTATTGTTGATAACTGATGTTCGTCTTGGGAAGCCTGTTGTTGCGGCTGAGGCTGTGGTTGTGAAAATTTATTGTGCTCGTCCTCACTATACTGACGTTCATCTTTTGAATAAATAGACTTACTCACTTCTTCACTTGCTCTTTTAAGTTCATTTAAAAACCTTGCTATGGCTTTTGCAACTTCAGGGAGTTGCTTAGGACCTATAAAAATAAGTGCAATAATACACACAACTATAATTTCACTAAAACCCAATCCAAACATAATATATTTTCCTTAAGGAGATTTATATCTAAATTTCTGAACTAATCTACTAAATTTATTATGAAGATACAAACTTTAGCGGAAAGGAATAATTAAATCGCTAGTTGCTTGAAGACGGTATACCTATCTTAAAAATCTTCCGAACCTCATTCACATCTATAAGATTTCCATTAACATATTCATGAATTAAATGTCCCAATAAGGTCTGGTACGGAATTGCTTTTTTCGCAGCAACTCTTTTTAACCCATTTAAGTCAGCCTCACTTATACGCGTCGTTAGAACTGCTTCTTTTTTTGCTTTTTCTAATTTCTTAATCTCCGATTGTGTTGCCGCCTTTCCGACAACTCTCACCGCTCGACTAAAATCAAAAGTTTCATTTAAAAATTCTTCGTCGGTTAATACTTTTCTTTTTGCCATAATTTTATCTCCTGCTTTGTTGCTTTTCGGGCTGAAATAATACGAATAATATCTTCATCTCGATAAAGATAAACCACCAAAAGGAGACGAAGCTTTTTTGAATATCCAATTGCCTTTCGGCGCTCTTCTTCGCTTGAGTCATCGACGATTGACAGGTACTCGGCACGCTCTAAAACTGTCATTGCCTCATCAAAGGCAACACCATGTTTTTTGATGTTCAACTGGTTTTTCTTTTCAACCCAAATATATTTCATAATAGAATATTAGTATAAATTAATGTACATTCATTGTAAATACAATAATTCAAACTCTAGCATATTTGCTTAAAATTAATGTTCGTTTATTTTTTTATTTTTCTTATCGCTAACCGCTATAACACCTAAGTTAGATAATTTTTCTTTAGCTAAATTAGATCCTGTTTTAAGATAACTTTCATATAATCTAAGTATATTTTGATCGGATGTATTAACTGATTGATGACTGATCACGGTTAATACATCTGCAATTTCAGTAAATTTAGTTGAGATATGTGAATACACTTTTGCCGCAGGACCATCTTTTACGATGTACGATAAAGTTGTGTATGCTGTGATTCCCATATTTTTATAATAATCAAGATCTACTAAGCTTCGATTAAGTGAGTCAGCAAAAAAACCACTTATATAAAGTGTTCTATCCCCTAGTTTTCTAAGAAGCTCTTGCTTTTGTGTGGATTCGGAAGATTGCGCAACTAATAATAATTCAGCCAAAGTCCGAGGATTTCGTTGCCCAAGTTCATTAAACTCTTCTTCATGAAAATTTTGTGTTAACATAAAATGATTTAGTAGTTTAGATAAATAAACTAATACCTCAGGCATTACTTTAACTTTTCTTTTATTAAAACCCTCCGATAAATTTTGAATAAAATATTCATCAGCCGAGAGAACTAAACTCGGAGAAAGACTACGAGAGGTTTTAATATCATTATCATTTTGAGACATATTCTATACTCCATACAATACTTCCCAATTATGATTATATCACATTTTTTATGTTTGTAAATTATAGACCTTATCTACTTTCCAACCTGTATAATTGTTTCATTTGTAGAAAATATTTGTTTCGCAATCCTTTGAACATCAGAAGAGCTTATATCTTGATAAAGTTTTTCTAATTCATAGATTTCTTGCGAATTTAAATTATACATCTCGCCAAATAAAATCATATTTGCAAGAGCCCCTGTTTTTTGCATTTCAATGTGATGTGTCCCAATAATATTTTTCTTAGCTTTGTTCAATTCATAATCCGAGAGTGGGGTTGTAATTAATTTTTCAAATTCTGCTTTTAACATCTCAATTGATTTTTTAGATTTCTCTGGCGAACAAGCAATATAGGCACCAGTATACCCAGTTTCTACACCTTCAAATTGAATTGGCGAAACTGAATAAGCGAGCGAGTTTTTATCTCTTAATTCTGTAAACAATCTTCCGCCTTGGCCTGATAAAACATTATTTAAAAGATGTAAAATATATTTCTCTTTTTGATTTAATGAAAAACTCCTATAAGCAATCATGATATGAGTTTGCTCTTTTTCTTGGGGAATATGTGTAAATGTGTTTTTCTCAATTTTAGCCAAGGGAAGAGGATCTAAATAATTTTTAACAGAACTATTTTTTGAACTTTCATTAATTATGTTTCCGAGATTTAAATTCGACCAATGTTTTATCCAATAATCTCTATCAAGCTGGCCGACGATAGATACTTTTAAATTTTTTGGACTACAAATTCTATCCCAATAAATTTTAATTAAATTATGATTTAATTTTTCAGCGCTATTTAAGTCTCCTAACATATCTTTTCCATAAGGATGATTTTTAAACAACAAATCTGTCATAGCCATAAAACCTATTTGAGCAGGTTTATCTTTTCGAGATTCAATTTGGTGAATTAAAATTTGTTTTTCGCGTTGAATAATTTCATCTTTAAATAAACTATTAAATAATACATCAGTAAATATTTCTCCACATTCTTTTTCAAATGGTGCTAAAAACGACGCCGATAATCCAATTGTATTTCGACCTGAAAAAGCTCCAATACTTGCCGCTCTAGCTTCGAAAAAATGGTAAATATCTGACTCACTCATTTTATCAGTACCACTAACCCAACTGCGCGAAGTCATTTCAGCAATACCTAACTCAGTGGACTCCTCAGCTCTTACCCCACCAGCAAAAGCGGCTTTTACCGCTACCAAGGGGCTTTCTTTTTGATTACGAAGACAAAGCGTAATTCCATTTTCTAACTTCATTATTTCAGTTTTTGGATTTGCTGTTAAGCTAATATTGATTCTACCTATTTTCGGTATTTTTTCACCTTTTTCTAATTTTATTTTTTTAATTGCGTTTTTATTTTTTTTATTCTTGTCACTTAACAACCATTCTTTTTTTAAGTCTTTAAGCCATTTATTAATTAGATTTTTTGACTGTTTATCTTGCTGAGTTAGACAAGTTATATTTAATGTTTTTAGATCTAACCATTTACGTGCAGCTTTTAAAACATCTACGGATTTCAATTTATTAATAGTCGATAAATACTTATCAAAGTAGTGTGGGTCATTAAAATAAAATTCCATTGAACCATATCCCTGCGCTAATCTATCAACAGTCTCTAGCGAATAGTATTTATCTGATTCAATATTGAGTTTAGTTTTAGCAATTTCAGAATTTGTAATTTCACTCTCACTTATAGATCTAATTTTTAATAACTCTTCTTTAATGCCTAATAAAGTTTTTTCAAGGTTTTCTTGCTTGTATGTTGCAGAGATAATAAAAATTCCAGAATCTTTTTGTGTGTAAGCTGAACTTCCGATCGAATTACAAATCGGAGCATCGATTCTAAGTTTTTTTACTAATCTGGAACTGTCCCCCTGCCCCAATACCATTGATAAAACGTCGAGAGCAGGAACATCTTTGTGTTTAACGTTAGGTATTTTAAATGCTAAATATAAATAGTTATCTTGAAATTTGCTTTTTTCTATTTTAACTCGCGATGTTTTTTGTAGTGGCTCCTGAGCTCGCTTTACAGGTTTAAATTTATTTTTTTCGTTATAAATAAAATTATGTGTAATATATTTTTTTAATTCCCCTGTAGAAATATCACCCGATACAACTAAAAACATATTTTTAGGATGATATCGACCGTAAAAATAATCCTTAATTTGATTAACTTTAACTTTACGAATAATTTTTTCATAACCGATAACTGGTATACCATAAGGATGTTTTTGATAGGCCGTCGAAAAAAATAATTGAGATGCACATCGAGATGGGCTATCTAAACCTCTCTTAATCTCTTCAATTACAACTTCTCTTTCATTATCAACTTCTTGTTGATCAAACTTAGGTGAAGAGGTCATTTCGTTAATTACATTTAAAGCAGTTAAGGTTTCGTTTTTTGAAATAGTCACATGAAATACTGTTTGATCAAAAGAGGTATAAGCATTTAACTCACCACCAGACTCTTCAACCAATGACGCAATTTCACCAACTTCATAACTTTTTGTTCCTTTAAAAACTAAATGTTCGATAAAGTGACTAACGCCTTCTATCCCTTTTTTTTCATCAGCGCTCCCTGTTCGAACCCACATTTGAACAGAAACAACTGGGGATTTGTGACTTTCAATAAATAAAATATTTAAACCATTTTTTAATTGAACTTTTTTGCACTTCATTATTTTTCCTTAATTTATCGATTTCTTTTTCCGGCCTTAAATTTTTTATTACTACCTGCCATTTTCAACAATTGATCTTTGCTAATTTTTTCAATTAGAGCTTTAAGCCCCAAATGAACAACCATTGTTTTTTCCTTTAAATGGGATAGCTTCATTGCTTTTTTTAAGCAATTCATCTTCAATATTTATAGAAGTTCTCATGGCTCCTCACAATTATATTAAACGATCATATATGCATGATATCTGCTTTTTTAAATACATGACAACTTTTATCTTAATATTCCATCCTACCAAGGCCCATTCCTAAGTCTGATGCTAATACAAACTAAAGTTTGGCTTTTCGTCATTGACTCAAATATTTTTATATTGAATATTCCACCAACTATGAAATTTGGAATTTATATTCATATCCCTTATTGCATTCAACGTTGTACTTACTGCGATTTCGCTACATACGAGCAATCCTCTATTTTGCCACCAACAGAATACATCAATCATCTACTAACTGAGATAAGATTTTTTGCACCACTATTTATTGATCGAAAAATTGATACTGTTTATTTTGGAGGAGGCACACCTTCTTTAATCCCTCCTCAATTATTAAAATTAATTTTAGATGAATTTAAAATTTTAGGTTTTACTTTTTCTACTAATTTAGAAGTAACTATTGAAATCAACCCAGCGACTGTATCTGAATCAAATTTACAGCAGTACCTTAAAATGGGAATAAATCGATTTAGTGTAGGTGCACAAACATTTAAAGACTCTCATTTAAAAAATATTGGTCGGGAGCACAATGCTGATGATACAATTGAAACTTTAAGTTTGCTTGCAAAATATAAATTAAACTTTTCGTTTGATATTCTTTTTGCGCTCCCCAGACAAACAAAAGAAGAACTTCAATTGGATCTTAGTCGAGTATTAGAATTTAATCCACACCATGTATCACCATACTGCCTCACTGTTCCTCAAAGTAACCCCCTTGCTAAAAACAGGGCAACTGATGAAAAACAAGCTGAGATGTTTGAGCTTATAAGAGATTTTCTTATTCAAAATAATTTTCACCAATACGAGATTAGTAATTTTGCGAAACCAGGTTTTGAGTCGGGGCACAATTTGTTGTACTGGCAAGACCAACCTTATTGGGGATTAGGTCTAAGCTCTCACTCCTATGAAAATTATTTTTCATCTTCAAGTTTAAAATCTTCTAAAAAAAATTGGGGTGTTCGCTATTGGAATTATAAGTCTATTAATCAATACACTAATTGGTGTAACAGTTTATCAAGTAAACCAAATCCACTTTCCAAAATTGATGCTAGAGAAGAATCTACTTATGAAATTCTCGAAATGCATCAGTCATTAACAGATTATTGTCATACTTTTTTACGCACATCATCGGGAATTAATCCTAAAAAACTGGAACAAAAATTTGGAAAAAAAATATCTGACCATATTGCCAAATTGATAGAGCCACTAATATTAAAAGGGTGGATTTTTCGAAATAAAACTTTTTTGTCGCAGGATTTCAATTGGTCCTTAACTGATGAGGGTGTTGTATTGAGTAATCAAGTGTTTGCCGAGCTTACTTTCTTGAAGGAAGATCTTGCTTATTAAGTATGATTTGGAAAACCACAAAGTAAGGTTTGTCTTTTAGTAGCAAACTGTAATATATTAAGTCTTTTAAATATATAAATAAAATGCCAGGAGATAAGTCAATGAATGAAGATTTAAAAAATCAAAATGAACCCTCACAAGACTCTGTAAATTCAACTCAAGATCAAAAATCTTCCGAAGTTGAAGAGTTAAAAGCTCAAGCAGATAAATTTAAAAATGACTATTTGTATTTGAGAGCTGAGTTTGAAAATTATAAAAAAAATTCCATTAAAGAACGATCTGACCTTTCTAAGTACGGAGCCGAACGAGTACTCGTTGAGGTGTTGAGTGTGATTGATAACTTTGACAGGGCTTTAGAACTTCAAGTTACACCAGAAAATTATATGACCTATGTTCAGGGAGTAAGAATGACTGCTACTGAATTAAAAAATTTGCTTCAACGATTTAACGTGACTGAAGTAATTAGTGAAGGGGTTCCATTTGATCCAATGACCCATGAAGCACTTGGAGCAGAAGAAACAGATCAAGTTAAAGAGGGTCATGTGAGTAAAGTTTTTAAAAAAGCTTATAAGTTGCATGATAAGTTAATTAGACCTGCACAAGTAATTGTAGCAAAAACCCCAGTAAATAAATAATTTCTTTTTTTGGAGGAACACCTTGTCTAAGCAAGATTTCTACAGCGTTTTAGGTGTTAATCGAAATTCAACTGCCGATGAAATTAAAAAAGCTTACCGAAAGCTTGCTATGCAATTTCATCCTGATAAAAATCCAAACAACAAGGTAGCTGAAGAAAAATTCAAAAATATTACTGAAGCATATGAAGTTTTATCTGACGATAAAAAAAGACAAACTTATGATCAGTTTGGTCACACTGGTGGCCCCTTCGGAGGCGGAACTGGTGGTGGTGGCTTTGGAGGTGGAGGCTTTAATCAAGGGCAAGGTGGGGATCCATTTCAAGATATTTTTGGAGACGTATTTGGTGATATTTTTGGAGGTGGCAGAGCTCGCCCAAGAGCAACTCGTGGTTCCGATTTACGTTATACTTTAAATTTGAATTTGGAAGAGGCCGCGCAGGGTTGCGAAAAATCAATTCAATTTATTCGAATTCGAAATAACATAGAGGAAACCGCAAAATTAATGGTAACTATACCTGCAGGAGTTAAATCGGGACAAAAGTTAAAACTTCGGAGTGAAGGAGATGGAGGCGCCAAAGGAGGCCCTAGCGGTGATTTATACGTCATCATAAATATTCAAGAACATATTTTATTTACACGTGAAAATTATGACTGTCTTCTTGAGTTACCTATTTCATTTACAACTGCAATACTTGGAGGACTAGTTGAGGTTCCAACTTTAACTGGTAAAGCTGCATTAAGAATTCCTTCTGGAGCCCATTCAGGTCAAATTTTACGATTGAAGAGCAAGGGATTTCCAAAATCTGGTGGCTTTGAAAATGGAGATATGTTAATTAAAATATTAGTTGATGTTCCTGAAAATTTATCTTCTCATCAAAGAGAACTTATTGAACAATTATCTAAAGGACTTGATGATCCTGATTCTGTCAAAAATTTTAAAGATAAGATGACAAATTATTTAAGGACTAAAAAATGATTCTCCAAATATATAAAAGTTTTTTTCGCATTTTTATGGGTTTACTTTTTTTATCTTCTTGTGCAAGCGTTGAGCCTGAAGAAGCAACTCCATCACACCTAATTAAAAAAGTGTCTGCAGATGAAAACAAGCGGGTACTGCCACAAATTAAAAAGCGAATTAAAAATGCAAAAAAAGAAGAAGCCATAGAGATATTAAATTCGTACCGAAGAGATTATAAAGGCACTGAATTTGAAACTGAAATTGATTTAATGACCGCACAAGAACATCAAAAAAACGAACGTTGGCATGACGCCGGAACATCATTTTTAAGAGCTGCTAGATCAGTTGGTTCTTTCGAAAAAAAGGCACAATATTGCTTATTAGCTTCTAGAAGTTATCAAAAAGCAACCGAGTGGGAAGTCTCACTTAAAGCTGTGGACTATTGTATAAAAAAATTAGAAGTTCCTAATCAATATCTAACTGACCTTAAGATTTCAAAAATAGCTGCCCTTGAGTTTTTAAACCTAAGCAAAGCCGAAATTGTAAAATCCTATGTTGATATAATGGCAAATTCAAAAGGGGAAACTGAATCACGCTATCGCAATTTAGCAATTCAAACTGTTGAAACTAAATTAAACTCTGATGAGTTAATAGAAGTAATTAGCAATTCAGACTTTGGTTTTGTTCGGGGATATGCTTATTATCGCCTAGCTCGTCTCTCCTTAGAGAAAAGTGATTCATCTAATGCTAAAATTTATTTATCAAAAGTTTCTGAACTTTTGCCTGAAACTGATCTATCCGATAACGCAATGAAAACTATTGAACAAATTGAAATGAATCAAAAAGTGAATCCCACTGTAATTGGTGTTGTTCTTCCACTGACAGGTAAATTTGCTAATGTCGGACAAAGAACTCTAAAGGGATTAGAGCTTGGTTTAGGACTCGACGGAAAAGTATATTCTCCTATTAAGTTAGCTGTTGCTGACAGTGAGGGTAATCCAGATGTTGCGAGACGTGCTGTCGAAAAATTAGTAAAAGAAGATAATGTTATCGCGGTTGTTGGAAGTTTATTAAGTAAAACTGCAACTGCTGTAAGCGATCAGGCTCAAGTAATGGGAATACCAAACATAGCACTTTCTCAAAAATCTGAACTTACAAATATTGGTGACAAAATTTTTCGATATGCACTTACAAGCGAAATGCAAGTTCGCCAACTCGTTCGTCATTCAATAAATAATTTAGGAATTAAAAAGTTTGCGATAATGTATCCAAATAATAAATTTGGTGTTGAGTTCGCAAATTTATTTTGGGATGAAGTCCTTGCCCGTGGAGGTTCAATTAGATCCGCCCAATCATATGATCCTGAAGAAAAAAACTTTCAGCCTTATGTACAAAGACTAGTTGGAACTTTTTATTCAACTGATCGCACTGAAGAGTACAATTATTATTATAAAATATGGGCTGAAAAAAATAAAAACTCACTGCGCACAAAAGAAAGTCCAGAAGATATTTTGCCTCCTGTTGTAGATTTTGATGCAATTTTTATTGCTGACGATTTAAAAGCTAGTGGACAAATTGTACCGATGTTAGCTTTTAATAATATTAAAAATATAAAAATCCTTGGCCCCAATTTTTGGAATACAGATCAAGTTACAAAAAGACTTGCTAATCCATTCAATCAAATTATTTTTGTTGATAATATTCAGCCACAATCACCGACCTTGACTGCTTCTAATGACTCACAATTATCCACAACAACTTCACAGTCTAATTTTGTAAAAAACTATACAGCAACATTTAATGAGTCCCCTGGAAGCTTTGAGATACAAGGATATGATGTTGGAACAATTTTAAAAGAAGTTTTAGCTAAAGGTGTGACTACACGCGAGGAATTTACAAATAAACTTTCTAACTTAGGATCTGTAAATGGCGCACTTGGTCCAGTTTATATTTCTCAACAAAGGGAAATTGTGAGACAAGTAATTCCACTCACAATAGAAGGAAACCAAGTTAAACAAATGCAGACTACATTTTAAATCTTTTTGATGATTTAAAATTAATTCAATTTATGTTTATTATTAGATGAATTAATTTAACAGGAAATGACATCTATTGTTTACTCGGCACGAAAAATTATTTTAGTGACAATATCTCTTAGCCCCCTTATTTCAGACAACTAATAGATTTATTTAATCAAAATTATTTTGTTAAGTATTTCAATTGGATGTTTATGTGGAGTCGAATAAATTCGTCTGTAACATTGAGATTTCAACAGAACCAGAGATGGCTCTGCTCAAAGCTATAAATTGAAAATATATTTTTGATGAATTCTTAAGGAGGGGAAATGCGTAAGACAGAGTTACAATCGATTGAGCAAAAACTGATTTTACAGCGAAGTGCAATACTCAATAAGAATATTGATTTTATGCACAATAGAAAAGATTTTAGTTTGTTTTCTAAAGCTGATGAAGCAGAAATTGCCAATCATGACATAGAAGTTTCCATGACATATCAAATTCAAGAGAGAGATCGTGAATTGATTATGAAAATTGATAAAGCATTGAGTAAGATGTCACATGGCTCATTTGGAGAGTGTGAATCTTGCGGAGCCGAAATTACAACAGGTAGGCTTAATGCTAGACCTTTTGCTGAACTTTGCATTGAATGCCAAGAAGAACAAGAGGAAGGTAAAGGGTTTCCCATCTAAAAGTCTTCTATGGATGGGTCTCCCGACATGGAGAGCTTGTCCCAAATCTAGGTGGGATTTGAGTGGACTAATTGTTTACATTTAAGCTGCACTTTCATTTTGATTCAAGTTATTTTTTATATTTAAATTATTTTTAAAACTTTCTATCTCACTTTTTTTATAACTATTTTTTA
>SXGU01224976.1_pt1 | contig 20287 bp, 16 predicted proteins | sample 3174531 | NCBI WGS metagenome assembly SXGU01 (sample SAMN11356863, study PRJNA531348) | freshwater metagenome | isolation source: freshwater sample F1-140 | place: China: Fuxian Lake, Yuxi | collected 2017-12-25 | reverse complement strand
GTCGCGTGCACGGCGCCGACAGTGCTGAACGCGCATCTCGGCGCCGCAACCCGGCACAACCGCGTCGGCACTGGTGGTGTGAATCTCACCAACCACGCACCGCTGGTGGTGGCCGAGCAGTTCGCGATGCTCGAAGCGCTGTACCCCGGTCGCGTCGACGTGGGCGTCGGCCGGGCACCCGGCACCGACCAACGCACGGCCGCCGCAGTGCGCCGCAGTGCCGACCTGCTCGGCGCCGACGACTTCCCGCGCGATCTGCTCGACCTGATGGGCCTGCTCGGTGATGCGCGCGGCGACGACGGTCTGTGGCAGCACTTCCGCGCCACCCCGGCGGCGCGGAGTCATCCGCCCGTGTTCCTGCTGGGATCCAGCGGCTACAGCGCCCAACTCGCCGCACACCTCGGACTGCCGTTCGCGTTCGCCCACCACTTCGACATGGGCGGGGCGCTCCAGGCCACCGAGCTGTACCACCAGGGCTTCCGCCCGTCGGCGGTGCTCGACCACCCGCACATGATCATCACCGCCAACGTGCTGCTCGCCGACACGCAGCAGGAGGCCGACTGGCACTCGGCCCCCGGTCGCCTCACGGCGTTGGGTCGTCGCACCGGCCGGTTCATCCGGCTGCCGTCACCACAGGACGCAGCCGCGCACCCCGACCTCGCCGAGGCGAACCGTCTGCCCACCAGCCGGGTCGTGGGCACGCCCGACGACGCCATCCCGGCGCTGCGCGCGCTCGTCGACCGCACCGGCGCAGCCGAGCTGATGGTGACCTCGGTCGCCTACGACGTGTCGGCGCGCATCCGCAGCATCGAACTGCTGGCCGAGCACTGGGCCTGACCGGCCCGACGACGGTCAGCCTGCCGGGCAGGCGGTCACCACGGCGGTGACCCGACCACCGTCGACCGTGACCCAGCTGTCCATGTACCGCCACGGAGCATCGCCGGCGTTGCGGTCGGTCGGCGCCGAGGCGCACGGCGACGGCCCCAGCGCGCCGACGCCGTACTGCACCCCCGACGACACCGGCATGGTGCGCAGGCGCCCGTTGGCGTTCACCACGTACCAGTCGGCCGACTGCTGCTGACAGTTGTCGGCGGTGGGGTCGGCCGTGCAGGCGGCGGTCCACAGCTGCTGACCGCCGACCCCCGAGTACACACACCGCACGTCGACCGTGATGCGCGACGACGTCCAGAACTCGTCGCCGCCCGTGCCGTCGCCGATGAGCACGTTCCACACACCGTCGGGCAGGGTCTCGCCCAGGCCACCCGTGCTGCCGCACCCGGTGCCGCGCACCGACTCGGTGCCCAACTGCGGCACCTCGTAGTAGGGCCAGTTGCCCCACGAGGTGCCGGTGGGTGCGACCGACGTGGTGGGCAACGCACTGCCGGCCACGGTGGTGGAACTCGGGTCGACCACCGTGCTGGTGGAGAGCACGGTGCTGGGCGGCACGAACGGCCCCGACTGCAGCGGTGGCAGTGTGCCCTCGGGCAACGTGGACGTGGTGCCGCACGCCGCCACGGCCAGACACAGCAGGCCGACCACGACGATGCGCGTCGGCACGAGGCGGGCCGGGACAGCGGAGCGTCGACGCAGCGTCACACGGCCATGTTGGTGCAACGGACACCCGACGACAACGTCATCGGTCGGGGAGCGGGGCGAACGACGTGAGCCGGATCCAGACGACGTGGTCGCCCGGGGCACCGTCGTCGGCAGCCGACCAGCGTGCCGCCCACTGCTCGCCCGGCCGGATGCCCTTCACCCGTACCGTCGACGGGTGGCGATGATCGGCGTTCACGATGTCGCTCGCGAGTTGTGCGGCGGTGGACTGCGTGTAGTGGCGCGGCACGCGCATCCACCCGCCCTGCTGGCGCGCGGCCTCCAGCGTTCGCACCCAGAACGACGTGCGACCCCGACCGTCGATGGGCGCCGTCATGGCCACGACCTCACAAGGATTCCTGTCCCCCCTGCACCGACACCGCTGTCGATTTCTCCCACCGTATCGCGCGGACATCCGGGAGAAAGATCAAATCAGTTCAGGAAAGGAGACCTCGATTGCGTGCCATGACCATGATCTGCGCGGTGTTGTTCGCGCCCAACTTCCGCTGCAACCGCATCTTGTGCGTGCTGATGGTCTTCACGCTCACCCCGAGTTGGGCGGCGATGTCGGTGATGCGCTGGCCGGTGGCGATGCCACGCAACACCTCCATCTCGCGTGCCGAGAGCCGAACCTCGTGCCGGGCACCGAGAATGGCCGACAGCGCCGTGGCGGAGTAGAACTGCCCGCCACTCGCGATGGCCGCCACGGCAGCCCGGATCTCACTGGGCAGTGCGTTCTTCGACAGGAATCCGGCCGCCCCACGCTGGGCGCACGCGGCAGCGTGGGTCTCCTCCTGGTGCACGGTGAGCACCAGCACACCGGCCGTGGGCCAGCGGTCGCCGAGCAGCGCGATGCCGTCGACGCCCCCCATGCCGGGCAGCGACAGATCGAGCGTGACCACGTCGACGTGCTCGACCTCCAACGTCAGCGCCTGTTCGACCGATTCGGCCTCCCCGACGACCACGAATTCGGGGTCCTCGGCCATCACCCGGGCCAGTCCTTCGCGCACCAACGGATGATCGTCGACGATGACGATGGACACCGATCGGTGCTCGGGGTTGGAGGGCGACGTGTCCATCTCGTGTCGAAGTGTGCCACGTCATCGTGCCCGCCGTGTACTTGGCATGATGGTTGGCATGAACGAGATCGACCCGGAGGGTCTGGCCGACTCACTGGTCGAATTGGGCGCAGCGTGGTGGAGCCTCCACCTGCCAACCGGTCGGCTGCAGATGTCGGTGAACTGCCCGAAGGTGCTCGGTCTGGCTCCCGGCGTGCCGCTCACTTCGGAGCGGCTGCGCTCGATGCGCCCGTTCTCCGCGCGCGGTTGGGTGCGATTCGAGGCGGTGTACCACGGGGCCGACGGTCGAGTGCGCTCGCGGCTCGCGGCGCGCACCGACGAGCAGGGTGTCGTCACCGACGTGTTCGGTCTCGAACTGCCGTTCTCCACCGCCACCGATGCGGCGCCCGTCGACATGTCCGGCGATCCCGACGCCGACGCGCAGTTGCTGCGCGACATCTTCGAGGTGCAGCCGGCCATGGCAGCCCGCTACCGCCTCGACGGCACGGTGGTGTGGTGCAACGAGGCGTACGCCGCGCACCTCGGCGCGACACCGGCTGCGTTGCGCGGGCGGCGATGGATCGACCTCGCCGCGGGTCGCGGCTACGACGACTCGGTCACCTTGGAGCAGTTGCTCGCCGACATCCTGGCTGCCACGCCCGCCGACACCACCAGCACCGTGTTGGCGCCGATGACCGGTGAGATGGAGATGCGTTGGATCCAGTGGTCGAACCGACGCCTCGTGGGCGCCGCCGACGACGGTGGCGACCTGATGCAGGCCATCGGCGTGGAGGTCACCGAGTTGCGCACCGCGCGCGACGCGCTCGACGTGATGGCGCGTGAGCTGGTGAGCGGCAGGGTGACCGAACGGCGCGAGCTCGCGCGGCGACTGCACGACGACGTGGTGCAGGTGCTGGTGTCGGCGATGTGGGCGATGTCACCCACCGACGACCGCGACATCGACGCCGTCTCGGCCCAGCGCAGCGCCGACCTGGTGCGAATGGCCATCGAGCAACTGCGCGACTGTCTCGGCGAACTCACCGCGCCCGTAGCGCAGCCGACTTCCATCCGTGAGGCGCTGGAACCGGAAATGGAGCTGCTGCGCGCTGCCGGTGTGGAGGTGGAAGTCGCCATCGACGAGGTGGCCGATGAGGAACTGCGCACGGTCGCGAGTCGCGTGTTGACCGAAGCGGTGCGCAATGTGCATCGCCACGCACGCGCGACGCGGGTGACCGTGTCGTTGCAGGCGAACGACGAATCCGTGGTGGGACGAATCAGCGACAATGGCGTGGGGGCACGCGACGACGATCTCACTCGCGCCCTCGCCGCCGGTCACGTCGGTCTGCTGATGTCCCGGGCGATGGTGGAGAGCATCGGCGGCAGCTTCACGTTCCGAGGAAAGGGCAGGTCAGCGGGCACGGTGGTGGAGTTCGAGGCGCCGCTCTGGCCGGTTCGACGTCATCGATCGACGTGAACGAACGATGGCTGCGAGGTCATCAGATTTTTCTTACGGTCTTCCAGGAAAACAGTCCATACTTCGGTCTAAGATCGTCGCCATGGCAGCGAAGCGTGGCCCCAAGAACTCCATCACCGATCAGCACAAGGCCGCAATGGCCGAGGGCCGTGTCGAAGGCCGAGTGGTGCGCGAGTACCTCGAAGCCCTTCGCAACAGCAAGGGCAAGCCGGGCCGCAAGCGCACACCTGAATCGGTGGCGCGTCGCATCAAGGCCATCGAGTCCGAACTGCAGGGTGCGAACCCGGTACGCGAACTGGAACTCATCCAGGAGCGGTTCGATCTCGAGCGCGAACTGGCCACCATGCAGACCAAGGTGGACCCGAAGACCCTCGAGGTCGGTTTCACCAAGGTGGCCGGTTCGTACAGCAAGCGCAAGGGCATCACCTATGCCGCATGGCGCGCCGTCGGCGTGGAACCCGCCGTGCTGAAGAAGGCCGGCATCAGCCGCAGCAACTGACCCCGCCAGGGTCGTCGACATCGGAGATTCCCCGCACCGCTGTGCCAGGATCCTCGGCGTGAGCCGAGCAGGACGTGACCGATGAGAGCTGCTGTCTACGAACAGTTCCGTGGCCCCATCGCCGTGGTCGACGTGGCCGATCCCACGCCCGCGGCCGACGAGGTGGTCGTGGAGATCCTGGCCGTCGGGCTGTGCCGCAGCGACTACCACGGCTGGCACGGCACCGACCCCGACATCGTGTGCCCGCACGTCGGTGGCCACGAGTTCGTCGGACGTGTGGTGGCCGTCGGCGGCGCCGTGCAGCGCCTGCACATCGGCGACCGGGTGGTGGCGCCGTTCGTGAACGGGTGCGGGGAGTGCGAGCCGTGCCGCCTCGGCCAGCACCAGGTGTGCCGGCGGCAGGAGCAGCCCGGCTTCACCCGCTGGGGAGCGTTCGCCGAGTACACCACCATCCCGTTCGCCGACGTGAACGCGGTGCACGTGCCCGAGGGCATCAGCGACGAGACCGCTGCGCTGGTGGGATGTCGCGTGTCCACCGCCTACCGCGGTGTGGTCGAGCGTGGTCGACTGGCCGCAGGTGAGGTGCTCTGCGTGCACGGCTGCGGGGGTGTGGGTCTGGCCGCCGTGGCGTTGGGCCATGCGCTGGGCGCCCACGTGGTGGCCGTCGACATCGCGCCCGACGCCCTGGCCATGGCGGCGGCGTTGGGTGCCGACGTGTTGCTCGACGCGAGCGACGTCGCGGATGTGCCGGCCGAGGTGCATGCCCGTACCGGTGGTGCCCACGTGTCGGTCGACTGCCTGGGCCACGCCACCACGGCCGCGAACTCCGTGCTCGGCCTGCGCGCGCTCGGCCGTCACGTGCAGATCGGTCTGTTCCCCGCGCCCACTGCCGACTTCCCGATCTCCCGGGTCATCCGCGACGAACTCGAGGTGCTGGGAGTGCACGGCCTCTCGGCGTCGCGCTTCCACGAGGTGTTCGGGCTGATGCAGGCCGGTCGGCTCGACCTGGCCGCGATGATCACCCGCCGCGCCACCCTCGCCGACATCCCCGCTGCCCTCCCGGCGATGGGCCGGTTCGCCACCCCTGGCATCACGGTCGTCACCCCGCGAACCTGAGCTCGCGGGAGTGGGTGCTCGGGTGCGACGGGTGGGGTGAACTCGGGTAAGGTGGGGACTCGCGGGTCGGCGTCCCGCGGATGCGAACCCTCGCATCACCCGTGCGTTCTCCTCCGGGTCGAACGCAGCCGATGCCATCGGCCCCAACCGTGCGGCTCCACGCCCGCCGCACTTCCCGCGTCGACGTGCCCACCCGCGGCACAGGACGGATGTGCATGGTCCCCACACGAGAACTCGAATCGGCGATCTGGTCGATCGCGGACGGTCGCGCCTCCGAGGCCGACCTCGCCGCGCTGCACGCCGACGAGCGCGCCTCGCTGGTGCTGCTGGAGCGGATGATCGTCGATGCCGAGGACGACGTGGCGAGCGTGCGTCGGCTGGGCGGGGCCGAGCGCGAGCAGGTGGTGGCCGACTTCGTCGACACGCTGCAGCGCCTGCTCGACACGGCCGCCCTGCTGCTGCCCGAGCCGCCCACGTCGGTCTTCCTCGCACCCGAGCCCGAGCCCGTGGCAGCGGCCGCCGCCGAGTTCGACGACCTCGCGTTCGAGGAGATCGAACCCGGTGAGGTGGCGCTGCAGGCCACCTGGCACATGGGTCAACTGGTCGTGTGGGCCGGCGGTCGCGGCGTGGCACCCGAGTCGCACGACGAACTGGCGAATCGCCTCGAGAAGGTGGGTGGCCCGCCCCACGGTTGGCAGGTGCACAAGGGTGTGCCGATCCCCGACGGCGGTCGCGCGGATGCGCTGAGCATCAGCATGAAGGACGCACTCGGCTGGCTGGTCGCCGTCGGCGGCGGCCAGGTGATCGACGGCGTGGGTGCCAGCGTGCACTGGCTGGGCCACGTGGCACTCGAAGGTGTGCGCCTCGTGGTGCGCGGCAGTGTGGTGCCCACGCTGAAGATCGTGAAGCGCCCCGAGGGCAACGGCCCGGTGGAAGCCGCCGTGCGGTGGGTGCCCGCCCTCACCGACAGCCCGGCCGTCGACGTACTGGTGTCGGCCATGCCGGCCACCGTGTCCGCGCTCGGCGGTGGCGACGGACGCTCCATCACCACCGCCGTCGTGGCCGCCGTGGTGGAGACCATCGTGGGCGAGAGCATCGAGCGCATGGAGCTGCCGGCGCAGCCGCCCAACGCGAACACGCCCACCGATCTGAACGACACCGTCATCTCGCGCATGGACGGCCAGCCGTTCCGTGCCAACGCGAACCTTGCCAGCGACACGGCCCGCCGTCTCGAGCAGTGGACGCGCAGCGTCACCGCCACCAGCCGCAAGAAGCTGGTGGTGGAGCTCGACCCGCCCGAGACCGGTGGCGTGTGGGTGGTGTCGGTGAAGGCGCCCGCCGGCAAGGGTCGCCTCATTCCCATCGACGTCGCCTTGCGCACCGAGGGCGGCAGCAGCACGCTGCACAACGAGTGGCTGCGCCTCGGCCGGCTGTTCCCTGCGCTCGACCGCGCCGGCATCCGCCGCCGCGGCCAGGTGGCGCTGAGCCAGGACGAAGCGTGGGACTTCATGACCACGCTCGGCCCCACGCTGTCGGCCGCCGGGTTCGACGTGCGCGTGCCCGCGATGTCGCGACGCAAGGCCAAGCCGTCGCTGCGCCTCTTCGCCGACACCCCCGCCGGTTCGGTGGTGGGCGCGCACCAGCTCGCCAACGTCGCCTGGACGGTGTTGTTCGACGACCTCGAGCTCACGATGGCCGAGGTGAAGCACCTCGCGCGCCAGGCACGACCGTTGGTGCAGGCCAATGGCAAGTGGGTGGAGGTCGACCGCGCCGATCTGGAGAAGGCGGCGGCGGCGCTCGAGGAACGCGCCGGCGTCACCACCATGACCGGCGCCGAGATCCTGCGCGCCAGCATCGGTCTCGACGGCTCCGGCCTGGCCGGCGGCACGGTGGTGCACGGCAACAGTTGGGCCGCCGACATCCTGCGCAAGGCCGGCTCGGCCTCCACCGAACCGGTGCTGCGCCCCGACGGCTTCGACGGGGAACTGCGCACCTATCAGGCCGAGGCGCTCGGATGGCTGGGCTTCCTCGACGCCGCCGAGCTCGGCGGCTGTCTGGCGCTCGACATGGGCCTGGGCAAGACGCCCACGATGCTCGCCCACCTCGCCCGCTGCCGCGGCAACGGCCCCGCCCTCGTGGTGGCGCCCGCCGCCGTGGTGGGCAACTGGGCCTCCGAGGCCCGCCGCTTCGCCCCTGGCCTGCGCGTGGTGGTGCACCACGGCGCCGACCGCTCCAGCGACGACGCACTGCAGCGCGAGATCAGCCGTGCCGACGTGATGATCACCACCTACGCCACCGCGGTACGCGACGTGGAGGAACTGGGGAAGGTGGAGTGGGGCCGCATCGTGCTCGACGAGGCGCAGGCCATCAAGAACCCCACCAGCGACACGTCGCAGCAACTGCGCCGCCTGCCGGCGCGCAGCCGCATCGCCCTCACCGGCACGCCCATCGAGAACGGCCTCGGCGACCTGTGGGCCATCCTCGACTTCACCAACCCGGGCCTCGTCGGCTCGCGCGCCACGTTCATCTCACAGATGTCGGGCGACGGTGAGGCTGCACTGCGTGCCCTGAACGGCATCCTGCTGTTCCGCCGCACCAAGGCCGAGCCCGAGGTGGCGGCCGAGCTGCCCGACAAGATCGACGAGCTCGACCACTGCACCATGACCCCCGAGCAGATCGGTCTGTACCAGGCGGTGCTCGACTCGTTGCTCGTGGAGGTGCAGGACCCCGACGGCGCCGAGGCGAAGCAGGGCGCAGTGCTGGCCGCCATCACCGCGCTCAAGCAGATCTGCAACCACCCGGCCGCCTATCGCGACGACGGTCTGCCGCTCGCCGGCCGGTCGGGCAAGTTGGCCCGTCTGGAGGAGATCTGCGAGAACGTGTTCGCGGCCGACGAGCGCATCCTCATCTTCACCCACTTCGCCACGTGGGGCCGCCGCCTCGCCGACCACCTCTCGCAGGTGTTCGGCAAGCGCATCGACTGCTACGACGGCAGCCTGGCCCGCGGCGTGCGCGACAAGATGGTGGCCGACTTCCAGGCCCTCGAAGGCCCGGGTGCGATGGTGCTGTCGCTGAAGGCGGGCGGCACCGGCCTGAACCTCACCAACGCCAACCACGTGGTGCTGTACGACCGGTGGTGGAACCCGGCCGTCGAGGACCAGGCACGCGACCGCGCCTGGCGCATCGGTCAGAGCAAGACCGTCATCTCGCACCGCCTCGTGTGTCCCGGCACGGTCGACGAACGGGTGGAGGAAGTGGTGGCCGGCAAGCGGCACATCGCCAACCTCGTGCTGCCGAAGTCGAGTTCGCTCTCCGACCTCAGCACCGATCAGCTGCGCATCGCGCTGGGTCTGCGACCCGACGAACTGCTCGCAGGGGAGGACGACTGATGAACCAGCCGCAGTCGAGGTCGCGCGGCGGCCAACGCCGCAAGAGCAAGCGTGGCGGCCAGCAGGGTCACAAGGTCGACCTGTGGCGTACGCCGCCCGAACTGCCCGACGTGGAGCCCATCGCGGTGCCGCACGAGGTGGGTGCCATGCTGCGCTCGCTGGGCGATCCGCCGATGAACAACGGCGCCGCCGCGGGCCGGTACTTCAGCGTGGTCATCGAACGTGCGGCCGCCGTGGCCGTGGCGCTCGCCGTGAGCGCCGACGTGCTCGACCAGGGCGATCGCGACTGAGACGACGCATTCGTCGGGGCGGATGACCTTCGCCCATGGTGATCCTGCGTCACGGGGCGCACACTGTGGTCAGCGGCCCTCACGGGCCACCTCGCACACGGAGGTGTGACCAATGGACACGACCACCCGCACGATCGTGGTCGGCGTCGACGGTTCCCCCGACGCCACCCGCGCGCTCGACTGGGCCATCGACGAAGCCCGCCGCCGCGACCTGCGGCTGCTGCTGGTGCACGGCGTCGAGATCGGCGCTGCAGCCGCCAGTCCCTACGGGACCGGCATGGTGCTGGAGCAGTTGGAGGAGGCCGGCCAGGCGGTGCTCGATGCCGCACAGGCCTACGCCGCCGAACACGGCGCCACCGTCGAGGTGCGCATGGAGATCGGATCGGCAGCGCATGCGCTCATCGAGGCCTCGCGCCACGCCGAGATGGTGGTGGTCGGCAACCGCGGCCACGGCGGGTTCATGGGCCTGTTGCTCGGCTCGGTGTCGAGCGCCGTGGTGCACCATGCGCACTGCCCGGTGGTGGTGCTGCGACCAGAGGACCACAAGGCGGCCTAGCGGCCGTTCGCCGACTGGTCAGCCCGGCGCGCGATAGACGATGCCGTCGTCGTCGAGCGCGCGCTTCAGCGCGGCCCGCAACACCCGCGCCACCCCGGCCTGCTTGCCCGGCTGGGTGCGCACGGTGACGCGCACCACCACGCCGGTCTGGTCGACCTTCTCCACGCCCAGCACCTGGGGCTCCCGCAGCATCACCGCGGCGATGTCGTCGGTGGCACACACCTCGGCGGCGGTGCGTTCGGCGATGGCCGTGACGCGCTCGACGTCGGCGTCGAGCCCCACCAGCACGTCGACGTTGGTCTGTGCCCAGTTGCGGCTCTGGTTGCCGATGCGCAGGATGGCACCGTTGGGCACGTGCCACAGCGTGCCGTCCGCGCTGCGCACCTGCGTCGAGCGCAGTGTGAGTGCCTCCACGGTGCCCGACACGGTGCTGAGGTCGATCTCGTCGCCCACGCCGCACTGGTCCTCCAGCAGGATGAAGAACCCGGCGATGCAGTCGCGCACCAGCGACTGTGCGCCGAGGCCGACGGCGATGCCGGCGATGCCGGCCCCCGCCAGCAACGGCCCGAGATTGATGTTGAACACCCCGAGTGCGATGAGGACGGCGATCGTCCAGATCAGGGTGGACACCGACGCCCGAGCCACCGCGCACAACGTGCGGGTCCGGGTCGCGTCGCGCGGGTCGGGCGAGAACGACGTGACACCGATGGCCTCCAACGCACCCACGGCCACCGTGGGCGGCGAGGTGAACCGGGTGATCACCGCAGTCGTCAACCGACGCAGCCAGCGGTTCAACAACGCCGCGACCACGAGGATGATGATGGCCGTGATGGGTCGGGTGATGAACCACTCGGCCGCCTTGGCCAGCATCTCGTTCTCGGTGGCGCGGTACACCACCTCGCAGAACCAGTTCGACCGCGATCCGCACACCTCCACCACGGCGGCGTCGTCGACGGCCGAGGTCACGACGGGAAGCAGGGCGGGAAGCACGCCGCGCACGGTACCAGTGACAAGATGACCGGGTGACGAAACGAGCCGCTCGCAGCAAGCCCACCGCGTCCGAGATCCGCCGCGACATCATCGACCACATGCCCGCACCGGTCGCGGTGTGGTCGCTGAACGGCCGTGACGTCGGCTTCCAGGCGGGCTTCGACAGCGGCCTCGAAGTGGGCGGTTTCATCGGCGTGACGACGCCCTCGGGCGAACACCTCCTGGTGCAGGTCACCGAGTTGCGCATCAGCGAGCGCGAGGCCATGCGCGTCGAGGTGGAGACCGACATGTTCGGCGAGGCAGCCGCCGCTGCGCTGCAGAGCGCCAACGTGGGACTCACCCTGCGGTTCGTGGAGGGCGAAGGCACGGTGCTCGCCGCCGTGGTCGACGACGCGCCCACGCGCGCCTCCGGCCACGGCTTCCGCGATGGTCGCCTGGTGCCCGCCGCCGATCGTCTGGTCGACGCGCTGCTCTCCGGCGGCATGGGTGCCAGCGTCGCGCTCCCCATCGGCACCGTGAACTCCGTGGGCGTGGACGCCGCGCTGAAGGCGTCGGGCTTCTCGCGCCACACGTTCATGGTGGGCCAGTCGGGTTCGGGCAAGACGTACAGCCTCGGCGCCATCCTCGAGCGGCTGTTCGTGCACACCACGCTGCCGATGATCGTCATCGACCCCAACTCCGACTACGTGCATCTCGGCCAGCTGCGCCGCCGGGAGGCCATCGCCCGGCGCGGTCAGCCGCCCATCTCGCAGCGCGGCTACCGCGACCTGAAGGCGGCGATGCAGGCGGCGGGCGACGTGGTGGTGTGCCGTGCCGACAGCACCGACTTCCGTCTCGCCATCCACCTGTCCGACCTCGCGCTGCACGAGCAGGCGCTCACCGTGGACCTCGACCCGCTCGCCGACGGCGCCGAGTACGGTGCGTTCATCGAGGCCGTCGAGGCCCTGTCACATCTGCACCACTACGGCTTCGCCGAGCTGATCGATCAGCTGGAGCAGCAGGGCGACCAGGCGGCCGATCGGCTGCTGCGCCGGCTGCACAACCTGCGCGTCGCGGAGTGGGAGGTGTGGGCTGCCACCGACGAGCCGTCCTTGGTCGACACGCTGCCGGGTCGGCGTCTCGCGGTGCTCGACACCGGCTCGCTGTCCGACGCCCGGGCGCGTTCGGTGGTGTCGCTCGCCGTGCTGGGTTCGCTGCGCCGTCGTGAGCGCCGATCGCCGATCCTGGTGGTGATCGACGAAGCCCACAACGTGCTGGCACCGAACGCCGCCACGGCTCTCGAGCGGGCCATCACCGACTACGGCGTGTGGGTGGCGGGCGAGGGTCGCAAGTACGGCATCCATCTGGTGGTGAGCACGCAGCGGCCGTCGAAGATCCATCGCAACGTGATCTCGCAGTGCGACAACCTGGTGCTGATGCGCATGAACTCGGTGCTCGACATCGACGAGTTGGCGTCGATCTTCTCGCACGTGCCGAAGCCGATGATCCAGGAGGCGCGGTCGTTCACCCAGGGCGAGATGCTGGTCGCCGGGCCCATCGCCACACCGGCCATGCGCGTGAACGTGGGGGAGCGGTGGTGTCCTGAAGGTGGCGCCGACCTGCCCACCACCTGGGCGCAGTCGCCGAGCTGAGCGTCGACGAACTCAGACCGACGGCAGACGGCCGTCGGCGAGCGCGGCCACCAGCGCCGCGTGGTCACGCACGGTCTGGTCGGCGTACGCCTCGGCGAAGCCGGCGACCGCCGCGCTGAACGTGTCGGCCGAACCCAGGTACCCGGCGATGGTGTTGGCATCGCCGGTGCGGGCGTGCGCTCGGGCGAGCGCCCACGCGCACATCCGCAGATAGGCGCGGAATCCCGCCGGCCGCATCTCGCTGATGTCGAAGCTGCCCTTCGCGTCCCAGAGCTGCCGGATGAAGTAGTCGGTGTCGTCGACCGTGTCGGTGGTCCAGCCCAGCAGCACGTCGCTCACGGCCTGCAGGGCGCGTTGCCCCTCGACGACACGTCGCCCCTGGTGTCCACGCGGGCGAATGCCGAGGGCGCGTTCGGCCGATGCCTGGTTCGCCTCCTTCACCTGCAGGAACAACGGGCCGCCGTTGGGGCCCTGCAGCAGCACCATCCAGCAGCGCGTGCCCACACTGCCGACGCCCACCACCTTGCGGGCGAAGTCGACGAAACGGTACTGCTCGAACAGGGCCTGCCGATCGGCGGGCAACGAGGCGTGGTACCCGACGAGCACCTCCGACAGCCGTTCGTGCAACGTCGGACCGTCGACCCGTTGCACGAGCGGCGGATCCTCCACGATCTGCCAACGACCGTCGATCAGCGTGGTGAGCTTGTTCAGCGCCTTGAGATGGTTCTTCGCACGCGCGTGCCGCAGCCAGCTCTCGGTGCGTTGGCGCGCATCGTCGCCGAGATGCACCAACCAGTCGTCGGTGTCGAGACGCGCGTAGAACAGGTCGAGCCGCGACATCTCGGCGTAGCCCTCCATGCGGAAGCGGTACGTGTCGAGTGCTTCGACGACGGCGCGGCGCGTGCCGGCAGCGTCGAGCCCGCGCTCGCGGCCGGCCACCACGATGCTCGCGGCGAACCGCTTCACGTCCCACTCGAACGGCCCACGGCACACTTCGTCGAAATCGTTGAGGTCGAACACCATCCGTCGTTCGGGGCTCGCGAACACGCCGAAGTTGGCGATGTGCGCATCGCCGCACGTGGTGACCAGCAGATCGGTACGGGGAACGTGGCGAAGGTCGACCGCCATGGCGAGCGCCGAACCGCGCAGGAACGCGAACGGCGACGCCGCCATGCGGCTGTAGCGCAGCGGCACGAGATCGGGCTGGCGCGTGCGGTTCGACTCGACGAGCAGTTCCACCGGGTCGGGCCGATCGTCGGCGGGCTCCCACCCTGCATGGGAGGTGCGCGGCACCGCGGCACGCCGCGCCTTGCCGTCGGCCCGACGTTGCGCCGGTGGCGCGATCGGATCCTGAAAGGCCGTGCTCTTGCGGGTTCGCTTCGTCGCCACGTCGCGATTGTGGCAGGCGCCGGACCTAGCATGCGCCGAATGGCAGGCAAGTGGGACATCGTGCGGCAGCGAGCCGAGCTGCTGGGCGACGACGCCAAGCAACGGTGGGTGAGCGCCGGTGAGACGAACTCGGCCGTCGGCATTGCGGAAGCGCTCTATCGGCGCGACGCGCTCGCGTTCGGTTCGGTGCTCGGCAGCGCCATCGCGTTGCGGATGTTCCTGTTCATCATCCCCGCCAACGTCACCCTCATCGCCCTCAGCCGCATCACCCACTTCACCGAGGCGTTCGACGAGACGTTCGAGTCGTCGCCCACCACGGGCCCGATGGCCACCGCGCTGCTCGGCATCAGCCGATGGCAGGCGCTGGGCGTGTTCCTGTCGAGCGCCCTGATCACGTTGTGGGCGGGCCGCGCCATGGCTCGGGTGCTCGCCGCCAGTTCCGGCGCCGCGTGGGGGCTGACGCTCCGCGAGGCCAAGCAACGGATGAAGTCGATGGTGTCGCTCATCGCCGTGGTGTTCGTGTCCGTCGGCGCGAACATGGTGTTCACCGTGATCCGCGACCACACGGGCATCGCACTCGGCTTCGTGGTGTGGATCACCGTGTTCGCCACGTTCAGCGTCACGTGGTTCGTGGTGATGCTCACGCTGCCGCGCAACACCACCGACCCTGGTGCGCTGCTGCCCGGTGCTGCCCTGTTCGGCGCCGGCTACGCGCTGCTGCAGTGGTTCATGCAGTACTACCTGCCGCTGCGCATCGAGCGCACCTCCGACACGCTGGGGCAGACCGCCGTCACCGTGGCAGTGCTCGGCAACTTCTTCTTCGTCGGCCGGCTGATGTCGGGCAGCTTCGTGTTCACCGCCGTGCTGTACGAGCGGCTCGGCAGCCTGAGTCACGTGGTGTTCGGTCTGCCCCTGGTGCGGGCGCTCCCGGTGCGGTACCCGCGCATCGCCACCTACTTCGCGCTCGACCACCACCCCGATCACGGTGAGGACATCGACCCCGAGGTGCCGGACGCAGAAGCGGCCGAGCCCCGCTAACCTCGCCGGGTCGACTCCGCCCGGAGTCCCGATTCATCAAAGGTGTTTCCCCATGGTTGCGTTCGGTCTGCTCGACGTGTTCTTCTCGATGCTGTTCTTCTTCCTGTTCTTCGTGTGGATCATGCTGCTGTTCCGCATCACGATCGACCTGTTCCGCGACAAGGACACCAGCGGCGTCAGCAAGGTGCTGTGGTTCCTGTTCCTCATCTTCGCCCCGTACCTCGGCGCGTTCGTGTACATCATCGTGCGCGGCGGTGGCATGGCCGAGCGCGAAGTGGCCCAGATCCAGGCGCAGGACCAGGCCGCCCGGCAGTACATCCGTGAGGCCGCTGCGCCCAGCGTCACCGACGAGCTCGCCCGGCTGGCCGAGCTGAAGGACAAGGGCATCATCGACGACGCCGAGTTCGCCAAGATGAAGGCGAAGATCGTCGGCTGAGTCACCGCCGTCTCGCACGAGGGTCGGTCGCTGCGGCGGCCGGCCCTCGTGCCGTTTTCGGGGAAGGGACCATGGTCCCGTCAAGGGCGGTGACGCCCCCGCCGATACCACAGTTGCAGCCCACAACGGTGGGCGTGGCGGCCCCGGAGGTGGGACATGAAGGTGTGGGTGGATCACGACGTGTGCACGGGCGACGGTCTCTGTGAAGAGACGGCGCCGGCCGTGTTCCAGCTCGAGGACGGGGTGTCGTACGTGCGTGACGGACGTGGCGCACTGTTGATGGGTGGCGGCATGGCCGACGTGCCCGACCACGAGATCGACGGCGTGCTCGATGCTGCCGAGCAGTGCCCGGGGGAGTGCATCTTCATCGAGGGCTGACCGTGAGGGATGACCGGCGACACAGGTGAACACGGTTCGTCGGAACTAGCCTTTCGGGCAGTGCTCACCCGCGACGAACACGCTCGCAGCACGCGGCGGTCTCCGCCGAGTGCCCGCCGACTGCTGGTGCAGTTCCTCGTCTTCGCGCTCTCGTTCGCCCTGGTCGTGGTGGTGGCGGTGGCCGGCGTGCTCCTGGTGGTGCGCGACCGCGCCGAGGACGACGTCGACGCGATGCTGCAGGACAACATCGAAACCCAGCTCGAACAGTCCGCCGCGCAACAGGCCGAGACGGTGGAGGTGGAACTCCACTCGGTGCAGGCCTCCGTCGAGTACCTCGATCGCGTGTCGGGTGATGCGTTCGCCGCGCAGGTGCCGGCATCGGCCGAGGAGGTGGCCCGCTACCAGACGCTGCCCAGCGGCGCGTACTCCACGGTCGACGGCGACGTCGCGCAGAGTGCCATGTTCTTCGGCCCGTTCGACGGTGTCACCGACGTCGAGAAGGAGAAGGCGTCGTACCTCGCAGCCATCGACGTCGGGCTCAAGGGCGTGGTGAACGCGAACCCGCTCGCCGCGGCGGCGTACCTGAACACGCACGACGGGATGACCCGCATCTATCCCGGGTTCCCCATCCACGAGGTGTTCGACGGCTCGTCCCCCGCCCAGGAGTTCAACTTCTATTACGAGGCCGATCTCGAGCACAACCCCGACAAGGACGTGGCCTGGACCAGCGCGTACATCGACCCGGCCCGTCAGGGCTGGATCGTGTCGGCCGTGTCACCCGTGTACACCGGCGAGTTCCTGGAGGGGGTGGCCGGCGTCGACGTGCGGGTGAAGGATCTCGTCGGTCAACTGCTGTCGACCCAACAGGTCTTCGACAGCCACTCCATCCTGCTCGACAGCTCCGGCGTCATCATCGCGATGCCGCCGGCCACCGAGGAGCTGCTCGACCTGGTCGAGCTCACCGACGTGGAGTACGAGACCTACATCACCGAGGACACGTTCAAGCCCGACGACTTCAACGTCACCTTGCGCGACGACACCGCCGAGCTGGCCGCAGCGCTCGCTGCCCCCAGCGGCACCGAGCGGATGACGATCGGCGGCGCCGAGGTGTTCGCCTCGTGGACCACCCTCGACGAGCCCGACTGGATCGTGGTGTCGATGTTGCCGGTCGAGAGCTTGCAGGAACTGCACGCGCCCGGTGACCGCATGAAGGACGCGGCGGTGGTCACCCTCTGGGTGGTCGCCATCGCGTTCGTGGTGCTCAGCCTGGTGCTCACCTGGCGCGGTCGTCGCCACAGCCTCGCCTACACCCGGCCGCTCGAGGCCATCGACGAGGCCACCGCGCGCATCGCCGCCGGCGATTTCGAGCCCACGTTGCCCCCGGCGCCGGTGGCCGAGATCGAACGAACGGGTGAACAACTGTTGGCCATGGGCCGCAGCCTCAAGGCAGCGCAGGAACGCATGCTGGCCGACGCCGAGCGCCTGCGCGTGGGCGAACAGCGGTACCGGGCGATCTTCGAGAACGTGGCCGAACCAGTGCTCACCATCGACGTCGACGGCATCGTGGTCGACGCGAACGAAGCCGCCGACGAGATGTTCGGTCGGCCGATGGAGGGCGTCGACCTCACGGCCACGTTCGGCACCGACGTGTGGCGCGAGCCGGGCCGCCGCGAGGTGACCGTGGGCATCGAGGGCCAGCGCGGCCGCGTGCTCGAACTCGCCATCAGCCGCACCGGCTCGGACGCCACCACCATCTACACGCTCACTGCGCACGACGTGACCGCCGAGACCGAGGCGCGCCGGCTGCTCGAGGACGCGCGTGAGACTGCCGAACGCACGGCCAGGGTGAAGGACGAGGTCCTCGCGTCGATGAGCCACGAGATCCGCACGCCGCTGACCGGCGTGATCGGCGTGCTGTCGTTGCTGGCCGACCGGCCGCTGCCCGACGACGCTCGCCGCGAGCTCGCGGTGGCCCGCCGGAGCGCCGACGACCTGCTGGTGCTGGTGAGCGACGTGCTCGACTTCGCCAAGATCGAAGCCGGTGAGGTGTCGGTGGTGGCCACCGACATTCGGTTGTTCGACGTGCTCGAGGGTGTGTGCCAGCTCTACCAGCCGTTCGCCGACGAGCAGGGCAACCATCTCGGTGTGCACATCGATGCCGACGTCCCCGAGTGGGTGCTGCTCGACCCCACGCGAGTGCGACAGGTGCTGGTGAACCTGGTGTCGAACGCGTTGAAGTTCACCGAACGGGGCGAGGTGGCCATCCGGGTGCACCGCGCCGAGGTCACCGCCGCCGATGCAGCGCCGGGTGCGTTGCACCTGCTGTTCGAAGTGGCCGACACCGGTGCCGGCATCGACCCGGCCGTGCAGCCGCGCCTGTTCCAGCGGTTCTCGCAGGGCGACCCGCTCGCGACCCGCAAGCATCCGGGCACGGGACTCGGCCTCGCCATCGCGAAACGCCTCACCGAGTTGATGGGCGGCACCATCGGGGTGCACAGCGTGCCCGGTGAGGGCAGCACGTTCTGGTTCACCGTGCCGTCGGCCGAGGGCACGCCCACCGTCGCCGTCGTGGCCGACACCACGACCGACCGTGCACCCGCCGGTGCGCTGCGCGTGCTCGTGGCCGAGGACAACGATGTGAACCGCTACCTCGTGGTCGCCATCCTCGAACGGTTGGGGCACGAGGTGGTCGCCGTCGTGAACGGGCGCGAAGCCGTGGAGGCCGCGCAGACCCAGCCGTTCGATCTGGTGCTGATGGACGTGCAGATGCCTGTCGCGAACGGCATCGATGCCACCCAGGCCATCCGTGCGCTGCCGGGCACGGTGTCGCGCATCCCCATCCTGGCCGTCACCGCGAACGTGCTCCCTGCGCAGCAAGAGGTGTACCGCCAGGCCGGCTTCACCGGTTGGGTGCCCAAGCCGCTCACGCTCGAACAGGTCGAGCGCGCCGTCGCCTCGGTCGTGCCACAGGCCGTCCGTCCCGTCACCCCCATCCCCACCGAACCGGAGGTCATCATCGACACCGCACGATTCGATGATGCACTCATCGAGCAGTACCGCTCCGTCATCGGCGCCGACGGTGCCCGACAGATGGTCGACCTCTTCCTGCAGACGCTCGAGGAACGCAGCGTCGAGCTGCACGCCGCCTTCGCAGCAGGCGACCTGGCCGAAGTGCGCCGGGTCGGCCACGCGGTGAAGGGCATGGCCGCCGCGGTGGGGGCGGTGGCGTTGTCGACGGCCGGCGAACACCTGCAGCACAGCGAGGACGACGCCGTGCCGGCGCTGATGCGCGAGTTCGACACCGCGGCCGCGGCCGCCCGCGACGGTGTGGCCGCCGCATGGCACCTCACCGACTGACGCTCCGCTCGCCGGCCCCACGCTTCGGGCTGCACCGACCCGCCTGAGTACGTTGGCCGCATGACTGAAGCCTGGATCATCGATGCCGTTCGTTCGCCCCGTGGCAAGGGCAAGGACACCGGGGCACTGCACGACGTGCACCCGCAGCGCATCCTCGCCCAGGTGCTGAACGCGTTGCAGGCGCGCAACGGGTTCGACACCGCCGCGGTCGACGACGTCATCATGGGTTGCGGCGCCGGCAGCGGCGACCACTCCATGGACATCGCCCGCATGGCGGCGCTCGACGCAGGGTGGTCCATCCAGGCGCCGGGTGTCACGCTCAACCGCTTCTGCGGTTCGGGCCAGCAGGCCGTGAACTTCGGTGCGATGGGCATCCTCGCCGGGTTCCAGGACATGGTGGTGGCGGGCGGCGTGGAGAGCATGTCGCGCCCCGCCCCGATGCACGTCGACGGCTTCACCGCCAACAACACCCACCTGCGCGACCAGTACGACATGGTGCCGCAGGGCATCTCTGCCGACCTCATCGCCACCGTCGAGGGGTTCAGCCGCGAGGAACTCGACCAACTGGCCGTCGACAGCCAGCGCCGCGCCACGGCCGCCATCGCCGAAGGTCGATTCGACAAGTCGCTCGTGCCGATCTTCCACGACGACGGTCGGCTTGCGCTCGACCACGACGAGCACGTGCGCCCCGGCACCACGCTGGAGGACCTCGCCAAGCTGAAGCCGAGCTTCGAGGGCATGGGCGCGCACGTCGTGTCGGGCCGCGAGCTCAGCATCGACGACACCGCACGCAAGGCGTACCCGCACATCGACGCGATCCGCCACGTGCACCACGGCGGCAACTCATCGGGCGTCGTCGACGGCGCCGCCGCCGTGCTGCTGGCGTCGCCCGACTACGCCCGGGCCCAGGGCTACGTGCCGCGCGCCAAGATCACCATGGCCGCCGTGGCCGGCGACGAGCCCGTGATCATGCTCACCGCCCCCGGCCCTGCCACCGACCTGGTGCTGAAGCAGGCCGGCATGGCGCTGAGCGACATCGTCCTGTTCGAGGTGAACGAGGCGTTCGCCGCCGTTCTGATGAAGTGGCTGCGGT
>SXGU01312316.1_pt1 | contig 20299 bp, 15 predicted proteins | sample 3174531 | NCBI WGS metagenome assembly SXGU01 (sample SAMN11356863, study PRJNA531348) | freshwater metagenome | isolation source: freshwater sample F1-140 | place: China: Fuxian Lake, Yuxi | collected 2017-12-25 | reverse complement strand
GAAACAGAAATATTTTGTTAATCGCAACTTCATTGATATACTTTTCCTTCATAATAGCCCCTTTTAAAGATATTACAGTTGTTTTTAAGGGGCTATTATACTTTGTTTAGTAATTTTTTAAAAACTCAACACGGCCTATTTTTGCTAAAAATACACCGGGCGCTGTTATTTTTTCAGAAGGTGGAACCAATCCATCTATTCGTTTTTTTTCTTGCTCAAAATCATTATTAATTTTTTTAATCTTACTCAAATAATAATCAATGGTATAATCCGATTGAATATTAATATTTTTTAACTTTTTTTCTCTTAAAGTATCTAAAGCATCTTCAGAATCGTAATTTTCAAATTTCTCAGCATGCCCTTCTGGCAAACAAAAAGAAACATGCTTAACCCATTTAAGGGCCAACATAGGCTTAAATTCAAACAATTTTCTTATTTTTTGTTCTTGAGCATAAAACTTTAAAGGTGATTTATGTGTTAAACGGCAATAAGCAGAAAGCCCAATTTCACTACAACCATATTGATATTGCGTAAAATTTACCGCAGAAATAACAAATTTTTGAGTAAATAAACAACAAAAAAATAGTACCATTTTTTTTAACATAGAACCCCCAAATCCCCTTATTTTATGTGCAAATAATTCTTCATATGAATTATTACAATCAAAAAAATAATACCAAAAATTAACTACTCAGTCAAAAGTCGTTTCAATTTGAAATGTTTCATTAGGTGATTTTGAAGCATTATGCTAAAAAAATATACTCTTTATTTCGCCTAACAAGCCCATCAGCTGTCAAATCAGAAACAATTTTTTCAACAAGCTCAGAAGTTGCCCAAGCAAATCTTTCAATCACTTGTGAAATCAAAACTGATTGTTTTTGTGAGGCAGAAGCAATGATCCAACCTCGAATTTGACGATCTGACCCTTCAAATTTTGATTGCCTTGTGTAATGTTTACTCTTACGAGCAGGGTTTTGATATAATTTTTTTATAATAACCCCATAATCCATTAAAGCATAATACCATTCACGCACATTTTCACGATTAATAGTTGCTTCAACAAGCGGCATTATGAGCCGATCTTCAATATATTCTTGCCCATTAAAAAATACATGTAAAAAAACCGCGCGTATATTCGTTTCAATAAATATCGTTGGTTTATTAAATGCAAAAGCAACAATTGACGAAGCTGTTGCGCTCCCTAATCCATAAAATGCTTTTAAAACAGTTACAGATTCTGGCAACTTTCCTTCAAAATCATTTTTTATTTTTTGAGCAATAAGATGCAATGCTTTTGCCCGACGATTGTACCCAAGCCCCACCCACAATGACAAAACATCAGACAATGGTGCATCTGCAAGTGACTTAAAATCTGGATATTGTTGAACAAATTGATCAAATTTTTTTTCAACACGACTCGTCTGCGTTTGCTGCAACATAACCTCTGAAACCACTACATAATAAGGAAAAATTTCAGATCGCCAACGAAAATTTCGCTTATTATGGGCATAAAAATTCTTTATTGCATGTTGAAAGCTCTCAAAAACATGATTATCAAATTGTTGATTTTTTAATGCAAAATTATATTTTGTTAAAAATTCACACAAAGGATCAAGAAGATTTATTTGCTGCCTACATTTCATTATTCAAGCCAATTTTAATTGATTTTCCAACATTTGCACATGCGATTTATCAGGACCATTCATTATTTGAACTAAGCATGAAGCATAATATAAATTGTTTTTTTGCAAATGCTCTACAACCAAAGAAACATGTGTCTCTAAGGTCTTTGCAACAATAATACATTCTTGAGCATCCTGAACCATCAAGTCATTTACGAGAATATCTGAAACAGGAACAACTGTAGCAGAACCAATAAGAGAAGCTTCAAAACAATGTTGAATAATAATCTCCCCCTCCTGTCTTGAACGACATGAAATATACAATAAAATTACGTTCATTTTTTATCTCCCACTCGCCCAACTTTGAAAGTTACTAATTCATCAACCTTTAAAATCTTTTTCACAGCTTTTTTAACATCATTCAACGTTATTTTTTCAAGCGTAGCGACCCGCGTATCAAAATAATTAGCAGGAAATCCAAATCTTTCTAAAAATAAAAACGTTGTTGCTATGCGTGCATTTGATTCAAAATTTTTAACGCGATTATTAATAATTAATTTTTTTGCATCTTCAAGCTCAGCTTCAGTTAAACTATCAGCTACCATTTCTAATAATTTTTTAATTTCAGTTTCTGCCTCTTTCAACCGATCAAGAGAGACCATTGTTTTAACAACAAATAAACCTGGTTGTTCATCACTCAGTGCAAAAAATGTCCCTCCTATTCCATAAAATAATCCAGACCGCTCGCGTAAGGCAAATAATTTTGAATTCATCGAGGAAGAATCGCCACCACTAAAAGCTTGTTCGAATAATAAAAGTGCATCAAAATCAGGATCTAACCTATTAATAGAAGGCTTTACAAATGCAAGAACTACTTGATCTCTATTGATAGGATACGTAACTATAGATGCTTCTTGTTTTTCCAATGATGGATAAGAAAGTGTAATATCACAATCCCCCCTCCACGAAGACAAATATTTTTCCAATGTCGCAACAACATCGTAACCACTGACATCCCCAACAACAGCAAGCTTTGCCCCTTTTGGAACTATCACTGACTTATAAAAATCAACCAAATCTTTGCGCGTAATTTTTTCAAGACTTTCAAATGTACCATACTTACATTTACTATACGGATGTCCTTTGTACATTTTTTCAATAATAAGTTGCGTCACAAATTCAGTTGGCTCGTCCCAATATGACTTTAAATCTTGCACCATTGTATGATGCACTTTTGACAAAGCATCATCCGCAAATGTTACATTCATTAATAATTCTTTAAGGAATTCAAGCCCCTTTTCAAAATCTTCACTTAACACAGAAAGCGTCAATGAACCTGGATGTAAAGCATAATTAATACCCATCTTTTCCATTTCTTGTGCAAGTGTTGTTCCTTTGTAATTTTTCGTCCCCTCAAGCATCATACGTGTCATATATTCATAAAGTCCTTGCTTGTTTTCAGGATCATATACAGCACTACATGCCTTGAAAGTAAGCACAAGATCAATTTTGGGGACATAGCTACTATTTGAAATCAATACTTTCAACCCATTAGACAAATGCGCACATTCCGCTTTCGCAAAAGAAAATGACTGAGGAGTTTCCGCTTTTATTGTTTTTGCATACTGAGCAGGCTCAACTGGCAATGTTCGCACGCGACCATTTAAAATCCGAGAATCCTCTTGATCTGAAAGTGTTTGCAGCGTAGACCATGCCTGTGCATCGGCTTCCTGCAAAGGCATAATTTCACCCATATGCATCAACGATGGAATGCAATAGTCACGACAAAATTCTTTAATTTCTTCTTTTATTTTTTCAGCAGGATACTCAAGATATTTATAAATAAATTGTGGATCGCCTGTTTGCATATACAACTGAGCAATGGTATGCGCCATTTTTCTATTATATTCAAAAAATTGTAAAAACTCTGTTTTACTTCTTTTTAAAGCCCAAGCAAGCTCTTCTTCCGTAGGCCCCTCTGTTGCTAATTTTGCAAATTCATCAAAAATAATTTTTTTAATTTTAACATTATCATGAACATCTTTTGGTTCAAATGCTATAAAAAATGGCGTTGCATCATTCAAAACCCATGGAAATGCACTTACACTTGAAACTAATTTTAATTCATCTACTAAAATTTTCTCTAAACGAGAGTTTTTTCCTGATGCAAGTACTGAAGCAAGGACATCATATGTATGATGATTTTTCTTGATTTTTATCGACGGCAAATCAGCCACCATAATAACCATAGGAACTTGCACATCACGAAATAATGTTACTGATTTTGAAGCCATTTTGCGACTATGATAAAATTCTTCGATTTCAAAATCAAGATCAGCAGGAATCGCTCCACAATATTTTTCAACGACAGAAAACACATCTTCTGCTTTTACATCGCCAACAACAACTAAAAATGCATTATTGGGAACATAATGTTTTTTATAAAAATCAAAAAGATTATCTCGCTCTAAATTCCATAAATCATGCTTATAACCAATAATCGGGTGTCCATAAGGATGATCCTGATACACTAACGAAAGCATATCATAATACAATGTTCTAACATAATCATCTTCGCCTTTTTTCAATTCTTGAATCACAGCCTTAAGTTCAGAATTAAGCATTTGTTCGTCAAATCGACAATTCGTCATGCAATCAGCCAAAATTTCAACACCAACTTTCCAATGCTGAGAAGGAAAAGTAAAAATATATCCCGTAGCATCTTGCATCGTAAATGCATTAGTATAACCAGAACAACTATGCGTTATTTCATTAATATCAGATTCTGAAAGTTTTTTCGTTCCCTTGAACCACATATGCTCAATTAAGTGAGCAAGACCCTTTTCTTTTGAGCCTTCATTAATCGAACCAACTCGATACCACATTTCCATCGAAACTGAAGGAATTTTATGATTTTCTAAAACTAAAACCGTCAAGCCATTGACAAATACTTTAAATGCAATCGATGGATGTATCGACATACCAAATCCCCTACCCAATTAAAATTACAATCTTTAAAGATTATGATACAAAAAGAAGCACGCTTGGGCAACGATCAGGACCATAAAGATATTTTCTTTAATTAAAAATTTCAAACATAGAAAAGAAAAAAAATTTCTCATAGCAATACTTGGACAATAATATTGATTCATAGTATTCTTTTCATAAAATAATTTATTTCATTAAGAATATTTATATGATCCCACACGCTCAATTTCTTCCCTTCTATCTTCCCCTTTCTTTTTACAGCACTCTTTCGCTTATTTTTGGAATATTAACTTATCATTACTTGTCCTGTGCCCTTTTTTTAATGTGCATAAGTATTGTTTTTTTGTTTTTTATCACATTAACTCAATTAAAAAAATATCCCCTTAACCATTTTTTAATTGTTTTTTTATATGGAAGTTTTTTTCTTGGAATACTCAATCTGTGGTATCATAATCAATGGCAAAAACAGACAATCCCCTTTACTACGCAACATGCCACTGGAACGATTGTTGACTATATCAAAACGGGCAACCCTTTATGGCCCCATCGACTTACAGTTCTTATAACCAAAACAACAACTGGCGTTATTGTTTCAAACATACAATGCCCCATTTTTATTTATACCAAAAATTCTCCCACAGTTTTTATTGACGACCACATTATTATCAATAACTGCACCATAAAACAACCTGCTCAAAATAATTTCAGCCTTTATTTACGTAAAGAGGGAGTGCTTTCAACGCTTTTTATTCCCTTTTTTAAACCAGACATTACAAGAAATTCACATTATTCGATTAAAAAAAATCTTTTTAAATTGCAAAATTTCATAAATGAATCTGCTCGTTCATCACTTTCACCCATTACATACGCATTATTTTGCTCTCTTTTTTTAGGGGATAAGGGCTCTGGAAAAAGCACATTGGAAAATCATTCTCACCATTTTCAAGAATGGGGAATTGCTCACCAACTTGCAAAATCTGGGTTTCATTTAATTATCTTTATTATGGTGTGGACCCTGTTTTTTTCATTTATTCCTTTTAATTTTAAAATCAAACATTCACTCATAATACTCCTTTGCAGCTGCTACTACTTATTAACGCCACATTCAATATCATTTAGTCGATCTTTTTACCTTTTTTTAGGTTCTCGTCTTTTACAAATTTTTGAATGGCAAGCGCACACTATCAATATTTTGTCATTAATTTGTTATGCAACGCTTCTCCTTAATCCATACACTCTATTTGGGCTTGATTTTCAACTCAGTTTTTACTTAACCTTCTGTCTTTCATGGATTGCACAATTGGATCGACAAAAAAGAATCCTCATTTAAAACATTGCATTCACTTATTTTTTCTTCTTATATTCATCAAAAAAGGAATATTTATGAAAAGCAAAATACTTTTTTTCATTACAATAACAGCTCTTTGTTGCACAGAAACTATCACCTCTATCATTACGCAACATGAAAAACGGGACTGGACTATTTTAATTTATATGGCGGCTGATAATGATCTTTTTATTTTTTCAAAACGCAATTTACAGCAACTCCTTGCTTCATCTTATTACAACACTATTCATATCGCCGTTTGTTATTTTCATAAAAATTCAGCTCAAAATAAAAAAGTTGTACATTATTATCATATAATTAATGGTACGTATGTTTTAATTAAAGAAGATATTGACCATAAAGCAACAAATAGCGGTGACGAACAAAATGTAATCGATTTCTGCTCGACTGTGTTTACACAATTACCAGCAGATAATTATGCTTTGTTCTTTTGGGATCATGGCACTGGTCCGATCAATCCTATAGAGAAAAGAAACCAATTAATCGACAATAAATTAACACATTTTAATTCGACAATAATGTTGCATGCAAAAAACAACAAAAAGCCTTCGCATCACAAAAGTATTTGCTTTGACGACACACATAACTCTTGCCTCACAGAGCAAAAATTAAAATATGCACTTTCAATTCTTTGTCCCTTACTCCCCAAAAAAAAATTCGACCTTGTAGGATTTGATACATGCCTTATGGCCACTATCGAAATAGCAAGCCTTATCGCACCCTTTGCTTCATACATGGTTGCTTCTCAAGACTTAGAGCCAGGAACCGGATGGAATTATGCAAAAGTACTTTCTATTTTTACCGAAGAACAAAAAATTTCTCCATTTCATTTTTCTTGCCATATTGTAGAAAAATTTAAAGAAACATATCATAAAAAAGGCGATTACACCTTATCTGCATTTGACTTGTCTCATACTCAAACCATCGAGTACCTATCTAAAATGATAACAAAAAGTCTTATTGTTTTTTTACAAAATGATTCAATTTTTACAATTCAAGATAGCAGAGACCCTGATGAATGCCCTCATTTTTTTGGGACTGATTATGTAGACCTTATACAATTTTATAAAAATCTTTTAAAAAAAATACGCAACATTTCAAAACTGCCTCTCACAGAAGAAAAGCAACGTCTTAAATATTTACTGCAACAATGCATTGCAACAGCTTCAGATTGGATTATTTATAATAAGACAAGTAATTCTCATGAACCTGCGCACGGTGTCTCTATTTACTTTCCAATGCAATACATTCATCATTCATATAAGAGCAATTTATTTGCTAACAATAATGCTTGGCTTACTTTTTTATATCACTACAAAGAGATTTTTTATGAATAATCAAAAAACAAAACACAAGCAATTAGCTGATCTTTATGTTCCTTACAGTAATTGCCAACTCTGCCCATTAGCAGTCCTTGGAAGAACCAATGTTGTCTTTGGAAGTGGAAATCCTAATGCAAAACTTTTAATCATTGGCGAAGCCCCAGGACAAAATGAAAACCAACAAGGATTACCATTTGTCGGTCGATCAGGAATTCTTTTAGATAAAATATTTCAAACAATTGGATTTAAAAGAGAGGAAATTTACATCACTAACGTTGTAAAATGCCTCCCACCTAACAACAGGCAACCAAAGCCTATTGAAATTTCACAATGCAAAAAAATTCTTCTGGAAAAACAAATACACATTATAGCACCTCAAGTTATCTGCACATTAGGCGCAGTTGCCGCTAATGCTCTATTAGAAAATACTCACTCTTTATCAACATTACGAGGGAAATTGCAGCATTACAATTCAATCCCTGTTCTTGTAACATACCATCCTGCTTATATTTTAAGAAAGCCAACAGCATTTACATTTCTTTTGCAAGACATAGAAAAAGCATACAAATTAACACTCAAATAGAGATTTATAAAAATTCAAAGTCCCTCATTAATCTTTATAGAAACTTGTGGATAACTTGTGGATAACTTGTGGATAACTTGTGGATAACTAAAAAAAAGTTTTTTTAAATGCCTCTAAAAAAGCTTTTAGATCAATCATTTGGAAGTATGTATCACAAAACTATCGATAAAATGGGCTATGTCAAAGTTATCCACAAGTTATCCACAGGCTGTCCACCACTTATCCACAAATAAATTTTAGCAAAAAAACACCGTAAATTAAGCCTTTTTTATAAAAAAAGAAGAAGTTATCCACAATTTTTTATTGCCTTAACACTATTATTTAAATAAATATATATATATATAATATTTAATAGCGTAAGAAAATAATTTTTCAAAAATGACAATTTTTTTAAACTGATTTAACAGAAACAAACGACTTTCCTTCTATTTTTTTATTTTTTTGATATAGTTCATAGAGAATGTCGATTAAATATATACTACTTTCTAGCCTTTAAGGATTCTTGTGAAACTTTCTGATGTAATTGATTCTCTTGTTGAAGAGCGAGGAATTGCTAAAAATGTCTTGAGCACTATTGTTTGCGAGGGGCTTCTTGCTGCTTATCAGAAACGCTATCCAAGCTTAATTTTACGCGCAATGTACAATGAAGATACAGGAATATTAGTTCTTGAAGCTCAAAAACAAGTAGTGTCTTCCGTTGAAAATGAAGATCTTCAAATTGGATTGCGAAAAGCGCGAGCCATTGATTCTCATGTAGAAATAGATGAAGTTGTTTGGGTGCCGTTTGAAGCTTCTATTGGCAGAGTTGATATTTTGAGAGCAAAGCAGCTTATTGCTTCTCGAATTAAGGATATTGAAGCAGAAAGTTTATATGAAGAATTTAAAGATCGTCAAGGTACCGTTTTGCAAGGTATTGTCCACAAACAAGAACGAGGCGGGGTTTCTGTAAAAATTCAAGATCATATGGCGTTTTTACCTCGATCTTTGTCTATTCCCGATGAAAAATTTCCTGTGGGATATCCTGTTCGTGCGTTACTTAAAGAAGTAATGGTTTCTCCAAAGAATGATAATCAGCTTATTCTTGATAGAACATCAGAAGAATTTTTACTACGTCTTTTTGAATTAGAAATTCCAGAGGTTTTTGAGCAATTGGTAGAAATTTTTAAAATTGTTCGAATTGCTGGATATAAATCAAAGGTTGTTGTTGCTTCAAATGATTCTAATATTGATCCCGTTGGAACATGTGTTGGCGTTGGTGGCGCTCGAATTAAGCCAATTTTAAAAGAACTTGGCAATGAAAAGATTGATATTATAGCGAAGACAGATTCATTAGAGCAATTTGTTAAAGCTGCTTTAAAGCCTGCAGAAATTAATAGAGTTGAAATTTCTGATGATAATAAAATTGCAAAAGTTTGGCTTGATGATGATCAAAGGTCATTAGCTATAGGTAAGATGGGCCAAAATATAGCATTAGCTTCTCGTTTAACTGGTGTTGATATTCAGCTTGTACAAACTGAAAATAAAGAACAGATTAATCAAAATTTTGAAAGTGCGTGTTGATTGATTTTGTTAGAAAAATAGTAAAATGCATTTATAAGTAGCGGCGGAAGATGAGAGGGTTAGATGGCAGAAAAAAAATATGGAAACCGTGAATCGGGGGGAAGTAAAAAATCTTCTCGCTCCGTTGCTTCTTTTCAAAATAAAAAAAATAAAATAAGCAGCGAAGGAAAGGTAGATCCTTCCAAAAGGTTCGATTTTCAAGAAAAAGCTTTTCATGCAGAAAAGAAGATTGAAAGTCAGCCTACGGGACCGATAATTTTAAAGCCTATGACACTTTCTAGTTTTTCAGATTTAGCTGGTTTATCATGTTCAGATATTATTATAAGCAAACTTAAAGAAGGCAAAATGTATGCAAAAAACTATTTGCTTTCTGAAAAAGAGTTAAAAGATCTTTGTGAACATTATGGTATTGAAACAGAACTTCCTGTTGTCCGAAGAGAAGAATTTCTTCATAAAGGAAGTGTTGTGCAACAGGGAACAGTTAGAGCTCCGGTTGTTGTCGTGATGGGGCATGTTGATCATGGTAAAACTTCATTGCTTGATTTTATTAGAAAAACACGAGTTGCTGCAAAAGAAAAAGGCGGAATAACACAACATTTAGGTGCTTATGAAGTACCTCTTGCCCAAGGTACATTAGTTTTTTTAGATACTCCTGGTCATGAAGCTTTTTCAAAAATTAGAAAGCGTGGGGCGTGTGTTGCTGATATAGCAATCCTTGTAGTTGCTGCTGATGATGGTGTTATGCCTCAAACTGTAGAATCGATAAAAGCAATAAAAGCGCTTAATGTGTTACCTATTGTAGCTATTAATAAAATGGATAAAGTTGATTCTTCTCGTTTAGAAATTATTTATAGACAGCTATCGCAATATGACTTAGTTCCTGAAGCTTGGGGAGGAACGGTTACCTGTGTTCCTATTTCTGCTAAAACGGGGCAAGGTGTTGATAAATTACTTGAATTGATAGCATTGCATGCTGAGATGATGGAACTAGCGTCACCATTGGATGTTTTAGCTTCAGGGTATATTCTTGAGTCGAGAATGTTGCAAGGTCGTGGCGTGGTGGCTACCGTTTTGTGTCATCGAGGTATTTTGCATGTTGGTAATTTATTTAATGCTGGTGGATCTATAGGAAAAGTTACTTCCCTTGTTGATTCTTTAGGTAAAGATCTTAAATCAGTTGGTCCATCAATTCCTGTGCTTGTGACAGGGTTTACTGATATGCCAGAAGTAGGTGCAACATTTGAAGTGGTAACTGAAGAGGAAAGCAAAAAAATAAAAATAGCGACAACACATGTTTCCTTGCAAAATAATGCACGAAATCAACTTTTTGAGTCAGGTGATGTAGTTTTAAATGTTATTGTTAAGGCTGATACTCATTCATCGCTTGAAGCTATTATTGATGGAATACATAAATTGAATCAAAAGGTTGATTTAAAAAAAATTGTTGTCTTGCGTTCCGGCATTGGTGATGTAAGCGAAGGTGATATTTTATTTTCTCAGGACACTGGCGCAACAATTATTGGATTTAATATAAAAACAGAACATAATGCTTCAGTTTTTTTGAAAAAATCAGATCTTAAGATTTACACTTACAATATTATTTATATGCTTTTTGATGATCTTCAAAAGAAGGCTGCAAAGATTGCAGAGGTCAAGAAAGTTTTAACTAAAATTGGTCAAGCACTCATTCTCAAAGTTTTTGATATTAAAAAACTTGGAATTGTTGCAGGGGGTGTCGTTAAAGAGGGTCGTTTTTCAGAAAAAGGTAAAGTTATTGCTTTACGCGGTCGTAAGAGTGTAGGTGAAGGTATGATTAAAAGTTTACAGCGAGATAAAAAAGCTGTAAAAGAAGTTCATACTGGATTTGAATTTGCTTTTATGATAACTGGATTTGATGAATGGCAAGAAGGTGACATCGCTGAATGTTATCTTGAGATGCCTGTTTAAAATTATATAATTTTCTAAATTAAGCCGCTTGAAAAAGGCGGCTTTTTTGTGCAACAGATTAAAAGTTTGACTGTTGCTTTGTTGTTTTTTCGCAACATCATCGCAACGACTAGTTTAAGTTAAGGTTATATTTGTTGTTTTGTTTGTGCAACGCTTTTGAAAATTGTTTTTTATGATGTTGTTTTTATACTTGTGAGTGTTTTCAAGACTTTCTTCATTAAGTTTTGGTAAATCACTGCGTATAAGAAAAACTGGGAAAGAGATTTTTGGAGGTTTAAAATGGGGGTTGCCCTCTTTAGCTAACTTGAGACGTCTCTTTCCTTTTTTTCTCTTTCTAGTTCATTTGCAGTACTTCTTTATTTTTTGGTGAGATTAATTTTTTGATTGCTATCATGTTTTCTAGATCATCATGAAGGCTTGTTTTTGGAGTTTCTAAAATTTTTGGTATGTCAAAAAAACGTTCGTCGTTAAATAATTGTTCAAAAAATGTGAAACCTATTTTTCCTTTGCCTATATTTTCATGACGGTCTACGTGAGAGTTAAATTCTTTTTTTGAATCATTAATATGAATAGTTGCTAAATTTTTAAGGCCAATAGTTTCTTCAAATTTGCGCCAGAGAGTTTCATAATGTGCGGGTTCATGTAGTGGATAGCCTGCGGTAAAAACATGGCATGTGTCAAAACATACTTTAATATTTTTTTTGTTGTGGCTTTGTTCTCGAATTGTTGCAAGTTCTTCAAATGAGCTTCCTAGAGACGTTCCTTGCCCTGCCATTGTTTCTAGAGCAATAAAAGTAGTTTTTTTTGTTTTTTCTTGTGCTTCATTGATTCCCTCGACTAGATAATTTATTCCGTCTTTGTTGGTTAATGTGCCGTGCGACCCAGGATGTAGAATAAGTATAGGAATTTCAAGTTGTTCACAGCGAATAATCTCTTGATAAAGCGCTGTAATAGATTGTTTTCGAACTGAGGGAGAATCGGATGCAAGATTAATTAAATAAGCAGCATGTGCTACAACAGGATTAATAGAAGAAAATTGTACTTGTGCTTCTTTAAATTTTTTAATTTCTTCTTCTGAAAGTTGTTTTACATGCCACTGCCGATTGTTTTTTGTGAAAATCTGTATAGTTGAACATTTGATAAAAAAACCACGTTCAAATGCTGTGTGGAGGCCTCCTTCTGTTGACATGTGTGCTCCAAAAAGTAATTTTGTTTTTTTCATAAATCATCTTTCTATAACTGTTTTTTGACATTTTAAACTTGTTTTTTATACTATAAAAGACTTTGCATAAAGCAAAGTGAATGGGTAAATATTTCGTCTATTTGTGTTCACAGACTTGTTAGCGAGAAAAAGAGTTTTATGAATGTTTTTAAAAAGTATGCACTAAGCGTAGCATTGAGTGTTTTGGTTGTATTTCAAAATATGCAATCAAAAGCAAAGATTGGATTTGTTGATGCTCAAAATGGGTTTGAAACTTCAATTAAAATAAAAAGTGTTTTTGGTCAGGATTATGCACGTGGAGCATCTTTGCTTAATACGCATTCTGTTGGTGCATTTGGAAATCTTGTTGATGAATCAATTGTTCAAAAATTTAAAATAGATTTTACTGCACACGCTTCTCACGAGGAAGGCATTGAGGCGCAAGGTACAATTCGTACTCGTGTTCCTGCAGGAAAATGGGTTAATTTTACATCACAAGATGCCGTTAAATTAAATCAAACATTATTTGGAGAACATTCTCATTCGCTTAACCTTAACGTTGCTTATTTTCAAGAGCTGTGGGCCAACTATAATTATTATAAAAGTCATTCAATCACGTTGGGAATTTTTCCATTTTCAGTAGGTCGTGGTATTGCTCTTGGCGATGCATTCGCAGTAAATCCTGCTTCTCTTGGTTATTATGGTGATAAAACAGTTGATATGTATGCTCCTGGTGGAAAATTAAGTGGTGATTTTTTTACATCAAAAATTACCTATGATCTTTATGGTGCAGTTTTAAAAAATAGAAGTTCAAATTATAAAGAAACAGGTTCGCTAGTGTATGATCAAGTTATTATTGATGGTAGCTATGCAAATAGCTTTTGTTTAGGGTATGGAAAAATCGATTGGTTGATGGCGACTCGTCTTCAATGTAAGCCTTATGAAAATAAGGAAATCTATGCAAAAACATTGATTGAACCATATATTGTGTATGCATCAGATCCAACACAAAAGATTAATGCGCCATTTGATGCTAGCGGTAAATTGGCAACGTTTGGTGTGGCTGGTGAGTTTAGTTATGAGGCTTTAGAATTTGGTTTTGATGCTGCTATGAATCGTGGACACCAACATGTTTATGGTTGGGATAATAATATAGTAACTGTGAATACAACAGGAGCACAAGTATTTGCTAAAGTTTATACAGATGCAACATTGACAAAAAATGTTACTTATAGCCCAGCTCTTGCGGCTACGGTGCGTCCTTCTGGTTTTTTGTCGAGTTCGCTTAATGGACAACAAATTGGGGATACTGGATATTACAATGGCAAAGATCGTTTTTTTGATCCATATAAAAATCACTATACAGGATGGATGGCTGTGGCTGATGCATCGGTTTATTTTCGTAGTCGTGATTTGAAAGCATCGATAGCTGTTGGTGCAACAAGTGGCGATGCTAATCCTGCTGCAAAAACTGGTTCTGTGCGCGATTATAATGGCTTTTTACCATTGCAAGAAATGTATGCTGGTAAGCGTGTAAAAAGTTATTTTATTTTAGGACCTGCAAGTAGCGTGTTTAGGCCAGCGCCTTTTAATGATGATGATTCATCACAACAAATTCAGACTGTTGATGGATTTAGTAATATTGTTTTTAGTGGTTTGTCTTTAAATTATACGCCGTCTCGTTGGGGACAAAAAGTAACTTTTAATCCGAATGTTCTCAATTATTGGTCTTATGGCAATACGTATAATACTGACCATACGGCATATGCGAATAAATATTTGGGTATAGAGTTGAACTTATTTGCGCGGTCACAAATTAATGAAAGTTTGGCTTGCAATGTATTGATGGCATTTTTTGTTCCTGGAAAGCATTATGCTGATGTTGCAGGTACGCCGTTAGGATCGCAAGGTTCGGATTTAAGAAAATTGGAACAAGTAGGTCTTGCTGAAATTTTACCAACAATTAGTGATGATACAGCGTTTGCTTTCAGCTTTGGTTTTGAATATCTTGTTTAATAAACATTACAAAGAGGTGAGACATGGCTTCGTGGAAACGTTCTATTGAATGTGGGGTAGTAAGCGAGAAAAATTTAAATAAAGAAATTACGCTTAATGGGTGGGTTGCAAGACGCCGTGATCATGGCGGGCTTATTTTTGTTGATATACGAGATCGTACAGGAATTATGCAAATTGTTTTTGATCCTGATACTTCAAAAGAAGCACATAGCTTGGCACAAAATGTGCGAGACGAATTTGTAATTTCTGTTAAAGGTCTTGTTGTTGCTCGGTCACAAGAAACTGTTAATGAAAAAATGCCAACAGGCAAATGGGAGCTTCGCGTTTCATCGATGATTATTTTAGGTGGGGCGAAACAACTTCCTTTTGCCATTGATGAAGTGACAACGGTTGATGAGGAATTGCGTTTGCGCTATCGTTACCTAGATTTGCGTCGTTTTACTATGCAACAAAAACTTGCCTTGCGTAATATTGTTATTTTTACAATGCGTGAATTTTTTGTGAAAAATGGTTTTTTTGAAATTGAAACGCCTTTATTAACAAAAAATACTCCAGGTGGGGCGCGTGAATTTTTAGTTCCAAGCCGATTGCATACAGGTTCTTTTTATGCATTGCCACAGTCTCCACAAATTTATAAACAATTATTAATGGCTGCTGGTATGGAACGTTACTTTCAAATTGCACGATGCTTTAGAGATGAAGATTTGCGTGCTGATAGGCAGCCAGAATTTACTCAACTCGATATTGAAATGTCATTTATTGAACAAGAGGATGTTCGCGGACTGATTGAGGCAATGTTGGGGCATGTTTTTAAATCTGTTTTTAATATAGAAATTAAAAATGCATTTCCTGTTTTGAGCTATGAGCAAGCATTTGGATTTTATGGAAGTGACAAGCCAGACCTTCGTTATGGAATGCCTATTCACTTAGCTACTCCTCTTTTTAAAAATACAGAATTAAGTTTTTTGAAAGAAGCTATTGCTCGTGGTGGGCAAGTTGGTGCATTGCGTGTTGAAAATAAATTGTTTACACGGTCAGAACTTGATACCCTTGTTGCTAAAGCTCAAGAACTTGGTTCTAAAGGTTTGTTGTATGTTCGTTGGTCTGAAGATGGAATTCTTGAGTCACCTGTTGCTAAATTTTTGCAACCAGATTTTTTTGAGCAAGCAGCATTAACCTTTAACGGTTTGACAAAAAAGGACACACTTTTCTTTGTAGCAGGTTCTTACAAAGAGGCTTGGACAGTTCTTGGAAAATTACGTAATCATTTAGCTGAGTTGTTGGGATTAGTTGATCCTCAAATGATTCATTTTTCATGGGTTGTTGATTTTCCATTGTTTGAATATGATGAAAAAACTAAAACAATGAACTCAGCACACCATCCATTTACTGCGCCAGCTGAAGGTTGGCAGGTAGTTGAGCCTTCTCAGATGAAGGCTCAGGCATACGATTTAGTATGCAATGGTGTTGAAGCTGGTGGTGGTTCAATTCGAATTACTACAAAAGATGTTCAACAGAAAATTTTTGATTTGCTTGGTTTGACCAAGGAACAATCGCAAGAAAAATTTGGATTTTTACTTGAAGCATTTGATTATGGATTTCCTCCTCATGGCGGTATTGCATTAGGAATAGATAGACTTATTATGATTCTTTCAGGTTCTTCATCTATTCGTGAGGTTATCGCTTTTCCAAAAACACAGCGAGGGTATGATCTTATGATGAATGCTCCTACATCTGTTGATTCTAACAGTCTAAAAGAGTATGGTATTACCATTAAGGGAGATAAAAAAGACTTGTAGTGGAATAATCTATGATGGTATAAAAAGCTCCTATTAATAGGAGCTTTTTTTGTACTTTTAGAAAAAAGGGAAGAGGCCAATGAAGATTTCAAAAATTATGGCGCGTGAGATTTTTGATTCTCGTGCCTGCCCAACAGTGCTTTGTGAAATATATTTAAGCAATGGACAAAGTGTTACGGCATCAGTTCCTTCAGGGGCGTCGCGTGGTTTTAATGAAGTTTTTGAATTACGTGATGGAGGTAAAAGGCTTAATGGTCAAGGTGTTACAAAGGCTGTTGATACCATTGAAACAATAATAGCACCATTATTGATTGGTCAAGAGCCGGATGTTGTGGAGATTGATGGGTTGCTGCGTGAGTTAGATGCAACAGTCGATAAACATAAGCTTGGTGGTAATGTATTACTTGCTGTAAGCATGGCAACATGTAGAGCGCAGGCATTAATGCATGAAATTCAATTGTATGAATTGTTGGCTGAATTATGTCAAGCAGATACCGTTTCTTTGCCTTTCCCGTTAATAAATATTATTAATGGTGGGGTTCATGCAAATAATTCTATCCCTATACAAGAATTTTTATTAGCACCAATGGGATTTCAAAATTTCAGAGAAGCTTTTGAAGCATCAATTGAAATTTTTTATGAAATGAAATTTATTTTGAAACAAAGAGGTCTGTCAATTGCAACAGGTGATGAAGGAGGTTTTGCTCCTTTTTTTAAAAATGAAAATGAGCCATTTGAGTTATTGCTTGAATCACTTGTTCGTTCTGGGCTTGAAGAACATTTTTCTATTGCTATTGATGTAGCAGCTAATCAATTATATGATCCTGAAAAATCTTTATATCGTTGGTATAACAATGAATATGTTTCTTCAGATGACTTGATCGAAAAGTATAAAAAATGGAATGCAGCATATAGACTTTTTTCTGTTGAAGATGGATGTGCGGAATTTGATATTCAGGGTTGGACTACTTTATCATATACGCTTGGCGATCAAATGCAGCTTGTTGGGGATGATATTTTTACTACTCGCGCATCAGCTATTGAACGAGGCATAAAAGAAGGCATAGCGAATGCTGTTGTTATTAAACCTAATCAAATAGGAACAATTTCAGAAACGCTTGAAGTGATTGTTTTGTGTCAAGAAAATAATCTTAATTCGATAGTGTCTCATCGATCAGGGGAAACTATGGATACTTTTATTGCGGACTTAGCTGTTGGTGCTGGTGCTGGTCAAATTAAAGTTGGTGGATTGTTTCATGGTGAACGAATAGAAAAATATAATCGATTGTTGCAGATTGAGGACATGCTTGTATTTGCAAGTCTCGATATATGATTGTTGGATGAACTTAACCTTTAAGTCATTATTGGGAGAGTCGAGTGTTTGAAATAATGAGCAGGGCGTTATGTACGGTAATAATTTTTTCTTTTACATGTGCGGCTCAAGAGCCAAGTTTTCGATTTGCAGCAGAAGATCCTGAACCATCTCATCAGCAAAATTCACTTAGTAAGCCAATTGTTAATGTATGTTCAATTTTTTTTAATGACCAACAATTTAAGCAACATGCGATAAACTATCATAATGCTGCTGTTGCAGCCGTCTATGCTCTTCACTATGTAAATGCATTGTTAACACATGTGGCATTGCCTGATTTTTCAGCAATGCATTTAAAATTACCAAATAATTTTAAAGATTCTTTTAAGCGTCGAAGTAGATTGGATCGATGGTTTACAAAAGATGTAGAAAAAGCCGTGCATGAGCGTACGTTATATCATCAGCTTATTCGCCAATGTGGCCAATATTTTACGATTACTCAGCTTGTACAACATCAGTATGCTTGTATGCGTGATTGGAAGCAGTATTCTTATCATGGATTTCGTTCATTCATTCGCACCTTTCCCTTGTACGAAGAGTATATTCTTGAACTGAATGCTGAATTTAAAAGTAACCAAAAACTTATTACACAGGTTAAAAATGTTGAGTCAAGAGCTTATGAATACATTACACAAGAGGCTTATCGCATTAATCAAAAGCGTAATCATGAAAAAATACAAAGGGCACGTTCTGTAGCAGCTTACAACTATGAGCAACGTCAATTGCGATCGCAAGAATTTTTTAAAGAACAAATATTTTTACTGGAGAATTATTTTGTTGAATGTGTTGAAAGCAACCCTAATCGTTTTTTTGCATACCAACAAACTATCAATAATAATGTATTGTCGAAAAAGTGTTCCTATTCCTTATCTTCACAAGCTCAAAAATATTTAACTGACAATGGCATAGATACTATTCACTACACAACAGTGCAAGGTAATGATTTTCAGCATCAATTGCATCAAGAAATTATGCATGGTATAGAAAAAATAGCGACTATTGCTCGTCCTTCAGACACTCAATCATTTGATTATATGATGCATTCATCAACTTTGAATACTTTTGATGTTGCTTGTCGAGTAAATGAAATGGGCGATTGCATGAGTGCTATCAAACTTATTGATCTTGGGTCTGCCATGGTTGATTACTGCGTTGCGGTTGCGCAAGGAGTTTTCGAAGGAGCTGTTGAAGGTACCAAAGAGGCAATTGCTGGTACATATCATATGGTTAGACATCCGATTGATTCAGTAAAAGCTCTTTGGAATGTTGCATTAAAAATTGGCAGCATTATACATGATCATCTTCCGTTGTATAAACCTTATTTTTTGTGTTCAACAGATCAAGAAAAACAAATGGCATTAGCGTATCATCAAGAACTTGTTGATCACTGGGCGCAAGCTGAAAAGAAACTTGTGCAGTGGTGGAATGAAACACCGACGCGTGAAAAATTACATGAAATTTCAAAGAACAGTTCTAATTTTTTAACCAACGTTTTTGTTGTTGGAAAATGTTTGAACATGGTGGGCAAAGTATGCACTATTGCAAGCACAGAAGCATTAGCTTTATGCAATAAATCAAATCCTAAGGCTCTAGTTGTGGGGACTAATTTTGAAATGCCCGTAGAGCTTATTGCTTTATCTGATGCTGAAAAAATTATAGAAAAACCTGCGACGGTATTGCTTGAAAACATTGAACAGTCGTTAATTCAATTACATTCTCAACAAAGACGACAATTTAATTTTTCTGTTGCAGCTGCCAAACAAATGGATCGTTCTGTTCGAATGATACCCTTACACATTATAGATGGTATTATCACCGATCCTATAGCAATACTTTCTGATCCGAGGGGTTCATCAGCTCTTATGTATTATTCAAAATTTTGTAAAAATGGAAAAATGTATAATGCTGAAATTTTATACCATGAACCAACTAATACTATATACCATTTTTTATATCAGCGTGAAAAATTAGGCCCATTACCTCGATTGGAATGATATGTTTGAAAAAGATGATAAAAGGTATATTTACTGGCTTATAAATCTTTATTTTGAAAAAAAAATAACAACAGAAGTATTTTGTGATGAATTTTATTGTTCATATAGTTTAGAAATAAATCCTTCTACTCTAAATAAAAAAGAAGAGGATATATTTTATGAACTTGCGTTAGTTACTAATAGATTTTCACCCTTTAAGAGTGATTTTATAAATTATCCTAAAGCTTTTTCTTCTGAACAAGAAGTTAGACAAAAAATACTTGAAACTTATGATAGATTTAAAGAAGAAATAAAACTTTATATTTAAAGTAGAAAATCAATAAAGTTTTTTAATACTAGGCCGTGTTGAGTTTTTAAAAAATTACTAAACAAAGTATAATAGCCCCTTAAAAACAACTGTAATATTTTTAAAAGGGGCTATTATGAAGGAAAAGTATATCAATGAAGTTGCGATTAACAAAATATTTCTGTTTCTTTGCAAGCAAGATAACATTTATGTTCGCTCAAAAAGGAAAACAAAAAAATTCATTATGGCTGTTCTTTGGGT
>SXGU01099314.1_pt1 | contig 20302 bp, 23 predicted proteins | sample 3174531 | NCBI WGS metagenome assembly SXGU01 (sample SAMN11356863, study PRJNA531348) | freshwater metagenome | isolation source: freshwater sample F1-140 | place: China: Fuxian Lake, Yuxi | collected 2017-12-25 | reverse complement strand
TCAACCACCGGCGCTTGCTTGAGCCCCTCGGTTACCTGCCCCCGGTCGAGTTTGAGCAGCGGTATTACCAGCACCACATAACCCCGGCCAGCGGGCCGGTACCCAACTAACCGAGTCTCCGAAATACCCGGTACGATTCAGAGCGAAAGATTTGGAGATCAAGCCCAGAAGGAGGTTGAGGCGGAGTCGGCCCGCGATCCACCACAGATGGCTCTCTGTGGCGATCACGGCCAACTCCATCAAGCCCGTCAGTCGGTCTCAACGTCATCGGGGGTCCTTGTTGCCGTGCGGGACTGCCGGTTGCCCTCCTACGATCTTCCCAGCCCACTACTACTGCACGGTTCAACAGCTTCCCAGGGCGGCCAATAGCTCCGGGTTTGCTGCGGTCCCCAAGTGCCGTCACCGGACCACTGCGGGCCTAAGCTAGGGCTTTGCCTGGGGGATATTACGGGATGCCAGGTATCACCCCCTGGCGGGTCGGCCCATCATCGTTCCCGGTTATACCCCCGGTCTGGGTCGCTGTGCGCTGGTGTAGCGCAGGGAGCAGTTGTTGATGGGTCTGGCGGGGTAAACTTGCTTGGTCAACGTCGGCGTATTAGATTTGAAGCGGGTTTGGTGCGCCGCGTTTTTGCCAAGCAAGGGCCGCCAGCTATGTTGGGACCACGGTGCCACCCGTGGTCCTTTTTCTTTACCTACCGAAAACAAAAATAGCGCGAACGGCACCCCGTATTTCTACCTGGGGACCACTCCGCGCTTGCGGTTTTCTCGAAAATCCGGTATCCTTCATCGAGTTTCATCCTATAGAACCACGGGTTTTCCTGGCCGGAGACCGTGGTTCTTTTTTTGTTCCTGCCCAAGAATACAAGGGTTTCTTGGAAACGTCAAGAAACCGCCCCCACCCCGGTCAAGACGAGTCCCGACATACCCCCCCCCGAATACTCACTCCTCCACCGGGGAGTGGGTTTTCCGCAGCCATTGCTTCTCCAGATCCCGGCAGAGGACTCCCAGTTCATCGTCATCCAGATCCCGCAGGGCCACCGTGGTCTTGGGTCGCCGCTTGCCAACAGGGGATGGCCCAGGGCCAGGGTCCGCAAGGGGAGTTACCGTCACTTCGAAATCCATCTCCTTGTGCGCAGAGTGGATCTCCTGGGTTCCAACTCCAAATATATACGACCCACCCCTGTGGTGGCAATAAGCAACTACAAGCATAAACCAACTATAAACAAATGTTTATATACCATATCCTTCTCGCATTCTTATCATCTGTCGTGGTTTTGGAGGGGTCTTGTTCAAGCGGACCTTAACATCAGCCCCGCTTTAAAATGTTTTTGTGCCGCGAATCCGGAACCAGAGCATCCCCCTCGGGCGCTCCCGTTCACATAATAGAACGACAAATATTGGTACATAATTCCCGTGTTTTAGCCTCTTTCGGCCCTCCAGGCACCACGGCGGGATTTCCAATCGGGCCACCGGCGTGGTGCCATCCTGAAACCTTATCGGACTTCAAACGCCGGCCAGGTAGACCTCGATGGCGCGGTTGATCGCTTCCCCCTGGGTCTGCCCGTCCTTGTCGGCCCTGCCCTTCAACGCATCGAGGAGGCCTGCATCTACCCGTAGAGACGTTACCCGGTCTACCCCGGTCCGCAGTTTACCGACCTTCCGTTCTGCCGCCAGTCGCCGTGCCAGGGCCTTGAGTTCCTTCACCTCCGCCGTGGTGAATCCTTCATCCGACGCCATTCTCACTCTCCATTCAAGAAAACCTGAAACCTGGTCCCGGACACCTGCTGCACCGCCAGGGCGAGCCTTTCCAACAGGTTGGTGTAAACTTTAGGGGTATCCCTTCCATTCCCCCCTGACCCGATAGGCAAGGTGATGTCCGCCAAGCGACCACAGGACTGGACCGCCGAGGAAAAGTTGGCGGTGGTAATCACGGCGGCGGCGATTCCCGCCGAGGAGTTGGGTGCCTTCCTCCGCCACCAGGGGCTGCACGAGGCGCAACTGCAGGAGTGGCGGCAACGATTGTTGGCCAGCCTGGTGCCGCCCCGCGCCGACAGCGCCAAGAGCCGCAGTGCCGACGCCCGACGGATTCGCCAGTTGGAGCAGGAACTGGCGCGTAAGGAGAAGGCCCTGGTGGAGGCGGCGGCCTTGCTGATGCTGAAAAAAAAAGTGGCGGAGATCTGGGGGGACGAGGCCGACCCCACCCCCCGGAAGAACGGCAGCGGATCATGACCCTGGTCGCCGAAACCGTCGCCGCCGGAGCCCGCCGCTCGGTTGCCGTCGCACAACTGGGGCTTCAGGTGCGGACGCTGCAGCGCTGGGCCCACGCCAAGGGGGAAGGGGATCGCCGCCAGGGTCCGCACACCGCCCCGGCCCATCGCCTCAGCGCCGACGAACGGGCGCAGGTGCTGGCCCTGGTCAACAGTCCCCCCTACCGTGACCTGTCGCCGCAGCAGATCGTGCCCCGCCTGCTCGACGAACGGGGCCTCTACCTGGCCTCGGAGTCGACCATCTACCGGCTGTTGCGGCAGGCGAATCAACTGACCCATCGCCAGCGCTCGCGGCCCGCCGTCGCTCGTCCCCGGGCCCACCTGGCCACCGGTCCCAACCAGGTGATGTCCTGGGATATCACCTGGTTGCCCGGCCCGATCCGGGGCACCTTCTTCTACCTGTATCTGATCGAGGATATCTGGAGCCGTCAGATTGTGGGCGCCGAGGTCCACCCCGAGGAATCCTCGGCGTTGGCGGCGGCGCTCTTCCAGCGGACCTGTGATCGTCTCGGCCTGGACCCGGCGGGTCTGATCCTCCATGCCGACAACGGCGGCCCGATGAAGGGCTCGACGATGCTGGCCACCCTCCAGCGGCTGGGCGTCGTTGCCAGCTTCTCCCGCCCCAACGTTAGCGACGACAATCCGTATTCCGAAGCCCTTTTCCGGACGATGAAATACCGGCCCCACTACCCCAATGGACCCTTTGCTTCGCTGGCCGCAGCCCAGGCCTGGGTCGCAGGTTTCGTCACCTGGTACAATACCGAACACCGTCATAGTGCCATCCGTTTTGTCACCCCGGCCCAGCGACACCAGGGACTCGACCTCGCCCTGCTCGAGCGACGCCACCAACTCTACCAGCATGCCCGGGCACGGCAACCCCAGCGCTGGTCCAGACAAACCCGAAACTGGAACCCGGTCCGAACCGTCGTCCTCAACCCGGACCGAAAGACCGACCAGGTACCAGCAGCATGATCACACCGAGCGACATCTATCTTGACACACACCGGTCCGGGTCCTGGGAAAGGATGTCGATTCGGATCATCTCGGGCCTCCTGTGTGCCCCTTATTCTTGCAAGCTGTGTGCCAAACGAAACAGCCACCTGGAGATTGCTCTCCAGGTGGCTGTTCTTGCTACACTTACTGACTGTTACCTAATGGTGTCTCCCAGCGGCCCCTTTTGTGCCAGGGTGTGATATTTCACACCCTGAGAGGAGGACTCCCCTCTACTTCAGGCAGGGCACCTGGGGCAGATGGTCAAAGTGCTGATCGCGCGAGAAAATCACCAGGTCGTGTTCCACGGCCAAGGCAGCGATCCAGATGTCGTGGGTGGGAATGGGTGTGCCCTGCCGGCGCAATTGGGCATAGAGGTGGGCAAAGTGGTGGACGGTTGCCTCGCCGGCATAGAGCACTGACACGCGGGGGCTGTTGAGGAAGTGGATCAGGGTGCGCTCGTTCTGGCGGGCTTTGGTCCCGCACCGGAACCCGGCGCGCAACTCTGCCAGCGTCACAAAGGGCAGGAAGAGTCGCTCGGCGGTCTGCACCCGATCCACGGCTACCGGATCTTGATCGCAGAAGTCGCGGTACCGGTTGGTGTCGAGCAGCAGTCTCATTTCCAGAGCGCCGGGTCCACCTGGTCCATGGCTTCGATGGCCCGATCAAAGGCCGGGTCATGCACCCAGGTGCCGGCCAAGGCATCCAGGTCGTGATAGCGCACGGGTTGGCCGGCCAGGCCCAGGCCCTGCTTGAGGGCTTCCAGGGCGATCTCGTTGAGGCTGCGCTGCTCCTTGCGGGCACGCTTTCGCAGCTCCCGGTCAATCTGGGGCGGGACTTTGCGGAGGGTGTATTGAATCTGTTTTTGCGTCATGCCTGCAATATACGGGTTGGCTGCCTGCACTTCAAGGCCGGCCGTTGCTGCGCTGGAGGGCCACGGTTGGATCAGCGGCCCAGGTCCGCCGCCTTGACTGCCCCCCACGACCGGACACGTATCGCCGTTGGCACCGGCACCGGAGACCAGGTGGGTGCTGAGGCCCCGGCCATATCGGGGGTCAGGTTGACCAGGTTGCCCCCGTCCACGTCCATCGCGTAGATATCGCTGTCCTCATGATAGCCATAGTCAGTGCCAAACGCTTCCACCATGTTGCGGTAGGTCTCAAAGAGGATTCGCTTCCCATCCGGAGACCAGGAAGGTAGGCCATCCTCGTCCGCGTCGTTGGTGAGGTTTCTCTGGCCGGTGCCGTCGGCATTCATCACCCAGATATCCCACGCTCCCCCGCGGTTGGAAACGAATGCCACGCGGGTACCGTCCGGGGACCAGGCCGGGCTGGTATCGCTCGAGGGGACGTTGGTCAGGTTGGTGCGCAGACCGCTGCCCAGGTCCACGGCGAAAATTTCCGCATCCCTCCAGTCGGGACTGCGCTTGTCGGTGATCAGCATCTTCGTCCCGCCTGGGGACCACGACACCCGCTGCGGAAGCGGCGAGGTTGCCAGCACCGGTTTCCGGTCCGTGCCATCGGGGCGCATCGTGTAGAGGAAAAAGTCGGAGAAAAAAGCGATCCTGCTGCCGTCCGGGGACCAAATGGGACTCTGATCCATCACTGGACTGTGGGTAAGATTCACCACCCCGGAGCCGGCGGTGTTCATCACGTAGATGTCCGTTTCATATCCGTCGGTGAATCCATGGTAATGCCGATCCGAAGTAAAGGCGATTTTACTGCCATCCGGCGACCAAGACGGCTCCCGATCCTCCCCCAGTGCATGGGTGATATTGGTCTTGTAGTGACCGTACCGGTCCATCAACAGGATATCGGCCTCATACCCCACCCCCGGAGCGACGAAAGCGATCTTAGTTTCGTCGCTCCACAGCCCTGTGGCGCCCAATAGCAATAGTGCCAAACATGCCGTCCTCATCCGTCCCTAGCTCTCAGCTCGCCGTTGCTCCCTGGCCGTTGCAGCCCCAGCTTCTTGAGCCGGCTGCGCAGGGTGCCCTCGGCCAGGCCCAACAACTGGGCCGCCCCCTGTGGGCCTTTGATCTGCCATTGGGTTTGCTGCATCACCCATTCCAGGTAACGCCGGTCGTGCTCCTCGATGGGCACGAGCTGCATGGCCGGCACAAGCGCCGGGGCTGTCACCGTCCCGCCCAGGACAATATGCCCTTCCTGGATCTCCAGCCCCTTGCAGGCTACCACCGCCCGCTCCACCACATGCTGCAACTCGCGCACATTGCCGGGCCAATCGTAGGCCCGCAGCTTCGCCAGGATGGCCGGGGACAGGGGCCGGATCTTTCTGCCCAGATGCCCCGCCATCGCCCCCAGGAAGTGCGCTGCCAGTTGGGGGATGTCCTCCTTGCGCTGCCGCAGAGGGGGCAACTGGACCGGGTAGACGTTGAGGCGGAAATAGAGGTCCTGGCGGAAGCTGCCTTCCCGCACCATGGCCTCTAGATCGCGGTTGGTGGCGGCGATGATGCGGGCCGGCGCCTCCAGCATCTGGGTGCCGCCCACCCGCTCGAAGGTATGCTCCTGCAGCAGGTGCAGCAGCTTGACCTGCACCGCAGGGGGCAGGTCGCCAACCTCATCGAGGAAGAGGGTGCCGCCTTTGGCCAGTTCCACCTTGCCCATCTTTTGCTGCACCGCACCGGTGAAGGCCCCCCGCTCGTGGCCGAAAAGCTCGGTCTCCTCCAGACCCTGGGGGATGGCCCCGCAGTTGACGGCGATGAAGGGTGCGTCCTTGCGCCGGCTCCACTGGTGGATGTGGTGGGCGGCCAGGCCCTTGCCGGTGCCGGTCTCCCCCAGGACCAGCACCGTCAGGTCGGTCTGGGCCACCTGCCGCAGATGCTCCAGGGACTCCATCAGCACCCGGCTCTCGCCCACGAACTGCCCCTTGCCGGCCATGCTGCTCACCGTGGACTGCAGCGCCTCCACCTCCGGGTCGGGTACCACCTCTAACTGCACCGTGGCCGGCTCGGAGTAGTTGAGATCCGGGTCCACGGCCTGGACCTCAAAGGTGTACTCCCCCAGGGGCAGGTCGCTGTACACCGCCCTGCCCTCGCGGATCACCTGCCAGCCGGCGTCGTGGCCCTCCAACCGATAGCGGTACACCAGCCGGTCGGGCCGGCTGGTGAAACTCCTGCCCTGAAACTCGAAGCTGATGCGGGTCTGGGTGGAGGCGATGCTGACCAGCCCGGTGGGCGCGTGGCTGCGGCCGGCCACCACGGCCCGGATACGCACCTGGGGCGGTGTCATACCTGGCCAGTAGCGCACCAGCCCGCCCTCGGTGGCGATCCACACCCCGCCCCCCTCGGCGCCCCGGAACTCCTGCACCACGTCGTTGACCAGCCCATCCTGGGTGGAGAGAGTCTGGAAGACCTGGCCGTCGAAACGGCTGATGCCTGCCCCCTGGGTGCCAAACCACAGGTGGCCGTGCTCGTCCTCCCACAGGCAGAAGACGCGGTTGAAGACCAGGCCCTGAGCCTGGGTGTAGCGGGTGAAGCCCTTCCCGTCGTAACAACCCACCCCGCCCCCATCGGTGACAAACCACAGCCGGCCTTGCCGGTCCTCGATGATCATCCGCCCCGGCGCGTGGCCCAGGCCCTCGCCGGTGTCCACGGTCACGAAGCGCTCCCCCTCCAGCCGGCTCACGGTGCCGGTGCCCGTGACCAGCCACAGCCGGCCCTGGCCATCCAGCCCCAGGGTGCGCACATCGTCTTCCAGGAGACCGTCCGCCGTGGTGTAGGTACGCCATGCCGTCCCGTCCCAGCGGTGGACACCCTGCTCCCCGTTAGCCACCCAGATCTGGCCCTGCACGTCCTCGACCACGGCCCGCGCCGTATGCGCCCTGGTGCCCGGCCCCGGGCGCAGGGTGTGGACCTCGGTGCCGTCGTAGTACTTCACCAACCCCCAGAGGGTGACAAACCAGATGCGGTCCTGGCGGTCCTGGTAGATCACCAGCGCCAGATTGTGCGGCCCCACCGGGTCGATGCTGAAGGGCTCGACCTGCTGTCCATCATACCGACACACGCCGCCGAAGGTGCCCACCCACAGCCGGCCCTGGCGATCCTTGAGCAGGGCATACATGCCGTTGCGGGTCAGCCCCTCCTTGCGGGTAAGGGTGAAGAAGCGCTCCCCCTCGTACCGGTTGATGCCCCCGCCCTGCGAGCCCACCCAGAGCTGCCCGGCCCCGTCCATGGCCAGGGCCACGGCCTGGTCGTTGCCCAGCCCTTCAGCCGTGGTCAGGCGCTCGATGCCCTGGCCCGCGTAGCGGCTGATGCCCCCCGCATAGCGCGCCCACCACAGCCGGCCCCGGCGGTCCAGGGTCAGGCCCATGTTTTCCCCCTCGTCGCTCTTCGAGGCAAAGGCGGCACCATCCCAATGCCCCAGGCTGCGGTACAGCCCCACCCACATGCCGCCCTGACCATCGGCCAGCAAATCGTACACCCGCACCTTGCCCACCGCCGCCCGGCAGGGGCCAAGGCTGCGGCCCTCGTATTCGCTCAAGCCCCCCTCCGTGCCCACCCACAGCACCCCCTGCTGATCCTGGGCCAAGGACCAGACCCAGGCATGGGCCAGCCCATCCTGCTCGGAGAGGTTGTGGAAGCGCGCCCCGTCGAAGCGGCTCAGCCCCCCCTGGGTGCCCACCCACAGGGTGCCGTCGTGGGTCTCGGTGATGGCCCCGGTCCAGTTGCCGCCCAGGCCGTCCGCCGGGGTGTAGGTGGAAAACTCCTTGCCGTCGAAGCGGCACAAGCCCCACCCCTGCCCATCGACAAAGCCGCCCGTGCCGATCCACAAATGCCCCTGCCGGTCCAGGTGCAGGCAGCGGATCTTGGGACCGGGCAGTCCGTCCGCCACGCTCCAGTGCGTAAAACGCGCCCCGTCGAAACAGCTCAACCCATCCCAGGTGCCGATCCACAGTTTGCCGGAAGAGTCCCACAAGAGCGCCCCGATCAGTGGCGAGCCCAACCCATCGGCCACCCCGAAGCTATGCCACTGCCCCTGACGCAGGCCCGGGCCGGCGTCCACCACCTGGCCCTCCCCTGCCGGGGTGGAATAGATCCCCAGTTGGCAGCGGAACGACGCCCCAAACCGCTCCCTGAGGTTGCCCATGGCCTGCTGCCAAGCCGGGTCCAGGTGCAGGGCCTGCTGGATATGGGGCAGGGCCGCAGGGTACTCCACCGCAAAGAGCCGGCTGAAGACGCCGGCCACGTAGGGCCGGTCGTCGGACTGGCCGGCATTGAGGCAGTGAGGGTGTAGCAGGGGTAGGAGTTGGCGGTCGTACAGGGCGGCGAAGTCGTCTAGCTGGGCGGGTGGGACGAAGAAGGACAGGCGGGCGAGGGTGGGCATGGGCGCGGCTCCCTGAGAACCTATTTTGCGCCCAATATAGGGGGGAGACTAACCCGTGCCAAACAAAAAAGACCGGCACGGTTGGGCGGCTTGTCAGCCCCCTTCTGGACCTGGGGCCTAGAGGCGCTTGAGGAACTGCACGACCCGGAAGGTCTCGGAGAAACCCAGAGCCTTGTGTGCCTGGATACTGGCCAGGTTGTCGATCTCCGCATCGCTGGCAATCTCGGTGTGCCCGCGCGCAACCGCCCAGGCCTCGGCAGCCTCCATCAACTGCCGGCCAAGACCCTGGCCACGCAGAACCGGGTCCACATACCACCCCTCCACATAGGCCGTCCGTTCCGAGTGGGCTCCATCGACCGTGGCCCTCACCGACACCTCGATGAAGCCACCCAAGGTCCCATCCCCTCGGTCGATCACCAGTACCGCGTTTTCGCTGGCGCTGCCTGCGATTCCCTACATCTCCAGGTGATGGCGCTCCTCAGGGCACTCGGGCCAGAGGGCATACCTCATGCGCAACCACCCCGCGCAGTCGCTGGCATCGATGTAGCTCAGGGGGCGCAGGAGCATGGGACCAACAGGCTTTTTCAAGCCTGGACCCTCTGCTGAGCGGCCTCGTAGACCCGCACCTCCCGTTCCAGCCGGTCGGCCAGGAGATCTTTCTCCATCTCCAGGTCATACCGGGCCTGAAGGTTTTGCCAGAAGCGCTCGCTCAGGCCAAAGAATCGGGACAGGCGCAGGGCCGTGTCCGGGCTGATCGCCCGCTTGCCCAGCACGATCTCGTTGATACGCCGGGCAGGCACACTGAGGTCCTTGGCCAGGCGGTACTGGCTCAGGCCCATGGGCTTGAGGAACTCCTCAAGCAGAACCTCCCCCGGATGAATGGGACACCGTTTTCGGGTAGCCATCGTGCTGCTCCTACACTGTGTGGTCCATGGCCCCGATGAGGCGAGGCCATCACCGTAGATGAGTATTATCTCCGGCCGTCAGCAATGTCAAGGAGGGGTGGCCCGGAAGGCTTCAGGCATGGGGGGTGAACCTAGGTTCACCCCTGGGGTCCATACAGCTGGTCTGCCCCCAGCCATCGGGGAGCCGCCCGCACTTGCGATACACCGACCGGCGTATTAACTCTTTCCTTAACCATAGGTCGGAGGTGTCGCGTGGAGACCACACGGCTGTCCCGCAGTGGCAGGGTAACGATCCCGCGCCGGATGTTGAAGGCGTTGGGCTGGCAACCGGGTACGGAGTTGGCGATTGAGGTGATCGAGGCCGGTATCGCCCTGAGGCCTACCGCTGGCTTCAGACCTACGACGGTTGCCGAGGTGTACGGCTGCCTGAGCTACGCCGGGGCGACGAGGTCTCTCGGGGATATGACAGAAGGCATTCGGAAAGGGGCCAAGGCACGGCCATGACCGCGATCTACACCAATGCCCTGGCCTGGCACCAGGCGGGTTTCGATTTCGGCGACGCCCTGCATCTGGCCAGCTGCCGACAGGCCGAGCGGCAAAAAAAGGGGCCGGCCACCCATGAGGGTGCCGGCCCTGTGCCATGAAAAGAGTATGCCTGCCTCAGGCCGTGCCCGCCAGTTCGGCAGGGTGGAGGCTCAAATACTCCCGGGCCTCTAACTGCATGCGGTCAACCTCAGCCAGGAACCCGGACACAGCCGCGTGGTAGTTCACCGGATTGGTTTCCTTCTTGCGCAGGTGTGCCACCTGGGCTTGAAACCGGGCAATTCGCTCCAAGGTCACCTGGAGTTCCTGATCGTTGGCAATCATAGCGCCTCCGGGATAATCTCGACAATGCCTCGCTGGCCACCGTCGCGTTTGATCTGCCAGTATTCAATGGTCGTCTGTTCCCCTTCAAATGCCGCCAGCCGGCGCACCCAGAAAACGCTGGCTCCGAACCTCGCCTGGGCCGCAGCGTGGTCGAAGAGCAGCTTTGCTTCCCCTGCCAGCTCAGACATATCGAAGGAGTCTTCCATCAGCAGAAAGATATCTACATCGTTGGGGTCCGGTTTGGCGGTGACAAAAGAACCGAAAATGACGAAGCGCGCCAAATGACCAGTGGCCTGAGCCAACTGATGGATGCGTTCCAGACGCCCGCCCATAACTCTGCGTTGGGGTGACCCCACACCGAACCGGGTCCGGACCTCCCTCAACGTTGCAGGGTGGATACCGGGAGGTAGTTCATCGAGTTCGGTGAAAGCAGGTAGGGGCACGGGATCCTCACGGCAAAAATACGTTCAGGCATAATATACAGTGGGGAGGCAAGCTCTGCGCCTGTTTCAGGTTCAAAAAGCTCCCGAACGGATTTATCCACAATAACAGGTCTTACTATACCAGCCCAGCCCAAACTACAGGTATATACTTGTACAATAGAGGGGCGGTACCGTTTATGCGTAGCTGCGGTACCGTTTATGCGTGGATAACCGAAAAAGCGCGGTACCGTTTATGCGTGGATAACTTGTTGATTCACAGCCTGTTTTGTGAATAACGAGGCTGGTCCCGTGTCAGGGGGAAGGCAGCTTCGGGATGTGGGTGCGGCTAGGCTTGAGGACCAGGCCATGGGTGCCTTCCTCGACCTTGGCGCGGGGGTAGAGCAGTTGCACGGCGCGGAGCTGCTGCAGGTACTTCCGTTTGAAGTTGCGGGTGCCTTCGGGGGTCTGGGGATACCCGGCCCCGAACTGCGCCTGCAGCGCCTCCCAGGGGATCTCGATGCGTTTGCCCAGGTAGCTCATGCGGTAGGTGAGCCAGCAGTAGATGTCCAGCGACAACGGCGATTTCTTCAGCGACCTGAGTGCCCGCATGTCGATGGGTACGGGCCGGTCGATGACCTCGTCGAAAAAGTCCTTGCTCAGGGTGACGGTGGAGTTCCACAGGGCAGCCTGCTCCGGCACCTTGGGGTCCCACCACAGGCGGTACTTGGAGGCCACCATAAAGCCCATGCCGGCGTCTTCCTGGTCAGCGGAGACGGTGCAGGAGATGGATGAGCTAAACAGCCGGCGCATCTGGTCGCGCAGCCGTCCGATGGTCCCCCATCGGCCCCCAGTGGGCAAGAGCCCCAGTTCATTCATAAAACCGCTCAGGGTTGGCCCAAGGACCAGCACTGGGCTCTTGGTCTTCACGGCCTCGGAGGTCAGCCAGGCAAGCAGCAAACGGGGGTAGGCTCCAAAAGGCAGGCCTACCACCGACGGCGACAGAATGGTCAGGGTGAAGATGCCGTTGCTGCGCTGGAACTCCGTTCCTGGGGTGTTCTTGTGCGGCATGGTGGCCTGCACCAGCACCCGGGCCATATAGCCCAGCGCACCCGCGGCCTTGGCTTCCTCAGCCTCGATGCTGAGGGCGTCGTCCAGCAGCCGGGAAAGGTTTTTGTGGTTCATGGGTCTAGGCCTTCAGCTGTTTGATGACCTTCTGTGCCGCTTCGATCAGCGAGGCCAGCTCCGTGGCCAGGGACTTCCTCTCCGCCGCCGATAGCTTCGCTGGCTCCACCTGACGCAGCGCGCCCAGCAACTGGGTGCCGGCCGTGTGTACCCTACTGCTCTGCGGTTTGCCCTTGGCCGCTGGTTTGGCCACTGCCCGCACGGCCTTGTCCACGTCGCCACGGGCATCCTTCTGTAAGATCCGGGCCGCACTGATGGCCCGATCCCCGGAGAGCTGCTCGCGCTGCACGGCCTGGACAAACTCCTGCTGCTGTCCGGCATCCTTGAGCTGGCCCAAGGCGCGGGTGTGTTTCTCCGTCAGTCGGCCCGCCTGCACCTCGGCCTGTATCGCCTCGGGCAGGTCCGCCAGGCCGGCCAGCATCAGCACCCGGCGCCGGCTCAGGCCCATGCGTTTGCCCAACTGCTCCCAGGTCAGGTTCAATTTGTCCCGGAGGGTCTTGAGGGCCCGGCCCCGGTCCAGGTCGTTGAGGTCCTCGCGGTGGAGGTTTTCCTCCAGGGCCAGGATCTCCATCTCCGAATCGGAGCAGTTGTTGAGCACAATGGGCAGCTGCTTGAGCTTGGCTATCTGCGCGGCCCGCCAGCGCCGCTCCCCGGCAACGATCTGGTATTTGCCGTTGGTGCCCTGCCGCGCCACGATGGGCTCGATGATGCCGTCCTGGGCAATGGAGGCAGCCAGTTCCTGCAGCTTCTCCTCGCCAAAGGACCGGCGGGGCTGAAAGGGATTGGGCTCCAGGTCCCTGGGCGAAACCATCACCAGGCCCTCGCGGGACCGGTGGGTGAGCAGGGCCGGCGCTGCGGGGGCCTTCTTGGGGGTGGTCTGCCGTTCGGCGATGGAAACGCGTTTGGCCATGGGCTTCAACGGGCTAGGGTGAACCTAGGTTCACCATGGGTGCACAGATCGAAAAGGCCGGGGTGAACCTAGGTTCACCATCGGCCAGCTGGGGCCAAAACAGGGGGAGTGAACCTAGGTTCACCCCCAGGATCAGGTGCCCTGCAGCAGGGCCTGGGCCACGGCCCGGTACGCCTGGGCTGCCGGCGACTTGGCCGCTGCGGTCAGGATGGTGGTGCCGGCCACGGAGGCGTCCCGGAACTTCACCGTATGGGGAACGGCGGCCTTGAAGACCTGCTTGCCGAACTGCTTCTTCAGACTCTCTTCCACCTCGCGGGCATGCAGGGTGCGGTTATCCGACTTGGTGAGCAGGATGCCGGCCACCTGCAGCTTCTTGTTGAGGCTGGCGCGGATCTGCGGCAGGGTGGTCTCCATAAACAGCTGGACGCCGCGCAGGGCCAGGTAATCCGCCTCCACCGGCACAATGACCTGGTCCGCCGCCACCAGGGCATTGACGGTCAGCAGGCCCAGGCTGGGCGGGCAGTCCACCAGGATGAAGTCGTAGGTCTTGCGCAGGGGCGCCAGGATGGCCTTGAGGATCTTCTCCCGCTCCAGGCTGCTGGTCAGCTCCAACTCGGCGTTGGCCAGCTCCAGGGTAGCGGGAATGATGTCCACGTTTTCGAAGCGGGTCTGCAGGATGGTCTGGTCGAGGGTCTCCTTGAGGGACCCCGGTTTGCGCAGGGCCGCCTGCAGCACGTCGTAGATGGAGCGCTGCACCTCGAGCACATCCACCTGGGCGCTGATGCTCAGGCTGCTCTGCGGGTCCAGATCTACCAGCAGCACCCGCTGGCCCTTCTCCGCCCCCAGGGCCGCACCCAGGGTTAGGGTGGTGGTGGTCTTCCCGGTGCCGCCCTTCTGGCAGGCAACCGCAATGATAGAGGCCACAGGTCAGACTCCGTCCAACGAGGTCAGGATAGGATGGGCAGGGCTCAACTGGCCTTCCGCCCCTTCTGGGCCAGGTAATAACTGTTGAGGGCCTCGCGGACGATCTCGCTTTCGGTGGTGCGGTTCCGGTAGGCATCCCGGCGCAGCAGGGCATCCAGTTCCTTGGTCAGGTACAGGGTCTTCCGCTGTAGATCCAGCCCCACTGCCTTCTGGTTTCTGGCCATCGCCGGCTCCTTTTTATATGGCGTCGTTACGTTATATTAGGGTGTCAAAAGGGGAGAGTCAACCGGAAAAACAGGGGAGGGGTGAACCTAGGTTCACCATGGGGTGGACGGGGATTTTAATTTTTGGCTTGTGGGGGAATAGGCGGGGTATTACCATATGACGCTATGGAGTTCCAAACCTGGGGGACATAGACGATGACGGACGTTGCCTCAGTGGTCCCGGCAACCGTGCAGGGAAAGATCGACGAGATGGTCCGGCGGATCGTGGCTCAATTCGCGCCGGACAAGATCGTGCTCTTTGGGTCGTATGCACGCGGCCAGGCCGGCCCAGACAGCGACGTCGACCTGCTGGTGATCAAACCGATAGCAGGATCCAAGCGGGCCGAAAGGGTGGCTATTCGCGCGGCGCTCAGAGGTATGGGGGTAGCCAAGGACATCGTCCTGGCCACCCCAGAAGAGGTCGAGGAGTCCCGCGATATGGTGGGGACGCTCATCCGCCCAGCCCTGCGCGAAGGGAAGGTGCTGTATGAGCGGGCCGGCTGAACGTATCCGGTTGGTCCGCCAGTGGGTAGAAAAAGCGGAGGAGGATTTCAGGACCGCCGAGTATATCCTTACCATGCCTGAGAACTGCCCGTATGGCACGATCTGCTTTCACAGCCAGCAATGCGTCGAGAAGTATCTCAAGGCACTACTGGCCTGGCGAGTCATCGATTTCCCGAGAATTCACGACATCGGCGAGTTGGCCGCGCTGCTCCCCGAGGGGACGTTGCTACCGCTCACGGCAGAGGAGCAGGAACGTTTGACGGACCACGCAGTCGAGAGTCGGTATCCGGGCGATCAGGAACCCATCAGCCGGATCGAGGCTGAGGAGGCCGTGACCTTGGCGCGGAAGGTACGCGAGGCGATCAGGCCCAGTTTGCCGCCAGATGCTCTCCAAACCGGATGAGGCGGAGAGAATGGGCTCTTGAAGGCCGGGGAATGCCAGCGTGTTCCGCTGCCACGTGTGTGGCTCGCCAGAGGCAAGGATGGAGCAAGTGAACGAGGTGTTCGACATCAGCGGTCGGCGGGTGCTGGTCGAGGACATCCCCGCCCAAGTCTGCGTGCGTTGTGGAGAAGCGACCTTCAGCCGTGAGACCACAGAGCGGATTCGGCGCATGGTGCATGGGGAAGCGAAGCCAGTGCGGGAGGAGAAGGTGGATGTCTTTGAGTATGTCTGAGCTGGCAGCCGCTGTGGAACGTGGTCGGAGCTGAACCGCGGATGATCAGGGAGCACGAAGGCATCGTACTTACCCAGGACCTTCCGGACGAGGGCCTACAGGCCGGCGACGTGGGCACGGTGGTGCATATCCACCAGGAAGGGGCCGCGTACGAGGTGGAGTTCATCACGCTTGTTGGGCAACGCACGAGGCAAAATGGACGAGTATTCCTTCGATAGCGACGAACTACCTGCGGGGATAGGAAAAGCGCATTCCAGGGAGATATTGTCCGTCCAGGCGCACTCGGCCGCGATCCACACATGGTGGGCACGCCGTTCTGGAGCATTCTCGAGAGTCGCTACTTACCTGGCACTCACCCAGAAGCGAGACGTAGACTCCTCCTTCCTCGAGACGTTGGCAACATACCCACTTCCAGCTTCAACTCTGGCTGATGCCGCCCGACATGTCCGGGATACACAATGGCGGCAAGCGTGGAATGATGCGACTCGGCTGCAGAGCACCTCTCTGCCAGATCAGCCTGGTGCTCCGGAACTTCCGCCGCCCCGAGTTCTAGATCCTTTTGCCGGCGCAGCTGGAATTCCCTTAGAGGCCGCACGTCTTGGCTGTTCAGCTCACGCCCTTGATCTCAGTCCGGTAGCGGTTCAGATAGCGCGTGCGACCACCGTTTTTCCTGGCAAGTTTGGTCGCACTGACGACGAATCGGTCGGCACGAATGAGGCGGGCCATTGGGCCGGCCTTTCAAACGAGTTAGGACACTGGACGAAAGTAGTAACGACCATAGCGGAGGCGCGGGTCAAATCGCTCTTCCCGGATTCGGCCTCCCATACATTTATCTGGTTTCATGCTGCTTCCTGTCCATCATGTGGTGCCAGCGTACCGTTCCAAGCGAACTACCCGCTGACCCGTGGGGTGGCACCCATTGGCATCGTATTCACCGTCGAAGGTTCCACCCTTCAACCGACAATCGGCGCACAATCCAGTGAATTGGCCCGGAGGCGCCAACGACCCATCTGCCTCTCCTGCGGCTTCGACGGCAACATAAACGAGGGGAAGTCCTCCGCAGTTTGCACACCAATTTTGGCGGCAGTCTCTAAAGAAGACGGCTTCCATGCCGTCGTGCCATCCGAAGTGTCCACCTATTTCCGGTGGACGCCGCACCATGAAGGCAGGCTGAGGCATATCCAAGATGCTGACTGGAGTACCCTCAATCTTGCTCTTCCTCTGAGTTACTCGCAGGTAGGTTCATTTGGTTGTCATACCTTCGCCGATCTCTTCACAGCAAGACAGAGACTGGTCGCATTGGAGTACGCCGTTGCTGTTCGTGAGGCTTCGGTACAGATGAACGGTCTCGGCATGAGTGTTGAGAGGGTACAGGCGCTCACCACCTACCTCACGTTTCTTGTCGACTTCATTGTCGAACGGAATAGCCGAATAAGTCGTTGGAATCCCAATACTATGCGTCCGGAGTCGGCACTCGTGAAACTCAGAGTTTCCCTGCCTCCGGTGTTTGTGGAAACACACCCTCGGCGCCTAGTCAGCCAGTGGCTGGATCGAATATTGCCGGCGATCACGGAACTCGGCAGTGTTCCACCGACTGAGAGTGTACTGTGTGGGAATGCGATGAAGCTTCCATATCCCGATAGCTTCTTCGATGCAGTAGTAACGGACCCGCCGTACTTCGACAGAGTTCCGTACACTGACCTCTCGGACTTTTTCTGGGTATGGGAGCGCCCACTGCTTTCTCTCGCCGTGCCTGAACTCGGTTTTCAATATCCGACTACAATGGAGGTCGTTGAATCCCCAGCCGTTGTGCCGCGTGACGATGAGCGCGAACAGTACTACTGGCATGGGTACGAAGCGGTTACAGTTGAGGTCTACCGAGTCCTGAAGCCTGGGAGCCTATTTACCTTGGTTGTGACATCCCCGACTGCATCGGTCTTCGATAGTTACATATCTCTTTCACAAAATGCCGGTTTTGAGCTATTCAGTGTGAGGTATGTGGAGGAGGGCGTACGCAACCTTACCGCTGATAGGGCCTTGCATAGAACCTATCTCATCTGTTTCCGAAAACCGCAGATAAAAAACAGAGTAATGAAGCCCGAGGTTGTGAATGCTGCACAGATCCTGGAAGCTGCGGAAGCCAACCAGCCGCTCTTTTACGAAGGGCTAGCACAGCTCCTTCTTGATGAGCTTGAGGAGTCCGAAGTCCAAGGACTGCTTACGGAGGAATACAAGGGAACCACTTTTGAGCGGTTTCTGGAAGTCTTGGCGGATCGCGATCTTCGAGACCTGCTACGCGGGTTATTCGGAGAAGTCGGCCTCCGCAAACTCGTGAGGAAACTTGGGATCGCCCAAGGAGAGGCATCAAAAGCGCCGGAAGACCTGCTCCTCTCTCATTTCGGTTTCGCCACGCCCACACCACAAACACTCAAAGGAGCGCATCAAGCTATTACCCAGCTTAAGCTCCTTTGCTCGCGGGTGGACCTGGCGGAAGAAAAGGCGACTATCCGAGGTCTGTTCCTGGAAAGCTCTACTATTCTAGAACGCCTGCTCCGATCTTCAATCTGGGCATGGGCGGCTTTGGTCTTTGGCCAAAGCCGAGACACAGAGCTTCTGCGGGTGCTCCGTGAGTCGCCTGAGGGTAGGGGCCAAAGTTATGATCTCGACAAACTCAGCTTCGGAACCATTGCCGTTCTATTTCGGCGCCTCCCAGAAGCTATTGCGCAGTCGTCAATGGCTCCACAGATCGCGCGCAAGTTAGGCAGGGGTCAGGTCTATGATCCTATGGCCAAACCAGGCAAGTTGAATGATAGACTCAGTGAGTTGATTTCGATACGAAACAAAATAGAACATGACAAAGGCAGGTTTTGGTCTGATGCATCTTTCGGCGCTTCCAAGGTCTGTGTGTCCGATGCGCTAACAAAGACCATTGACCTCGTTATCTTGCTGTTTCGCCTCGGCGCAATACCGGCCTGGGCGTATGTAACGCACCAAATTCGAGACGTTTTGGCACGCACAACGTATAAGCTGGTATTGGATGATGGCTCTGCGGCGGAGCTCAGGATCACAAATGGACTGGAGCTTGGTGGGGTGTACTTGTATTTCTCTGGGGATGTAAACCCACGCCCGGTCGATCCTCTGATTATTCCATCGGAAGAGCAACGCGATGTGCCGTAAATCGTTCCCGGTTTTTTTGATGGATGGGTGGCCGCGACGGAGTATGCGCGAGCGCGGGTATTTCTATGGGACAGGTGAACTTGATGTGTAATCCATGACCCCCTCCGACCTCAAACAAGGCGCCGTAGTCCGTGGCCCCCTCTTCCCAGAGCCGGTGCAGGTGATCCTTTGCACCCTCCTGGGCGAGTCGGTGAAGCTGATCGGGAAGGGTCTGGATTCGGGGCAGGTATACGAGCCCATCCTGGGTGTGGAGCAGCTCGCTACCCTGAGCATCAGCCCGGAACAGCCGCCCTATGATGCCGGCTCCCTGCAGTTCCGGCTGGGGGTGGAGGCCCTGCGCTTGTCGCTGGCCTACGAATACGACCCGTATTTCTCCCTTTCAATCGCCCGCGTCGATCCCTTGCCCCACCAGCTAGAAGCGGTCTACGACTACTTCATCAAACTGCCGCGTATCAGGTTCCTGCTGGCCGACGATCCGGGGGCCGGCAAGACGATCATGGCCGGGCTGCTCCTGAAGGAACTCAAGATCCGCGGGCTGGTGACGCGGGTGCTGGTTGTTACGCCGGCCAATCTGACCTTCCAGTGGCAGCGCGAGCTGAAGGAGAAGTTCCGCGAGTCTTTTGAGATTGTCCGGGGGGATGTGTTGCGGGCCAACTACGGCACCAATCCCTGGCAAGACAAGGACCAGGTCATTACCTCGGTGTCCTGGGTGTCGCGCATCGAGGATGCCCGGGAAAGCCTGCTGCGGAGTCACTGGGACCTGATTGTGGTTGACGAGGCGCACAAGATGAGCGCCTCCAGCGCGGAGCACAAGACCCTGGCCTACGAGCTGGGGGAGGCCCTCTCGGCGATGACCGACCACTTCCTGTTGATGACCGCCACCCCCCACAAGGGCGATCCTGAGAACTTCTGCCTGTTCCTGCGGCTCCTGGATGAGGACGTGTACGGGGATGTGAAGAGTCTCGAAGAGGCCATGCAGCGGAATGCAGCTCCTTTTTACCTGCGGCGGACCAAAGAGGCTCTGGTGACCTTCCCGGACCCGGAAACGGGCCAGGTGAAGAAGCTGTTCACCAAAAGGAATGTGCGGACCGTGCCTTTCCAGATCGACAGCGAGGAGTGGGACTTCTACGATGCCCTGACCCGGTACGTGGAGGATCAGTCGATCAAGGCGCAGGCGGCCGACGCGGTGACGGGCCGGGTGATCGGGTTCACCATGGCCATGCTGCAGCGGCGCTTCGCTTCCAGTGTGTACGCGGCGCGGCGCAGCCTGGAGCGGATGCGGGAGAAACGGCAGAAGATACTGGAGGACCCTCAGGCCTATCGGAAAGAACAGATCGCCAAGAAACTGCCGGAAAACTATGACGACCTGCCCGACGAGGAACAGGCGGCGATCCTGGCCGACCTGGAGGAAATCGTCGCCTCCGTCGATCCGGCGGCTTTGCGCGAGGAGATTACCCAACTCGGTCGCCTCATCGACCAGGCCCGGTTCTTGGAGCAGCGGGAGGTGGAGACCAATCTCAACCGGCTGCGGGAGGCTATCTCGGAGCAAGGAGTGTTCAGGGACCCGGCGATGCTCTTTACTGAGCACAAGGATACCCTGGACTACCTGGCCGGCGATGGAAGGGAAGGCCGGCCCCTGGGCAAGCTGGTGGAGTGGGGGCTGAGTGTCACCAAGATCCACGGGGGAATGAAGATCGGGGACCGGGACACCCCGGGCAGCCGCATCTACGCAGAGCGGGAGTTCCAGGAATCGGCCCAGGTGTTGGTAGCGACAGAGGCAGCCGGCGAAGGGATAAATCTCCAATTCTGCTGGTTCATGATCAACTACGACATCCCCTGGAATCCGGTCCGCCTGGAGCAACGCATGGGCCGAAT
>SXGU01062304.1_pt1 | contig 20302 bp, 19 predicted proteins | sample 3174531 | NCBI WGS metagenome assembly SXGU01 (sample SAMN11356863, study PRJNA531348) | freshwater metagenome | isolation source: freshwater sample F1-140 | place: China: Fuxian Lake, Yuxi | collected 2017-12-25 | reverse complement strand
GATTGAATCAAATCCAGATCTTCTATGGTGCGATACACCAGGCATTGAGGTCGATCATGCCCAGGTACCGGTGGCACAAACGGAAAAGAACCCGTGGCCAGCACCAATTTATCGTACTGGACCACGATACCTTTGGCCGAAGTGACCTGTTTACTTTGCCTATCAATGGCAATCGCCTTATCACCTAAATAAAGGCTGATGCCGTGCTGCTCGAAAAAACCTTCAGGTGCCATTGATAAATCTGCCGCGGTTTTGCCGGTAAAGTACTCCGATAGATGCACTCTATCGTACGCTGGTCTGGGTTCTTCACAGAACGTGACGATCTGGTAAGTTTCGGTTAAGCCGTTTTCCACCATGCCGGACAGGAAATGCTGACCCACCATACCGTTACCAATCACTACCAGGGTTTGTTTTGTATTCATGTCCAACCTCACTAAATTTGGATTTGGCCGCGTGTCATGCGCCGACGAGACCATCAAATCAAGCTTCCCGTTGCTTGACCCTTTTAATAGACCAAAAAAAAGGCGTCCTGAATTGAAATGAAAAAGATTCATTCAACTCAGGACGCCTTTGTCCCAATCAATGCTATTTGAGGGAAAGCCACACGGGAGACTTTTACCGACTAGAGATAAGCAATATAAGTGCCAAAAATGATATGCACTGGATATGTAGATATGACTGGGTTTATTCTAAAACTCAATTAGGATGGGGCAGATATTTGCACCAAACTGAATCAAATGTGTTGGAAACTGCACCAAATGAACACAATGGACATCCTGTCAGCAGGAAGGTTTGCTTAAGCAAAATGTCGGCTATAGCCTTTTAGTTAAAGCTCAGCTCTGCCAGCTTGGTTTTATAGTTCCGGCTAATGACTGGCATATTATTTGCGTTGGTAACAGGAATTCATCATTGCACGCCTATATGTCTATCGCCCATTTCAAACTACTGTCGTTTCACGGCAAAACCAAAATCCTGCACATGAGCTGGCTGGCGTTTTTCATCAGTTTTGTGATTTGGTTTAACCATGCGCCGTTATTGATGTTAATCCAGCAGGATTTGGCTATTAGCGATGCAGATATCGAAACCATTCTGCTGCTGAATGTTGCTTTGGCCATTCCCGCCCGAGTGATTACCGGGCTGTTGGTGGATCGATTCGGTGCTCGCATCACGTTTAGCGTATTGTTGGCTGTCTGTAGTGTGCCGTGTTTCCTGTTTGCTGCAGCTGACAGTTTTGCCGAACTCGCCTGGTCACGCTTCCTGTTGGGTTTTATCGGTGCCAGTTTCGTAGTTGGCGTACGCATCATTGGTGATTGGTTTCCATCCAGCCAAATGGGTCTTGCGGAGGGTATTTATGCCGGTTGGGGCAATTTTGGTTCGGCAGTGGCGGCCATCACCTTGCCGGGTTTGGCATTGTTTTTGGGGGAGGAAAATGGTTGGCGCTATGCGGTCGCTTTGACGGGTTTGTTGGCGTTGCTATTTTCAGTGCTGTATTACCGGAATGTTGAAGACTTGCCACCGGAACTGGCCAGCCTTAAAACCAAGCGGGAACGCAGCATGGAAGTTTCCAGTATTAACGACTTGTTCTTATATATGTTGAGCCTGTTGCCGCTTTATGGTTCGTTGTCGTTGCTAGTCTGGAAACTGGCCTCGTTGAGCAAACCGTTATTAATGACTCACTGGGTGGCAGTGTTGCATGTGGCTATTTGGGTGATCTACTTATGGCATGCCCGCCAATTGGTTGTCACCAATGCCATACGTCTCAGCCAACCCATCCCGGCTATCCATCAGTATCGCTATCAACAGGTATTTATTCTGGCAATTGCTTATTTGGTAACCTTTGGCTCCAAACTGGCGGTGTTGTCCATGCTGCCACTGTATTTTTTTAATACCTTTAGCGCCAGTCAGAACATTGGCATGCTGGATGCAGGCTTGCTGGCTTCCAGCTTTGTCATCACCAATGTCATTGCCCGTCCGGCTGGTGGCTGGATGAGTGACAAATTAGGGCGCAAACGTTCCATCATCATCTTTGTAACAGGTCTGGCTGTGGGATACGCCGCCATGGCGATGATTTCTGCCGATTGGTCGTTGAGTCTGGCTGTGTTGGTGACATTGTTCTGTTCGATCTTCATGCAGGCAGCAGAGGGGGCGATTTTTGCTTTGGTGCCACTAGTCAGACGTGCGATTACCGGCGAAGTGGCTGGTATTGTGGGGGCTTATGGCAATGCCGGTGACATTATTTTTTTGATCGTACTGACTTTTTTGCCGGCAAACGGATTTTTCCTGATGTTGGCGATCTGTTGCGTGTTGTTGTTGGGGTTGGTCGTGTATCTGGAAGAGCCCAAAAGCGTCATGAATCAAATTCTGCCTGACGGCACGGTTATTAGCATTGAGCTTGAATAACCATGGTCATGCGAAAAGTTTTGGTCGTCGAGGAATTTGACACCGATCGAGTATTGGAAAATAGTCTGACAGAGCACGGTTATCAGGTTGCCACCCTCAAACTCCAGGCTTTGGAGTTATTAACGATCGTGCAAAATTTGCAGCCCGACGTGGTGGTGCTGAATTTGTATAGCCCGACGGATTCGGTGCTCAATATCATGCTCGAGCTTAATCAATATTACCCGGTGCCGGTGATCATGTTTGCCGAGGATCAACAAACCGAAACCATCAATAAAGTCATTAAGGCCGGTGTCAGCGCCTACATTGTGGAGGGGCTTGAACCCAGACGCATCAAAGCCATTATTGAAGTGGCGATTGCCCGCTTTAATGAGCAAAAAAATCTTAAAGACGAGTTGCAAAAGACTAAAACCCAGCTTGAGGAACGCAAGTTACTCGACAAAGCCAAAGCTATTTTGATCAAGTCTAAGGGCTACAGCGAAGATCAGGCCTATCATGCGTTACGCAAACTGGCCATGGATAGAAAAGTCTCGATCGGTGAGATGGCGAAAAATGTCATCGCCATGGCGGAGCTGTTGAAATGATTTTATGTATTTTTAATTTAGGTCGCGCCCGATAAAATTAAATCTGAAAAGTAATTTAGCATTGCTAGGTGTAACCCATTTTATCCCAATTAATACGCTAAAGGCAGATAATCGCCATTATTGTAAACCTTAGTTTTGAAGCTTTTTGCCTCTATCAACACTAGATACTGAACCTGTCGAAACTATTTCAAGTTCTGATTTCGACAAGCTCAGCTCAAAAACACTAGTGATAAATAAAGTCGGATCACTAACTACTTATCGGCGCGCTGGCAAAACAATATCGCGTCTCGCCAATCCAAGCCTTTTGCTGTGGCATTATTAAAGCAGTCAACTGTACTTTTTGCGTTATTGGTGCCCGCACAAAGGTTGATGATATTCTGCCAATCCCAGGCGATACCCTTGCCCCAATTCACGCGACCGTCGAGTACGCTCAAAAAGCAAGCCCCCGGCTCGGCTGGCTTGGTGGTTCCGGCGCACAGCTGCTTGACGTTTTTGGGCTCCCAATTCATATTTTTCTCTTCATTCCAAGGAATTTTACCTTGAACCGAGTTAAAGCATTCTGACTCGTGATCGGACGCTTGAACTGTCAATGGATTAAAAAACAAAGTAATTGAGCCAATCGCAATTGAGGCTCGGATAAAACGGTAAAAAGCATTAGATATTTTCATGAATAACTCTCCTGCATTATTTTAAATTGATATTAAGTATAATCTAATAATTAAATTATACTTGTGGCTCGCTAATAAACTACTTGGTGGTTAGGGGGGTTAGTTACCAGCTTGCGCAATTTTTATTATTCCATGAAAAAAATGTTTGTCTAATATTTAAAATTTTAACTGTTAAATCAATTTAATTAAGGAATCTCTGGTTAATTCGCTGTCGCGTATTTCAGGCTTAATTAAATCAATGACTTGAGCTTCTGTTTTTCTTGGAAAACTGAATTAATCAGAGGTTGCTTAAATAAAAATATTCAGCACAAAAAACTCTATTGGATTAAATCCTGAGTTAATAGTATATCAAGAGTTTACAAGCTCTTTTGCGTCAGTGCATTGGCCTGCCAATATCGGGATAGATCATTGTTTGTAAACCTGCCTATGGAAAACTCTTCAATATCAATAGCATTTAAAATCACACTGCCTTCAGTAATTAAGTCAGCAACTATCTCTCCGAAAATTGGCGCATATTTCAAAGCCTGACCGGCACCCAAGCAGTGGTACAAATTAGTAAACTGGGTGTCTTGGCCCAGGATAAATTTCAAATCGGGCGTAATATCAAAAAAGGAATGATAGCCACCGGCATAGACCGGTTTTCCGATTTTCGGGAAACGATTCATCACCTTGACAAGATAATTATCGAGCAGTTGATGAGTAACATTAAAACTCAGCGCATCATAAATTACATTGGCACCTTCAGGATTCATCGCGGTTCGGCTAAATGAGCGGGCAATATCCTTGACGTTGCGGCTGCGTGGTTGATGCATGTGTAAAATGCTGCCGCGCCAGCGCCGAAAATAAGCTTGATTCACGTAATCGGCAATGATGGGCATGCCCTCGGGAATATCGTCGACACTGACTAAAAAATTGGCTGCATAGACGGGCTCCAAGGCCACCGGAATGCTTAAGCCGATACCGGCAAATAATTCAGCGCTCCAAGCTCCGGCGGCATTGATTACATGTTTGGCAAAAATTTTACCCTGACTGGTATGCAGAGCAGTGATACCTTGCCCGGTAAGTTCAAAGTCGATGACATCGCAATGCTCCAGCACGTCGATGCGGTTCTTTTTAGCGGCTGTTTGCATGGCATTCAATATCTGTGGAGAATCCAACTGCAAAACGTCCGGCTCATAATAATAAATTTCGTCAGGCACGGTTTTTATGGCTTGACGACTCAGATCCATCACGTCGCGATGGGCAAGCATCGAAAAGTCTATGTCTTCCTGTTGCAGCATTTGCTCCAGCCCAGTCCAACTTTCACTCTGGCTACCGGAGGCATTTTCTGCAATCCAGATAGCGCCGGATTGCTCGTAGGGGATATTGACACCCCATAGCGGTTTGAGATTTTTCCAGTATTGGGTAGCGATTTTGGCCATCCTGGCTGCCATTGGCGAGGCATTAGCGGAACGGACGATGGCGCTATGCCGGGAGCTAAGACCGGCACCCAGGACTTTTTTCTCGATAACAGCGACTTTGCCGCTTTTATTGCCGAGCCGACGTTGTACCGAAAAGGCGCATGCCGCGCCGAGACAGCCACCTCCAATCACCACGGTATGATAGAGCTTATTCATCAAATCTCCTTGCAGTCTGGCGCTGTAAATCGGTTTTCAGAGGGCTATCAAGTCTTGATAGCAGAGATTCCCCCATCGACATGCATGATTTGCCCGGTAATCCAGGCGGCATTCTCTGACAATAGAAAAAAGGCCATTTGTGCAATATCTTCTGCTTCGCCCAAGCGTTTCAGCGGATGCCGCGCGGCGGCTGCCTGTTTTTTGCTGTCTTCGCGCAACAAAATTTCCGCTAAAGGCGTGTCGGTCAACGACGGTGCGATGGCGTTTACCCGAATTTTCGGCGCCCATTCCGCCGCCAAGGCTCGGGTCAGGCCTTCTATCGCGCCTTTAGACGCAGATACTGTGGCATGGTAAGGAAATCCGGTTTGTACTGCCACGGTGCTAAACAACACGACAGAGGCACCTTCTGCTGCTTGCAGATTGCGTTGGTAATGCTGCAAACAGCGCACGGCGCCGATTAAATTCAGTTCCAAATCCGCAATAAACTCCTCGGGCTTGATCCTGGGGAACGGCTTTAAGTTGATGCTACCGGGGCAATACACCAAACCATGCAAAGGTTCATCGATAGCTGGCAATACGTCGCTTAATACATCGCAGCTAAAGTGCTTGAACACGTTGGGCACCGCAGCAGAACGGCTCAAGGAATACACCTGGAACTGCGGCTGTACCAAACCGGCCAGCGCGGCACCTATACCGCTGCTGGCCCCTACAATCAAAACATTACGCATGACATGACTCCGTTAACCCGTTAAACCAAACAAAAGCGGTCTGTTGCGGGTGGGGGAGCTAATGATTTCTTCTTGTATGCGCAGCAACTTACTGAGTTTTGCACCATTAGTCCCCCTTGTCATAAAGGCTACCTTGTAGATGCGGTTAGTCAATGCGACGCGCGCGGCTAAATTGAGCGAGATAAAAATCCTGATTAGCAAGCGTCGGAAACAATCAGAGCTTTAGTCATGCAACGCACTCAGGCGGGCGAATGGGCTTGCGAAATCTGGAATCCGTCAGGCCAGTGCCGTTTTAGAGATTTTTTAGTAACTATTCAGTGCGAAGCACAATATTCCCTCTCATTGCGGGAGAGGGCAGGGTGAAGGGGTAAAATAAAGTATTGAGCCGCTTAAATTCTCCTCTCCCCAGCCCTCTCCATCAGGAGAGGAGGCAGGTTACCCAAATACTGACAGGATCATGCATTTGGCTGAACAGTTACATTTTTTATTGTTCAGCAAAAAGTTGTTTCCTGAAGAAAAACGCCACATTCACCAGCGAAATCATCACCGGCACTTCGATCAGCGGTCCAATGACTGCAGCAAACGCTGCACCACTATTGATACCAAAAACGGCAACAGCCACCGCTATCGCCAGTTCAAAGTTATTGCTGGCTGCGGTAAACGCTAAAGTGGTGGTCTTGCCGTAGTTCGCGCCAATAAACTTACCCATCGCAAAGCTGACCAAAAACATCACTACAAAGTAAATCAACAGCGGAATGGCAATGCGTACAACGTCCATCGGCAGTTGCACAATCAAATCGCCTTTCAGTGAGAACATCACGACGATGGTAAACAACAGCGCAATGAGGGTCAGCGGACTGATTTTGGGTACGAAGCGTTGCTGATACCAATCTTTGCCTTTGGCTTTAACTAATAGCAAACGCGTCGTAAAACCGGCAATGAAAGGAATACCCAGATAAATGAAGACGGTTTTGGCAATCTCAGCTATGGTGATGGCCACCAGACTGCCTTGCAAGCCGAATAACGGTGGCAAAACGGTTATGAACAACCAGGCATAGACACTAAAAAACAACACTTGGAAGACGCTGTTAAAAGCGACCAAGGCAGCACAGTATTCGTTGTCACCACGCGCCAGTTCGTTCCAGACAATCACCATGGCAATACAGCGAGCGAGGCCGATCATGATCAGACCGGTCATATATTCCGGATAGTCGCGTAGAAACACGATGGCCAGCACAAACATCAGCGTCGGGCCGATAATCCAGTTTTGGATCAGTGACATCGCCAATACTCGCCAATTGCGGAATGCATCGCCTAATTCCTCGTAGTGGACTTTGGCTAGGGGTGGATACATCATCAGAATCAAACCGATGGCAATTGGGATATTGGTGGTGCCGACTGAAACTGCGGCATTGATGCTATTGACCTCGGCAGGAAAGGCAAAACCAACACCGACGCCCATGGCCATGGCGATAAAAATCCACAGCGTCAGAAAACGGTCGAGAAACGATAAGCGGGCATGGGGACAATTGGGTGGGTTCATCATGGACTCCAGGTAAAGTGGTTCGCGATTCGCTGCACTGACGGTGTCAACCAGCGCGGTATAACGCGTTCGTTTATGCCTTTGGTTTACAGCAGGGCGCGACTGGTTCCAGTTGTATAACTTGGTCGTCACCAAATAGCGGAATGGAATGTAAGGAATGGAACGCTTCCCAGGCGATGCCTTGCGGATCGACACTCCAGTATTTGTCAGACTGGACGTAACAGCAGGCAGCCTGTTTTTGCGCAGCTACTGGTAGGGCCGCATCGGCTAAACCTTGCTGCACGGCTTCCAATTCTTCACTGGTTTCGACTTGAATACCTAAATGATCCAATCCCGGCGGGCGCCCGCGACTGGAAATGGCGAAATTCACGCGAGGATCGTCCAGCATCCATTTGGCATAATCCGATTCAATGACTGTCGGTTCGCTTTGAAACAACGCCTTATAGAAGGCTATGTTCTGCTCCAAATTGTCCACGGCAAGGTGTATGTGCATGCGTTTCATGAAACTATTCCGGTTGTTCTGTTTGGTTAAGCTCGGCATTAATATGCGCCATGTTTGCCAGTCAAGAAGCCTGAGTTCCTGTTCGTTGATGGGCTAATTCCAGCAAGCGATCAACGCCTACCGGTTCTTCACGCAGCAATGGTACGACGGCATAACGCTGCGCGTATTGATGGAATACCGCGTCAATCTCTTGCAGTTCATTCGCTGCACGGTGCCGTAATAACGGCGAATGCACCGTGGTTGCGGCAACGCTGTTGTTGATCACCCAGGCCCAGGGTTCGATCCCGGCCCGACGCAGATCGGCTTGCAGGTTGGCGGCTTCCAATACCGGTGTGGTTTCCGCGAGCGTGACCAACACGACCTTGGTTTGTTTGGGGTCTTGCAGTTGCATCATCGGCGTCAGGTAATGGGTGTTGTTACCCATCTGCCGACTGACTTCGCGGTGATATGCGCCCGTTGCATCCAGTAGCAGCAAGCTATGGCCGGTCGGTGCCGTATCCATTACCACGAATTTTTGACCGGCTTCACGGATGATGCGTGAAAAAGCCTGAAATACGGCAATTTCTTCGGTACAGGGCGAACGCAAATCCTCTTCCAACAGCGCCCGGCCTGGTGCGTCCAGATTAGCACCTTTGCTTGCCAACACATGTTGGCGATAGCGTTCAGTCTCGGCGTGTGGATCAATACGACTAACAGTGAGATTATCCAGTACGCCGTTGAGTGTCTCCGTTAAATTGGCAGCGGGGTCTGAGGTGGTGAGGTGTACCGGTAAGCCGCGTTGTGCCAGTTCCACGGCTACGGCGGCGGCTAGTGTGGTTTTACCGACACCACCTTTGCCCATCAACATTACCAAGCCATGACCATCGGCCGCAATGTCATCGACCAGTTTGGCCAGATTGGGAGTCTGAATGGTCGGTGGTGTCACCTCACTGATCGTGCTAGCGACTAAGGCAGGGGTCAGCAATTGCCTTAATGCTACCAAACCCACCAGATTAAACGGTTTCAGTTCGATGAGATCCAGGGGTAGTGTCTTTAGCGCTTCAGGAATTTCAGCTAGCGCTTCTTGTTCACGCTGGCAAATCGCGGCAGCCAACGCATCTTGTGCCGTTTCAGCTTCAGGCAACATGCCATTCACGACTAAATATTGCTGCGTCAGGCCGATAGCGTCCAACTCTTCGTGTGTACGGGCTACTTCACGCAAGGTCGATTGTTGCGCGCGTGCGACCAGGATCAAACGACTGCGTTGCGGATCGGCCAGCGCCTCGACGGCTTCCTTATATTGGCTACGCTGTTTTTCCAGGCCCGCCAAGGGACCAAGACAGGAGGCATCGCCTTTACCTGCATCGAGAAAGCCTGTCCAGGCACCGGGGAGCTGCAATAGGCGGATAGTATGGCCAGTGGGAGCTGTATCGAAAACGATATGGTCGTAATCTGCCGTCAGGGTTGAATCGGTTAGCAGTGCGGTGAATTCATCGAAAGCGGCAATTTCAGTGGTGCAGGCACCGGATAATTGCTCTTCAATGCCTTTCACCACAGCTTCCGGCAATACGCCTCGCACAGGGCCGACGATGCGTTCACGGTAAGATTGTGCGGCTGCTTGCGGATCGATTTCCAGTGCCGCCAAACCGGCTACCGCTGCAATAGGAGTAATCTGATTGCCGATACGGATTCCGAAGACCTGGCCAACATTCGACGCCGGGTCGGTACTGACCAGCAACACCTGGCGTCCAGTATCCGCCAGTTGTATGGCCGTAGCGCAAGCGATTGATGTTTTGCCGACACCGCCCTTACCTGTAAAAAATAAAAATCGGGGCGGTTGGTCGAGAAATTTACAATCGCTCATCATGACAGCTCCGAAGAATGCGTTAACAGCAACTGCTACTGCTGCAACAGGCCGATTGGGGTTTTTCTTCTGTCAAAGTGATGGCAGCCCAGCGAGCTATTTCAGTACGATTAGGGTAGCGACCTGCTAAAGCTATTTCCCCATCAACTAGAATCAAAGGCAATGCTTCAGCGCCGGAACGTTCCAAAAAGCCCTTTACCACAGAGTTTTCGGCGAAAGCCATGGGTTGTTGCGCCAGATTAAAACGCTCGATGGCTGCGCCGTTTTGCTTGGCCCAATCCAGGTCGGCGGAAAAATCAACCAATTGTTGATCGACGTCTACGCCGCAGACGCCGGTGCTGCAACACAATGCCGGATCGTAAATGTGAATAGTGCTCATATGGTACTCCCAATCATCAAGGTATTAAGGTGCCGATACGATCCAGTTCGGCTTTCAGGCGGGCCGGATCATTCGTCAATTCATCCAGCGGCAAGGCCAGGAAGGTTTCGATGCGATGGCGCAAAATGCCGTAAGCGGTCTCGAACGCTGCTTTGATTTCGGCTTCGGTGCCTTCAAAGTGGGCTGGATCTTCCACGCCCCAATGGCTGCGCATGACCGGGCCGAGATAAGCCGGACAGGTTTCGTTGGCCGCGTTGCCGCAGACGCTGATGACAATATCCGGCGTCACCGGTAGATCGTTCCAGGATTTGCTGTAATAACCCTCGGTCGAGATTCCTTTCTCCTCAAGCAAAGCCACTGCTCCATTGTTTAAACGACCGATGGGTTTGCTACCCGCGCTGATTGCATGCCAGCCTTCGGGCGCCAAGTGATTGAAGGTGGCTTCGCCCATCAAGGAACGGCAGGAATTGCCGGTACAGAGAAATAAGACGTTCATAATCGATAGATAACATTAAAAGTAAGAAAAAACCGCGGAAGGGTAATGAAACAAATGCCTTGTTAAGCTTTGCAGATGTTTCCAATATCTCGCACCTGCCGTTCAAGCGCCATTCGTTCCAGGCTGACTATCGGCAGACTGGTGAACAAAGCGATACGGCGCTCTAGAATGGCAAACGCTTTGGCGAACGCAATACGCTTTTCATTTTCATCCGCTGCTGCAGGATCAAACACGCCCCAATGGGCAGTAATCGGTTGACCAGGCCAAACCGGACAAACTTCATTGGCAGCGTTATCGCAAACAGTAATCACAAAATCCAGAACGGGTGCATCTTGTTTGGCGAATTCATCCCAGCTTTTGCTGCGAGCATCAGCCAAGGCAATACCTTCCAATTCCAATCGTTCAAGAGCGAGCGGGTTAACTTGACCGGTAGGAAAGCTTCCTGCGCTAAACGCCTGAAATCGGCCATTACCATATTTACTTAGCAAGCCTTCAGCCATGATGCTGCGTGCTGAATTACCGGTACAAAGAAATAGAACATTCATACTCAATGCCTCTAGGTCGATGAAAAAAATTAGTGGTTATCACAACACGATGATGCGTCCCCGGCATCGAGACAAAGTTCGGGATGACCCGTGCAGCATTCGGCCGTCAGATAATCGATTAACGATTGCATGACAGTTAAATTGGCTCGATACCGTTGGTAGCGTCCTTCTTGAGTGACATTGACCAAGCCCGCATGCGTCATGGCTTTCAAATGAAACGACAGATTGGTTGGCGGTAAAGTCAATTCGGTGGCAACTTCCCCGGCAACCAAGCCGGTCGGTGCATGTTTGACCAGTAATCGAAATACATCCAATCGAACGCCGGATGACAGTGATTCAAAAATTGAAGTGGCAAGCTCTTTATTCATGCTTTCACTATACAACTATAGTTGAAATATGTAAATAAATTTCCATATTCGTGTCGCGCACTCTTGATTGTTTCTCTATCTGGTTACTAATTGATGTTAAGCAAGCTTATGGTTTGTCCGATGCCATCAGAATCAGTGTCGCTATCGCGACTGGTTTATGTTGAAGTCGGTTTTCGCACCGACAGGCGAGATACTTTCTGCCATGAAAACCATCCCTGGTTATCACCCTGCGGGCCAGCCTATCGGCTGTTCAAATTCGTTCCAAACGAATTTGTGCACGGCCAAAAGCCACGGACAGCGGTCCGGATGGAGTGTCTACATCGACAGCCAATTCGGCTAATTCGATCCGTTGCCGACTGATGTGGAGGCCGGAAAAATTCACGGCCGTGAGTGCGGTGTTATCCAGCGTCAGTTGTAAGACCAAAGCGATCCAGAATGCCCTGCTAAACCAGATGCCTGTCAGCAAAAGAAACGGTAACAGGCAATCCGCAATCAACCGCCGGCGAGTCATCGCAGCTTAAATCTCAATCCGCCGTCCTTCAGCTGCCGCCTGCAAGGCCGCCACTACTACCCGGCAATTATCCCTGGCATCGGCCAGGGGCAGGGCGGGGGCCTTATCGTTCAGCACGCAGTCGCTGAAATGTTCGATTTCCAGGTTGAAATGATTAGCCACCGGCAAACGTTCTTCGCCTTGCCGGCCGTCTTCGGTCCACCAGGAAATGATGGGCACGTCGCCCGGCAATTGCCAGACCACGTGACATTTCAAGCCACCTTTTGTACCGACAATTTCGTATTCGCAGCGGCGGGCGCGTTGGAAACTGAAGTCAAACTGGGCAAAACGGCCGTCGCCGTAGTCCAGCACTCCGCTGGTGGAAATATCGGCACCGCTTTCCACGTAATGGGCAGTGGCAATGACTGATTTAGGCAATTGCTCGAAAAGCATCCGTAACGAGTGAATCGCATAACAGCCGATGTCCCACATTGCCCCGCCGCCCTTGGAAGTGTCCTCGACCAACCGGTACATGCGGGCCGGGCGCATCATAAAGGAATAACTGGCGCGCACAGAACGAATTTCACCTATCAGACCGGAATCGAGAATCTCCCGCACCCGCGCATGCTGCGGATGAAAACGGTACATAAAACCTTCCATGACTTTGACGTTGTAACGCTGGGCAGCGGATTCGATAGCGTCGATGTCGGTCACGCTCAAGGCCATCGGCTTCTCGCACAACACATGCTTGCCTTGTTCGATGGTCCGCAAAGCCCATTTGGCGTGTTCGTGGTTGGCCATCGGCAGATACACGGCTTGTATTTCGGGATGCTTCAGCACCTGATCAAGATCGTCGTAAGCCTGAATGTTCGGATAGCAGGGCGCGTATTTTTTTAGAGTTTCGGCGGCGGCGCCGGGACGTCGGCTGGCGATAGCGACCAATTCGGCATTGGCGGCTTCTACGATGGCCGGCAACAGGCGTTCGTTGACGCGTGCCGCGCCGAGGATACCCCAGCGCAGTTTGGCTTGATGGTTCATGACATTCCTCCTCTCGATGATTGTTCTAGATAGAACCCGCAGTTTGCAGGCTTGTTGATAGCGAGTCAAACCCAAATCGATTGGGTGTTGTGCGCTGTGATACCTTGCTAAGGATAGTCAGTCGAATGGGCCGTCTGGATTTTCGATATAAAAAGAGTTGGAACAGCGAGGCTTGGGTTTCTGTCGGTCAACCTCAACAAAAGTGGAGGTGAACGGCCTTGGGATGGCCTGTTCCTGGGGTTTAGAATCACCAGTGACGGAGCGCATCGGGCCGACGCAAGCCAGTCTGGAAAAGTTGAAATCGCACCTGCGCCATGGAACGCACAAATCGGCGTCAAGCTGGAAGAGCACATCCTGAACTGGCAGCTTTGCGATGGTTATCGGCATTGATTGGCTTCGCGGTTCCATGGCAATCAAAAATCCTATGCAGTTTTAATCGCGCCCGGTTGCGCCAGCGTTGGTAATCCAATCAACCAGCGCACCTTTTAAGTGCGGAATCACAACAAAAAGATTCAAGATTGTGCGCGGTTGTAGGCTTTAATGCGGCAATGATTCGCTGAGTTTTTCTGGCGATGGTTGTTGGTGCGTGCCTAACTATATGAATATTAATAAAGAAATGAATAACATAGCTTGAGTTGAAAATTTTGGCATCCGGATTGCTTATAGTTAATTAGAGCTCCAACGTTGGAGTGCTGCAAAATTTTCGCTCATTGTTGAGCAAACCAGACAAAGGCGTCTGTCATGCATGGGGTTTACCCGTGTCATGGCGACGCCTTTTTTATTTTCTGTTGTTTTGTTGAGGAATTCATGATGAAAAATACCCAAGTCGTTACGTCCAAAAAGCTGTTACTGGCCTTGTCAGTGACTTTGGCAGTTTCCAGTTTGGGGTTTGCCCCACATTTGGCGGCTGCCGGAAAATTGGAAAAAGAGGATTTAAAGCTAGGTTTCATCAAGCTGACTGACATGGCACCGCTGGCGGTAGCTGCGGAAAAAGGCTTCTTTGAAGAAGAAGGCTTATTTGTGCAATTGGAGGCGCAGGCCAACTGGAAGGTGGTGATGGATAGAGTCGTCAACGGGGAACTGGACGGTTCGCATATGTTGGCGCCTGCGCCACTGGCAGCCAATATCGGTTTCGGTACCAAGTCTGACATTATCACCTCGTTCAGCATGGGCTTTAATGGTAGTGCCATCACGGTCTCCAATGATATTTGGCAACAGATGAAAGCCAATGTGCCTATGGAAGGCGGCAAACCGGTGCATCCAATTAAAGCCGATGCACTAAAACCGGTCGTGGAAAAATACAAAGCCGAAGGTAAGGCTTTTAATATGGCGATGACTTTTCCGGCAGGTACCCATAATCTGAAATTACGCTACTGGCTGGCGGCTGGCGGCATTCATCCCGGCTTCTATGCGCCGCCGCAAGATATTTCCGGTCAAGTCAATGCAGAAGCCTTGCTGTCTGTTACCCCTCCACCCCAAATGCCGGCTACCCTGGAGTCCGGTACTATTTTTGGTTATTGCGTCGGCGAACCCTGGAACCAACAAGCGGTGATAAAAGGCATCGGTGTGCCGGTGATTACCGATGACGAGTTGTGGAAAGACACCCCGGAAAAAGTGTTTGGCGTCACCCAGGCTTGGGCCGATAAATACCCCAACACTCATTTGGCCTTGGTCAAAGCTCTTATTCGCGCCTCGATCTGGCTGGATGCAGATAACAACAAAAATCGTAAGGAGGCCATCGATATCTTGTCGAAAAGCCAATATGTGGGTGCCGATGTCAACGTGCTGTCGCAAAGTATGAACGGTACCTTTGAATATGAAAAAGGTGATAAACGTAGCTTGCCCGATTTCAACACCTTTTTTCGGCATGGCGCCAGTTATCCATCCTATGGCAGCGCGGTTTGGTATTTGACTCAAATGCGTCGTTGGGGACAAATCAATGAAGCCAAACCGGATGCCTGGTATCTGGAAGTTGCCAAAAAAACCTATAGACCTGACATCTATCTGACCGCTGCGAAAGAGTTGGTCGCCGAAGGCAAAGCCAAAGCCGAAGATTTTCCGGCTGATACTGGCATTAAACCGTCGCAAAACTTCTTCATCGACAAAATACCGTTTGACGCTAATAAACCTAACGATTATCTGGCCAAGTTTCCGATTGGTTTAAAAGGCAAACAAACGGTGTCCGGCGGCAAGGTCGTCGACTAAACGTTTAAGTCAAGTGCTCTGAAAGGGAATTGTTTTTGGTGCAAGGATGCATCTTTTTTCAGAGGCATCGCCCACGCGATGCAAAAATCAGATAGGTAAAGACGATGACCAACCATCTCATCAAATTTTTCAATGTCACCGGTTTAACCTGGTTTGTTCCATTGGTGAAGATCGCCGCCGGTGAAAATCCAACCCTGCAATTACGCCAGTTAAGCCTGATTATGGGCGTACCTATAATTGCTTTTATGTTGTTTTTAGGATTGTGGAGCGTCAGTGCTTCCCGCATCAACACCAGCTTGGGCACTATTCCCGGCCCGGTGGCTGTCTGGCACGAAGCGGATGGTTTGATCGACGAGCATTACGCCGAAAAGCAGAAAATGACCGAGTTTTACCAACGCCAGGAGGAACGCAACAAAGCCAAACTGGCTGAAGATCCCAAAGCCGAAATTAAATTAAGACCTTACACCGGTAAATCCACCTACCTGGATCAGATTCTGACCAGTCTGAAAACCGTATTTGCCGGATTTTTGATAGCCTCATTGATTGCTGTGCCGCTGGGAATTTTGTGTGGCATGAGCCCGGTTTTCAATACCGCCATCAATCCATTGATTCAGATTTTCAAGCCGGTGTCGCCGCTGGCCTGGTTGCCGATTGTGACCTTGGTGGTCAGTGCGGTGTATGTCACCGATGAAAACTCCTGGTTTGCCAAATCGTTTATTACCTCGGCTGTGACGGTGACTTTGTGCTCCTTATGGCCGACCTTGATCAATACCGCCGTGGGTGTAGCGTCGATCGACAGGGATTTGGTGAACGTGGGTAAAGTGCTGCGGCTGGATTGGTCGACTCAGATCAAACGCATCATTTTGCCATCTGCCTTGCCTTATATTTTTACCGGCATGCGCTTATCTTTAGGGGTAGGCTGGATGGTGCTGATCGCCGCCGAAATGCTGGCGCAGAATCCTGGGTTGGGCAAATTCGTTTGGGATGAGTTTCAAAATGGTAGCTCCAATTCCTTGAGCCGGATCATGGTGGCTGTTTTCACCATCGGTATTATCGGTTTCATACTGGATCGCGTCATGCAGTCATTACAAACCGTGTTCTCGTTCAGCAAAATCTAAGGGGCATTTTATGGGCGCAGCACAAGCAAAAATCATCGATTTGGCGATACGCAAACAAGAGCTGGTCGTACCAATGCCGACACAGGTTGCCAGGGCTTCACTGGTCACATTGAATAATGTCTGCAAATCCTACGGCGAAGGTAAGGACAAAGCTTCTATCCTCAAAAATATCAATCTGGATATTAAAGACGGTGAGTTTGTAGCTATTGTGGGTTTTTCCGGTAGCGGCAAAACTACGCTCATTTCCATGATTGCCGGTTTGATTCAGGCTGATAGCGGTGAATTATTGAAAAATAACCAGCCGATTACCGAACCGGGCCCTGATCGGGGGGTGGTGTTTCAAAACTATTCATTAATGCCGTGGTTGAGCGTTTATGAAAACGTGGCGCTGGCGGTGGACGCCATTTTCAAGGATTGGACGCCTGAACAAAGACGTGCGCACACCGAACGCTACGTAAATATGGTGAATCTCGGGCGGGCCATGGAAAAAAAGCCGGGCGAATTATCCGGCGGCATGCGTCAGCGTGTGAATGTGGCCAGGGCTTTGGCGGCCAATCCGGATATTTTGTTGCTGGATGAACCGCTCAGTGCGCTGGATGCTTTGACGCGCGGCAACTTGCAGGATGAGATTCTGCAAATCTGGGAACAGGAGAAAAAAACCGTCATCTTGATTACCAACGATGTCGACGAAGCCATTTACATGGCGGATCGGGTGATACCACTCAATCCTGGCCCGGACGCTACTTTTGGTCCGGAGTTTCCTATCCATCTACAGCGTCCTCGGGATCGTACCGCGTTGAATCACGATCCCGAGTTCAAACGCTTGCGGGCAGAAATCACCCGTTATCTGATGGATATAGGTATGCAAAAAACTCAAGTCGAGGCAGGCGATAAAATCAAGTTACCCGACGTACGCCCCAATACTAGCAATGACTGGAAACTGGATCGATCTGCGCTGAAACCCAGTCAGAATGATTTGGGCAAGCCGCGATATCTGGAGTTTACCCAGCTGTCGAAAATCTACCCTACACCGGATGGCAATAGCAGCGTCAAGGTGGTGGACGGTTTTGATCTGAAGATGAAAAAAGGCGAATTTATTTCCATCATCGGTCACTCCGGTTGCGGTAAATCCACCGTGCTATCGATGACCGCGGGTCTGAATGAGATTTCGGAAGGCGGCATCATTCTGGACAACCGGGAAATCGATGGCGCTGGTCCGGATCGGGGGGTGGTGTTTCAAGCCCCCAGCCTGTTTCCGTGGCTGACGGCGTTTGAAAACGTCATGTTGGGAGTGGATAAAGTCTATCCGCATGCCGATAAATACGAGCGCGAGGATATCGTCGAATATTACCTGACCCGAGTCGGATTAGCTGACGCCATGTATAAGAAAGCTGCCGATATGTCGAATGGCATGCGGCAACGGGTGGGCATTGCGCGCGCCTTTGCCTTATCGCCTAAACTACTGTTACTGGATGAGCCATTCGGCATGCTGGATTCCTTGACGCGCTGGGAGCTTCAGGAAGTGCTAATGGAAGTTTGGGAGCGCACCCATGTTACGGCGATTGTCGTGACCCACGATGTGGATGAAGCTATTTTGCTGGCTGATCGGGTGGTCATGATGACCAATGGGCCGCATGCCAAAATCGGCAAGATTCAAGAAATCGATCTTCCTCGGCCACGCAGTCGTAAGGCACTGCTGGAACATCCGGATTATTACCGTTACCGGGAAAGTCTGCTAACTTTCCTATCAGAATGTGATCATACGCATTAATAATGTATATAAGTCTTTGTTTTTACAGAATTATCATCGGTCAAATTAATTATCCATAGGGGGCTTTATGCCAAAACAGGCAAACACAACCACTGCCAAACTGGTGCCAGTGGCATTGATGACGCTGGCTACCGTCAGTTTTCCAAGTCATGCCGATTTCGACAAAGAGGTGGAAGATGCTTTGAATTTTTATCATAACGGCGAATACGGTTCGATGAAGTTCGATTTGAATTATCGCTATGAAAACGTCAATCAGGACAATGTGCCGGGCGTTCCTGCAGCCAAACAACCGGAAACTGCCAATGCCAATACGGCGCGCTTAAGATTGGGTTACCTGACTCCCACTTTGGTGGGGTTACAAGCTTATGCCGAATACGAAGGCAACTGGGCGATGCAGGAAGAGTACAATAGTTTGCGTAATCTGAATACTCAGTATTCGGTGGTGGCAGATCCCGGTGAAAGTGAGTTAAACCAAGCTTGGTTGAGTTATAACGGCATACCCGACACCTTGGCTAAAGTGGGGCGGCAGCGCATCAAATTTGACGATGATCGATTTATCGGTAACGTCGGCTGGCGGCAAATGGAGATGACGTATGATTCAATATTGCTGACCTACAAAAGTTCTTATCTGAAAGGGTTGACCGTTAACGCGGGTTACATCGATAGTGTCCGCACCATCCTGAGCACCAAAGAGGAAATGAATTCACCAATCTTGAATGTGAATTACAAGGTGGGGGATTGGGGAAATCTGATTGGTTATGGTTATTGGCTGGATTATGGGGATAAAGAATATTTTGCCAGATCTTCGCAAACCTATGGTCTGCGCTTTGACGGTAAATCGCCAAAATTCTATGACACCTTCAATGCGGTTTATACCGCCGAATGGAGTAGCCAGGACGATTATGAGCAGAATCCAAACGACTATCATGTCGATCGTTACAATTTTATGGGCGGATTGAGCGCTTACAATTTGACTGTGTCGGGGGCAATGGAACAGTTGGATGGTCTTGGCAAAGGTGTGGGCAAGACAACCAAGGCCTTCCAAACGCCCCTGGGTACCAATCATGCCTTCCAGGGTTGGGCGGACTTATTTTTGGTCACGCCTGCTAATGGTATTAGGGATATATTTGCGACTGCCAGCTACAAAATGTTGGACGACAGTTTGATTTTTACCGGGGTTTATCATGACTTTTCCGATGATACCGGTAATGTGCAGTACGGTAAGGAATGGGATTTCTCGATCCTGAAAAAATTTGGCAAGCATTATTCACTATTGGCTAAATACGCCAATTTCAATACCGATAATATCGCCTATACCGATACGCAAAGGGTCTGGTTGCAGGCTAACGTGAATTTTTAAGTTGTGCCTGGGCAATATAAACTTTTGGGAGCCTCTAAAAATACGTCATTCCCGCGTCTGCGGGAATCCAGTTATTGATTGTTCTGGGCTCCCGCTTCCGCGAGAGCGACGATTTAAATTATTAGAGGTTCTCTTTATGATGAAACCAAAGCCAGGGGTAGATGGTCAGGTTGTGGGAGGTATCTGGGGTATTGATGTATTAAACCTCTACAAGAATAGTGTCCAGCCAAGTCATCTGCCGATTTTTGCGACTTTCGGGTCAGAATCATGTTAAATCCTCTAATGATCAAAACCACTTGCCCGTATTGTGGGGTGGGGTGCGGCATTGAAGCGACGGTGATTGATGCCGATCAGCATGTCGTCAAAATCCATGGAGATCCTCAGCATCCAGCCAATTTTGGCCGTTTATGTTCCAAAGGTGCGGCGCTAGGCGATACCGTCAGTCTGGAAAATCGGTTGTTGTATCCGGAAATCGACGGTCGGCGCTGTGATTGGGATACGGCGCTGCAGCATGTCGCAAACCAATTTAAATCCGTCATCTCGGAATACGGCGCGGATGCCGTGGCGTTTTATGTATCGGGTCAGCTTTTGACTGAAGATTACTACGTCGCCAACAAATTGATGAAAGGCTTTATCGGTTCGGCGAACATC
>SXGU01162729.1_pt1 | contig 20306 bp, 12 predicted proteins | sample 3174531 | NCBI WGS metagenome assembly SXGU01 (sample SAMN11356863, study PRJNA531348) | freshwater metagenome | isolation source: freshwater sample F1-140 | place: China: Fuxian Lake, Yuxi | collected 2017-12-25 | reverse complement strand
GAGGATCGCCACACGCTCGATCTCCGGATGGCGCAGAGCCGCGTGGGCGGCCAGGGCGACGTTGTTGAACAGGCAGAAGCCCATCGCCGCGCCTTCCTCCGCGTGATGACCGGGTGGCCGGACGGCACAGAATGCGCGCGTGTCCTCGCCGCGCATGATCGCCTCGACGGCGGCCATGCCCGCGCCTGCCGCACGTCGTGCCGCAGCGAGCGAGCGAGGCCCCATCGCCGTGTCCGGATCCACCTGAGTGAGCCCTGCGCGCGGCACCACGTTCGCGAGATGCGCGACGTAGGCCGGCCGATGGCCGGCGAGCAGCCCCGCGTCATTCGCCTCGGGTGCCTCCCGGAGGTCGAGCTGCGACAGCTCGCCGCCGGCATGCAGTGCCGCGGCGATCGCCTGCAGGCGCGCAGGACGTTCCGGATGGTTCGCCTGCATGCGGTGCTCGAGGCACTCGGGATGGCTGTAGTACAAGGTCACGTCGGCGCTCCGCCCGGCAGTGTCGCGGTGCAATGGCACGCGGACGCCGACGTTATAGCGCGGTGGGGGCTTCGGGGCCGCGGGCCCGTGCACCCGCAGGTGCGTCAGCCAGCCAGCGCGGCGATGTGCGCGGGCCGCTCGATCGCGGGATTGCGCAGCAGCGTCGCGATGAACTCGTCGCCTGGCATGGGTGCGCCGAGAAGGAAGCCCTGCGCTTCGTCGCAACCCGCCGCGCGCAACGCCTCGAGCTGTGCCTCGGTCTCCACGCCCACGCCGACGACCCGCAGGTTCATGCTGCGACCCATTGCCACCATCGCGCGCACGAGCTCGGCATCCGGGCCCGGCTTGTCGAGGCTGGCCACCAGATGGCGGTCGATCTTCAGCACGTCGACCGGGTACTGCTTGAGGTAGGACAGGGACGCATAGCTGCTCCCGAACTCGTCCAGAACGATGCGGAATCCCTGGTCGCGGAGGTTCTCGAACAGGCCGTAGTGCTCGCGTGCCAGCGCCAGGAAGTTGCGCTCTGCGATCTCGAGCTCCACCTGCCGGGCATGGATCGGCAACTCCCGCAGCAGCTGGTGCAGGTCGTCATGGATGCGGCCGCTGCGGAACTGGTCCGGCGCGACGTTGACGGCAATTCGCACCTGGGTCCAGAAGCGGTCCAGCCAGATCACGGCGTCGTGGCACGCTCGCCTGAGCACCCACTGGCCGATGCTCTGGATCGCGCCGGACTCCTCGGCGAGGGGAATGAAGTGCGCGGGGCTCACCTGGCCGACGGACTGGCCGTGCCAGCGCAGCAGCGCCTCGGCGCCTGCGACATTGCCGTGGGCGAGATTGATGATCGGCTGGTAGAACACGTCGAACTCGTCGCGTTCGATTGCCTGCGCAAGTGCGGCCCGCAGCTGCTGCCGTCGCGACGCCTTCTCGATGCCGGTGTCGTACAGGAGCGTGCGCACGCCGGTGCGCTGCAGCACCACGTCGGCCGCCGCACGCGCCTGCCGGATCAGTGCATCGCCTGGCCCCTCCTCGGCGCCTGCATGCTCGCAACCGTCGGCACGGGCGATGCCGGCACTCGCGCGCACGAATGCGCTGCTCTCGTTGAGGTGGAACGGCGACTCGAATGTCTGCTGCAGTCGCGCCGCAGCCGTCTCGATGCGCTGGCCGACGCGCAGCCACGCAAGGAACTCCGGCCCGTTGCCGCGGGCGAGCAGTTCGCCGCGCTGCAGCACGCCACGCAGGCGCTCCGCGGCCATGCGCAGCACGCGATCGGCACTGGCGGCGCCGAGGGTCGCCTCCAGCTCGTCGAAGCCATCCAGGCGCAGGCACATCAGCGCGTGCCGCCCGAGTGTCGGTGGCGCCGGCACAGGACTCCCGCCCGCGGGGCCGCGGGCAAGGGCGGCCGTGAGCGCAGCGTTCAGTCGCGTTGCGAGTGTCGCGTCACGCAGCAGGCCCGTGCAGGCATCGTGCGCTGCGAGGTAACGCAGCTCGTCGTCGAGTTCCGCGCGTCGCAACGCATGCCGGAGCAGCGCCTGCAGGGACGTCGGGTCCAGCGCCGCGTACAGCAGCGTGGCGACCAGGGTCACGCCGTCAGGCAATGGGGCATCGCCGATCACCGCGATCGCGTGCTCCCGGCTGAGTTGCGCCAGATCCGGAAACTGTGCGTCGGCATGCAGGTTGAGCAACAGCCCGAGTTGCAGTTCCTGGCGCACGAGCGCCTGGCGGAAGCGGGACCACGACTTGAAGTAGTGAAAGTCCCACGCTGCGTCGTCGGGCAGGCTGCCGAACAGCGTCAGGATGTGCTCGCGCAGCGGTCGGAGGTCTGCGGGGCGCGTGGCGAAGACACCGATACGGTGCATGGGACACCCTCTCCCTGGGCTGGCGGCGGATGGACGGATTGCCGAAAGGATAGTCAGCACCTGTCGGCCTGCACGGCGGGCGATCAGGACGACCCTGCCGGCGCTCGCGCGCCATCAGGCGCGTGCCAGTTCGACCTGACCGCGATGGTCGGTGCTGCGCCGGAAGACGGTGTCGAGCGCCGCCAGCCAGGGACAGTCCGCGGCGGCGGCACCGTCGATCTCCGCCAGCGCCAGGCGACCCTGCTGGCGTGCGAGTGCGAGGAGGGCAGGAATGCACGCTGCGAGCGCCTGGCCGGGCGCATCGGCGGCGAGCCGAAGGCGCCGGCCCCTGCCCTCGATCGTGGCCACCAGCGCGCCACCCGTGAACACGAGCAGGTTTCCCGCCAGCCGCCGTGGCAATGGAAGGGGCCAGCGGCTCGTGCTCGCATCGCCGAGCCCGCAGGGCGAGATCGGGTCGGTCGCCCCACACCAGAAACTCGCTGCCCGCGGTGCGGCTGCGAGGCGGGCCGCGGCAGCGGCACCTGCAAACTGCGGCACGGCGAGCCCGCGCACGAACTCGCCCGCATTCACCTCACCAGCCAGTTCCATCAGGCGCAAGGCGCGGAACACCGCCGACCAGCCGACCACGAGGCGTTCGCGTGCGAACAGCTCGCGATTCAGCACGCCATAGCGCTGCAGCAGCAGTCGTGCGACGGCCTTGGCGTGCTCGAGCTGGTCCAGCGCATCGGCGAGCCCCTGCGCCTGCGGTCGGACCTGCCTGAACAGCCCCGGCCAGCCTCGCGCCCGGGCCCTGGCCGCGGCGCGGCTGCCCGGACGCGGGCCGGCGGGGTTCGTTGCAGGCAGCACGAAGTCGCGCTCGAGACCCTCGCGCACCACGGTGAAGTCGTCGGCGCACAGCGTGCCTCGCCACAGCGCATCCCAGAACAGGCGTGAAAACTCCGGAGAAGGCAGTGCCTGCCGGTCCGCGAGCTGGTGGAAGTCGTAGCGGGCGTCGGGATCGATCACCGCGCCGAATGTTGCCGCCGTGCCGTCTGCCGCAGGGGACGGCGGCAGCACGTGCAGGTCGTCCGGCAGAACGAGCGTGAGCATGCGCTCGCCGCTGCCGCGCCAGGCGCAATCGCCGGCACGTAGCGCTGCGTCGAGTTCGTGGGCCGCGTAGCCCGGCACGCGCGCCGGCAGCAGTTCACTCTCCCATGCGGCCGCAGTTGCGCTGCTGCCGGACAGTGCTGCGATGGCGTCGTCGAGGCCGCCGCCGAAGCCCTGCCAGTCGGCGAGAAACGCGGGCAGGCGCGTGAGTGGCTCCGCGCGGATCGCTTCCCGGGCCAGGCTGCGGCGGATGCGCAGCAGTGTCGTCAGCGTGTCGCGCGTGCAGAGTGCAACGTCATCGTCCAGTGCGGTGTCGGTTGCGGTGTCGGTTGCGGTGTCGGTTGCGGTGTCGGTTGCGGGGCCGATTGCCGTGTCCGCGCCGGCGGGCGCCGCACTCGGCAGGAAGTCGCCGGCCACGAGAACACCGCGTGCGCACAGATCGTCCAGCAGCGGGCCTGCCTGCTCGGCGGGCAGCGGCACACCGGCGATGACCGCGCGCCGCCTGCGCGGCGGCTGGAAGGCAAGCAGCTCCGCGACGAGGCTGGCTGCATCGCGGTGATCGCGGGAATCCCTCGCGGCTGGCTGCAACTCCGTGTGTGGATCCATGGTCGCCGCCACAAGCACGGGTCGCCATGGCGAGAGCGCCAACGGCGCCACGCTGGCGTGCACCCACGCCGGTGCCACGTCGCGAGCGCAGGTGAACGTGCGGCCATCGGTGGTGCGCACCGTGCACAGCCTTTGCGTGAGTGCGCGTAGAGCATCCGTGCCAGCCTCGCCCGGATGGCCTTCGAGCACCGCACGTTCCAGCGCCAGCATTTCCGTGTCCGCGAGCGCCACGCGCTCACGTACCCAGTCGGCGAGTTCCTCGGCGTCAGCCGGCAGCCAGCCGGGCTCGAGGCGGGCGCGTCGGCGGGCGTGGCGCTCGAGCAGTTCTGCGTCGAAGCGTTGGCTGCCGCCGCCGTCCATGCTGCCTTCGGTGCGCAGGCTCGCCAGCATTGCATCGTCGAGCGCGCTTGGCGAATCGCGCAGCGGTGCATCGTCGGCATACATGTAGCGGCTGACCTGGTTGAACACCAGGTCCGCACCGAACGGGCTTGCGCGTGACACGCGGCAGTGGCTCCAGCCGATCACGCCGCTGCCGAGTTCATCGAGGCGCGCCCGCAACGCCGGCAGGTCGAACTCGTCCTGCAGGCAGGTGCGCCAGGTCTCGAGCAGGATGGGGAAGTCCGGCGCGTCCGCGAGTTCCTCGAGCAATTGCTTGGCGGTCTGGCGCGTGAGCCAGAGCGGCTGCCTGCGGTCGAAGCGACGCGGTGCGAGCAGCAGTGCGCGGCCGGCGCATTCGCGGAAGCGGGCGCCGAAGAACGGGCTGGCCTCGAGGCTGGTGCGCAAGGCCCCGTCGATGTCCGCGCCCAGCAGCAACTCCACGAGCGTGGCGGGGTCGCAGGGCACCCGCGTCTGCAGTGCGATGAGGTCGTCCGCCACATGCAGCTGGGGCGTTTCTCCGAAGCGCTCTCGCCACGCATGCACCAGCACGAGACCGAGCGGGCGGTTCACGCGCCCGCCCCACAGCGTGTGCAGCAGCAGCTGGCACTCGTCCTCTGGCCCGGCGTACCCGCCAGGTGCTGAGTGCACCTCCTCGATGAGCAGCGCGTGCCGGTGTGGCAGCGGCCGTTGCGTGTGCTCGCGCTGGTCGACCAGGTAGTCCACGAGCAGCGTCGCTGCAGCGCGGTCGAAATGCCGCGCCGAACACAGCTCGTCGTGCAGCGCTACCGCCCCTTGCGGTGCTTCGAGCCGGGCATCGAACTGCTCGAGTGCGGTGGCCACGCGCAGTGCGAAGTGGTGGCTGCGGTTCATCCCCTCTGAACGCCAGAAGGGCGGCGTGCTGGGCGCGGCGCGCGTGGGCTCCACGAGCACGTCGTCATGACTGATGCGGTGGATGCGCCAGTTGCGCGAGCCAAGCGCAAACACCTGCCCGACCTTCGCTTCCCAGACGAACTCCTCGTCGAGTTCGCCGATGCGCGCGTTGGTGTCGTACTGCCGCAGCGCGTAGTAGCCGCGGTCCGGGATGCTGCCACCCGCGCGGTACAGCGCCAGCACGCCGCTGCGCAGGGCACGCACGGTGTTGCGCTCCCGATCCACGGCGAGCCTTGGTGCAAGCACACGTCGCCGCCCACCCGCGTAGCGACCCGACAGCATGCCGAGCACGAGCTCGAACTGGGTGTCCGCGAGCTCTGCGTAGGGCGCGGCACAGCGGATGACCGCGAGCATCTCGTCAATCTGCCAGGTGGCGTCAGCGCTCATCGACAACACCAGCTGGGTCAGCATGTCCAGTGGCGCACACAGGGGAGCGGCCGCCTCGATGTCGCGCTGGTCCACGGCTTCCACCATGGCCGCGGCGAGGAGGGCGTCGCGACCATGGCTGGGCACGAGCGTGCCGTGGCTGACGGCGCCAACCTGATGGCCGGCGCGGCCCACGCGTTGCAGCGCACTGGCCACGGCCGGCGGGGTCTGCAGCAGTACCACCTGGTCGATGGCGCCGACGTCGATGCCCAGCTCGAGCGAACTCGTGGCCACGATCGCGCGCAGCTCGCCCGCCTTCAGGCGCGCCTCCACTACCGTCCGGACCTCCCGTGCGAGCGAGCCGTGGTGCGCATAGGCGAGCGGTTCGGCGTCGCCGTCGTTGATGCGCCAGGTCAGCTGCTCGGCCAGGCGGCGGCTGTTCGTGAACACGAGCGTGGCGCGCCGCGCTTCGATGCCGGTGCGCAGGTCGGCAGCGATGGCCCGCCAGATCGGTTCGCCGCGATCGCCCGCGGTTGCTGCGGCCGGCGGAAACCGAACCTGCAGGTCGATCTCCTTGCGGTCCCCGGCGCGCAGGGTCCGCACCGTGCGTGCGACGTGGCTCGCAGCGCGCCGTGGTCCGACGAGCCTGCGCCCACCGACCCAGGCCGCGACCCGCTCCAGCGGCTGCACGGTCGCCGACAACGCAATGCGCTGGAACTCGCCGTTGGCGCAGGCGAGACGCTCGAGCGCGGTGGCGAGCTGCACGCCACGCCGGTTGCCGATGAGGTCGTGCACCTCGTCGATGATCACGGCGTCGAGTCCGGCGAGCGCGGCGCGCCCGCGCGTGCCCGTCAGCATGAGGTTCAGGCTCTCCGGCGTCGTGATCAGGATTTCCGGCGGCTGGCGCAGCATCCTCGCCCGTTCGCCTGCCGGCGTGTCACCACTGCGCGTGCGCACCCGTGGCGCGCAGGCCGGCATGCCCGCAGCCGCGAAGGCCGCCTGCAGTTCCTGCAGCGGCCGCTCGAGGTTGTCGCGAATGTCGGTGTTCAGCGCCTTCAGCGGCGATACGTAGAGCACCCGCGTCGTCCCCGCGACGTAGCGGCCCGTCAGCAGGGCATCGAGCGCCCACAGGAATGCGGTGAGGGTCTTGCCGCTTCCCGTGGGGGCGGTCAGCAGCACGTGCTCGCCTGTGGCGATGGCTGGCCAGGCCCGCGCCTGGGCATCCGTTGGCGTGCCGAAGCGGCCCGCGAACCACGCCTGCACGAGCGGATGGAACGATGCCAGCGCGGCGTGACGTCGATCGGTGAGTCCGCTCATGGCGTGTTCCCGTTCAGGGCCGCGGTCGCATGAGGATTTCCTGCGCGACCGACGCCACGAGGCGCCCTGCACGATCGAACAGGTGCCCGCGCGTGAGGCCGCGCGCACCGCTCGCGATCGGGCTGTCCTGGGCGAACAGGTGCCATTGCCGCAGGTCGATCTGCTCGTGGAACCACATGGCGTGGTCGAGGCTCGCTGTCGTGAGTGCGCCGCCGTGGAAGCGGCCAAGATGGGGCAGCAGCGCGTTGTCCATCACCGGATCATCGCTGTAGTAGGCCGCGATCGCGGGGTGCAGCGACAGGTCGTCAACCGGCTCCCGCAGGCGCACCCAGACGTTCATTTGCGGCGCGTAGACCTGCGCGCGCCAGAGGTCCTCGACCGTCCGGGTCTCGAACGGGCCGCGATCGGCATGCCAGCTTGCCGGCCAGCTGGCGAAACGCCCGGGATCTGCTGCGCGCGCTGCGTCGAAGCGCGACTGTTCGCCCGGAACGGCCTCCGGCGGTGGCACGTCGGGCATGGCCGCCGCGTGCTCGAAGCCGCGCTCCGGTGCCTGGAACGAGGCGTCGAGAACGAAGGCGAGGGCATCGTCCTGCCAGCCCTCGACGCTGCGTATGGAAAAGCTGCGACCGTCGCGAATGCGCTGCACGCGATAGACGACCTCGCGGGCCGGATGCGCCGGGCGGATGAAGTACGCGTGCAGGGAGTGCACGGGGCGCGTGCCGCCGTCGCCGCCGCGGGCGATGGTCAGTTGTGCGGCATGCAACGCCTGGGCCAGGAGTTCGCCGCCGAAGCGGCGCTGCGCGCTGCCGTACAGGCTGTCGCCGCCGCTGGCGCCCGCGTAGCTGTCGGGTGCCACTTCGGTCAGCGACAGCATTCCGACCAGAGCGGTCGCCGCGACGGGCCCGCCCGCCGAGGCCTGAGGCTGCTGCGCGGAGGGCGGACTCATGGGCGATCCTGGGGTTCGGTTGTTGGGGGACCGCGCGCGCCACCAGGGAACCCGGTGTCGCCGGCCCCGGCAATCGCTTGCACGAACTCCTGCCTGCAGATCGCGCTTGCCGATGCTGGAAGCCGCAATTGGCCGGCACGGCCAGGCGAGTATAGGGATCGCTGCTCGCCGATTCGCCGGGTGCGGTGCCCGCGCTCGTTCAGCCGCTTCTGGTCATTAGTTTTACAACGGTGATGTTATTGCGCCATCATCCGGCCGTGATCAGGATGCTAGATTCGGGCCGGTCAGTCCGGTCGATCCGCACGGGACGATGCGCGCCCGCGCTCTGCTTTCCGGGTCCTCGATGCAGCCGTTCCGTGCGCCGGCTCTGGCGCGGTGGGTTGTGCAGTTGCGGGATCACGGAGTGATGTCATCGATCGCGGCCGCGGGGCCGACGGGAGAAACAGGTGGGAGATTCCTTCTGGCGTGAGCGCGCACCGCGCATCGCGCAGACTGGCGTTCGCCGATTCCTGATCGGCGGGGCCGTCCTGGTGTTGCTGTCCTTCCTGCAGGCAGCGAGCAGCGCGCCCTATGCCTACCGCGCGGCCGCACGGGTGGATCCGGCGGCGGAACGGACCGCGGAAGTCGTCGCCGAACAGGCGCGCGTGCGTGCGAGCTTGCAGACGATCGAGGCTGAACTGCGCGCGCAGCAACTGCGCGCCGAGCACCAGAGGTCGTTGCAGGAACTGCAGGCGCGGCAGCAGGAGCAGCGCATCGCCGACCTGCACGCAGGGGTGTCGCGGTTCGGCAACTTCAGCAGCATCGCCCTGATGATCGCCGGCTTGATGGTCATTGCGCTGATGGGATTGCTGGTGCAGCGCATGGCGACGGAACGCAAGCGCATCTCCCGAATTGTCGGTTCGCGGCTGCGCGAGGCCGAAAAGCAGCATGCAAGCCGCTACGCGAGCATGCGGGCCGAATTCGAACACAAGCTCGCCGCGCTGCGCACCGAACTCGGCGATCAGGTACCCCGACGTGCCGCGCGCAGCGCGCAACCGGGCGCGTCTGCCACGGCTCCCGCGGTATCGACAGACACGCATGGCGCTGCGGGCGTCGAGGCTGCCGGCGTGCAGGATGCCGGCGCCAGGGAGCGGCCGACGAATGCGCGGGTTGACGAGGCCGTGGCTCAGGATGCCGTGCGAAGCGTCGCTCTTCCCGCGGCGGTCGCCGCGCCGCTGGGGATGCTGGCGGCCAAGACGGCACTTGCGCAGGCGGGGGATTCGACGCCGAGCGTGGCGTCGAGCAAGGTTTCGGGGGCGGTCCGCGCGGATGCGGCGCTCGACGAAGTCGCCGCGGCAAGTGCCGAAGCCGAGGTGGCCGCGGCTCCGCGGCTTGCGGAGGCTTCCGCACCAGAAGCGGTTGTGCCAGAAGCGGTTGTGCCAGAAGCGGTTGTGCCAGAAGCGGTTGTGCCAGAAGCGGTTGTGCCAGAAGCGGTTGTGCCAGAAACGGTTCAGGCGCATGCACTTGTTGCAATGCCTGCCGCGGGCCAGTCCGGATGGAGCACGGTCGCCAGCACCGCATCAGATCCTGCGGCGGCGATGGAGCCTGCCTCTCCTCCTCTCCAGGAGGCCGAACTGGCGGTGGCAGACAACGAGCAAGCCTGGCGTGTGCTGCTGGGCGAGCGCGAGCCGCCGGTCATCGAATCGGCCAGATCCGTCGTTGAAGGCGCGGCTTCTGCGGCGCAGGGTGCAGTTGCGAACAGCGAAGCAGACCTCGCTGAAGCCACGGCTAGCCGCTCGAGCGATCCTGAATCTGCGGCAAGGATTGCCGAGGCTCCGACGCAGGCGGAGAGTCCGGTCACCGCCGACGTGGTCCATGCAGCCGAGGCCGCAGACGTCGCGGACCCTGCGGTCCCTGCGGACCCTGCGGACCCTGCGGACATTGCGGACATTGCGGCCGCTCTGGCCGTACCCGGACTGCCTGAGTCCGTGGCGGGCGCAGAAGGCGGCTCGCCAGACCCGCATGCCACCGTGGATGTCGTGTCGGACCAGGATGCAGGCAGCATCGCCGACGCTGACGAAGCCTGGGCGGATGCCGAAGCGGAGGCGCTAGAGGAAGCGCTGGCTGCAGACGATGCCGATGCTCATGCCGACGCAGAGGCGGCGGCCGAGGCCGATGCCGCCGCGCGCTGGGCTGCGCTGACGGCGACAGCGCCGGTCGCGCCCGAGGGTGCCGAGTCCGCCATCGCCGGTGGCATGGTCGCCGTCGAGGCACAGGGGTCGATGCCGCGCGATCCAGGGCTGGTCGAACATGCTGTCGATCCTGGCGTTGCCGCCGAAGCCGCAAGCGCGATGATGTCCGTCCTTGACGACGTGCCGGTGGCTGGCCCGCAGGCGCCCTTCGCGGGAACGACCGGCGCAACGGGGCGGGTCGGCGACTCGGCGCGCGTGGACGGTGCAGACAGCGTCGAGCTGCCTTCATCCGGTGTGCCCGGCATCAACCATCCTGCCGCAGGCATGGATGCGGGCGTCGCGCCACAGGTCGCGTTCGCCATGGAATTCGTGGAGGGCGATCCGCGCGCACCAGGGCCGCCCGCGTTCCTGCCGGGCGATGGCGCGCCCGCGACACTCGTGGTGATCCCGGCGGAAGGGCAGCAACTCGACCCGCCACCAGCTGGGACCGTATCCGTCCTCGATTGGGACAGCGAACCTGGCACTGCACCGGTGGCTGCTGGCGAAGTCGCCCCGCAACACGGCACCGCCGATGACGGCGCGGATTTGCCTCAGCTGCATGGGCCGTCCGAGAGTTTGGCGGGCGCGCAGATCGCTCCGCCTGTCGCCGTCGGGCAGCACCTGCATGCCGTGCAGCCGATCGAGCTGGTTGAGGTGGAGCCTTCCGCGTTCCTGCCTTACCGCGACCAGGACAGCGTGGCGCTGCAGTCGCTGGCCGTGGCAGCGCCGCAGGCCATCGGGCCGGATGTCGACGATCAGGCGGTGGAAGCGGCAGGCGCGCCTGAGGATCTGCCTGCGTCGCTGCTTGGGGCACCGACGCCCGGGCCGGCCGCGAATGCCGATCGCGAGACGTTCGAGCTCAGTGCCAACGAGACGCTTCCCCCGGTCCAGGAGGGTGTGCTGCGCACGGGCGACACGTTCAGCGTGCGCATGCTGACCGACTCCAGGATCGGCCTGCAGGACCCGACACTGCACGAGACGCTCGACCCGACGCCCCGCGAGCCGGCCGCCCCGCTTGGGCCGCCACTGTTCGAGTCGGTGACGGACGATGTGCGGGCCCGGCTCATGCGGCTCGAGCTGCGCGACGATCTGCGACAGGTGCTCAATCAGGTGCCCGAGCTTCTGCGCGCGCTCGTGCAGCAGGCGCTTGGCGTGCTGCTCAAGCCGGAGTCGGCGCGCAGCGCGCTCGACTGGCGGTTGCTCGTGCTCGACGCATGGCGGCGCGGCAACTACGAGGAATCACTCGCGCGCACCGAAGCCATGGGCCGCGTGGCACAGGACGATCAGGAGCGCATCCAGGCCGCACTGCAGCGTGGCCTCGTGCTCGAGAAGCTTCGACGCTTTCCGGAGGCGCTCACGGCATTCGACGATGCAAGCAGCGGGGCGGTCGCCCAGTCCACCACGGGTGACCTGCCGCCCGAGGTTGCGGAGGCATTGCTCCACCGTGGGCTCGTGTTGCGGCGCGAGTTCCACGACTTCGAGGGCACGCGTGGCGTGCTGCGCACCCTCGTTGAGCGGTTCGGCCATCGCACGGCGCCGCCCTATGCAGGGCTCGTGGTGCGGGGTCTGGTGAATCTCGGCCTCGTCGAGGCGGCTGCAGACGGCAACCTGGAGGAGGCACTCGCGCTCTACGCGCGCGTGCAGCGGGACTTCGCTGGCAGCGATGATCGCCAGGTGCAGACGAGCGTTGCCCAGGCGCAGTTCAATCGTGCGGTGCTGCTGTACGAACGCCGACAGGATGTGGACGGCGCGCTCGGGGCGTACCAGCAGATCGCGGACCACGTGGCGCGGGGCGGAGACGCCGATGCTTCGCTGCTTGTGGCCAATGCGCTTGCCAACCAGGCGTGGCTGCTGGCACGCAAGCGCCGCGACATCCCGGCCGCGCTGGCGACCTATCGCGAGCTTGATCGGCGATTCGGTGAGCAGCGCGATCGAGACATCGCCCTCATCGTCGCGCGCGGGCTTTTCGCGGCCGCCGCGCTGACGGCACAGGAGCTCCGCGCGCCACGCGCGGCAGCGGAGCTGTATGCGGAACTCGTGCGCCGGTACGAGTTGTTTGCAGATGCGGAGTTCAGCCTCCTGGTGGCCAAGGCGCAGTTCAATCTTGCGGCGATTCGCGGCGCCCTGCCGGGCAGCGAGGAGGAGGGCATCGCCGCCTACGACGGTGTCGTCGAACGCTATGCCGTGCGCGAGGAACTCGTGTTCGGTGAGTGGGTCGCCGGTGCGCTCGTGAACAAGGCCGGACTCGTTGCCCGCGGCGGCGATGTACCCCGTGCGCTCGAAACCTACTGGCAGGCGGTGCGGGAATTCGGCCAGCGGTCGGAGTCCGGCATCGCCGAGCAGGCGGCCAAGGCACTGCTGAACATCGGCGCGCTGTCGAACCAGATCGGGGACGCCGACGGGGCGATCGCCGCCTACCAGGAGATCGGCCGCCGCTACGCGGGTGCCGAGGATGCACGGATCGCGCTCATCGTTGCCCGAGCCACGGGTAACCTGGCGTCCCTGCTCGCGAGCAGTCGCCAGGATATCGACGGTGCACTGCGCAGCTTCGGCGAACTCGTCTCGCGCGTTGGCAACCGCACCGAGCCCGAGTTCATCGAACAGTGTGCGCGCGCACTGTTCAGCATGGGCGTGCTGCTCGGTGGTACGCGGCGCGATCCTGACGGGGCAATTGCAACCTATGATGTGCTCGCCCAACGCTATGGCGACCGCACGGAGCCGGCCGTGATGCAACAGGTCGTGAAGGGCCTGTTCAACCAGGCGGCGCTCCAGGCACGAGAGCAGCGTGACCTGCGTGCAGCGCTGAACACGCTGGACGCGTTGCTGGCGCGCTACGGCGATGTCGATGACCCGATGGTGGCCGAGCGCATCGTCAGCGCGATGGTCAACAAGGCTCGCATCGAGCGCATGAACGGCAGCCGGGAGCGGGCGCACGCGACCTTCGAACGGGTGGTCCAGCGGTTCGGTCAGCACGATGAGCCACAGATCCGAAAGCACGTTGACGCAGCGCGGCGCGCGCTGGGAGAAGACCTCGCAGCCTGAGCGTCCCGTGGCTGCGAAGTGCTTCGGTTCGATGCATCGACGCGACTGGGCAGCTGGCACCCATGCGGCCGATGTCGGTCACCGACGCGCCTTGTCGCGCAAATAGCCGACCTGTGGCGCAACGATGCGAGCGCAGTCGGCGTCGAGTTCTTCCTCGCGCAGAACGCCGGCGACAATCGCAATCGCGACGGCGGTTTCCGGTGGCGTCCCGGTGTATTTCGCTTGCAGTGCGCGGCTCGTTTCCGTTGCGTGCCGGCGCAGTTCCTCGTTGAGCTCGAACGGGTCGAGCTGGCCGCGTCGCCACTGATCGAATCGCCCGAACAGGTCGAGCAGCACGTTCTTCAGTTCGCGCTCGTGGGCCAGCTTCACGAGACGGGTCAGTTCGCTGCGTGCATCACTCATCCTGTACCCCGTTCGATCGGCGTGCCGGCTGGCAGCCTGAGTGTGCCTGCCCAACGCGCGCGCAGCCATTCCGATATGCGACGCGGGCTCGGCACTGGCGACGGCTGGGGCGGGGCCGCGCTGCGGTAAGCTCTGACCGCACACTCGCGGCTGGGCCATGCACTGCGTCCAGCGATCCGGGACCCCAGCGGAGCCAGACGACATGGAATATCGACGCCTCGGGCAGACCGGCCTGAAGGTCAGCGTCGTTGGCATCGGCTGCAACAACTTCGGCATGCGCATCGACGTCGACAAGACGCGCGAGGTGCTCGACGCTGCGATCGACGCCGGCATCAACTTCCTCGACACCGCCCGGATGTATGGCGGCACGCGCTCCGAGATCATGCTCGGCGAAGCACTCAAGGGGCGTCGCCACGAGGTGGTGATCGCCACCAAGTTCGGCGGCCAGGTGGGCGAGGGCGTGTTGAAGCGTGGCGCATCGCGGCGGCACATCATTGCGGCAGTGGAGGCCAGCCTCGAGCGCCTGGGCACGGACTACATCGATCTCTACCAGCAGCATTTCCCGGATGCCGACACGCCACTGGAGGAAACGCTGCGCGCCCTCGACGACCTGGTGCGTGCCGGCAAGGTGCGTTACCTCGGCAACTTGAACTACAGCGGCTGGCAACTCGCCGACGCGGACTGGACCGCCCGCAGCCTCGGGCTGCATCGCTTCGCCACCGCGCAGAACAACTTCAGCCTGCTCGAACGCCGCGTGGAGCGCGAGGTCCTGCCGGCGTGTAGCGCTTCGGCCTCTCGCTGCTGCCCTACTTCCCGCTCGCGTCCGGGATGCTGACGGGCAAGTACAGGCGCACCGAGGCCCCGCCGGTGGGCACTCGCCTGGCCAACGCCGGGGCCATCGCGGCGCGAGCGCTGAACGATCGCAACTTCGATCGTGTCGAGGCACTCGACGCCTACGCGCGCGGCCAGGGACACTCACTGCTCACCCTGGCCTTCTGCTGGCTGCTGGCAAGGCCATCGGTGTGCTCCGTGATTGCGGGTGCCACATCACCGCAACAGGTGCGCGGCAATGCCGCCTCGGCGGGCTGGTCGATGTCGACCGCCGAGCTCGAGGCCATCGACGCGATCGCGCCACTGCGCGCCGGTTAGGCCGCATGAATGCCTTGCGACTACAGCAGCCTTGCGCGGCATCGTCGTGGCAGGGAATGGAGTGCTAGCCGATGTGCGGCCGCCTGAACGTCACCGAAGACCCGCTCGCTCGCGTGTTCGTGCTGCTTACCGGTGCCGGCTATCCCGGCGAGACAGATCACAACGTCCCGCCGACCGAGACGGTGTGGGTGGTCGTCGAGCGGCAGGCCGTGCCGCTTGCACGCATGACCGCGGAGGGCGAGCTGTCGCACGTCGATGCCGAGGCGCATCCGGGCCTCGCCCGGCCGATGCGCTGGTGGCTGCTCCCGCACTGGTCCGATGACGAGAAGCCCAGGTACGCGATGTTCAATGCCCGCGCCGAGAACCTGGATCGCAGCCGTGCGTTCCGCGGGGCGTTCGAGCGCCGGCGCTGTGTCGTGCCCGTGACGGGATTCTACGAGTGGCTCCGCGAGGGCAAGCGCAAGCTGCCACAGCAGGTCGAGACCGCGAGCGGTGACGCATTGCTGCTCGCAGGCGTCTGGGAACGTTGGTCACGCAACGATACCGTGATCGAGAGTTTCGCCATCGTCACCACCGCCGTGCATCCGGACCTGGCGTTCCTGCACGACCGCCAGCCGCTGCTGCTCGATGTCGGGGAGGCGGCGCGCTGGCTGTCCTCTGCCACGCCACGGGACGCCCTCGACGCACTGCTGGCCCCGGCGCTGCCGGTAGCGCTTCAGGTGACGCCTGTGTCCGAGTACGTCAACAACGCGCGCCACAAGGGCGACGAGTGTGTCGTTCCCGCGGGCAACCCGCAGTTCATAGCTGCGGCGCCACGACCCCTGCACTGATCGACGCCGACGCTGCAGCGGTCGACGGCGCATTGACCGTTGACGCGGCTGACTGGCGACGCCTAGAGTCTGCGTGGCGTACCGACCGACGGTCGGTCGGGGAAATGGGCGCACGGTCGAAGGCTCATTGGGCTTCGCTTGCCATTGGGATGGTCGACCCAGGGGATCCGCGGGGGGCAGCACGATGGGCAGGGTGGTCAAGGCTCACGGCGTGCGGCGCGACGAGCTGCTGGAGGCCGCGCGCCATCTGGTGATGACCAAGGGCTACGCCCAGATGACGGTGCAGGACGTGCTGGTGCACTGCGGCATCGCGAAGGGCACCTTCTATCACTACTTCGACACCAAGCAGGCCCTGCTCGAGGCGATGCTCGAACAGCGGCTCGGCGAGGAGATGGTGCTGCTCGCGGCACCGATCCTGACTGCGCCTCATGAGCCCGCACTGGCGAAGCTCGGCCGGTTCTTCCTCGCGGTCGCGTACTGGAAGCGTGCCCAGCAGGACTTCTTCATCTCGCTGGTTCCGATCCTGCTCTCGGACGACAACGTGCACGTGGTGCACCGTGCGCGGTTGGTGATGCACGCGCGGTTGCGACCACTGCTGGTGCGCCTTCTCGAGCAGGGGCGCGCAGAGGGCCTCGGCCTCGACTTCGAGCCGGGAGATTCGGCGGACCTGCTGTTCTCGCTGTTCGAGACACCCCAGCGTGCGCTGGCGGAGCTGCTGCGGCACGAGCGTGACCCGGCGCTGATCGAGGCCGCACTCGTGCGCACGCTTGCGGCGTGCTCGCGCGCCGTGGAGCGCCTGCTGGGGGCACCGCCGGGCTCGCTGCCGGTCGCGGGCAGCCTGCGCCTCGACGACACGGCCGTCGCGCTGGTCGAGCGGCTCAATGGAGAGAACCCATGACGCTGATCTTCGCTGTTTCATGCTGGGCCAGGCGCTTGCGGGCCAGTCTGGCCCGCAAGCGGCCGCCATCCATTGCCCTGCCATCGCGCGCGGCCGCGCCGGCTTCACGTTGCTCGCTGTTGCTGGGCGGCCTGCTGGCGACGCTCCTGGTCGCGGTGCCGCCTGCAGGCGCGGCCGGTACGGATGTGCGCGCCCTCGTCGAGCGTGCGATCGAGCTGACGCGCAGCAGCGGCTCGATCGCGGAACTCACGATGACGGTGCATCGCCCCGACTGGGAGCGCAGTTCCAGCCTGAAGGCATGGACGCGCGGTCGCGAGGATGCGCTCATCCGCTTCACCGCGCCGGCGAAGGATGCGGGCAATGCCACGCTCAAGCGCGGCCGCGACATGTGGACCTTCGCGCCGCGCGTGAACCGCGTCATCCGGCTGCCCGCGAGCCTGATGAGCCAGAGCTGGGCGGGGTCGGACTTCTCCTACAACGACCTCGCCCGTTCGGACGAGCTGCTGGTGCACTACGAGCTGCGGCTGGTCTCCGAGGCACGGGAGGCCGGACAGCTCGTGCATGTGATCGATGCACTTCCGCGCGCCGACGCGCCCGTCGTGTGGGGCCGTCAGCGGATGCGCCTGCGCGCCGACGGGGTGATGCTCGAGGTGACCTACTTCGACCAGGACCAGCAGCCGGTGAAGCGCATGCAGGCGATGCAGGTTGCCGCACTGGGTGGCCGCACCTTTGCCACGCGCATGCGCATGACCGACCTGGGTGAGCTTGAGCACTACACCGAGGTGGCCTATGTCGCGGCACGCTTCGACATGACGCTCACGGACGAGCAGTTCACCCAGTTCGCCCTGCGCAACACGCGCTGAGCCGGCCATGCTGCTCATCGCCTGGCGCAACGTCTTCCGCAACACGCGGCGCAGCACGTTCACGGCGGCAGCGATCGCCTTTGCCGTGCTGCTGCTGGCCTTCTCGCTATCGATGAACGCAGGCCAGTACGCGGCGATGATCGACAACGGCACGCGATTGCTGAGCGGCCACGCGCAGGTTCAGGCGCGCGGCTACCTCGACGATCCGTCGATGCGCAAGGTGGTACCCGAGGTCGCGCGCCTGCGTGCCGCGTTCACGGCCGTGCCCGGCGTGCGCAACGTGCGCGCCCGTGCCGAAGGATTCGCGCTGGTGTCCGTGGCCGAGAAGGGCTTCGGTGCGCAGGTGATGGGCGTGGAGCCCGCTGCCGAGCGCCGCCATTCCTCCTTGCCGGGCATGGTCACCCAGGGTCGCTACCTCGGTGCCGCAGACGCCGAGGAGGCGGTGATCGGTGCTGCACTCGCGCGCAACCTCGGCGCCCGCGTCGGCTCCGAACTCGTCGTGCTCGGCACCGGCAAGGAAGGCAGTGTCGCGGCGCTCGCACTGACGGTCGTCGGCATCGTCGACTCGGGCATCGCCGAACTCGATCGCACGCTTGTGCAGGTGCCGCTCGATACATTCAGGCCGGCATTCGAGTTCGCGGACGAGGCGAGCAGCCTCGTGCTCGTGTTCGACTCACCGGCCGTGGACGATGCAATGCTCGCGGTGCCACGTGAACGCATGCGGGCGATCGTGCCCGGCGCCGAGCTCCTGCCGTGGCAGCGGTTGCTGCCCGACATGGTGCAGGCGATCGAACTCGATCGGCTCACCAACGGCCTGTTCTTCGTGCTGCTCGGCGCGATGGTGGTGTTCAGCATCGCCAACACCTTCGTGATGACCGTGTTCGAGCGCACGCACGAGTTCGGCATGCTGATCGCGGTGGGCATGCGCCCTGGCAGATTGCAGTGGCTCGTACAGCTCGAGGCCCTGCTCGTGTGCGGTGGCGGCGTGCTCGCAGGCGCGCTGCTGAGCCTGGGCGTGGTGCTGGTGCTCACCCGCGTCGGCGTGCCGTTGCCGGGCGATGTCGACGCAATGATGCGGCGCTTCCAGCTGCCGGACCGCTTGTATCCGACGCTCGATGCATCAGCGATCCTGCTGCCCGCACTCATGATGCTGGTTGCCACCCAGGTGGCGGCGGCGCTGCCGACACTGCGTGTGCGCTGGCTGCAGCCGGTCGCTGCGTTGCGAGGAGAGTGAGCGATGAGCGCGTTCGGCCTGCTCGTGCAGCTCGCGTGGCGCAACCTGTGGCGCAACCTGCGCCGCAACACGATCCTCGCGATCGCCATCGCGATCGGCGTGGCGACACTGCTCGTCGCGGTGGCGCTCGTGCGTGGCTGGCAAGGCGACCTGCAGCGCGACACCGTGCTCGCGGCGGGGGGGCACCTCAAGATCCAGCAGCCGGGCTTTCGTGACGACCCGAGCGCACGCCTGGCCTTCGCGCTGCCGACAGCACTGGTTGCCTCGCTCGATGCGGCGCGCGTGGACTGGACCACGCGCATCGCGCTGCCGGTGGTGATCATGAGCGAACGGGAGACACGTGGCGTGCAGCTGCTCGCCGGCGACATCGAATGGGAGCAGCGCGTCGGCGCCCTCGACGGTGCGCGCATCACGGGCGCAATGCTCACCGGGTCGGGCGACGGCCGTGTGCTGCTCGGCGCCGAGCTCGCGCGTCGCCTCGAGACCCGCCCGGGCAAGCGCGTGGTGCTGATGCTCGCTGCCGCCGATGGCAGCGTGCAGGAGGTCGGCATGCTGGTGGCGGGGACCTACGATGTGGATGGCACCGGCACCGAGCTCGCCGTCGCCTACACCGGCTTGCAGGCGCTGCAACCGCTGGTGGCGTCCGAGCCGCGCGTGACCGAGGTCGCGCTGCACCTGCCCGACGAGCGGATGCTGGCGCAATGGCGGCTCGACCTCGCAACCCAGCTGCCGGCATTGGAGAGCCTGACCTGGCGCGAGCTGCAGCCCCAGAGCGCGGCACTCATCGCGTTCGTCGACGGCACCATCTGGATCACGTTCATCATCCTGCTCGCGGCGTTGTCCTTCGGCGTGACCAACACGCTGATCGCGGCGGTGCTGGAACGCGCACGCGAACTCGGGCTGATGTTCGTGCTCGGCATGCGCCGCGCGCAGATCGTCACCCAGGTGATGGTCGAATCGGTGTTCGTCGTGCTGTCCGGCCTGCTGCTGGGCCTCGTCTCAGGTGGGCTGTGGGTACATTCGCTCGCCGACGGGATCGACCTCACGCGCTGGGCTGCAGGCGTGGAGATGGCGGGCATCAGGTCGCGCATGGTGCCGGACCTGCAGCTTGCGGACGTGCTGTTCCTGGCCCTGCTGGTGGTGGCACTCGGCATGCTTGGTGCGCTCTATCCGGCCTGGCGGGCCGTTCGTCTCGATCCCCTGGAGGCACTGCATGGGCGCAAGCATTGAGACAGGTGTGGGCGCGGGCGCGGCCGCAACCGACGCGCTGCCGGTGAGGACCCCCGTCGCACGTCTGCGTGGCGTCGAGCGGGTATACCGCCAGGGCGCGCAGCAGGTGCGTGCGCTGGGCGGGGTGGACATCGACATCCACGCGGGCGAATTCGTGAGCCTCGCCGGCCCGTCGGGTTCCGGCAAGTCCACGCTGCTCAACGTCATCGGTGGCCTCGACCAACCCACGGCGGGCACGGTGGAACTCGGCGGAGTTGCCCTCGGCGACCTGTCTGCGGCTGAACTGGCGTCGTTGCGCCTGCACCGCATCGGCTTCGTGTTCCAGGCCTACAACCTGATCCCCGTGCTGTCGGCGCGGGAGAACGTGGAGTTCGTGCTGCAACTGCAGGGCGTGGCGCCCGCGGTGCGCCGCGCCCGCGCACTCGAGGTGCTCGCCGACCTCGGCATCGCGGACCTCGCCGACCGGCGACCGGCAGACCTGTCCGG
>SXGU01327933.1_pt1 | contig 20311 bp, 14 predicted proteins | sample 3174531 | NCBI WGS metagenome assembly SXGU01 (sample SAMN11356863, study PRJNA531348) | freshwater metagenome | isolation source: freshwater sample F1-140 | place: China: Fuxian Lake, Yuxi | collected 2017-12-25 | reverse complement strand
CATCCAAAACCCCGCAGCAGGTGAAGAAGATCCAGGAAGAAGGAAGAAAAAATCTGTCGAAGTGTTCGAAGAAAATCCACCGCCCAAAACACGGTTTTCAAATCGTCAGAATCACTCGGATTTCATCCCGCTCTCCGCAACGGTGGATGGTGAGGGCTTCATTCGCGTGAATGAGTTCCTGCAATCCGAATCGCATTCGTTTGTCTTCGCAGCCGGTGATATTGCGACCATGACCGGGCATATCCGTCCCAAAGCAGGAGTCTTTGCCGTGCGCCAAGGAAATCCCCTCTGGGATAACCTGTGCCGGATCCAACGAGGAATTCCGATGCAGCGCTATGTACCTCAGCGCGAATTTCTGACGTTGATCAGCACTGGGGATCGTTATGCGGTGGGTTCCAAGGGCCGATGGAGCGTGCAGGGGCGTTGGGTCTGGCGTTGGAAAGACTGGATCGATCGCTCATTCATGCGACGTTATCACTTCAGCGTTTCCAGCACCTGAACTCTGCGGGGCTCCCGTGTGGAACGAAGAGTACCTTTGCCAGTCTTTGCCACCCAGTTAGTCGGGAGGTTGAACCGGCGCGCAAACTCTGACGAACCGTCCCGTGGATGTCGCGTCTTGGAACATGTTTGACACGTGGCAGGGCTCCATACCGGCACCGGATTGTGGCACGGTCAGCGAGGTTTTAATTCGCTTAATCGGACTCGCTGCTGCAACACGACAGCTCCCGCGCCATCGCGCACTTGCAGTCGGACTAGGGGATCCGGTTGGGTCCAATCGATCTCGATCATTCCAAAATTGACATCGAAAAAGGTCAGGCCGACCCGATACCGATTGATCTCATTGGCGAACCGAACGCCCGCCTTAGTGATATTGCCACTCGGTGTGTTGAGGCTGCTGGATGTGACCTCGTAGATGGGGTACTTGGGCAGGCCGACACCGGAGGGCGATTTCATCAACTCAGCCAAATGCCTATCGCCGCTCAAAAACACTACGCCATTGGCTTGAGTATCGTGGATCAACTTCAACAGTCGTTGGCGTTCCTGCGGAAAATTGCCCCAACACTCCCATCCATGTTCATCAGGCAAGATCTGGGTTCCGGAACCGATCAATCGGAGTTTGGCCGGAACTCTGAGTTGTTTCTCCAACCACTGCCACTGGGTCTCGCCGAGGATCGTTGCGTTGGGATCGTCGTTTGGCACATAGATCCCGCGGTAACCATCGCCTGGTTCGCTGGGTTTGAGTCCTTTCTTCAGAGGACTGCGAAAGTAGCGGACGTCGAGCAAGACGATCTGGACGCGCTGATCCTCTGGACCCACCAAGGTGCTATGGTAGACCCCGGGTTGGGTCCGACGAGGGCTATCGGTGGGGACGCCAAAAAAATCGAGGAACACCTGTTGCGATTCCTGCCGCATGGGGTAATCCGCCCCGGCATCGTTTTCTCCGTAATCGTGGTCATCCCAGGTGGCCAGGATAGGGCAGAGCTGCTGGAGACGTTGGTACCCGGGTAAAGCGCCGAGCCTCGACCACTTGGCACGCAACAGGGTCATGTCGCGAGTATCCCCGTAGATGTTGTCGCCCACAAAGAGGAAGAGTTGTGGAGCGGTTGCCACAATGCTGTCCCAGATGGGTTGGGGCTGGTCCTGCTTGGCACAGGAACCGAAGGCGATGCGTTGAATGGAACCAGTCGAGGTGGAAAGGACCGAGTCAGCGGCCCGCACCCATCCGGCAGTTGCTGCGACCGCGCACAGCAGCATCCAGGCGATCGATGGAATCTGAGAGTTCATCGGAGTCGAAAAGGCTATAGGCCGTCCGTCAGTTGGGCCAGCACGACGTCGATCTGTTCGTCGAAGAGGGCGCGCCATTCGGGCGCCACGAGTGTGTCGCAATCTTCCTGCGCATAACCGGTGTTGCGTCGTTGCGCTTCCGTGGGGAGATAGTACAGGTAACCGTTGGTGTACCCCGCGACGAAGGTGTGAGGTCCGCGGGCCCTCTTCTTGATGGCTAACCCTATCTCCACCGTGAGTTCTCCGGGGAAAGTCACCAACACAAACGAACCGACCCGCAATCCAACGATCTCGGCGTCCAACGTCTTCTTTCCAGAACTCAGATGATCTCGTTGATGCATCCGAAGCAGCGCCAGATTTACCTGCAGGCGCGTCAGACGTTCCATGGTGTGAATATTCGTTAAGTAGGCATTCAGGTTGGCTTGGTTCTCGGCATCCAGGTGGGACAAGTCACTGCGCCCAAGTTGCTTTTCGTGAAGATACCTTGAGGCAAAGGATTGCGGAAACTCACCTGAGACTCTGTGCTGAATGTAGAGGGGGAGAAACGTTTTGAACGTCAAGCTCGTGCCGGCTAATGATTGCACGAGTTTCTCCTGTTCCAATTCCAATTTGGCAATGCGTTGGGTCGTGTCCTGAGCCAACGGCACCGACACAATCTGATTCACGACGCGCAACGTGGTATCCTGAGTGGTGTGGATCGTTCGATATCCTCGGAGCACGCTAAGCCCTAGGGAATTTCCGAGAGGTTCGGCATCATGCGGTTGGTGCACGGCTTTGTAATGGGCTGGATTGATGTCGCCGGCGCAGCCTTGAATGAACAGAGCCGTGACTCCGGTCCCCAGATTTTCTTCGATCACCCGACTCGCGACTCCTGGAAAATCGGCCGTGTTGCCACCGGTGGGCATGCCTTGGATTGGATGACACGCAAAATTGTAAACTGCAACCAACGGCGTGCCATCGGTACGATCCAGACGCAATAGCCCTATCTCAGGATCAATGGGACCCATGGAGGCGACGTCACTGTCGAACGGCATCGAATACGCCCGGCGCACATCCGTTTCGCTGCCGTCCTTCAGTTGAATTCGACGATTTTCCTGGATGCTATCTTCCGAGCCACGCCCGGCGCCGACCCAGACGGGGGTCAGTTGTTGGACAGCCTGCTTCACGGCATCCACCGTGAGGGAAGCGGCATCGGATCGGACGGCACTGTGACAATGGCTGGCATTGATTAAAACATGCGTGGGGAGGATGCCCAATTCTTGACTCAACCGTTTTCGGACCGTGTCCAAATAATCATTGCGAATGGGGCCGATGCCTCCGATGGCAACCACATCCAACGTGATCAGCGCCACGGTTTTTTCTGAATCTCTCAGAACGAGGGCTTTGACATACGACGGATCGTGCACCGGACCAGCGGCTCGATCCGTAATCTCAACTCTGGCGACGCCAGCTCTCAGCTCGGCGGCATGGGTTTTGAGTGACGCGATTCCGCACGCAATGGCCAATGGAATGGCGAAGCGCAGTGCTTGGAGTGTGGCCATGGAGCGGGGAATTGAGGTGAGACAGCTCGACGGATCAGGGACATTCATAAAGGCGATCGAAGGCTTTGAGGGCTTCGTGAGTTCGGGAGTCGTTGGGACCAAGGGTGGTTCGGTACGATTCATAGGCGGCGGCCAGGAGGGATTCTGCGTCCTCCAGGCGCCCTTGGGCGGCCAAGGCGGGTGCCAGTCCGACTTGGAGTGCGGTGTGGATCCAATGATTTCGAGTGTACGTCTCCAGGGCGAGCGACAAGGCGTTGCGATATAACGATTCGGCTTCGGCAAACCGGCGTTGTCTGGACCGGACCTTCGCTAGAATTGCCCACGAATCCACATGGGCACGGTGACCAGGTGGTAGGAGTGTTTGATGAATGGTCGACGCCAACAAGGCATTCGCTTCAGCGGCTTGAACGTCATTTCGCTCCAAATCCAGTCGTGCTAGCGACAGCAACGTCATGGCGGTATGCATGTTGGTGGGACCGTACAAACGGTTCTGAATGAGCATCGCCTGCTGTAGGCAGGCGTCGGCCTCTTGAAGTCGATTGAGGGAGCGCAATTCATTTCCTAAATTGACCTGGGCTACCGCCAGGTCCTGGGCGCCGGATGGAAATTGTTGAAGCATTTCGATGGCTTGTCGGTAGAGCACCACAGCACCCTCTTCATCCCCGATCAAATCGTGGTAGTTGGCGAGGCTGGTCAAGAGTGAACCCAGCGGTTGATTCGTGGGCCCATGGGATTTTCGATACAAGTCGGCGGCTTCTTTGAAGAGGACCTCCGCTTGAGTCAGCGTGCCGATCTCGAGCTGAGTCTCCCCGAGTCGTTGGAGCAATAAAGGGTAGATCAACTCCAATCGCGTCGGCTGATTACTGGCGATCCGCAAGGCTTGCCCGAAGGTTTCGATCGCTTCTGGATGTCGGCTCTGCCAGCGCTGGACCTCACCGAGATCACTCAAAGCGCTAATGTAACGAGGGCTCCGTATTTCGCCGCGTGCTTCGAGACGCGGAATCACCGATCGCATCAAACGTTCCGCCGATTCATAAAGAGTGAGACTGGCGTACGTTTTGGCAATGACCAGCTGTAGGTCTATTTGGGTGTCTTCATCTTGCTGCAATTCTTCAGTCAGCCGCCGCTCCGCAACTGCCAGTACATCGATCGCTTTCACATCCCGGCCTTCTTGGAAGGGGTCTGGCGATTGGAGGAAGCGCTCCAGCAGTGTCACCATCCGCTCCGCTTTTGACTGGGCGCGACGGGCTTCACGAGCTTGGTAAAGACTGGTGACTAACCCTACGATGAGCGCGAAAATAACGGCTGTGGCCGCAGAAAGTGTGAGTCGATTTCGGCGCGCGAATTTTTGGATGCGGTACCAAGCGGAGGGTGGACGAGCCAGGACAGGTTCATCCCCAAGAAATCGTTCCACGTCTACTGCGAACGCTTCGGCGCTTTCGTAACGGCGGGATCGATCTTTGTCGAGGGACTTCAAGGTAATCCAATCCAGATCTGCGGGCAGTTGCCGCAAGTTGCCCCAAGAATTTGAGGGGATAAACTTGGCGCTTGGAGGCTGAAGTTCCGCCTGTTGGATGACTTGTAGCCATTGCGCCGTTGGGGCGCCACGTTGCGGTTCGAAAGGGGTGGAACAGGTGAGCAATTCGTAGAGGACGATTCCCAACGAATAGATATCGGTGCGCGTGTCAATATCATCACTCGCAGCAGCCTGCTCCGGGCTCATGTACAGCGGCGTCCCGAGTGTCTGACCTTGCAACGTTAAGAATCCGGCGTTGGTCAGATTCCGCTGCAAGGCCTTGGCAACACCGAAATCGATGATCCTAGGGACGGGTTTGCCGTCCTGGACTGAGACCAGAATGTTGGAGGGCTTAAGGTCGCGATGAATAATGCCCTTTTGGTGCGCGTGATGTACAGCCCGGCAGACCTGGGCAAAGAGCTGCAGTCTCAGCTGCAATGACGCCTCGTGCAACTGACACCACGTGATGATCGCGGGTCCGTCGACATACTCCATCGCAAAGAATGGTCGGCCTTGAAGCGTCAGTCCCGCATCATAAACCTGTGCAATGTGAGGGTGATGCAACAGCGCCAGCAATTGTCTCTCAGCATCAAATCTGGCGACGACTTGGCGACTGTCCATGCCAGGCTTCAGGACCTTTACCGCAACTTCTCGCCGAATAGGGTAGCGTTGCTCAGCGAGATACACCACGGCCATTCCCCCTTCTCCTACAGGGGCCACCAGCTCGTAGCCATCAATCAGATCTTGTAGCTCAAGGCGATCTTCCAAGGCAGCGGTCAAAAGGCAGCGGCCACAAACCGATGTGCTGGCTTTCGATGAAAACGTGTCTCCGCAGCGCGGGCATCGCAAGGTGGTAGCCGGTTTCACGATAATTAATGGTTCCTGGGCAGGGGGTAGGGTTCAGCGGGTTGGCGAATTCAACCCTTGATGCAGACTCGGCGTCCAGAGAAACCTTGCTTCCACTGGTGACAGTCGACACCGCAGCGAGGGGAACGGCGCAGAGAAAGACTGAGACGCCATTCCCCGCTTCCCCACTCTGCGCCTTATCCCGCCTCTGTGGTGTCAGAATCGAGAGCACAGTTCGCAGATGCCGAGGGAGCCAACTCCCCTCAGGTCTCTCCCGCTGCGCGCTCTCCGCATGCCAAAAATCTTTAGCATTGAAATTGTCACGCCTGAAAGTCCTGGCGGGAATCGAAGGCCGCACGCGGAGACGCGGAGGCGCGGAGCGAAGCTTACTCGTCCTTCTCTCTGTGGCTTTCGTGATCGCGGTGGTTCCTCAGGTCGGAAGCGAGGTTGATTCAATGACGCTGTCTCTTTTCTATCGTTCAGGCATCGATCCAGCCTTTGGATCGTTCCAGTGCTCGAGCCCACCCTCGGTGCAGCGCGGTACGACGGGATGCAGTAAACGTGGGTTGGAAACGTCGATCGGTTTGCCATTGTTCGGCGATGTCCTTCTGATCTGTCCAAAATCCAACTGCCAACCCAGCCAGATAGGCTGCGCCCAGAGCCGTCGTTTCGGAGACCTTAGGGCGCACGACCGGGACACCCAGCATATCGGCTTGGAACTGCATCAGGAGATTATTCGCGCAGGCACCGCCATCCACTCGCAGCTCTTTCAAGCGAACCCCGGCATCACGTTGCATGGCATCCAAGACATCCTTGACCTGGTAGGCGATGCCTTCGAGTGCGGCCCTAGCTATATGCCCCGCTGTGGTCCCACGGGTGAGTCCGGCGAGTATTCCCCGCGCATACGGATCCCAGTGTGGGGCACCTAATCCGGCAAACGCCGGGACCAAGTAAACGCCGCCGGTATCGGCGACACTGCCAGCCAAGGCTTCGATTTCGCTCGAATTCCTTATCAGCCCGAGACCATCCCGGAGCCATTGCACCACGGCACCTGCAATAAAAATGCTGCCCTCCAATGCGAATTCGGTTCTTCCGCCCACACGCCAGGCAACCGTTGACAGCAGGTTATTCTTGGAAACGATCGGTTTGTTTCCTGTGTTCATGAGCATGAAACATCCCGTTCCGTAAGTATTCTTCACCATACCAGCCCGGTGGCATACCTGCCCGAACAACGCGGCTTGCTGATCTCCGGCAATACCGGCAATAGCGATGGGAACCGAATCCAGTGTGGCATCGCCGTAATGGTCACTGGAGGCTCGAACTTCGGGCATCATGGAGAGTGGAATTCCAAACAGATCGAGCAGAGTTTTATCCCAGTCACCCGTGTGAAGATTGTAGACCATGGTACGTGACGCGTTGCTGGCGTCGGTGGCGTGGACTCGGCCTCCGGTAAGATTCCAGACCAGCCAGGAGTCCACGGTGCCGAACGCTAATTCACCGCGTCGAGCTCGAGCTTTGGCCCCGGGAACGTGCTTTAAGATCCATGCAATTTTGGTGGCGCTGAAGTAGGCATCGATGACCAGTCCCGTTTTTTGGCGGATGGTCTTCTCCAATCCGTTACGTTTCAGGACATCGCACTGTGCGGCGGTGCGGCGGTCCTGCCAAACAATGGCGTTGTAGATAGGTCTGCCAGTCTTACGATCCCAGACTAGCGTAGTTTCACGCTGATTCGTGATGCCAATCGCGGCGATTTCCCTCGCCTGAATTCCTGTCGATTTAAGGACATCCTGCACCACCTCCCATTGCGACGACCAAATGGCATCCGCATCGTGTTCGACCCACCCGGGTTTGGGAAAAAGCTGAGGAAATTCCTTTTGAGCAACGCCTTGGATGGAGCCGGCATGATCGAAGAGAATGGCACGGGAACTGGTTGTGCCTTGGTCCAAGGCGAGGATGTATTTCATGGAAAAATTTCGAAACTAATGGACGAACAACAGTTGATAAATGAACGCACCCAACACACCTCCCACGATGGGGCCCACGACAGGAATCCACGCGTAGCTCCAATCCGAATCGCCTTTTCCCGCGATAGGAAGGCAGGCGTGGGCAATGCGCGGCCCGAGGTCTCGCGCCGGATTGATGGCGTACCCCGTTGGGCCACCCAGCGATAAGCCAATACTCCAGACCAAAAGCCCAACAAGTGCCGGTCCAAAAGCCTTGTCCCAACCGGAAGCGGCCAGAAGATTGTCGGGCGACAACATCGCACGGACACCAAAGACCAAGATTGCAGTTCCGAGGATTTCGGTGATAAGATTCGACCCCGTGTGACGGATAGCAGGCGCGGTGCAAAACACTGCAAGTTTGGACCCTTTGTCTTCGGTGACAGCCCAGTGCGGGAAGTAAGCTAACCAAACCAAAACGCCTCCCAGAATTCCGCCGAGCATCTGCGCCAGCAAATAGCTGGGTACCGAAGCCCAAGCCAGTTTGCCAACCGAAGCCCTGCCGAGTGTTACTGCGGGGTTTAGGTGCGCGCCACTGACCGAATTGACGCAATACACCGCTACCGTGACCGCAAGTGCCCATCCCGCGGTAATGCAGATCCAACCGGAGTTGTGGCCCTTCGTTTGTTTGAGAACGACGTTGGCAACGATGCCATCGCCAAGAAGCACGAGCACAAGTGTGCCAATCAGTTCTGCGAGGAAAGGGGACATGCGATTCGTCTAATGCAGTGGCATCGCGCTGTCGATTCCAAAGAAGGATTGTTCGCACAGAACTCACCTTATCGTTGTGAATTCGTCAGCAAAGAAGAACCAACGGTTCGCGCGGAAACGCCGTCGGCCGCTCCGGCGAATTTGGAGCGAGCCGGAGCTTGACGCCGAATAGGCTCATCCAAATGCTGGAACCGAGAATTTCACACCCAGTCGTTTACCTTTATGTCCTGCACGATCCAAATTTCACTCGACTTGCGCACCATTGACGATGCGTTGCATGTGGCCCAAATCGCTGTCGACGCCGGCGTAGATTGGCTCGAAGCCGGCACACCGCTCATGGTCGAGCAGGGACTGGGTGCTGTCAGGGCGTTGCGTGCCAAGTTCCCCGCCCATCCCATCGTTTGCGATTTCAAAGTTTGCGATGGTGGTGGGTTGTTTGCCCGTTTTGCCGCCGAAGCCGGTGCCAATCACATGGACGTGATGGCCGCCTCCCATGACGCCACAATCCGGGCCGCCATTCGCGAGGCCGAGAAGCACGGGATCCAGGTTATAGCCGATATCATGTTCTGTCCGGATCCGGTTGCTGCCGCTGTGCGTGCCCAAACTATTGGGGCGCACATGATCGGGTGGCACTTGGGATACGATCATCGCGCGGAGAATCGTGGTTTGCGTGCTATTGACGGCCTGGATGAGGTGCTTCGTGCCGTTCGAATCCCAGTTCAAGTGGTGGGTGGGCTCTCGGTGGAACACGCCATCGAAGCTGCGAGGAAGGGGGCTGCTTCGGTCGTCATCGGAGGCCCGTTGGTTCCCGGCGACCGCGGAGTTGGTTTGGCCGCAACGCTCAAAGAAATCGTGACCGGCGTTCGGTCCGCAAGTCGTCGGAGTTAGGTCCGTTTAGAAATGATTGTGACAATATGCACGTCTGCGGAATCATATTGGTGACTGGCTCAGCGGGTCGTATCGGGCAGGCCGTAGTGGCCGAGTTGCAACGCCGCAGGTATCGGGTTCGAGGGTTTGACCGAGTCAAGACGCCGGGACTTGAAGATGCTGTGATCGGTGACATCGCCGATGCCAAAGCTGTCCATCAGGCTGCCACGGGTGTGGAAATGATTCTTCATTTGGCTGCGACGCCCGACGATGCGGATTTCATGACGGAACTGCTGCCCAATAATATCGTGGGCGTTTACAACATCTTGGAGGCTGCCCGCTTGAGTGGAGCACGGCGCATTGTGCTCTCCAGCAGTGGGCAAGTGAATTGGTGGCAGCGCATGGCTCAACACTGGCCTGTGCGCGTCGACGATCCACCGAGTCCCAGATATTGGTATGCCGCAGCCAAGGTGTTCGCTGAATCGATCGGTCGCGGTTATGCCGAGACCCATGGGTTGAGCGTCATTGCCGTGCGGCTCGGCTTTTGCCCACGAAACAAAGCGCATTTTCAAGAAGTGATCAGCAGCGAATGGGCTCAAGATGTGTACCTCAGTCCGGGAGATGCCGGGCGATTCTTTGCCTGTGCTGTCGAGGCGCCGGACGTTCACTTCGCGATTGTTTTCGCCACGAGCAAGCCCAAGCACTGCGTGCATCTCGATTTGGAGCCCGCTCGTCAGGTACTCGGATTTGAGCCTAAGGACACCTGGCCTGAGGGAATTGAGATGGCCCTGATGAGTGAACCCGAGAGAGCCCTCTGAAAAACAGCGCAAACGGTGGGAAGTCCTTGAGTTTGACAGCCTGAGGTTGAGTGGATCATCGTCGCCCTATCCACTGCAACCTGCAAAGCACCATTTAAGAAGTCTATGAGCCGACCCACTACGCAACCGGCCGTCGTCACTTACGATCGCAAACCTTATAGCGTTGAATTGCGCGAGACCACTGTCCCAGAGATTGGCGAAAGCGATGTTTTACTCGAAGTGGCGGCAGTGGGGGTTTGTGGGAGCGACTTGCACATGTGGACCGGCGACCACAGTTGGGAGGTGAATTATCCCTGCGTCTTGGGTCACGAATTTTCAGGACGTATCTGCGACGTCGGCGCACGCGTAAAAAACTTCCAACCGGGTGATCGCGTGGTGAGTGAGACGGCTGCCTGGATTGATACGGATAGCCCGATGTCGCGTCGAGGTTTGTACAATCTGGATCCCACCCGGAGAGGGTATGGGGCCGCTGTGGATGGAGCTATGACGCGGTTTGTGCGCGTGCCAACGAGAATTCTGCATCGTGTGCCCGACGGGTTGGCTTTGGAGAAGGCCGCGCTTACCGAACCCTGTTGTGTCGCGTACAATGCCACGGCAGTGAATTCGGAGATTGTCCCGGGGGATCGGGTCGTGGTTTTGGGCCCTGGGCCGATTGGAATTCTCTGTGCGGCGATTGCTCGAATGCGTGGCGCGTTGGTTGCCGTAGCTGGTTTGGAGCGAGATCGGGCGCGACTCGCCATTGCCGAGCGATACGGTTGCACGGCGATTATTGGCGATGCCTCCGCTTGGGCGAAAGAAACCGATGGGTTGGGCGCTGACGGCGTGATCGACGCGACCGGTTATTCCCCCGCGCTCAAGACGGCGATGGAATTGGTGCGTCCCGCTGGGTGGATTACGAAGGTCGGATGGGGCCCCCAGCCATTGAATTTCTCGCTGGATCCCATTGTACAAAAGAATGTCCGACTCCAAGGAAGTTTCAGTCACAACTGGCCCATCTGGGAACGGGTGATCCAACTTCTCTCCGCCCGCCAACTGAATATCGATCCGATCGTCGGCGGCCACTGGAAACTGGAACAATGGAACGAGGCGTTCACAACCATGAATTCGGGGACCATTGTCAAAGCGGTCCTAACGCCTTAGTCAGGTCGTTGAGTTCCGGGCTGAAACCGCATGTAATGACACCGCAGAGGCGCAGTGGCGGAATTGGGATCGATACTTCAGGCCTGCTCTGTCCTCCGTGGTTATTCCGGTTTTTGGGATGCCACTGAGGCATCGACGGGGTTGGGGAAAAGAGGTGGAGGGCCACCGCAGTCCAGAAGGCGTGTGGTGTTTGGAGCTCGGTAATCCCCTGGCGCTTTCTGCTTCGCGGCTAGGTTCATAGCCCACTGAGTAAGATCATGAGCAGGATCAAGATTAAGAAGATGGCTTCGGACTCCACAGGTTGAGTTCTGTTCATTGGTCGGCGCGGAGACGCGGAGGGGGACAAGATTCGATGACGGTGCGCTCCGATGTTTATCCCCGAACTCCATGTCTGAAAGTCAGAACCTTCTCTGGTGCATTTTCCTCGCGGTTGGGGCAGGCTGCCGTTGCAGATGAGCAAACGGTTCTACATTACAACCGCCATTGATTACACCAATGGCGCGCCACACCTCGGTCATGCGTATGAAAAGATCATCACCGACGTCATTGCCCGTGCCCACCGGGGTTTTGGCGATTCAGTTTTCTTTTTGACGGGATTGGACGAGCACGGTCAGAAAGTACAGCAAGCGGCTCAGGCTGAAGGGCTTCAACCACAGGCCTACTGCGATAAACTGGCGGAGCAATGGCGCGCGTTTGTGCAGGCTTTGGGTGTTTCCAACGATGATTTCGTTCGCACGACTCAACCCCGACACCAAAAGGTGGTCCAGGCCTTGCTCGAGAAGCTCCATGCCCAAGGCGATATCTACAAAGCGCCCTACGAAGGATGGTATTCGGCACGCCAAGAAACGTTTCTGACCGACAAGGAGCGTCGCGAAGACGGCAGTTGGGATTCGAGTTACGGCGAGGTCACGCGCTTGGTGGAAGAGAACTGGTACTTCCGCATGAGTGAGTACCAGCAGTGGTTGATCGAATACATTGAGGCCACACCAACCTTTGTTTACCCGGATTACCGCCGCAATGAAGTCCTCGGGTTCCTGAAAAATGTCACCCTCGACGACCTCTGCATCAGCCGCCCGTTGTCGCGCCTTTCCTGGGGAATTCCCATCCCCTTCGACCCCGATTATGTGAATTACGTTTGGTTCGACGCACTGACGAACTATTTCAGTGTGCCGGCGTCATTGGGAGACCCGGTCGCTTGCGACGTCTTGGGTGCGTCGGCCCCGGCAAAGGCCACGGGTCCATCGCTCTGGCCGGCAGACATCCATGTTATCGGAAAGGACATCCTCCGTTTTCATGCGGTTTATTGGCCGATCATGTTGAAAGCAGCTGGTGCCCCCCTACCTAAACAGATCCTCGCACATGGTTGGTGGATGAAGGATGGCGAAAAGATGAGCAAATCCACCGGGAATGTGGTGGACCCTTTGGCGGTGATCGCGGAATGGGGATTGGACGCTTTCCGATATTACGTGGTTCGCGAACTGGAGATTGGTCCGGATGGCAATTGGACGGATGAAGGATTTCGGCAGCGCTACACCTCTGAACTGGCGAATGGCTTAGGGAATTTAGTGAACCGCTCCATTTCCATGCTCAACAAGTATCGGAACGGGGTGGTTCCAAATTGCCACAGTGAGCTGGAACCCGATGCGGTGCGGGCAGTTCAGGAGGTGGAGAATTGCCTGCGTCAACGTCGACTTCAGGCTGCGCTCTCTGGGATATGGGATCTGATCAACAAGGCTAATCAGTACGTGGACCGCACAGCACCATTTAAGTTGGCGAAAGACCCTGAACAATCGGGGCGCTTAGACCAGGTGCTGTACAATCTCGTCGAGACGTGCCGAGTGCTGGCGGTGTTACTGAATCCTTTCATCCCCAACACGTCGGAACGGATTTACGCCCAATTAAAGGTCTGTAGTGAACCCGAGCTTTGGCGTCACACGGCGTGGGGAGGTTTATTACCCGGCCATACCGTGGGTGCCCCAATTCCGCTCTTCCCGCGCAAGGATCTCGTCCCCAAGGTTTGAATCAGGGGCTTTCGACCTCTGCCTGAAACCACTGCGTTAGGAGAAGGATCAAGCCTCAGCCCCACTTTTCGGTCTTCATCTGCTCCTTCGGCAGCCCCAGGTCGTGAGTCACGAGATGTTCGACGGCGGCGACCATCTCGTTGGTGCCACAGGCGTAAAACACGGTCTGCGCTGGATTATCGACAAAGCTTTTCACCCATTCAGGTGTCATGCGGCCGCGTCGGCCCGTCCAGGGATCCTCGGGAGTCAGCCGTGTGCATGTGACATGGAACTGGATCCGAGGGTTTTGTTGCGCGAGGTCGCAGAACTCCTTTTCAAAGATAACGTCCTTGGTAGTGCGGACTGTGTAAAGAATGGTAATGCGTGTATCGAAATTGCGCCGTGTGGCTTCGCGGGCAAAACCTCTGAATGGAGTGACCCCGGAACCACCCGCCACGCAAATCAAATGCTTGCCTGGAGGATCAAATACCGGCAGGAAACGGCCGGTCGGCGGGATGACAACCAATTTATCCCCGGTGTCCGCCCAATCCACCAGTGACGTGCCCATTTTGCCATCGCGTTTGACGGTGACTTCATAAAAACCTCGATCGAGAGCGCAAGAACTGAGCGAGTATGCCCGTTTGTATTTTGCCTTATGAGGCCAATAAACGGTGATGAACTGCCCGGTTTTGAAATCTCCGGGGTCATAGCCTTCCGGCCATTGTAGCTTAAGCGTTTTCACATCCGGCAACTCCATAGTTGCCGACTCCACCAACATTTCCGCGATGACTTTGGCCATAATTTGCGAGTTCCTTCAGAAAAAGTGGGCCGATTATGGTTCAACGCAAGCTCAGGGCGAAGTCGGAAATCGAACAAAAGGACGATTCATCGACTGATCAACGCCCCGTCACATGCGGTGGTCTTCCGTCTCGATGGGGTGCGGCGCCTCCTTTTTATGGGGGGGACCTCGAAAAGACGTGCGTTCTTCGAAACTCCTGCTCCTTTTCGCTTTGCGGTGCCCCTGGTTCTGGGAAACATCCGCGCGCACGATATGGATTCAATTTCGACTGAACTTGTGGTGATCGGTTCTGGACCCGGCGGTTACGCCGCGGCCTTCTACGCAGCGGACCTAGGGAAAAAGGTGATCTTGGTGGAACGAGATCCCCGCCTGGGCGGTGTCTGCATGAATCGGGGCTGTATCCCATCCAAGGCCCTGCTTAACGCCAGCCACATGATCAGCGCCGCCAAGGAATCGGCACATCGCGGCATTTCCTTCGGTGACCCCACGATTGACCTCACCAAACTCCGAGGCTGGAAGGATTCAATCCTAGAAAAGCTTGGCCAAGGAATCGCCGGCCTCGCCAAGATGCGCGGCGTGACCGTCATACACGGCCGCGGCCATTTTGAAGATTCGACCACGCTGAGGGTTGAGACAAAGGAAGGCCAAAAGTTCATAAAGTTTGAAAAGGCCATTCTCGCGGTCGGTTCCCGGCCGACCTTGCCAAAGAGTTTCGACCTGGGTAATCCGCTCGTGATGACCTCCACGGAAGCTCTCGAGATCGCGGATATTCCCGAGAAGTTGCTCGTGATTGGTGGCGGTTACATCGGTATGGAATTGGGCACGGTCTACGCCGCAATGGGATCCAGCGTGACGGTGATCGAAGCGATGGAAGGCATTCTCATGGGGGCGGATGCGGATTTGATCCGACCGGTAGCTGCCTATGCCAAGAAGGCATTTAAGGAAGTCCGACTTAAATCGACCGTTGTCAAAATCTCGACGGCGGGCAAACAGATCAAAGTGGTCAGCGACTACAACGGTCAACAACTTGAAGAGCTGTATGACCGCGTTTTGGTAAGCGTCGGGCGAAGCCCCAACAGCCGTGACATTGGATTAGAGAACACCAAGGTGCAGTTGGATGAGAAAGGATTTGTGAAAGTGGATGAGCAATTGGCGTCCACGGATCCCAATATCTATGCCATTGGTGACATTGCCGGTGGGATCATGCTGGCCCACAAAGCCAGTCGCGAAGCGCGCATCGCCGTCGAGAATCTCTACGGCGAGGGGAATCCGCCCAACCGCGATTACGTGATCCCCGCGGTTGTCTTCACGGATCCCGAGGTGGCTTGGGTCGGCCTCACCGAAAATGAAGCCAAACTGAAGAACATCACTGTGCAGGTAGTGAAGTTTCCCTGGGGCGCCAGCGGACGAGCCTTGACCTACGATCGGACCGATGGGCTAACCAAGCTGCTGATTGAACCTGAGACTGAGCGCATTTTGGGTGTGGGAATCGTGGGCCATGGGGCGGGTGAATTGATTGCTGAAGGCGCGTTGGCGGTTGAGATGGGAGCGACGGCGCATGATTTGGCAGCTGTTGTTCACCCCCATCCGACACTCAGCGAGACGCTCATGGAATCCGCGGAGGTATTCTTCGGCCACGCCACGCACGTCCACACGCGGAAGAAGACGTCCTGAGGTTCCAGGATCATTGAGACCCGCCAAGTTCAGGGCTTGCTGGGTCATTTTATCGGACCGAGACAACGCCCAAATCGGGGGCTTAGGTCTTGGCGTAGATGCGATTGGCCTCTTCGAGGGTTTCTCTGGAGCCGATGTCGTACCAAAGGCCTGGTACCCGCCACGTTTGAACTGGGGTCTGAGGATACAACCATTGGATCAGCCGACCGGGTTGGTCCGGATTGTTTCCAGCCGCCAAGTATTCGCTAATTTTTGGAAGGACCGCACGAGGATAATAGTAGAGAGCGATGCCGATGAGCGTGCTGGCAGGTGCCGGCGGTTTCTCAATGAAACTCACGATCTGGCCGCTTCTATCGACGTCGACCACGCCGTATTTTTTGGCCTGCTCCAAACTGCCGACATCGTAGATACCGAGGACTGGGGCATTGCCGGAGCGACAAAAAGTGCCGTAGTCCTGAAGGCTTTGGCTGAACAAATTATCTCCAGCGACCACGATGAGATCGTCGTCGAATTGTTCGCGTTGAAGTACGAGGTTGAGGTCCCCGATGGCGCCGAGTTTATTCGTGTCGTCGGTTGAACCATCATTGATTACTTTAAAATTGAGCGGTGTCTTATTGGTCCGATAGGCTTCGGCCCAACGTTCAAAGGTCCCGGCGAATTTGGCATTTGTGACCACATAGACCATGTCGATTCCTGGAATCGGAGCCAGGTTGTCGAGGACATAGTCGATCATCGGCTTCCCGGCGACTGGCAGCAGCGGCTTCGGTTGCGTCAGCGTCAGTGGATAGAGTCGGGTGGCATAACCGGCGGCAAGAATGAGGACCTTCATCGATGTGGGGTCAAGATAACCACAAGGTGACTCAGGAGAAGTCTGAAACGACTCCTGGGCGTCTTCCTACAGCAATTTCTGGTTAATTCAAGGGCTTTTGAACTCCGACCGACCATTCCCTTCGTTGAAGTAGAGTGTGCCATCGACCTCAACCAGGTTGAGGTACTGACTCCAGTGCATGAACCCCAACTGTCGTGTTGCTTCCAAGCGCCGTTCTTTCACCTCGGGCACAAAATCGGGATGTGATTTGATCGCCTCTTTGAGAATGCGTCCATCGACCTTCTCTTTCGGCACAATTCCTAGAAGATGCAACACGGTGGGCGCCACATCGATATTGCCGCTGGGAGTTTCGCTCACCAAGCCCTGTTTGATGTCTGGACCGGAAGCCACCAGGGTATTGTTCATCTCAAAGCGACTAAGCGAGCCATGGGTGCCGGTATTTCGCGAGCCGCCAGTGGCAATCAGCATGCCGGGAGCGCCATGTTCATTGCGATCATGGCTCCATCGCATTGAGATCACGAAGTCGGGTGCTCCGTTGGCCGGATCTGTCGGATAGCGAATGGTGTCTAACGGAAAGGTCCCTTCGATTGGAAGTCGGGAAAAGATGACGCCGGTGAAATCGCATACTTGGAGGACCTCAGCCACTTGGTGAATCGTCCGTTCATCCCGTTCGATCACATAAATTAGTGCAGCACCTCCCAATCCCACTACCAAAACATCGCCGCGCTCCGGGTTTTCCAGTTTGGAGTGTGCATTGATCTGGTTGGCTCGGAGCGCCTTGGCGATGTCAGCGCCACGGCTAATCGTCGAGAACCCGTGGTCTGAGACCACGAAGATATCCGTTTTGTCGCGCGCCTTCTTTTCGTCGAGCACTTTGAGAAGTTCTCCGAGGTTCTTGTCGCTGGCCTCGATGGCTGTCAACGATTCCGGTGCTCCGACTCCCTTGGCGTGTTGGGTCACGTCGGGATCGCTCAGCCATAACAACGAGTACTTTGGAATCCCCTTCTTCCACAGTCCGCGCACGAGAGCCTTGGTGGTCCATCCATCTGAGGCAATGTTGGGTGTTTTGAAATCGTCTGGGAAGGGCTTGTCGTCGTTTATCTTGACCATCGATTCGCTCGCCGCCCGTGGCAAGGTCAAGCCGCGCGCCAGCACAATGGAATTCTTGTGGGCTTCCGTGTCGATCCGACGCACATCTCGGTCATGCAACAGCGCAACGCCCTTTGTTCCGCAAATGTAGGTATGAAATCCGGCGTCCTGGATCATTTCGGCTGCCGTATCCACAGCGATATAGCGGCCAACTGATGCGATATCTCCTCGTCTCACGGTATCGAGCGTTTCGGAGGCGATCGAGGAGGTGAAAGCCAGTTCCTGTCGGTAATCGGAGTTGGCGAGAATCCCGCTCCGTCCGGGATGAGTTCCGGTGGCGAGCGCGGTGCCATTGACGATGGTGGTACTGACGAAAACGCAATGGTTATTGCGAAAGAAGACGCCATTCGTGGCGAGGGAATAAAGATTGGGGCAGTACTGGGGAGTAACGAAGTCTGGTCGCATACCGTCGAACACCACAACGACCACATGGTCAGCTTGTCCTTTAGCCGCGATGTTCAGGGACAGTGACAACCAACTGGTGAGTATCGCGACCAGCAATAACAGGGTGCGGTCAGGATGGACTGGTTTCCCATTCGAAATGAACTTCATTGTGGTTTTCTCACGTTCGTCATTCGAACGATACCGGGCATTCAATCGCTATTCCGGGGCGCAGCCAAGGAGAACTGCCGAAACAATCGGGTGACACTTTTTAGGACTCGTGCTTCAAGGCGGAGTTCAGTGAGCGGAATTTAAAAAAGTGCCGGGGCGGCTTGACGGGCCGCGTTGAGGCTGCGGCGCAGCACCTCCTGAGCGGTGTCGCATAGGAGCAATTCCGATGCGAGTACTTGCAGTGCATCCCGACGGAGTCTTCGAATGAGGTATTTCACTTGAGGTATCGCCGCGGGTGTCACGGAAAGTTCATCGACACCCAGTCCCACGAGCGCAGGCACCATGCTAATATCGCCGGCCATTTCACCACACACGCCAACCCATCGGCTTGAGCGGTGCCCGGCATCGACGGTCATTTGAATCAGCCGCAAGACGGCAGGGTGACTGGAGCAAAACAGTGAGGCCACCCGTTCATTGAGACGATCGACTGCCAGGGTGTATCCGGTGAGATCGTTGGTGCCCAGGCTGAAGAAATCGACCTCTCTGGCGAGGGCTCCAGCCACCAGTGCCGCACCTGGAATTTCGATCATGGCTCCGACTTCCAACTTATCGGCGATGCTCACTCCCCGTTCTACGAGTTCCGCGCGGACTTCGGCCAGATGAGTATTGGCAGCCCGCACTTCATCCACCGAGGAGATCATGGGGTACATGACGCGCACAGGGCCATGGGCTCCGGCGCGGAGAATCGCTTTGAGCTGGGACCGAAACGTGGTTGGTTCGGATAAGCTGATGCGGATGGCTCGCCATCCCAGAAATGGATTCAGCTCCCCCGAATGTGCCATCGAGGAAGGCAGCTTGTCGCCTCCCAAGTCCAGGGTGCGGATGATGACTGGCTCTGGCGCCAAGGCTTCGACCACGGATCGGTAGACTCGATATTGTTCCTCTTCGTCAGGTAACTCACCGCGATTCATGAATAGGAACTCGGTCCGAAAAAGTCCGACCCCTTCGGCTCCGGAATTTCGAACTGAAACGACATCGTCAGGATGATCAATATTGGCGCTCAAGATGAGGCGATGCCCATCCAGGGTGACGGCCGGTTGGTATCGAAGCGATTCGAGGCTGTCTTCGAGCGCGACACGCCGTTGGCTCAGTTGGCCATATTCAAACAAGGTTTGATCCGAGGGATCCAAGGTCAACTTGCCGGAGTGCCCGTCCAACAAGCAGAATTTTCCTGATCGAGCTCGTTGAGTGATTTCAGGTAGTCCGACGGCAGCTGGAATCCTGAGCTTGCGCGCTAGAATCGCTGTGTGGCTGGTTTGGCCCCCGGTTTCCGTGGCGAATCCCAACACCTTGGTTCGATCCAATTGAGCCGTCGTACTTGGAGCGAGGTCGTGAGCGATGACGATGCATGGCTCCTTGAGGTGGGCCAGATCTTGTTCTCCAAAGATGCCAAGCAAGTGGTCGATGACGCGTCCCGCGACGTCTCGGATGTCCGCAGCCCGTTCGCGAAGGTATTCATCTTCGACTGCGGCGAGAGCACTGGCATAACGCTCCGCTACTTGGTGTAAAACCCACTCCACATTGCAGCGATCCTGGCGCACGTGGCGGGCAACCTCGGCAAGGAGCGTTGGATCCTCGAGCACCAGCAAGTGTGCGTCGAATAGTCCGGCTTCGGCAGCGCCCATGACCTGGCGCACCTGGTCTTGGACTACCTCCAAATCTTTACGGGTCGAAGCCAGGGCGGCATGGAGTCGGTTGATTTCGGCTGGAATACCGGATTCCTCGATGGCGCGTTGGGGAATATCCGTGTCGCGGCGACCCAGCACCAGAATGCGTCCGTGGGCGATCCCTGGAGATACGGGAATACCTTGGAAAATACGTTCGCCTGATGATTCTCGCACAGACATGTCGACCCGAGCTTAGAACGTGTCGTTGAACGATGGAAAACCAATTCCATCGCACTCGATCCAGGGCAGTTTCAAGAAAAGTGGTTTGGCCGGATTGGTTGAAGGATGGACCCGCGGAAGAACAATAGGCAGGCGGGATATTGAGAACTCGGCTGATTTTTCACAATGGCCACGCTT
>SXGU01563855.1_pt1 | contig 20316 bp, 21 predicted proteins | sample 3174531 | NCBI WGS metagenome assembly SXGU01 (sample SAMN11356863, study PRJNA531348) | freshwater metagenome | isolation source: freshwater sample F1-140 | place: China: Fuxian Lake, Yuxi | collected 2017-12-25 | reverse complement strand
GACGATGTTCTGCGTGCTGGTGCGCTTCAGCCACAGCGTGTACACGAACACGTAGAACAGGGTGGCCGACAGGGCGAGCACGGCCGAGAGCAGGTTGGCCCAGACCCACAGCACTGCGAACGCGACGACCTCGAGGGCGATGGCGAACACCAGTGCCTCACGCGGCTGCACCAACCCCGTGACGAGCGGTCGCCCCTGGGTGCGAGGCATCAGCTTGTCGATGTCGCGGTCGACCACCATGTTGATGGCGTTCGCGCCACCCGCTGCCAGGGTGCCGCCGATGAGCGTGACCACCACCAGCCAGGTGGCCGGCCAACCCTGCTCGGCCAGCACCATCGTGGGCACGGTGGTGATGAGGAGCAGTTCGATGATGCGCGGCTTGGTGAGCGCGATGAAGCCACCGATGCGCGAGGTGGGGGTGCGACGCGACCCGTGGGCCACGCCTCCGGGCGCGAGCCGGGAGGGCACGAGGGGGCGGGCGCCGACTGCCATAGCGTGCCCATCGTAGGGGGAGGCAGGTGACGGCACCACTCCGGCAGCCCCGCCGACCGAGATTCCCCGGCAGAATGGGACCATGCCCCAGGTCACGACGCCCACCCGTCAGGGCGACACCGACACGATCGTCGACGAGGACACCACCACCTCGCTCGATCGACCGTGGATCGTGCTGGTGTGGAACGACCCCATCAACCTGATGAGCTACGTCACGCTCGTCCTGCAGAAGGTGTTCGGCTACAGCCTCGAGAAGGCGACGGCGCTGATGCTCGACGTGCATCACAAGGGTCGCGCCGTGGTCAGCAGCGGCACCCGCGAGAAGGCGGAGATCGACGTGTTCCGACTGCACGAGCACGGCCTGTGGGCCACCATGCAACAGGACGACTGAGCATCGTGCCGCCGCCGTCGTCGCTCGACCCGGTCGACGGGTTCGTCATCACGCCGCGCGGCCGGCGCCTCGCCGCGGCTGCGGTCGACTGGCAGGCCACGCGCAGCGGCGGCCCCGGCGGTCAGCACGCGAACACGTCCGACACGGCCGTCACGGTCACCATCGACGTCGCCGCCACCGGCCTGCCCGACGTGGTGGTGCAGCGGGTGCTCGACGCCGTGGGGCCGGTGGTGACCGCATCGTCGTCGGCGTCGAGATCGCAGTGGCGCAACCGACAGGTCGCTGGGCTCGCCGCCCTGCAGCGACTCGACGAGGCCGCAGCACCGCCACCGCCGCCCCGAGCACGCACCCGCCCGTCGAGATCGGCACGCGAGGCGCGGCTCACCGACAAGCGCAAGGCGTCGGAGCGCAAGCGCGATCGGCAACGACCGGCACGCGACGACTGAACCGAATGCCACCCCGGCGCCGGCGACGACGCGAAGGAGCCCCCGGCGAACCGGGGGCTCCTTCGTCCACTTTGGGGTGGTGGTTCGCCCGCTTGCCCGGGCGAGGCGGTCACACCGTGGCGGGTTCCTTGTGCTCCACCGCCAGGATCACATCGTCGGCCTTCTTCGAGGCGAAGGCGTGGATGAAGCCGGCGATCGAGAGGAGCAGGACGACCAGACCTGCGATGAAGCAGACCATCATGGCCAGACCGGCCTTCTCACCGAAGACGCTGAAGCCGTAGACCGTGAGGAGCAGACCGCGGAGGGTCTCGCCCTTGAACATGGTCTCACGAAGCCCGTTCACCTTGTCGAAGGTGGCCTGTGCTTCCTTGATGGCTTCCTCGTCGCCGCCTTCCTTGGCATCGGCGAGTGCGGTGCGGGCTTCGCCGACCGGGCCGCCGAGCGTGGCGTAGGTGGCGCCGTCGAAGCCAGCGTCAGTGGCGCTGTGGGCCATGTGCGTGGCGATGTAGTAGCGGGCGTAGCACTCGGCTTCCTTGCCCGTGTTCACCTGCTCGCCGGCGAAGGTGGTGAGGCAGCCGCTACCGGCCACGTCGGTCTCACCGCGCTCGTACGTCTCGGGGAACGAGATCTGCTGAGCGCTGAGCTCACGATCGACGTAGTCCTCGGCGAAGTCGCGCTGCTGCATCATGACGAACCCCAGCACGAACAACAGTGCGGCGAAGACGAGTCCGCCGATGCTGAACGCGATGTCGAGTGTGCGACGCTTCATTGTGGTTTCCCTCCCTGCGGCCGTTCAGTCGGGACCGGTCGCACTGCCCATGGTGCGCCCCGACGTTTGCCGTCACAAGGGCACTACGTCCCCGGTGGCCGTGGGACCTTGGTCGGGAACTGCGCGTCACCGCCGGAGGCCGGAAAACTGACGTTGAGCAGGTCTGACGTTCCTTTCAAGGAATGTTCAACCCGTCCCTCCCTGGGCGAAGGTCCCGCCACCCTTCGTGACGTTCCGTGTGGTCGTTGACACGCAGAGTGAGAGCGGGCTACGGTGCCCTCGTCGACGGGACGGGACCACGAAGGGGTGCGGGCATGGAGATCTCACGGTTGCAGAGCGGTGAGGTGGTGAAGGCGCAGGACGCCGACGCAGGAACCCACCGCGAGCGGCAGCGCCAGCGCCGCCTCGTCAAGCTGGCGGTACTGTTCGGCATCCCCGTGGTGTGGTTCTGGGTGCGCGAGTTCAGCGGCAACCCGGTGCACCTGGGCATGCCGTCCATCCTGCGCGACAGCCCCGAACTCGTGCTGCTCGTGGTGCTGATGTCGGTGATGATGCTGCTGATGATCGTGCCGTACGTGGGGGCCGGCCGTTCTCCGCACACGGTGCTGCGCCCGGAGGACTCGAAGGTGCGACTGGCCGACGTCGTGGGCGCGAGCGCCACCAAGCGCGAGGCCGTCGACACGCTGAACATCTTCCTCAACCACGAGAAGTTCCTCGACCAGATGGGCGGCAGCGCCCGACGCGGTGTGCTGTTCGAAGGTCCCCCCGGCACCGGCAAGACCTACCTCGCGAAGGCACTGGCCGCCGAGGCAGGCGTGCCGTTCCTGTTCGTGTCCGCCAGCGAGTTCCAGTCGATGTTCTACGGCCAGACGAACCGCAAGGTGCGCACGTTCTTCAAGGCCCTCCGCAAGGCGGCACGCGCCGAGGGCGGCGCCATCGGTTTCATCGAGGAGTTCGACGCCATCGGCGGCGCTCGCTCCGGCATGGGCGTGAGCGGCAGCCGCGAAGGCGGCGCCGGCATCGTGAACGAACTGCTCGTGCAGATGCAGAGCTTCGAGCTGCCGACCGGCATGCAGAAGATGAAGAGCTGGTTCATCGACCACCTCAACCGCCTCCTGCCGGTCGACGTGCAGATCCCGCGGCCGAAGCTGCAGCCCGCCAACGTGCTCGTCGTGGCCGCCACCAACCGCGCCGCCGACCTCGACCCCGCGCTGCTGCGTCCCGGCCGGTTCGACCGCACCATCCACTTCGACCTGCCGCCGCGCACCGACCGGCTGGAGATCGCGCAGTACTACCTCGACCGCAAGCGGCACGATCACACCGTGTCGGCGGCCTACGTGGCCGACCTGACGGCCGGCTACACCCCGGTGCGCATCGAGAAGCTGCTCGACGAGGCACTGGTGGTCGCCCTGCGCGACGGGCGCGGCGAGATGACGAGCCACGACATCATCACGGCGCAGCTGGTCACCGAGGTCGGTGTGTCGCACGACGTGGGTTACCACCCCGAAGAGCGCCGCCGCGTCGCCATCCACGAAGCCGGTCACGCACTCGTGGCCGCGCTGAACGGCCGCGACGTGAAGCTGGCCAGCATCCTGCGGCGCTCGGGTTCGCTCGGGCTCGTGGCCCACGGCGAGATCGACGAGCGCTACCTGAAGACCCCCACGGAGGCCACCGATCTGATGGCCGTCGCGCTGGCGGGACGCGCCGCCGAGATCCAGGAGTTCGGCGAAGCATCGAGCGGCATCGCGAGCGACCTCGCCGCCGCCACCGCCATCGCCGCGCAACTGGTGGGCATGCTCGGTGCCGGCGGCAGCCTGCTGAGCCTCGAGGCCGCCCACCTGGCCGGCGCGGGCAACCTGGTGGCCAAGGTGTTCCACGACGACAAGGCGCGGGCCAAGGCCGACGAGTTCATGCACCGCGCCGCCGATCGAGCCGCATGCGCCGTGCTCGAGCACCGCCGAGCGCTGTTGGCACTCGCCGACGCGCTCTACGAGCAGGACGAACTGACCGGTGACGAGGTGCACGCGATCGTCGCGGGGGCCATGGCCTCGTAGCCTGTGCCGGTGGGTCTCCTCCGGTTCTGGCGTCGTTCGGTCGACGCCCCCGACACCGATCAGCTGCCGAGGCTGGTCGCCCGATGGTTGGCGCCATGGCCCACGCTCACGAACGACGAACGCGAGTACCTGCTCGAGCTCGTCGACGTGCTCGTGCACGAACTGCGCTGGGAGGCCGCCAACGGCTTCGAGGTCACGCCGGCGATGCGGGCGTGCGTCGCGGCGCACGCCGCGATGTTGGTGCTGTCGTTCGACGACGGACTCGACAGCTACCGCGACGTGTCATCGGTCATCGTGCATCCGTCCACCATCGTGCGGAAGGGCACCAAGTACCTCGGCGACGGCCTGTTCACCGACGACGACGACCCCATCATCGGCGAGGCCATCCACAAGGGTCCGGTACTCGTCAGTTGGGACGCTGCCTCGTTCCAGGCGCGCACACCCGACCGCGGCGAGAACGTGCTCTATCACGAGTTCGCGCATCGGCTCGACATGCTCGACGGCATGAGCGACGGCACACCCCTCATACCCGCCGACGACCAGTTCGACGAGTTCGTGCGAGTGTGCACCGACTCGCTGCGCCGCCTGCGCCGTCACGAGGAACCGTCGGTGCTGCGCAACTACGCCACCACCAACCCCGCCGAGTTCTTCGCCGTGGCGACGGAGGTGTTCTTCACCCGACCGGTGCCGTTGCGCGAGGAGAACCCTGCGCTGTACGGGGTGCTGCGCGACTACTTCCGTCAGGACCCGGCGGGCCGCCGACCCATGTACTAGTGCGCTTCGGCCGACACCGCGCCGAGACGACCGTCGACGATGTGCACGGTGCGATCGGCGTAGTGGGTCATGCGCGTGTCGTGGGTGACGATGATGGCCGCCGTGTCGCGGGCCTTCATCTCGGCGCGAATGAGCTCCATCACCTGCTCACCGATCTTCGTGTCGAGCGCCGACGTGGGCTCGTCGAACAACACCAGCTTCGGATTGTTGAACAGTGCCCGACCGATGGCCACCCGCTGACGCTCGCCACCGCTGAGCTGGCCCGGCAGGTTCTTCAGGCGATGACCCAGGCCGAGCTCGTCGAGCAACTGGCGAGCACGGGTCTTGGCCTGCTTGCCGCTCTTGGAGCCACCGAGCTCGTCGACCACGAGCAGGTTCTCCTCGGCCGTGAGGAACGGCACGAGGTTGACCGACTGGAACACGAACCCGACGTTCTCTCGACGGAACTCGGTGAGCTGCTTCGGGGAGTACTCGGAGATGTCGTGGCCACCGACCACGACCGAACCCTCGGTGGGGGTCAGCAGGCCACCGGCGATGGAGAGCAGCGTGGTCTTGCCGGAGCCGGACGGGCCGAGCAGGGCCACGATCTCGCCATGGTCGACCTGCACCGTGGCGTGATCGAGTGCCACGATCTCGACGTCGCCGCTCGTGTACACCTTGCGCACATCGCGCATGTCGAGCACCGTCATTGCTGCACCTCTTTCGTGATGTGCGGAGTCATGATGCCGTCCCGATGGCCGAGGCCGGGTCGACCTTGGTGACCTTGCGCAGGCTCACCGCGCTGCCGAGCACGGCGGCCACCAGCAGGCCGATGAACGTGGAGACGAACCGGGCCGGCGTGAGCTGCAGCGGCACGGCCGCCGGCAGTGCCGCCGATGCCGCCAGCGCGAGCAACGCGCCGATGGCGAACGCGATGACGGCCACGATGACCGCCTGCAGCACCACGCCGAAGAAGAGGCGGCGGGTGGAGGCACCGATGGCCTTCAGCACGCCGTAGAGGCCGAGGCGTTCGAGGGTGAGGAGGCTGAAGAACAGGCCCACCACGGCGAGCACCACGACGAGCGTGGAGTAGATGATCTGGTTGAAGGTGGCCTTCTGCTGCTTCACACCGGGCAGCGCCAGCACGGTCTCGTCGACGGTGAGTGTGCTCGTGGCGCCGGCCGTGGCCGTGTCGATCGACGTCGGGAGATCGCCGCTGCCGCGCACCACCAGGGCCTGCACCACGCCCTCGGTGACGGTGGCGTCGGGCCGGTTCGCGTTCTGCACGGCACGCCACGTGTCGAGGTCGACCCACACGGTGCCCTGCTGCAGATAGCTGGTGTCGTCGACGAAACCGATGATGGTGACGGGCGACTTCGCCGGGCCGACGAGGATGGTGTCGCCCACCGACACACCCTGGTCGCGGAGGCGATCGTCGGCGACACCTTCACCGGGTGCCGGTGGCTGCTCGGGCACGCCCTTGGGCGCGAGCTCGTAGCCGGCGACGGCGACGTCGGCGGGCTCGCTCTCGCCCGGCACTTCGGCGCCGAGGAGCACGAACCCCAGGCCGCCGACCTCCTCGACACCCTCGGCCGCCTCGACCTGGGCACGTTGCTCGGCGGTGATGCGACTGCGCAGGAACGAGTCGCGAGCGCTCTCCGAGAAGACGATCACGTCGGCCTGCTGGGCACGGATCGCACCGGTGGAGCCGAGGAACAGTCCGTCGAGCAGACCGCCGAGGAACAGCAGCAGGGTGGCCAGGAACGACAACACCACGGTGGCCACGACGAACCGGCTGGGCCGGCGGCGGAGCTCCTTCAGGGGCAGGCTCATACGTGCACCCCCGCACCCGTGGTGGCCGACAGCGGATCGAGCCGCAGGACACGCCGGATGGCGATGACCGAGGCGAGCAGCGCGAGCACCAGCACCACCAACGACGTGACGACCGCCGGCATGACCTCCACCGACACGCCGAGGTTCTTCACGCCCTGGATGGCGCCCGCGTAGAGACCGAACGCCAACACGGAACCGGCGAGCATGACGATGATCACCTGCACCAGCAACGCGCCCACCAGCGTGGAGGCGCGGGCACCGATGGCACGCAGCAAGGTGAGGGCCGACGCCTTCTGGAACGTGACGATGAGGAAGAACAGCCCGGTGACCAACGGGACCACCAGGTAGAAGAGCGCGAGGATGATGCCGAAGCTGGAGCGCACGCTGCTCACACCGGGCGAGCCGTCGACTGCCTGCTGACGCGTGAGGGCCTCCACCCCGTCGACCTCGGCGGTGATGCGCGTGGCCACCTCTGCGGGGTCGGCACCGTCGGCCACCTGCACCGCCACGACCGACGGGAGGATCTCGGTGGCGTCGGGGTTGCGGGTGCGCTTCGCGTCCTCGAACGTGGCGAAGTCGACGAACAACACCGGTGCGACCGAGTAGTTGATGTCGCGGGCGACGCCGACCACCGTGATGGTGACACCGTCGGGCTGCACCTGCACCGTGTCGCCGATGTCGAAGCCATCGGCGCGGTCCTTCTCGCTGGCGACGCCCTCGCCAGGCCCTTCGGGGAGGCGGCCGTCGACCAGCGTGGTGGGGGCACCGGGTCCGCCGAGCTCGTACCCGAACAGCACGGCATCGAGTTCCTCGCCGCCGGCCACGACGGTGAACGTGGACTCGCCCAGGCGAGCGGCCACGGCCACGCCCTCCACCTCGGCGACCGCCGCCAACTGGTCGGGCAGGATGATGGAGCCCTCGAGGTTCTTGCGGGCCTGGTCGTTGTAGACGAGCACGTCGGCCGACTGGTTCTTCAGTGCGCCGATGAACTGGTTGATGAGCCCGCCGAGCAGCGCCTGCTGGAACAGGATGAGGAACACGAGCAGACCGACGGCGCCGGCGAGGAGGCCGAAACGGAGTTTCGCCCGTTGCATCTCCTTCAGCGCGAGGAACATGAGCCCCACGATGCCGCCGATGCGCCGACCATTCCAACCCTGCGCTTCGGAAAATCGTCACCCACCGGGGTTCGCCACCAGGTGGTCGAACCGGCCGGCCGGGCGGATGGCGCGGTAGGCCTCGAGCACGGGCGCCAGCTCGCCCGGCGTGACGCCATGGAGGATGACGCTGTCGGCACCGAGCTCGAGCTGCTGCAGTACCGCGGCGGCGCACTGCCCCGGATTGCCCGTGGCCGCCGGCGCCAGCCACTCCTCGGGGATGAGCGTCGCCACGTGTTCGAGCTCGCTCGTCGTGGCCTTCTGGTCGAGCGCACCGCGGAACCCGGCGACGAACGGGTCCGCACGGAACCGGGTGAGCACCTCCGGGTCCCATCCGTTGGTGCGCACCATCAGATCGCCGTAGGCCTGCAGATAGGTGGCCATCCGGCCGACGGTCTTCTTCAACCGCACGTCGTCGGGCAGCCAGTCACCCACCACGGCGAAGCAGCTCCACACGCGCACGGTGGCCGGGTCGCGACCCGCCTGTTCGGCGCTGTCGCGCACCGTGGCGACGCACCGTTGCAGGGTCTCGTCGGTGAAGAACGTGTGCAGCAGCACCGCGTCGAATGCTCGACCCGCGAGGCGGAGACTCTGCGGACCGAACGCACTCATCAACAGCGGGATGTCCTCGCGGAAGTCGGGATCGAGCGCGAGCACCGGCCACTTGCCGGCCGGGCCGTCGTGCCCGAGCACCACCTCGCCCTGCCACAGTCGGCGCATGAGGCCGGCGAAGTCCTCCATCTGGGCGGTGGTGATGCGCGGCAACCCGTAGGCGTCGAACATGCGGTCCATGCCGCGGCCGAGACCGAGTGCGAATCGACCACCCGTGAGGCGGTGCATCGTGGTGGCGTAGCTGGCCGTCACGACCGGGTGACGAGTGTTGTGGTTCGTCACCCCGGTCGTGATGCCGAGCGTCTGGGTGCAGGCGGCCGCCGCGCCCGAGAGCGTGACGGCCTCCTTGATGTTGAAGCGCTCACTGAGGAACACCGAGCCGAGACCGAGGGCCTCGCCGTCGCGACATTCGGTGAGCAGATCGGCCGGCGAGCGCGGAGCGCCGGCGAGTCCGTAGAAGGCGAGTTCGGGCAGTTGGTCCACCCGGTCACCGTACGCGATCAGGGGTTGCTGTCGTCGCTCCCGCCGCCCTTGCCGCTGTTGCCGCTGCCGCTCGAGTCGTCGTCGTCGACCGTGGTGCCGGTGCCGCCGACGCTGGACGACGTGGGCTTCGAGCTCACGCTCGACGCGGTGTCGTCATCGTCGTCGTCGACGCTGTTGCCGCTCGAGACGCTGGAGTGGTCATCGTCGTCGTCACCGTCGTCGATGGAGCTGTCGGTGTCGTCGTCGAGCGAATCGTCGGTGCTGTCGTCGCCGGCTTCGTGCGCGGCCTCCACGGCGGCGCAGTAGTCGTCGACACTCACGCCGGCCGCGTCGGCGGCACCCGTGAGATCGAAGGGCACGCTGTCGTCGACGCTCGACTCGCTGACGCTGCTCGACGACGAGTCGTCGGTGAGCGACTCACACGCATCGTGGGCACCCTCGGGCACCGAGTCGGCCGGCAGTTCGAGCAGCGTGGCCGACACCGACACGTCGGTGGCCGCCGAGGCACTGTCGTCACCGGCAGCGCTGCTGTCGGTGCTGGACGAATCGTCGAGGCTGACGCTCGAGGCCGACGACGAGTCGTCGGACGACGACGTGAACACGCCGCCCGCAGCGGCACCGGCCGTGCCGGCGAGCAGCAGGGTGGCGGCCACGATGGCCGCCGCGCGCTTGGTGATGCGAGTACTGATCATCGAAGTGACTCTCCCGTTGTCATGTCGCTGAGCGAACGATGTCGACGCCCGTCACGCCGACACAGTTGCGCACTGTACGACGCGACACGGCCCCTTCACAGCCCTTGGACCGTGAAGGGGCCGAATGACCTATCCGCCCTCCGGCGGGTGTGGAAGGGCGGCGATCAGGGCTTGCCGTTCCCCTTGCCGTTGCCCTTGCCGTTGCCGTTCCCCTTGCCGTTGCCGGTGGTGCGGGCGGTGTCGTCGGTGGTCGACGTGGCCGACACGTCGGTGTCGTCGTCGGTGTCGTCGGCGTCGTCGTCACCGTCGTGGGCGGCGAGCACCAGTGCGCAGTACTCCTCCACGCTCAGGCCAGCGGCCTCTGCCGACTCGCCGAGGCTGCGGAAACCGGGCGTCTCGGTGCTCTTCGGCGCGCCCACGCCCCAGGCTGTGCAGTGCCCGAAGTCGCGACCGGGGTACGTGGTCTCGGTGGCGGCCGGATCGACGGTGGTGCTGGTGTCGCCCGACTCGGTGGTGCTGGTGTCACCCGACTCGGTGGTGGTGGTGTCACCCGATTCGGTGGTGGTGGTGTCGCCCGGCTCCGTGGTGGAGGTGTCGGTGGTGCTGGTGTTGTCACCGGGCAGCGGCTCGATGATCTGCGGCTCGCCGGCGCCCGCGAACGGGGCGGGGATGACGCCGCCGGCCGCGGCAGCGGCGGTGCCCGCCATGAGGACGGTGGCGGCGACGATGACCGCCGCTCGCTTCGGGATTCGGGTGCTGAACATGGTGACGACGCTCCTGGGCGGTTGGGTGTCGGCTGCGACTGCAGTGGACGTGACCGCAGCCCGGAACGCGCCGATGGCGGACGCCATGCCGGCCAACTCGCCCTCCGTGGGCGGTTGGTGTGCGGCGGCGACCACCTCGGCCACCCCACGCAGTTCGGCGGGCAGCGTCGACGGGTCGACGCTGCCGCTGACGATGCCGTCGGCGAGGGGATCGGGAACGATGGGCTCGGTCACGACGGTCAGATCGTTCCGAGGTGGCCGTGCATTACAGCCCCCACCACTCGAGGGGGGAAACGTTCGGCGAGGCGGCGAAGCGCACGGTGCTGCGTGACCCGCACCCAGTTCGGCGTGCGGTCCAGCACCGCGGCCACGCGGGCGACATCGAGGTCGGCCACGATGCGCAACAGCAGCACCTCGGCCTGGTCGGGCGGCAGCATCGACACGATGAGGTCGATCGAGGCCTGCGCCGACAGTCCGTCGAGGGCGAGTTCGACGGGATCGGCACCTGGACCGGCGGCTCGTTCGGCGAACCACTCGCCGACCACCGGGTCGGTGCCGCGGCGCGCGGCGGTACGGCGGTGGTCGGCCAGGCGGCGACGCGCGATGGTGAACACCCAGGCACGGAACCCGACCAGGTCGCCCTCGAACCGTGCGAGGCCCTGCGCCATCGCCAACCACACCTCACCCGCGAGATCGTCGGCGACGCGCGGCTCGGCACTGCGCAGGAACCGCAACACCCGAGGCTGCAGGTCGACGAACAGCACCTCGGCCGCCCAGTCCTCGCCGCGACGCGCGCCAGCCAGCACCTCCGGGAACGAGGCGTCGTCGAGACGTGGGAGGGCGGACTCCATCGCCAGCAGTATCGGCGCGACGCGTCCAAGGGTGAACAGCAGGAAATCCAAGATCTGTCACCTGACGATTCGGTTAGTTTCCGGCGATGACCGCGATCGAGCTGCGACCGGCCACGGCCGACGACCTCCCCGACCTGTGCGTGCTCCATCAGCGCGCCCAACGCCACGACGGCGTGCCGCAGGTGATCCAACTCGACGAACTCGAGGAGGAACTCGACGACGACCACGTGTCGCTCGCGCACGACGTGCGCGTCGCCACGGTCGACGGCAGCCTCGCCGGCTACGCGTACACGTTCCACCTGCCGAGCGAGGTGCGAGAGGAGCGGTGCTACGTGTTCGGCGAGGTCGACCCCGACTGGCGTCGACACGGGGTGGGCACGGCGTTGATGCGGTGGGCCATCCCGCGTGCCGAGACGCAACTGCGCTCATCGGGTCGTTCGCTGCCGCAGTACATCCGCACCGACAGCTACGACTTCATCGAGGGAGCGCACCAGCTGTTCGCCAGCCTGGGCATGACCGTGGTGCGGTACACCGACGAGCTGTTGCGCCCCCTCGACGACCTGCCCCCGGTCACCTCACCGGCCTCGGCGCGCATCCTTCCCTGGCCCGACGACCGTGACGAGGAGATTCGTCTCGCCAAGAACGAGGCCTTCGCCGACCACTGGGGATCCACACCCACGGCGGCGCAGCACTGGGAGCAGATGGTGCGCGGGTACGGCGCTCGCCCCGACCTGTCGTTCATCGCGGTCGACGACGACGGCCGGGTGATCGGGCACTGCCTGAACAAGCGGTTCGAGGCGGACGACGGTCTGCTCGGGCGACGCGACGCCTGGATCGACAACCTGGGCACGCGGCGCGAGTGGCGGGGCAAGGGTGTGGCGTCGAGCCTCATCGCCCACTCGCTGCACGCGTTCGCCGCCGCCGACTGCACCCATGCGTCGATCTCGGTCGACAGCGAGAACCCCACTGGCGCAGCACACCTGTACCGCCGCCTCGGCTTCGAACCGCAGCACCGATCGATCACCCACGAGATCGCACTCGCCTGAGCGACCTTCCGCGGGGTGGCGTAACGTTCCTGCATGGAGTTCACCACCACCCCGCTCGATGCCATCGCCCCGAAGGTGGCCGCCGCCCGCACCGCGTTCGAACAGGGCACCACCCGTCCCGCCGCCTGGCGCGTCGCCACGCTCGAGCGACTGCGCACGTTGCTCGAGGAGCGCGAGGAGCGACTGCTCGACGCCCTTGCCGCCGACTTCGGCAAGCCTCGTGCCGAGGCCTGGGCCACCGAGATCGGGTTCACCATCGGCGACATCAACCACACCCTCGCCCACCTTCCGCTGTGGATGAAGCCCGAGCGTGTCGGCACGCCCCTGGCGTTCAAGCCGGGTAGCTCGCACATCGTGCGCGAGCCCGTGGGTGTCACCTGTGTCATCGCTCCGTGGAACTACCCGGTACAGCTGCTGCTGGTGCCGATGATCGCCGCCATTGCCGCGGGCAACGCCGTCGTGGCCAAGCCCAGCGAGCTGGCCCCGAACACGGCCACCGAGCTCGTGTCGCTCATCGACGATCTCGCCGACCCGGCCGTGACCGTGGTGCAGGGCGGTGTGGCCGAGACCACCGAACTGCTCGCCCATCGGTTCGACCACATCCTCTACACCGGCAACGGCCGCGTGGCCCGCATCGTCATGCGTGCCGCGGCCGAGCACCTCACGCCGGTCACCCTCGAGCTCGGCGGCAAGAGCCCGGCCATCGTGAGCCGCAACGCCAACGTCGACGTGGCAGCGAAGCGCATCGCATGGGGCAAGTTCGTCAACGCCGGCCAGACCTGCATCGCCCCCGACTACGTGTTGGTGGAGCGCGCCGTGCACGACCAGTTGATCGCGGCCATCGGCAAGGCCATCACGTCGTTCTACGGCAACGACGTGCAGGCCAGCCCCGACTACACACGCATCGTCAACTCGCCGCACTTCCACCGACTCGAGAAGATGCTCCACGACGGCACGGTGGCCGTCGGTGGCGAGACCGACGCCGACACCCGCTACATCGCACCCACGGTGCTCACCGGCATCACCAAGGACGACCCGGTGATGGCCGAGGAGATCTTCGGACCCATCCTTCCGGTCATCGCCGTCGATTCGCTCGACGAGGCGATGGCGTTCGTGAACGACAGTTCGGCCAAGGGCGACAAGCCGCTGGCGCTGTACACGTTCAGCGAGAGCGACGCCGAGAACGACCGCGTGCTCGCCTCGTGCACCAGCGGCGGTGCGTGCGTGAACGGCACACTGCTGCACATCAGCAACCCGAACCTCCCGTTCGGCGGCGTGGGCGAGAGCGGCATGGGCGCCTATCACGGCAAGTTCGGCTTCGACACGTTCAGCCATCACCGCTCGGTCCACTCGCGCAGCACGAAGCTCGACCCGGCGCTCATGTACCCGCCGTACACGGCCAAGAAGGAGAAGTTGTTGCGCAAGGGCATGGTGATGCCCGATCCGCGCGACGTGGCCGCGAAGGCACGCGGCTGGTTCCACCGCGACTGACGGCGGACGCGCCGGCCGTCAGACGGTGAGCAGCATCTGCACGTGCTTGGCGAGTTCCTCGATGCCCGTGCCCTTCGACGCGCTCACCCACATCACGTCGCCCGGGTCGAGCTCGGCACCCTTCGCCAGTTCCTTCTTGCGGGTTGCGAGCTTGCTCGGCTTCACCTTGTCGAGCTTGGTGGCCACCACCGTGTGGGGCACGCCGTTCTCGCGCAACCAGATCAGCATCTGTACGTCGAGCTTGGTAGGACCGATCTCACCGTCGACCAGCACGAACACCAGCTCGAGCGCTTCACGGTCGAGCAGGTAGTCCTCGATCATCCGTTGCCATCCGGCCTTCTCGCGACCCGGCACCTTCGCGTAGCCGTACCCGGGCAGGTCGACCACCGTGGCACCGTTGGGCAGCTGGAAGATGTTCAGCAACTGGGTGCGGCCCGGCGTGTTCGACACCTTCGCGAGCTGTTTGCGGTTCGCGAGCGCGTTGATGAGCGACGACTTGCCCACGTTGCTGCGCCCGACGAACGCCACCTCACCCGGTGAGGTGGGCAGGTCGACGTGGCGTTTGGCCGAGGTGACGAACTGGAGTTGCAGCGGCATGCACCGGCCATCCTGCCAGCGCCACCGGGCTTCTGGGTGTGATTCGTCCCGTTTCGGCTTCTGGCAGCGATGCGTCCCGGTTTCCGGGACGAATCACGCCCGGTTCTGCCGACTCAGTGGACGAGGAAGGTGTCGAACCGGTCGGTGGAGAACACCTCACCGGCGTGGGTGATGGCGCAACCGCCGTACTCGGGGAAGCGGGCCAGCCATGCCAGCCCCTCCACCCCCATCACGTAGACGGTGGTGGCGAACGCGTCGGCCTCGGCCAACGACGGGCCCACCACGGTGACACCAGCCAACTCCGTGACGGCAAGGCCATCACGCGGGTCGACAATGTGGGCACCGCGTTCGTAGCTGCCCGACGTGGCGATGCCCAACGGCTCGTCACCTGCCAGCACGAGGGCGAGGCCCAGCGGGTCGTCGGGGTTGCGCACGCCCACGCGCCACACCGCGCCGTCGTGGTTGCGACCACCGACGGCGATGTCACCGCCGGCGTTGATGCAGTAGTCGCGAATGCCTCGTTCGACCAGCACGTTGCGCGCCCGCTCGACCGACCAGCCCTTCACGTAGCCGCACGGATCGAACCGGGTGCCGTTCGGCGAGGGCAGGTTCCACACGTCGAACACCCCGTCGGTCTCGGCGATGAGCCGCTCGCAGCGGTCGAGCACCTCGAGCACGTCGCCGGTGAGCGCCGGGTCACCAGGGCCCACCTCGCCGCGACCGATGCGGCTGATGGTGCTGTGCTCCTTGTACGGGCTGAACACGTCGTCGACCTCGTGGAACCACGCCACCAGCTCGTCGACGACAGCACGGTCGTGCGAGTCGACGATGTCGATGCTGATCGACGTGCCCATCACGGCCTCGACGTGGTGCAGCGCCATTCGGGTCAGCCCGCGATGCCCGAGGCGGTCTTCGCCGCATCGATGGCCGACTGCAGCGAGGCCTTGTAGCTGTTCGACGTGTACGTGGCACCCGAGATGGTGTTCACGTCGGCGCTCTGCGCCGCGATCGCATCGGAGATCAGCCTGGGCAGCGAGCGTTGGTTGATGCGCACGCTCTTGTTGTCGCCGTCGGGGTACTGCAAGATCTGCACGTCGACCAGTTGCCCACCGCTGTACACGGCTTGCACCTGCACGGCGCCCCACTTGTTCGAGTCGGCGACACCGACGTAGGTGCCGTCGACGATGGCGCCCGACGCCACGGCCACCGTGGTGGTGGGCTCGACGGGGGTGAGCGTGTCACCGGCCACGGTGGTGGCTGCCGCCGTGGAGGCCGTCGCCGCAGTGGTGGTGGCGGTGGCCGCCGTCATGGCGGTGGTGCCGAGCGAGTCGGTGCCGCCCGTGAGCACCACGGAATCGGTGGTGTCGGCGTCCTGGCCGGCGAACATCGCGGCGAGCGCGGCGGTGGTGGCCACGCTGAGGGCGAGGGCACCCACCTTGCTGGCCCGAGCGGGCTTGGCACGGCGACCCGGGTTGGGCGCCGTGCGCACTGCGGTGCCGCCCTGCTTGGCAGCGCGTGCTGCGGCCGCACGAGCTGCGGCGGCCTCGAGCTTGGCGGCCTGGTCGGGCGACGCACCGAGGCGTGCCGCGGTGCCACGCTGCGGCGGCGGCAGTGCCGCGCCGGCGGCAGTGCGGTCGTTCATCTGCTGCAGGCGCTGCGCCACGAGCGGATCGATCGGCGGGCGGGGGTGCTGGTTCGACATGGGGGGTGTCGCTTTCGGGTCAGGCCGTGACGGGACGGCGGCGGCCCTGGGCGAGGCCGATGAGACGGATGGTGACGGGGTAGACGGCGAGGCCGACCAGGAGGGCGAGCCCACGGGTGAACCACGAGACAGTGGCGTCGGAACCCGACTGGAAGGCGTGCACCATGCTGAGCACGACCGCCGGGATCGAGATCAGGTGCACTGCGTGCCAGGCCTTGCGGGGCAACCGACGACGGATGCGGGCCATCGACGGCACCACGACGAGGACGAACATCCATGTGGCGACGACACCCCACCCGATGGCCCACCCTGCCGTGCCGGTGGGGACGAACAAATCGACGACGCGCAGGCCCGTGTCGGTGTCGAGGAACGAGACCAGCACGTGGATGCCGACGAACGCGAGCGTGAGGCCGCCGAGGTAGTTGTGCAGCGCGAGCCACCAGTTGGGCTTCAACCGGCTGCCGGTGTTGCGGCTGGAGAAGAACAGCCCCCAGACCAACGCGGCAACGGCGAGCACCGCAGCGACGATGCCCGTCGCCCGAGTGAGGTACCACCACCAAGAAGTCATGTCGATGATGATGTGGGTCGTCCGTTGGACCCGGGTCGCAGCAAGGTGAGAGTTGGGTGAGAGCCCTCGTTCAGCGTGTGATGCGCTCGGCCGCTGCCACCACTTCGTCCTCGCTGAGCAGCACCAACTTCGCGGCGTCGCCGAGCGGGATGAAGCTGTCCTTGCTGGTGACCCGACTCATCCGGCCGGCATAGCCGTTGTCGACGAGCGCGGCGAGCACGCCTTCCGACACGCCACCCGACCGCCGCGTCTCGTCCACCACCAGCACGTTGCCCGTGGCGCGAGCCTCGCGCAGGATGTCGTCGACGGGCAGGGGCGCGATCCAGCGCATGTCGACCACCCGGGCGCGCACGCCCTGCTGCTCGAGTCGGCGGGCCGCCCGCAACGACAGGAACAGGCCGTTGCCGAACGTGAGAATGGTGAGGTCGTCGCCGTCACCGTAGGTACGAGCCCGACCGATGGGCACGTGCGTGTGCGGATCGGGGACGGCGGCCCACAGCTTGTCGCCGGGTTCGAGCAGATCGGCGGTGTGGTAGCGGGCGATCGGCTCCACGAACACGCTCACCGTGCCGTCCAGGTGCGCAGCCGCCACCAGAGTGCGCAGCATCGCGGCCGCATCGTCGGGACGGGCCGGCACCGCCACCACCACACCGGGGATGTCGCGCAGCACCGTCAGCGAATCGTCGTTGTGGAAGTGGCCGCCGAACCCCTCCTGGTATCCGAGGCCGGCGATGCGCACCACCATGCCGTTGCGGTACTGCCCGTTGGAGAAGAACGACAGCGTGGCCGCCTCGCCGCGCAGTTGGTCCTCGGCGTTGTGCAGATACGCCAGGTACTCGATCTCCGGCACCGGGAGGAAGCCCGACACGGCCGCACCGAGCGCCAGACCGAGGATGGAGGTCTCGTCGAGCAGCGTGTCGAACACCCGCGCCGCGCCCGACTGGGCGAGCAGCCCCTTGGTGACGCCGTACACGCCGCCCTTCGCGGCCACGTCCTCGCCGAACAGCAGCATGTTCGGGTGTTGCTGCAGCAGGTCGGCGAGCGTGGTGTTGATGGCCTGCGCGAGGGTGAGCTTGGCGGGCGCCTCGACTGCGGCCGTCGTTGGCCGGTGCTGCAGCACCACCTGCGCCACGTCGTCGGGACGGCGCGGCGCGAGCGGTGCCATCACCTCGGTGGCCGTGGCCAACTGCGGCCGTTGCGCGGCTTCCTCCGCCACGCCGTACACGTGCGCACGCAGCTCGTCGTGCCGGGCCAGCAACGAAGCCGGCGTGGCACGACCTGCTGCGACCAAGCGGGCGGCCGTGGCGACGATGGGGTCGCGAGCGGCATCAGCGCGGATCTCGGCCGCGCTGCGGTAGGCGGCCTCCACGTCGGTGCCGGCGTGGCCGCCGTAGCGCACCGTGCGCAGGTGCAGGAACGCCGGGCGACGCTGGGTGCGCACCCAGTCGCCGAGCTCTCGGGTGAGGTGCAGCACGGCCAGCGGGTCGGTGCCGTCGACCGACTCGTACCGCAGGTGCGGGCGGTGCCCGTAGGCCGACTCCACCCAACCGGCCGGGGTGCGCACGCTGATGCCGAGCCCGTTGTCCTCGCACACGAACAGCAGCGGCAACGGCAGTCGCTGGTGTGCGCAGTGCAACGCCGTGTTCACCGCACCGGTGGACACCGAGTGGTTCGCCGACGCATCGCCGAACGAGCACACGGCCAACGCATCCGGCGCCCACGGGCTGGGCAGGCCGAGCTTGGCCGAGCGACCGATCGCGAACGCCACCCCGAGCGCGCGCGGCAGGTGCGACGCGATGGTGGAGGTCTGCGGGATGACCGCCAGATCGTGACGGCCGAACACCTTGTGCCGACCGCCCGCGATGGGCTCGTCGCTCGCGGCCACCACGCCCGCGAGGATGTCCTCCACGCCGTGCACGCCGGCGCGTGCGAGATAGAAGCCACCGCTGCGGTAGTGCAGCAGCGCCGGATCGTCGGGGCGGAGCCCCATCGCCACCGCGGCGTTGCTCTCGTGACCCGACGAGCCGATGGTGTAGTAGCCCTTGCCCTTGCTGCGCAACCAGCGTGCGGCGAGGTCGCTGTGCCGGCTGGCCACCTGCACGTCGAACAGGCGCACCAGGTCGGCGGCGTCGGCGTCGGTGAGCGGCGCACCCCCGTCGGAGCCGAGGGCCGAGAGTCCGTCGACCAGTTGCTGTTCCAGCGGCGCGCGCTCGATGGCCGTCACAGAGCCAGTGTGCCAGACCGGCACCCCGGCCGTTCAGACGTCGATGCGGTACCGCACCACCAACGGGTCGCCACTGCGCTGCACGACGGCCCGGTACCGGTTGATGAGGGTGCGCATTCCCGTGTTCTCGCGGAGCACGTCGGCGATGATGCGCTGCACGCCACGTTTGCGGGCGAGCGCGAGCAACGCGTCCATCAACCGTGCGCCGACGCCCATGCCCTGGTACTCGTCGATGACCGTGATCGACAGCTCGGGTGGCCCGTCGTCGCCCGTCATCCACCGCGCCACACCGATGGCCTTGCCCTCCGGGTGGTCGGGCAACATCACCGCCGCGTCGAACGCGACGACGGCTGCATTGCGGTACCCGTCGACGTCGGCCAACCGGGCGCGCACGTTGTCGGGCAGCTCGCGGATCGCGGTGAAGAACCGGAGGTGTCGCGACTCGGGCGACAGTTCCTGGAACGCCTCGTCGAAGTACCGGTCGAAGTCGCCCGGCGCCGCTTCGCGAGTGATGATGGCGGGCACGTGATCGATCGGACCATGATGCCCTGCCGCCACGGCCCGATGGGGCGAGTGCGACGTGTGCCACGCGAGGCAGGTGTCACACGACCAGGTCATGACGCGGTCGCACCCCGGCACGCGACCGGGGTGCGACCTGCATCTGTTGGGTTCTGGCGATCAGTCGATCTTGTCGACGACGTCCTTGACGACGTCAGCGCCCTTCTCCACCTGGGCATCCACCGAGTCCGGCGTCTTGGTCTGCACGAGGTCGGCAGCCTTGTCGACACCGGTCTTGATGGTTTCCTTGTTGCCCCCGATGAGGCCCTTGATCTTGTCCGTGAAGCCCATACGCGTGGCTCCTCCTTTCCCCAGGGCGGCTGCTGCGCCGACGATGGGAGGACATTTGCACACGGTGCCGAGAGGCGCCAGCAATTTCGCGGCGGGAGAACCACGATCGCTCAGGCCGGGAGACCGCACCCCTCGACACCTTGTGTGGCGTCACCGTGCGCTGCGAAGGTTCGGAAAACCTTCGGAAAAAACGCAACAGCGGCCCGAAGGCCGCTGTGGTGGTCGAGACCGGCGTCGATCCGGTGACCCTACGCTTTTCAGGGGCGCAAGCGAGACCCCAATCGGTTGTTGCGTGCATCGTCGCGAGTCGCGGCGATGAGTGGGTGGATGGCCTCTGACCTGCCACTTCGCGTGATTCGTCCTACCAAGGATGCTCGATATGGGCAACGCCGTTGGGAGACGCGGGCGGTCAGGACAACCTGGGCACACTAGGGCTGCGTTGGGCGCAAGTTTCGGAGGACGGCGCTCTCCGGGTCCGTGCCCACTCGCGAGAACTGCGGACCGGTAGGACAGTCGTACTTCGGAACGGCTGCACCCGACGGAGT
>SXGU01092848.1_pt1 | contig 20318 bp, 16 predicted proteins | sample 3174531 | NCBI WGS metagenome assembly SXGU01 (sample SAMN11356863, study PRJNA531348) | freshwater metagenome | isolation source: freshwater sample F1-140 | place: China: Fuxian Lake, Yuxi | collected 2017-12-25 | reverse complement strand
GGTACTTCCTGCGCCTGCTGTCGCCGGTGCCGCGGCTCTACACCGAGATGATCACCACCGGCGCACTGCTGCACGGCGATGTCGCGCGCCACCTCGACTTCGACGAGGCGGAGCACCCGGTGGCGGTCCAGCTCGGCGGCAGCGAGCCCGGCGAACTCGCGCGCTGCGCGCGCATGGCCGAGAAGCGCGGCTACGACGCGGTCAACCTCAAAGTCGGCTGCCCGAGCGAGCGAGTGCAGAAGGGCGCGTTCGGCGCCGGCCTGATGGCGGAGCCCGGGCTGATCGCCGACTGCGTGAAGGCGATGCGCGACGCGGTGCGCATCCCGGTCACGGTGAAGCACCGCATCGGCATCGGCCGCGTCGAGTCGTACGACTTCATGCGCGACTTCGTCGCCCGCGTCGCCGAGGCCGGCTGCGACACCTTCATCGTGCACGCCCGCAACGCCATCCTGCAGGGCCTGTCGCCCAAGGAGAACCGCGAGGTGCCGCCGCTGCGCCATGACCTGGTGCACCGGCTGAAGCGCGAGTTCCCTTCGCTGCGCATCGTCATCAACGGCGGCCTCGCCACCCGCGAGGCGATCGAGGCGCAGTACGCGCACGTCGACGGCGTGATGATCGGACGCGCGGCCTACCACGACCCCTGGATCCTCGCCGAGCCGGGCCTCACGCGCCCCGGCGTGGTGCACGCGATGGCCGCCTATGCCACCCGCGAAGTGGCGCGGGGCACCGCGCTGCGCCACGTCACGCGCCACATGCTGGGGCTCTACCTCGGCCGGCCGGGCGCCCGCCGCTGGCGCACCCTGCTCTCGGACGCGTCGCGCCTTTCGCACAACGATCCGGGCCTGCTGGCCACCGCGCTCGAGGCGGTAGAATCGCGCGCAACACAGGAGATCCCCGCATGAGCGCCGTCCTCAAGTCCAAGTCCTCCGGTTCCGTCCGCGACCGCGTCAGCCGCGAAGAGTGGCAGATGCGGGTCGACCTCGCCGCCGCCTACCAGCTGGCCGCGCTCTACAAGTGGACCGACCTGATCTACACGCACTTCTCGGCACGCGTGCCGGGGACGCACGACTTCCTCATCAATCCGTACGGCTACCTGTTCGACGAGGTCACCGCGTCGAACCTGGTGCGCATCACGCCGGACGCGAAGATCGTCGACGACCCGCTGGGCGCCGGCTACAACGAGGCCGGCTTCGTCATCCACGGCTGCGTGCACGAGGCGCGCCCGGAGGTCAACTGCGTGATCCATACCCACACCCGCGCGGGCGTGGCGGTGTCGGCGCAGAAGGACGGCCTGCTGCCGATCAGCCAGCACGCGGCGCGCGTCTACGGCGAAGTGACCTACCACGACTACGAGGGCATCGCCCTCGACATGGACGAGCGCACGCGCCTGGCGCGCGACCTCGGCCCGACCTCGCGCGTGATGATCCTGCGCAACCACGGCCTGCTGACCATGGGCGACACGGTGCGCGAGGCCTTCGACCTGATGTACTACCTCGACTGCGCGTGCCAGAGCCAGATCGACGCGCTGTCCGCCGGCCGCGACGGCATCGTGAAGATGTCCGAGCAGGCCGCGATCACGGCCGGCAAGCAGTTCAACCGCCCGGGCCGCGAAGCGCCGAAGCGCGACTGGCCGGCGCTGTTGCGGCTGCTGGAGCGCAAGGGCATCGACTACATCGGCTAAGCCGTTCGGATGCAAAGGGGGGCTACGCCCCCCTTTGGAATCCCCCCGGGTCAACAGCGGGGAAAAGCGTCAACGGTCTGCGGATCTTCCCTGCCGTGTCGGCAGGGTGAGCACCGTGGCAAGCGTCATGACCAGCGCGATCACCATGACGAGGAACACGCCGCGGGGCTGGTGCTGGTCGAGCATCCAGCCGAAGATCACCGGCATGAACATCGAGCCGAAGTCGATCCCGGAATAGACGAACCCGTAGACCTTGCCGGTCGACCCCGCCGGCGCGGTCTGGCGCACGATCAGGTCGCGCGAGGGATTGGTCGCGCCGTTGAAGAAGCCGGCCGCGGCGAGCAGCACCGGAACGGCCACCAGCGGCAGCGGCGCGGTCGCCGCCACCAGCACGAACACCGCGCTGATCGAGACACCTGCCGCCGCGACCAGGTTGTGGCGGCCGTAGCGGGTGGCGACGATGCCGCCGGCGAGGATCCCGGCAGCCGACGCGAACAGGTAGGCCGACAGCGCGGCCGAGGCCATCGCCACCGGCATGTCGTACAGCGACACCATCGCCGACACGCCGAAGCCCTGCATGGCGATGAACGCGACCGATACCAGCACGAAGTAGAAGAAGCACATCAGCACCGGCGTCGACAGCAGGACCTTGAAGTCGTCCGCGAGGCGGTGGCCCTGCGCCTGGCTGCGCACCGCCGGCTCGACGTACAGGTCGTCCCGCAGCCACCAGGCGACCACGAGGAAGGCGACGCCGGCGAGCGCCGCGGCCACCAGCACGCTGTGCCAGCCCGCGGCCGCCGCGATGCCGATGGCGAAGCCGGGCGCCGCCGCGTAGCCGATGAACCCCGCGATGCCGTGCCAGCTGAACGCGTAGCCGAGGCGCGCGGGGTTGACCCGTGCGTTCAGGATGGCGAGGTCCGCCGGATGGAACACGCTGTTGCCGAGGCCGCCGACCACCGCGGCCACCAGCAGCACCTCATAGCCGCGCGACAGCCCCGCGACCATCGCGCCCGCGACGCACAGCGACATCCCGGCGAACAGCACGCGCCGCGCACCGAAGCGGTCCACCGCGAAACCGGCGAGGAACTGGAACACCCCCGACACCGTGTAGTACACCGCGATGATCAGGCCGAGCGCGGCGTAGCTCACGCCGAGGTCGTCCTTCATCAGCGGAAAGAGCGGCGGCAGGAGGATCTGGTAGAAATGGCTGACGCCATGGCCGACGCCCACCATGCCGATGGTGCGCGCGTCCTGGCGCAGGCTGGCCGCGGTCGCGCTCACGCCGCCTGCGCCTTGCGCACCGACTCGACGAAGCGCACCAGCGCCGCCAGCATCGCCTGCGGCTGCTCGCGGTGCGGGCTGTGGCCGCAACCGGGGATCTCCAGCACCTCGCAGGGTCCGTTCACCTGGCGCGCGATGGCGTGCAGCTGCGCCATCGAGCCGTACTGGTCGTCCGCGCCCTGCATCGCCAGCACCGGGCAACGGATGCCCGGCAGGAATTCCTGGATGTCCCAGTCGCGGAACCCGGGCGACTGCCAGACATCGCTCCAGCCGTGGAAGGTCCTGCGCGGATCGCGGTGGTACTTGCCGAGCTTCTCCGGCAGGTCGGTGGTGTCGAATGTCTGCGTCAATGCGGCGATCGACACCAGGTTGACCGGCTCCATGAACACGTGCGGCGCGGCGACCGCCGCCGCGCGCACCGGGAAGCCGCTGCCGGCATGGATCAGCGAGATCGACGCGCCGTCGCTGTGTCCGACGAGGATCGGCTCGTGCACGTCCAACGCGCGCAGCAGCTCCGGCAAAGCGATGCGCGCCTCGTCATGCATGAACGTCGGCGTGCGCGGCGCCTCCAGCACGTCCGAGTCGCCATAACCGTAGCGGTTGTAGGCCAGCGCCCGGCAACCCGTGGCCGCGGCGACCTGTGCCGGGAAGTCGCGCCACTGGCGGATCGAGCCGAGGCCCTCGTGCAGGAATACCAGCACCGGCGATGCGGCATTGGCCTCCCCAAACCACTCGTATTCGAGCCGGTGGCCCGCTGCGGTCGCAAACGGCATGCGTCGAATTTAACACCCCTGCGATAATCGGCCGGCATGCGTTTCACCGCCTACCTGATCCTTGCCGCCACCCTGCTGCTCTGGTCCGGCAACTGGATCGTAGCGCGCGCTGTTCGCGACGACGTCTCGCCGGGCATCGCCACCTGGGGGCGCCTCGCCATCGCGCTGGCGGTGCTGGCGCCCTTCGTCTGGCGCGGGTTCGCGGCGCGCCTGCGCACGCTGTCCGCGCGCGACTGGTGCGTGTTCGCCGCGATGGGCTTCTTCGGCGGCGGGCCGCACCTGGCCATGCAGTGGCTCGGCCTGCACTACACCACCGCCACCAGCGCGACGCTGTTCCTGTCCACGTCACCGGTCTTCATCCTGCTGCTGGCGCGCCCGGTCCTCGGCGAGCCGATCGGCCCGCGGCAATGGGGCGGCGTGGCCATCTCCTTCGCGGGCGTGGCCACCATCGCGTCGGGTGGCGACGTGAAGGCGCTGCTCGCGCTGTCGTTCAACGTCGGCGACCTGCTGGCGGTCGCCTCGATGGCGATGTGGGCCGCGTACACGGTGTTCCTGCGGCTGCGTCGCGACGCGCTGGACGTCGCGCAAGCGCTGTTCCTGATCTGCGCCTTCGGCCTTGCCGTCATGACGCCGTGGCTGGCGTGGGACCTCGCCGGTCCCGCGCGGGTCACGCTGACGCCGCTCGGCATGCTCGCGGTCGCGTACTCCGCGATCGGTTCGCTGCTGCTCGCGCACGCCGGCTGGGTCTACGTCGTGCGCCGGCTCGGCGCCGGCCGCGCCGGCGCCACCATGCACCTGATGCCCGCGATCGCCATCGTGCTCGCGGCGATCTTCCTCGGCGAACGGCCGTCGTGGTTCCACTTCGCGGGCATGGCGCTGATCCTCGCCGGCGTCGCGCTGTCGACGCTGCGCTTCAGAGGCGCAGCGGCTTCCAGTAGCCGGTGAGCTCGAGGTAGCCGCGCCCCGCCTCTCGCCCGGCGCGCAGGCAGCGCACCGCTCCTTCCCAGTACACCGTGCCGGTGCTCGACCGCGCATCCAGTTCCTGGTCGCCGAACAGCGGCTCGATGGTCCATTCGACGCCGCCCGCCGCCACCGCCATGCCGATCGGGTATGAGACACCGGTGCGCGGCGAACGCCATTCGCGCAGCGGCTTGAACGCCACCTCCGACGGCCCGAGCTTCACCGGCGCCGCGCCGGGCAGGGCCAGCGTGCCGCCCGCGAACAGCGATCCGCCCTCACGGTCGCGCATCCGGTACGCCATCAGCGAGCCGCCGCCGTCGAGGTTGATGCCGATCCAGTCCCAGCCGACGGCCGCTTCCGCCATCAAGGTGCTCGACCATTCATGGTCGAGCCATGCGCTCCCCGTCACCGCCTCGCGCGACGCGCCCCGCGCGATGCTGCCGCGCACGACGAGATGCGGGCGGCTGTAGTACCAGCTCGCCTGCTCCGCCCCCGGCCCCTTGCGGCTGTAGCCCGCCTCGCCCTGCAGCAGCGGCGCGCCCGGCGGCGTGCAGGCAAGGTCGAGCGTGAAATCGCGCGCATCGATCCGCGTTCGGTATGCACCGTCGCGCAGTTCGAGCTTCCATTCGTCGATCCAGCACCCGGTGGTGTCCTCGCGCGCACCTGCAAGACCCAGCGCGGGACGCGCCGCGCGCTGGTCGTGGCGCAGCTTGCCGTGCTTCGCATCCGCGAGCGCCGCATGCGCGAGATACACCTGCGTCGGCGCGAAGCTGCTGGGGTTGTCGCCGGCGAACGGCGGCTTCGAGCGGAAGAACGTGACCTGGAAGCCGAGGTCCTCGCCCGTCGCCGTCTTCAGCCAACCCGTGAGGTACCACCACTCATTGCGGAAGTCCGGATGCGCCCCGTGGTCGCGCGGAAACGCGAGCGCCGCGCCGGGCGCCACCGCCGCATAGCGCACCTCGGCCGCCGGCGCCGCGCGAGCGGCCGCGAGCAACGCCATGCCGCCGAGGAACGTCCTGCGCTTCATGCGGGGAACCTGCGATCCATCCCCCCGACTGTAAAGGATCAGGCTGCCTCGGGCAGCGGCTCCTGCATGAAGCCGACAACCTCCCCGGCGTCGATGCCCAGCGCGTCCAGCACGAAGGCCTCGCCGACCTTCCAGTCGGGGCACAGGCCGCGGCCGGCCCGCAGCGCGACGACCTGCTCGGCGAGCAGTCCCGCCGCCACCAGGCGCGGGTCGGCGTCCTCGCACTCGCGGCGCCCGCCGCCGGCAGGATCGACGGCGTGGTGATGCAGGATGGCGAGGCACATCGGCTCGGGCAGCATCCAGCCGCGCGCCAGCGCATAGCCCACGCGCGCGTGGTTGAAGCGGAACTTCTCGTCCTCGACGACCAGGACCTGCGCGCCGGGCGCCGTGTCGAACCTGTCGTAGACCGGGCCGTAGGCCGGGAACCTGCAGAGCATCACCGCGATGCCCGCGTCGCGGAACAGCGCGAAGGTATGCGCCGTGGCGACGTCGAGGCCGTTGATGCGCTGCGCGACGGCCGCCGCGGCCTGCGCGACGCGCGTCGAGTCGTCCCAGAAGCGTTGCATCAGCGCACTGGTCCCCGGTGGGAAGGCATTGCGCAGCATCAGCCCGGTGAGCAGGTTGGCACCGGCGCGCAGTCCGAGGATGGACAGCGCCTGCTGCACGCTCGTCGCCTTGCTGGCGAGTCCGTAGAAGGGCGAATTCACCGTCTTGATCAGCGCGGCGGAAAGCCCCGCGTCGGCGCCGGTCAGCGCGGCGAGCTTGCGCAGGTCGGGATCGGGCTGCCCCATCTCGGCCGCGAAGCGGGCGAGGATCTCCGGGCACGGCGGGATGCCGATCTCGCGCGCGACGCGGTCGGCCTGGCGTGAGAGTTCGGCGGGGTCCACCCCCTGTTAACGGCCGCTACCAGTCTTCCTTGACCGCCCGCACCGGCCCCAGCCCTGTCGCCTCGCGGCCCGAGAGCCATGCGGTCAGCGCGGCCAGCACCACCAGCACCGCGGACAGCGCGGCGAGCAAGCCGTACGGCAGGTGCAGGTCCATGCTCCAGTGGAACGACTGCCGGTTGACGACGTGGATCAGCACCAGCCCGATCAACCCGCCGACCGCGAGTCCCGCGACCACCCCGAGCAACGCCAGCATCCCGCCTTCGGCCGCGAGCATCAGGCCGACCTGCCGCCGCGTCATGCCGAGGTGGCGCAGCATGCCGAACTCGCGCCGCCGCGACAGCACGATGGCGCCGAGGCTGGACGACAGCCCGAACAGGCCCACCAGCACCGCCACCGCCTCCAGCGAATAGGTGATGGCGAAACTGCGGTCGAAGATGCGCAGCGACAGCGCGCGGATCTCGCCCGGCTCCGCCATGTCGAGCAGGTCGCCCCCGGGCAGCGCGCGCAGCGCCGCCATGGCATCGCCCGCACTGGCGCCCGGTTTCAGCCAGATCGCGCCGTCGTTGACGCGACGGTCGCCGCCCAGCGCGATCCACGTCCCCCGGTCGACGAGGATCGAGCCGTGCTGGCGCGCATAGTCGCGCCAGACCCCGGCGACGACGAAGCGCGCCGCGCGGCCCTCGACCGGCAGCGAGATCTCGCGGCCCGGCGCGTAGCCATGGAGGTCCGCCACCGCTTCCGACACCCATGCCGGCGGCAATCCGCCCGGGACCGGATCCAGCCGCGCGCCGACCAGCGGCACGCTCTGCGCTGCGCCCAGCGGCAGGTCGCGCGCGATCAACGCCACCGGCGGACGCGCCGGATCGAGCGACAGCCGCGTGCTGCGCAGGAACTCCACGCGCGACGCCGCCGGGATCGCGCGCACCCGGTCCTGCAGCGCCTCGTCGAGGAACGCGGTGTCGCCCGCATGCGTGGTGCGGAAGTACAGGTCCGCCGGCAGCATGCTGCCCAGCCACTCGTCCACCGACTGGCGGAACGACGACACCATGATCGCCATCGCCACCATCAGGGAAAAACTCGCCACGATCGCCGCGAGGCTGACCATCGCCTGGCCGGGCGAGCCGCGCAACTGCTCGTTGGCGAGCAGCAGCGGCGCGCTGCGCCCGGCGGGGAGGAACCGGAACGCGACCTGCGCGAAGCCCGGCATCAGCAGGATGCCGCCCACCAGCAGGCACGCGATCGCGGCATAGCCGAAAAGCGGGATGCCGCCGACCGGCGGCAGGCGCACCAGCAGCGCGGCCGCGGCACACAGGGCCACGGCAGGCCACGCCGAGACGGCCTTCGAGAACAGGTGCTGCTCGTCGCCGGCCTTCAGCGCGCGCGCCGGATCCGAGCGCGCGGCGTCAAGCGCGGGCAGCAAGGCGCCGGTAAGCGCGATGCAGACCCCTCCGGCGAGGAACCCCAGCGCGGGGACCAGCGGAAAGCCCATCTCCGGCACCACGCCGCGGAACTGTCCCGCGCCGAGGTCGCCGCCGACGAAGCGCACCGCGAGCCCCGCGAGGCCGTAGCCGAGGGCGATGCCGACCGCGCTCCCCGCGGCGCCGATCGCCGCGGCCTCGACGAGCACCAGCCTTGCTATGCCGCAGCGCTGCAATCCGAGCACCCGCAGGAGCGCGTGCTCGCGGCGCCGCCGCGCCACTTCCAGCGCCTGCGCCGAGAAGACGAGGAAGCCGCCGGTGAACAGCGCCACCAGCGCCAGCGCATTCAGGTTCACTCGATAGGCGCGCGACAGGTTCGCGCCCTGCTCCTCCAGCGTCTCGACGCCCGCGACGTGCGTCCCGGCGGGCAGCAGCGGTTCGATGCGCGCGCGCAGCTCGTCCAGCGACACGCCGGGCGCCGCGCGCAGGTCGACGCGGTTCAGCACGCCGAGGCGGCCGAAGCGCTGCTGCGCGGCGGCGATGTCGACGAGGCCGGCCTCGCCGCGCAGGCTGGAGGCCGGCAGCACGCCCGCGACTTCGAAGCCCACCGTCGCCAGGCCCGAGACGAACTGCAGCGTCGCGCCCCTCTCCACGCCGAGCGCGGCCGCCGCCGCCGCGGAAAGCACCACGCGATCCGGCTGCAGCAGCGCGAACCTGCGTGCGGGGTCGTCGGCGAACAGCGCCGGCTGCAGTTGCGCCGCGCGCAGCGCATCGAGGCCGACGAGACGCAGGCTGCGCTCGGTGCGCGCGATGCCCGCTTCCAGTTCCAGCACGGGGCTCGCCAGCGCGACGCCCGGCACGCGCGACAGCGTCGCGTACAGCGCCTCGGGAAACCCCGCGCGTCCGCCGCGCACCTCGAGATCCGCCTCGCCCGCGGCGGCGCGCATCGCCGCGGTGAACTCGCCGACCGCGGCGCGGTTGACGACATTGACCGCGAAGCCGAGCGCGACGCCGAGCGCGATGCCGGCCACCGACAGCAGCGTGCGGCCGCGCTGGTGCGCGAAACGCGCGTTGAGGACCGTGAAGAGCTGCAGCACCCCTAGCTGGGCACGTCGCCGGCCAGCGTGATGCGATGCATCACCCGCTTGAAGCCGTGGTAGTCGTTCACCGGGTTGTGCTGCGCGCAGCGGTTGTCCCACAGCGCGATCGAGGCCGGCTGCCAGGTGAAGCGGCAGGTGAACTCGGGCCGCGCCTGGTGTGCGAAGAGGTAGTCGAGCAATGGCTTCGATTCGTCCTCGCTCATGCCCGAGAAGCGCACCGTGTGCCCCGGGTTGACGTAGAGCGCGATGCGCCCCGTCTCGGGATGGCGGCGCGCCACGGGATGCTCGACCGTGAACGTGCGGGGCGCCTCGCCGCGGCCATCGGTCCTGATGCGGTCCTCGCGCGTCTTCGACACGTCGGCCTTGGCCGAGGAGTTCACCGCCTTCAGCCCGCCGAGCATGCGCCGCATGCCCTCCGAAAGCGCATCCCACGCCGCGTACATGTTGGCGAACAGCGTGTCGCCGCCCTGCGGCGGGATCTCGCGCGCCAGCAGCATCGAGGCCATCGGCGGCCGGTCGAGGTACGCCGTGTCGGTGTGCCAGATGCCGCCGAAATTGACCCGCTCGTGCTCGAGCTTCTTCACCTCGATGATCTTCGGGAAGTCGGCGAGGCCCTTCACCATCGGGTACTCCACCGGCGTGCCGATGCGCTCGGCGAAGGCCATGTACTGCGCCGGCGTGAGCGGCTGGTCGCGGAAGAACAGCACCAGGTGCTCCAGCCACGCGGCGCGCAGCTCGCCGAGCCGCGCCTCGTCCATCGGCCTGGAGAGGTCGATGCCCGTCACTTCGGCGCCCAGCGCGCCCGCCACCTTGCGAACCTTCATCATGCGTCGAACTCCGTCAGCACTTGTCCGGGACCGCCCGCCAGCGGCAGGTAGTCGCGGCCGTCGTGCACCTGCGTGCCGTTGACCCACACGCCCGCCACGCCCCGCGGCCGGCGGATCATCCGCGAGCCGCCGCCCGGCAGGTCTTTCAAGCGCTCCAGCCCCGACAACCCGACCTGCGCCGGATCGAACAGCATCATGTCGGCCCACATCCCCGGCGCGAGGCGCCCGCGGCCCGGGATGCGGTACTTCGCCGCTGGGTCCGCCGTGAGGCGCCGTACGCCTTCCTCCATCGTGAAGGTGCCGGTCTCGCGCACCCAGTGGCGCAGGAAATGCAGGCCGAACCCCGCATCGCACATGAAGATCAGGTGCGCGCCGGCGTCCGACAGCGCCACCACGCCCGCCTCGTGGCGCAGCAGCGGCGCGACGCCCGCGTCGTTGTTCTGGAACAGCTTGCCGACGAAGCGCGTCTCCACCGGCTGGTCGAGGAACCAGTCAAGCGGGTCGCGGCCCTCCCGCGCCGCGAGCGCGCTCACGGGGACTTCGTCCCGCTCGATCTTCGACCAGTCGCCGTAGAACAGGATGCCGTCCTTCGGCTGCGCGAGGTTCTGGCGGAAGCGCGCACGGAACGCCGGGTCGGCGTAGATCGCCGGCAGCTCGCCGAGTTTCGCCGTCCTCACGCGATCGAAGGCGTCGTGCGACAGCAGCAGGTACGGGTCCTGCAGCGTGAAATCGAACGACAGCGGCTGGCAGCTGGTGTGGATGTAGACCTCGTGCCCGCGCGAGCGCGCCTCGGCGCAGCGTTCGTAGTAGCCGAGCGCCACCCCGGGCTGCGCGTCGTTGAACATCGTCAGCACCGTCACCATGAACGCCGGCCGCCCGGTGCCGGCGGCGAGCGATTCCATGAACCCGGTGGTGGCGCGCGGCCCGGTCGCCATCACGAACACGCCGCGCCCCGCGTCGCCCAGCGGCCGCACGAGCGCGCGCAGTTCCTCCTCGCCGGCGATGGTCGACGGCATCGGCCGCCCGCCATAGCCGCCGTGGTTGGGCGAGAACGACGACGCGAAGCCGATCGCGCCGGACGCCATGGCCTCGCGCACCATCGCCTGCATGCGCGCGAGCTGACCGGCGCTCGGCACGGCGCGCGTCGAGGCCTCGTCGCCCATCGCCGCGGTGCGGATCGTCGAATGCCCCGCCAGCGCGGCCACGTTCGCGTAGGGCTTCACGCGGCGCAACTGCTCGAGGTATTCGCCAAAGCTCTCGAACTCCCAGCGCGTGCCGGCGAGCAGCGCGTCGAGGTCCATGCCCTCGACCACGGACAGGTTCTTCACCATGGTCTCGCGCTGCTCCCGCGGGCACGGCGCGATGCCGAAGCCGCAGTTGCCGATCACCGCGGTGGTCACGCCGAGGGACGGCGACGGCGACAGGGTCGCGTCCCACGTGAGCTGGGCGTCGTAGTGCGTGTGCACGTCGACGATGCCGGGCATCAGCGCGAGGCCCGCGGCATCCACCACCTGCCGCGCGGCGCCTCCGGCGCGGCCCATCTCGACGATGCGGCCGTCGCGGACCGCCACGTCGGCCGCGCGCGATGGCGCGCCCGAACCGTCCACAACCATCGCGCCGCGGATCAGCAGGTCATGCATGGCGGCAAGTTATCACGGCGTCAGCCCGGCAGCGTGAAACTGAAGCGCGCACCCTTGCCCTCCTCGCCCCGCGCGGCGACGCTTCCGCCATGGCGGCTGACGACGCGCTGCACGATCGCGAGGCCCACGCCCGTGCCCTCGAACTCGTTGGGCCTGTGCAGGCGCTGGAACACGCCGAACAGCCGCCCGGCATAGTGCATGTCGAAGCCCGCGCCGTTGTCCTCGATCCAGTATTCCACCACCGCGCCGTCGCGCCGGCCGCCGATGACGATGCGCGGCGGCGCGGCGTGGCGCGAGAACTTGATCGCATTGCCGATGAGGTTGCGCCACACCTGCTTCATCAGCACCGAATCGCAGGGCGCGTCCGGCAGGTCGCCGATGGCGATCTCCGCGCCGCCCGCATCCTTCATCTCGCGAACCACGTCCTCTACGAGCAGGCGCATGCTCTGCGTGCGCCGGTCGAGGATCGCGCGCCCGGTGCGCGAGAATTCCAGCAGGTCGTCGATCAGTTCGCCCATCTGCACCGCGTTGCGCTCGATGCGCTCGAATTTCTCGTGCGCCTCCGGGGGCAGCGCCTCGAGGAAATCCTCGCGCAGGATCGCCGAAAAGCCCGCGATCGCGCGCAGCGGCGCGCGCAGGTCATGCGACACCGAGTAGCTGAAGCTCTCCAGGTCGCGGTTGGCCGATTCCAGCTCCGCGGTGCGCTCGGCGACGCGCAACTCCAGCGACGCGTTCAACTCGCGCAGCGCGGCGTCGCTCACGGCGGTCGCCTCCCGCGCCCGCGTGAGGTCGGTGACGTCGTTCCACGACCACAGCACGCAACGCTCGCCATCGAGTTCGACCAGGGACCCCGACACCAGCACGTCCAGTTCGCGGCCATCGGCGCGGCGGAACCGCGTCGCGAAGCCGGATACCGATCCCCGCGCTTCCAGGCGGCGCATGAACTCGTCGCGCGCCGCCGGCGCGACCCACATGCCGAGGTCGAACGCCGCGCGCCCGATGGCGTCCTTGCGCGGGATCCCGGTGAGCCGCTCCCATGCGCTGTTCACCTCGAGGTGGACCGAATCGCGGAAGCGCGCGATGGCGATCGCGTTGTCGACGGTGTCGAACACCGCCCGGTACTTGGCCTCCTGCTGCTTGCGCTCGGTGCAGTCGCGAACCACGCCGGAAAGCTCGATGGCGCGGCCCTGCGCGTCGTAGCGACCGCGGCCGTAGTTCTCCAGCCAGCGCACCGTGCCGTCCGGCCAGATGACCCGCTCCTCCGAACGACCGACCGGGCGCACGCCTTTCAGGCAGTCGACGTAGACGTCGCGCGCCGCAGCGCGGTCCTCCGGGTGCACGCACTGAAGGAAATCATCGAAGCGGCCGGAGAACGTGCCCGGCGCGAGTCCGAGCAACGGCGAAAGATCGCCGAACCAGCGCACGCGGTTGCGGGGCACGTCTCAGATCCAGGTGCAAAGGCCGAGCGCTTCCTGTGCGAGCGCCAGCGGCGTTGAGCGCCCTTTCGCAGCCTTCGGTCCACCCGGCGTGTCCATCTCGTCTGATCTTAGCCGCTCAGACCGAGCGCGGTCTCGCCAGCTTGTAAAACTCATAGGTGACGATGCCCGCGGCGCCGGCCAGCGCCGCGATGCCGAGGTCGGCGAGTGGCAGCGGCTCGAATCGGAACAGCGCGGCGACGGCCGGCACGTAGACCGCGGCGAGCAGCCCCGCGATCGCGCCGCCGGTCACCATCCAGAGCGCGGGATTGCGCTTGGCGATGCTGCCGAGGATCGCGCGCTCGCGCGAGCGCGTGGCGTGGATCATCGCGATGTTGCCGCAGACGATCGAGACGAAGCCGAAGGAGCGCAGCACCCCTTCTGCCCAGCCCTGCGCCGCCGCCCACCAGAACGCCAGCGCCACGGTCAGCAGCACCGAGGCGCCGAGGAACAGGCTGACCAGCACCATCTGCGCGCCGAAGAGCGGCTCCTTCGGGTCGCGCGGCGGGCGCTTCATCGCGCCCTCCTCGCTCTCTTCCGCCTCGAACACGATCGAGCACGCCGGGTCGATGACGAACTCGAGGAACACGATGTGCACCGGGTACAGGAACACCGGCCAGCCGAAGGCCAGCGGCAGGAACGACATCCCGGCGGTCGGCACGTGCACCGCGAGGATGTAGCGCATGGCGTTGCGGATGTTCTCGTAGATGCGCCGGCCGAGGCGCACCGTGTCGACGATCGAGGCGAAGTTGTCTTCCAGCAGCACCAGCGCCGCGGACTCCCGCGCGACGTCGGGGCCCCGCTTGCCCATCGCCACGCCGATGTGCGCCGCCTTCAGCGCCGGCGCGTCGTTGCCGCCGTCGCCGGTCAGCGCCACCCCCTCGCCCGCCGCCTTGTAGGCGACGATCAGGCGCAGCTTCTGGTCCGGGCGGATGCGCGCGAACACATTGACCCCGCGCACCGCCTGCGCCAGCGCCGCGTCGTCGAGCGCGTCGATCCGCGCGCCGGTGAGCGCCCCTCCGTCGACGGGAATCCCCGCCTGCCCCGCGATGGCAAGGGCAGTGCCGGGATAGTCCCCCGTGATCATCACCACGCGGATGCCTGCCTGCGCGCACTGCGCCACCGCCGCCGGCACCTCGGCGCGCAGCGGGTCGGCGAGCGCGACGAAGCCGAGCCAGCGGAAGGCATAGCCCCGCGGATGTTCCGGCCAGGGCTCCGCACCCCACGCTGCCTCGGCGACCGCGAGCAGGCGAAGGCCGCGGGCGCTGGCCCGCCCGACTTCCGCCATCGCCGCCTGCGCGTCGCCCGCGTCGAGCGCGCACAGCGCGAGCACGGTCTCCGGCGCGCCCTTCACCGCCACCCGTGCCTCTCCCGATGGCGCGCGCCATGCATGGCACACGGCGAGGAACTCCGGCGTGATCGGATACTCGCGCGCCAGCGTCCAGTCGCGCCGCGCGACCTCCGCGGACTGCCCCGCCGACTGCAGGATCGCGCGCTCCATCGGATCGAACGGGTCCAGCGCGCAGGAGAGCGCGGCAGCTTCGCGCACGCGAACGGCATCGCCGCCTGCGGCGATGGTCTCCACCACCTCCATGCGGTTCCCGGTCAGCGTGCCGGTCTTGTCCACGCACAGCACGGTGGCCGAGCCGAGCGTCTCGATCGCCGGCATGCGCCGCGTCAGCACGCCATGCCGCGAGATGCGCCACGCACCGATGGCGAGGAACACCGTGAGGATCACGGGGAATTCCTCGGGCAGCACCGCCATCGCCAGCGTGATGCCGGCGAGCACGCCCGCCAGCCATTCGCCGCGGCTGGCGATGTAATACGCCGAGAGCAGCACGCAGAGCCCGATCGCGCCGATGGCGACGACCTTGACGAAGTGGCCGGTCTCCTCCTGCAGCCGCGTCTTGCCGATTTCGAGCGTCGCCAGCGACTGCCCGATGCGGCCGAACTCGGTGCGCGGGCCGGTGGCGCCCACCACCGCGCGACCCTGTCCCTTCACCACCAGCGTGCCGGAGAACACCGGCAGGCCGGGCGCCTTGTCCACCGGCAGCGATTCGCCGGTGAGCAGCGACTCGTCCACCACCAGCGCGCGCGCCTCGACCACGGCCGCGTCCGCGGGAATGCGGTCGCCCTCGGAGAGCAGGATCAGGTCGCCGCGCACCACGTCCGCGCCGGGGATCCGCGACTGCACGCCGTCGCGGATCACCCGCGCGCGCGGGCTGGACCGGTCGCGCAGCGCATCCAGCGCCCGCTCCGACTTGCGCTCCTGCACCACGGTGATCGCCATCACCACCAGGATCGACGCCATCAGCACGATCGCTTCGTGCACGTCGCCCAGCAGCAGGTAGATCAGCGCCCCGGCCACCAGCAGCAGGAACATCGGCTCGCGCAGCACTTCGAGCGCGATCGCGAGCGTGCCGCGCTGGGCGGCGCCGGGGAGCGTGTTGGGGCCCTCTTCCGCAAGGCGGGCGGCGGCCTGCGCGGAATCGAGGCCGCGGGGATCGTGGTCGACGGGCATCTGCAGGCTCGATTCTCGCCTCGAAGCGGCTCCGGGGGTTGATTCGGGTCAACCGTCCATCCGCCGCTGCCGCGGTTCGCCCCCCGGATCCCGCATTTCGTCGCATCGCCCTCGCCGGCTGCCGCGCCGGTGCGGAAACTGCGCCCATCAACCCGACCGGAGGACGCGCCATGACCCACACCATCACCCCCGCGATCTGGATCCACCTTGTCGCCGCACTCGCCGCGCTGGTGATCGGTGCCGGCGTGTTCCTGCTACGCAAAGGCACCTTCCTGCACCGCGTGGCCGGCCGCACCTGGGCCGCGCTGATGCTGGTCACCGCAATCTCCACGTGGTGGATCCGCGCCAGCGGCAGCTTCTCCTGGATCCACGGCCTGTCGGTGATCAGCGTGGCGATGCTGGGCGTCGCGGTCTATTTCGCCGTGACAGGCAACATCCGCGGCCACCGCGCGACCATGGTCAATCTCTACGTCGGCGCGCTCGTCATCGCCGGCCTCTTCACGCTGCTGCCGCAGCGCCTGCTCGGCCACGCGCTGTGGTCCAGCCTCGGCTTCATCTGATCCCCCGATCCCCCAAGGAGAACCGCCATGGAAACCCAGGACCTGCAACGCCTTGCCCGCCGTCGCGCGAAAGCCCGGATGGGCGTCTACATCCACGCGCTGGTGTACATCTGCGTCGTCGGCTCGGGCGTCGTCGCCCAGCAGGTGCTCGCGCCCGGCTTCGCCCGCTTCAACCTGCTGCCGGCGCTGGGCTGGGGCCTCGGCCTCGCCATCCACGCCGGCGTGGTGTTCCTCTCCGGCAGCCTGCGCGAGCACCTCGAGGCCGAGGAACTGGCGAAGCTGCGCGCGCGCCAGCGCTGATCCAGTAAGCTCCACGCCCATGCCGAACCTGATGCGCAGCCTGCTCGGGACCGCCGCGTTCAACACGGCGATCGCCGCGCTGCTCACCCTCATCGGCTTCGGCGGGACGTTCGCCGAGAATTTCGTCTTCTCGCAGTGCATCGGTTTCACGGTGATCGCCGTGTTCCTCGGCGGATGGCGCATCGGATGGCCCCGGGCGCGCCCCTCCGGCTGGACGGGAGGCGCGCTGGTGGCTCTCACGATCCTCGCCGGCTGGCTCGGCGGCACCGGGCTCGCGTCGACGCTGCTCGGCGTGCCGTGGCATCCCCACCTCTCCGGCGGTGCGGTGCTCGGCATCACCACGGCGGCAAGCCTGGTCGCGATGTCGTACTTCTGGAACCGGGAACGCACCGCCGCCATCGAGCGCCAGGCCGCCGAAGCGCGGCTGCGCCTGCTGCAGGCCCAGATCGAGCCGCACTTCCTCTTCAACACGCTCGCCAACCTCGACGCGCTGATCCAGACCGACCCGAAGCGCGCCCGTGCGATGCTCGGGCACCTCAACGACTACCTGCGCGCCACGCTGCTCGCCACGCGAAAGGAATGGACCACGCTCGCCGACGAGTTCGCCATGCTGCGGGGCTACCTCGAAGTGCAGGCGATCCGCATGGGCGAACGCTTGCACCACGGGCTGGCGTTGCCCGCCGCGCTCGGCACGGCCACACTTCCGCCAATGCTGCTGCAGCCGCTGGTGGAGAACGCGATCAAGCACGGCCTGGAACCGAAAGTCGAAGGCGGCGAGATCCGCGTCGCCGCGCGTGACGACGGCGCGGACGTCGTCATCGAAGTCGCCGATACGGGACTCGGCTCCGCCGACACCGGCGGCACCGGCATCGGCCTGGACAACGTGCGCGAGCGCCTCGCCGCGGTCGGCGGCACGCTCGGCTACGCGAAGAACCCTTCCGGCGGCGTCACGGTGACGCTGCGCATCCCGAAGTGAAGGCCCGCGCGCTGATCGCGGAGGACGAGCCGCTGCTCGCCGCGAGCCTGCAGGCGACGCTCGCCGAGGCGTGGCCGGCGCTGGAGGTGGTCGCCGTCGCCGGCAGCGGCCCCGCCGCTGTCGAAGCCGCCGAGCGCGAGAAGCCCGACGTCGCCTTCCTCGACATCCGCATGCCGGGCCTGACCGGGCTGGAAGTCGCCGCGGAACTCGCCGACCTCATGGGCGAGGCGATGCCCGCGGTCGTCTTCGTCACCGCCTACGACGAATACGCGCTGAAGGCCTTCGACGCGGCCGCGGTGGACTACGTGCTGAAGCCCGTGAACGCACCGCGGCTCGCGCGCGCGGTGTCGCGCCTGCAGGAACGCCTCGCCAGGCCCGGCGGCGGGCTGGAGCAACTGGTGCAACAACTGCGCGGCATGATGCGGGACGAACCCGCGGCGGCCGGAACGCCCCTTCGCACCATCCGCGCCGGCGCCGGCAACGCGGTGCGCATGATCCCGGTCGGGGACGTGCTGCTGTTCCAGGCCGCCGACAAGTACACCAGCGTGGTCACGGCGGAGGGCGAGTCGCTGATCCGCACGCCGCTGAAGGAACTCCTGCCGCAGTTGCCCGCCGACACCTTCCGGCAGGTGCACCGGGGCACCATCGTCAACCTGCACGCGGTCGCGTCGGCCCTGCGCGACGAGCAGGGCCGCGTGTCGCTGAAGCTCAAGGGGCGTGAAGGCACGGTTCCCGTCAGCCGTCTGTTCGCTGACCTGTTCAAGCCGATGTAAACGGAATGTAAAACCGCCCGGGACGCCGGGGGATCGTCGGTAAGATGCCAGCATGGCCGATCTGCTCCCCGAAACCCTGCGCAGGCCCGCCCGCGGCCGCGCCCTGCCCTGGATCCTGCTTGCCGCCGCCGCCGTCGCCGGCGGCGGCTGGTATGCCTACACGCTCAGCACCGCCAAGCCGGATACCGCGCCGGCCGACGCCAAGGGCGCGGCCGCCGGTAAAGGTGCGACAGCCGGCAAGGGCGCGTCCAAAGGCGGCTTCGGCGGGCCGATCCCCGTGGTCGGCGCCACCGCGACCCGCGGCGACCTCGACATCTACCTGAACGGCCTCGGCACGGTGATGCCCCTGCGCACCGTGGTGGTGAGGAGCCGCGTCGACGGGCAGTTGATGAAGGTGCTGTTCCGCGAGGGCCAGGTCGTCGAGGAAGGCCAGCTCCTCGCCGAGATCGATCCCCGCCAGTACCAGGCATCGCTGAAGCAGGCCGAGGGCCAGCTCGCGCGCGACCAGGCGCTGCTCGCCAACGCGAAGCTCGACGTCGAGCGCTACCGCACGCTGCTCGCCCAGGATTCCATCGCCAAGCAGCAGGTCGACGCGCAGGAGGCGCAGGTGCGCCAGCTCGAAGGCACGGTGCGCATCGACCAGGGCCAGCTCGACAACGCCCGGCTGCAGCTCTCGTACACGCGCATCACGGCGCCCGTCGCCGGCCGCGTCGGCCTGCGGCAGGTGGACCAGGGCAACATCGTGCGGGCCGGCGACGCCAACGGCCTTGTCGTCATCACGCAGCTGCAGCCGATCTCGGTGCTGTTCACGCTGCCGCAGGACACCCTGCCCGCGGTGCTCAAGCGCCAGGCCGAGGGCGGCAAGGTGCTGGTCGAGGCGTGGGACCGCGAGGTCAAGGCCAGGCTCGCCACCGGCATCCTCTCCGCCGTCGACAACCAGGTCGACACCGCCACCGGCACGGTGAAGCTGAAGGCCGAGTTCCGCAACGAGGACGGCGGGCTGTTCCCCAACCAGTTCGTCAACGTGCGCATGAAGCTGGAGACGCTTTCGGGCGCCACGCTGGTGCCCGCCGCGGCGATCCAGCGCGGCGCGGCGGGCCTCTTCGTCTACGTGGTCAAGGAGGACAACCGCGCCACCGCCCGCGCCGTGAAGCTCGGCCCGCAGGATGGCTCGCGCGTCGCCGTGACCGAGGGCGTCGCGGTCGGCGAGACGGTGGTGATCGACGGCATCGACCGGCTGCGCGAAGGCGCGCAGGTCGCGCTCTCGCAGCGCCCCGAGTTCAAGCCGCCGGTGGACGGCGTGGCGAAGAAAGGCGGCTCGCGCTGGAACTCGATGAGCGCCGACGAGAAGAAGGCGGCGTGGGAGAAGATGAGCCCCGAGCAGAAGGCGCGGGTGCTGGAGGCAAAGGCGAAACGCGAGGCCGAGGCGAAGTCCGACGGCAAGGCCCAGGCGAAGGACGGCGCGAAGACCGAGCCGAAGGCGCCCGCAAAAGCCGAACCGAAGGCGGAACCCGAGGCGGAGGCTCCCGACGCCACGAAGGACGCACGGAGCGAAGGCCGCTCCCGCTGGAGCACGATGAGCGCCGACGAGAAGAAGGCCGCGTGGCCCACGCTGAGCGCCGAACAGAAGGCCCGCATCCTCGAGGCGAAGGCGCGGCGCGAGGCCGAGGCGAAGGACGGAAAGCAGTAGCCTCGTGAACCTCTCGCGTCCGTTCATCCTGCGACCGGTGGCGACCACGCTGCTGATGATCGCGCTGCTGCTGTGCGGCGCGATGGCCTACAAGCAATTGCCGACCTCGGCGCTGCCCGATGTCGACTACCCGACAATCCAGGTGTTCACGTTCTACCCGGGCGGCAGCCCCGACGTGCTCGCCTCCGCGATTACCGCGCCACTGACGTCGTTCAGCGAACTCATCTCCTCTGCGCTCTCTGCGTCTCTGCGCGCAAATCAAGCGTCCTTAGCGAAGGCTTCGAGGTCGTCCATGGTGACGAGGCTGGTGGTGCGCACGTCGGGCGCGATGCGGGCGACCATCGGTCCGAGGACCTTGCCGCCAAATTCGACGAAGTGCTCCACCCCGGCCGCGGTCATCGCCAGCACGCTTTCGCGCCAGCGCACGCG
>SXGU01529025.1_pt1 | contig 20323 bp, 23 predicted proteins | sample 3174531 | NCBI WGS metagenome assembly SXGU01 (sample SAMN11356863, study PRJNA531348) | freshwater metagenome | isolation source: freshwater sample F1-140 | place: China: Fuxian Lake, Yuxi | collected 2017-12-25 | reverse complement strand
GGCGCGGAATACGTGGTGGATTTCTTACCTAAAATCAAATTGGAATTGGTGGTGTCGGACGATATCGTGGAGTCCGCCATGGAGGCCATTATTAAAGCCGCCCACACCGGCAAGATAGGCGATGGCAAAATTTTCGTCAGCGCCGTGGAACAAGTGGTGCGCATCCGTACCGGTGAAACCGGCGAATCCGCGGTATAAAACGGCAAGAGATGCCTAAAAACCATTTTGACGCCGATGCACGCCGATAAATCTGGATAAATCCCAAAACTGTTATTCCCGTATGCGACTTTAACAAGTCGCTTTGGCGCTTAGTAAATCGGAACGCTCTTGTGCTGGTGTAGAGAGGGGTAAGGATAGGCTCGTATCTTTGTTTACCCGTGTACATAGGTGTCAAAAAGTTTTTATCTGCGTTTATTGGCGTCAAAATGACTTTTTAAGATTTTGATCTGCGCCTCTGTGGTGAAAAGGGTTTAAAAACCTAAATAACGCGCCCCTTGGTAAAACACAAAACTCACCAGCCAAGCCAAGCTTAAAGACCAGGCTATCGATAGCCACATAAAGCCTGCGCTTTTGGACTCGCTTCTAAGCGTAGCAATGGTCGATAGGCAGGGCGTGTAGATCAAGGTAAACAACATAAAACTCATGGCTTGCACCCAGTCTATTTGCGTGGCCATTTGTGCCATCAAGGCATCGCCCTGTAAGCCATAAATCACCGCCAGTGCGCCCACCACAATTTCTTTAGCCACAAAGCCAAATATCAAGGCAATGGCCAATTGATTGTTAATGCCCAAGGGATCCAAGATAGGGGCAAATAAGGCGCCAATTTGCCCGGCATAGGTGCCTACGCTGGCGGGGGCTGCGTTGCTAGGGAAATGGGTTAAAGCCCAGACCATGACCACCCCAATCACAATGAATTTGCTGGCACGTTTTAAAAAGTGCTTCACTTCCAACCAGCCGCGCAACACAATTTGCCGTAGGGTGGGGAAGCGATAGGGTGGCAGCTCTAAAATAAAAGGCTCGTTATTTTTGTACTGGCCTTGAAACAATAAGGCCGTTAAAAACATGGTGAAGAAGCTCATGAGGTAGAGGGCGAACAATACCAGTGGCGCTTGGCTGGCCGTAAACAAGGCGGTAATGATGAAGATGAATACCTGCAACCTAGCGGAACACAGCGACAAGGGGATGACCAGCATGGTCAGTAAGCGCATCGGCCTTGAGCGCATCATGCGGGTACCCATCAGGGCCGGCACGTTGCAACCAAAGCCCATCAACATCATGACAAAGCCGCGACCATCCAAGCCCATTTTTGCCATGAGGGCGTCCATTAAAAAAGCCGCACGGGATAAATAGCCGCTGTCTTCCACCATGCACATGACTAAAAAGAATAGGACGATGATGGGCACAAAGGCCGCCACGGTGGCTAAACCGTTGTAGATGCCGTCTAACATTAAACCGCTCAGCCAGAGCGGGCTGGTGGCAAAAATGGGCTCTAATGCCCAATTGCGCAATGCGAGCAAAGCCCAAGTTAAGCCATCTTGCAGGGGCTTGCCGGCGGTAAAAATGAACTGAAAAAGCAAATACATGGCTAAAAAGAACAGGGGCAAACCCAGCCATTTATGCAGCAATAGCTTGTCTATTTTGTCGGTAGTGCTGTCCGATAGGCTGATGGGGATGTGCACATGGTGCTCTAGCAAGCTGCCCATTTCTTGTTCAATTTGTTGGTCTTCTTCTAAGAGTTGGGCTATGCGCGCCAAGTCGCCGCCGTCTTTAGCTTGATTGATGACCGTGGCGGCCATTTGCAAGGCTTTGGGCAAGCCCTCACCGTATTTTGCACTGATCTGTAGCACCGGCATATTTAATGCCTTGGCCAAGTTGTCGATGTCGATGCGGATGCCGGCTTTTTTGGCCTCATCCGACATGTTTAACGCCAACAGCATGGGGATGTTTAGTTTTTTTAATTGCAACAGCAAAGACAGTTGCCTATCGATTTGCGAGCTGTTTAACAGAACAATGGCCAGATCCAGCGGATTGTGGGCTAAAAAGTGCCGTACCACTTGCTCGTCTTCGGAGAAACCATGCAAATCGTATATGCCAGGCAAGTCAACCAGTTCGGCCATGTGGCCACCCAATAGCACTTTGGCACTGGTCAAATCGACGGTGATGCCAGGCCAATTGCCCACCCGCGCTGATGCACCGCTGATGCGGTTGAATAGAGTGGACTTGCCGGTGTTGGGCATGCCTAATAATGCGATGCGTTTCATGGGTGTGGAGTCGCCAGTTTTATGGGGCCAGTATGTGGATGCGCGCCGCTTCGGTGTCGCGCAAAATAACGTCCGTGGTGCCTAAACGCACATGCAGAGGGCCGTTAAAATTCGCCCGCCGAATGATGCTCAAGGGTTTGCCCACGCGAAAACCCAAGGCCGACAAACGGTGGAACAGCGATTCCTCCGCTTCTATCGCGGTGATGGTGGCGTGTTGACCTATGGCCAGTTGCGTTAAAAGGGGCATGTTGCTCGCATGTAATTGATAACCATTCTTATTATGGCACGAATGCCTATTAAGATGCAATTGCGCTTAAGGCTGAAATCTAAAAGAAAGGGCTCGAATTTCGAGCCCTTGATGCAAAAACTTTAAAGCCTTATTTGCTGATGTCGATCTTCGCTTTAGTGCGTAGTTCAGCCATCATTTTTTCAAGATTGCGTTGTTGCAGATTTTTTTGTATGCCGTCTTTAACTTTGTCGTAAGCAAGTGGTTGTGCGGCACGCGTGTCTATAAGCTTGATAATGTGCCAGCCGAATTGGGTTTGTACTGGGCTGTTTGAAATGCTGTTTTTTTGTAGGTTAGCCACCACATCGCTAAAGGGTTTAACCATGGTCGCGGGTGAGAACCAACCTAAATCACCGCCTTTTTCTTTAGAGCCTGGGTCCAAGGATTTTTCTTTGGCGATTTTGGCAAAATCACCGCCTTTGCCTAGTTGCGCAATGATGTCTTTGGCTTCGCCTTCTGTTTTAACCAGTATGTGACGCGCGCTGTATTCTTTGTCGCCGTAAGCTTTTTTATATTCGTCGTAAGCGGTTTTGGTTTCAGTTTCAGCGATAGGGTTTTTCTTCACAAAATCTTGTAAATACGAAGAGGTGAGCAATTCGCGGCGGGACAATTCTTCGCGTGCTAGGTAATCTGCTTGCTTGTCTAAACCCAGTTTTTGCGCTTCTTGGTAAACCAATTCGGAGTCGATTAATTTATTGGTGATGGCTTGTTTGACTTGCGCATCCACTTTTTGACCGCGGGCCGCCGCATCTTTGGCAATGTAATCGTAGATGGATAGCTTGATAGGCTTGCCGTTGACCGTGGCCAAGTTGTCGGAGGCATAGGCGGCAGGTGCCATGGATAGAATGGCTAGGGCAATTAAGGTCTGGGTGAATTTCATGCAAAAATCCTTATGGTAAGGTTAAAAATGAGGCTTGCTTGTTGTTTAAAGTTCATCCGGTGCCAAGGCGATGATGCTAAGCGCGTGTATCTTATTGGGCATCAAATCGGCTAACTGCTGATAGATTAAGCGATGTCGCATTATCTGCGATTTGCCCGAAAAATGCGAGCTCCTTAGTTTCAAGCTAAAATGCCCGCCGCCTTGATTGCCGGCGTGCCCAGCATGCATGGCGCTGTCGTCTTTAATGATTAAATCCACAGGCGCCAATGCCTGCAAGCGTTGCCTGATGAGGTCGGATAAATGCATGTTCATGGCCTCACTTAGGCGGGTAAGCTTTTTCTAAAAGGTTTGACGCTGACCCGCTGGTAAACCTGGGCAATGACAAAGGGGTCGCTGTTGGCCCAGTCTTGGGCTTGCGCTAAATTGGCAAATTCGGCAACGATGAGGCTGCCACTAAAGCCGGCCGGGCCTGGGTCGACGTTGTCTATGGCTGGGAAAGGCCCTGCCAGCAATAAGCGCCCAGCGTCTTGTAGGGCTTGCAAGCGTGCCAGATGCGCAGGTCTGGCGGCCAGGCGTTTTTCTAAGCTATCGGGGACGTCTTCGGCAACGATGGCGTACCACATTATGGCTTAGCGCCTTTATCGTCTTCGGCTTCAATTAAGTAATTTTTCAAAGCGATGGTTTGGCCTATGATGAACAAAAACATAATCAGGGTGACGCCAAACAGCTTGAAATTCACCCAAGTGTTTTCATCAAAGTTAAAGGCGACGTATAAATTCAAAAAGCCTAAGAGCACTAAAAAAATCACCCAAACATAATTGAGCTTGGTCCAAATGGCGGCAGGCGCGGCTATCATTTTGCCCATCATCTGTTGTATGTAATTTTTCTTAAAAAACCAATTGGAAAAAAGCAACACGGCGGCCAATACCCAGTAGAGCACGGTGGGCTTCCACATGATGTAGCTTTTATCGTGCAAAATCAAAGTGATGCCACCCAGTACGGCTATGATGACGCCGCTGACAATCAGCATTTTTTCCACCTTGCCGTAGCGAAGTTTGCTGTAAATAATTTGCCCTAGGGTGGCCAGTATGGCGACCGCGGTGGCAGTGAAAATACCAAAATACTTGAAGGCGATGAAAAATAAAATGACGGGAAATAGGTCAAATAAAAACTTATTCATGGTGGGGAATTAAGTCGCTTTCTAGGCCAGTGGGGACGATAAAAAAATCAATGATTATCTATGCTTTAGCGTGAGTCGTTATTTTGCTATGATTGATGCTGTGTCGCAAGGCGTATTTTTCTTCTGGTTGTACTTTAACTGGTTTTTAAGCAGTCATTTCATGTCCTTAAATTTCGATTTACATTCACACTCAACGGTATCCGATGGTTTATTAAGCCCAGCAGACTTGGTGGCGTATGCGGCTAAGCAGGGCGTGGACGTGTTGGCTTTGACCGATCACGATGACGTCAGTGGCTTGGCCAGTGCCCAAGCGGCCGCTCAAGCGCACAACATTGCGTTTATTAATGGCGTGGAAATTTCAGTCACTTGGAAAAAGCGCACCTTACACATCGTCGGCTTAAACATAGACCCCGAGCATGCCGCCTTAAAAGCCGCGCTGGCCCGGGTGCGCCTCGCGCGTGAACAACGGGCCATGCAAATGGGCGAGGGCTTGGCGAAAGCCGGCATAGAGCAGGCCTACCAAGGGGCCAAGCGTTTGGCCCAGCAAAGCATCATTACCCGCGTGCATTTTGCGCGCTACTTGGTCGAGCAAGGGCTGGTTAAAGACATTAAAACGGTGTTTAAAAAGTATTTGGTCAAAGGCAAGCCAGGCTTTGTTGAGCACCAATGGATGGACTTGCAGCAGGCGGTTGAATTGATCATCGCCAGTGGCGGCACGGCCGTGATCGCCCACCCTGGCCGCTACGATTTGGGCTCGGTCAATATGTTGCAATTGCTGCATGATTTTAGAAGTTATGGCGGCGTGGCGATAGAAGTGGTGACCAGTAGCCATACCCCACCGCAGTATCAGCAGTTTGCCAAGTTGGCTCACCAATTTAGCCTAAAGTCGTCACGAGGTTCGGATTACCACGGTCAGGGCGTGAGTTTTATGGACATGGGGCGTTTGGCCGATTTGCCCAGTGGCTGTGTGCCAGTGTGGCAGGATTGGCCAGCGTTGCAAGTGGCGCCTACGCCGGCTTAAATTAATCGGCCATGGCGCAATTTTTTAATATTAACTTAAGCCATCCGCAAGCGCGTTTGATCACGCATACCGCGGAGATACTGCAAGCAGGTGGGGTGATAGCTTACCCGACGGATTCTGGTTACGCCCTAGGTTGCATGCTAGGCCACAGCGAGGCCCAAGCCCGTATACGGCAAATTCGCGGGGCGGATGCACAGCATTTATTCACTTTGGTTTGCCGTAATTTGGCCGAGTTGGGCAACTATGCCATCGTCAGCAACAGCCAGTTTCGTTTGCTCAAAGCCAACACGCCGGGGGCGTATACCTTTATTTTGAATGCCACGCGTGAAGTGCCGCGTAAACTGCAACACCCCAAGCGCAACACCATAGGCTTGCGCGTGCCGCAGCATGCCGTTGTTCAGGCTATACTGGAGGCCATCAATGCGCCCTTGTTAAGCATGACTTTGCTACTTCCAGACGAGGAGGGCGTGCAAACAGAAGCTTGGGACATACGTGACAAATTGGAACACAGCGTGGACTTGGTTGTTGACGTTGGCCATTGCGCCGCCGGTGCGACATCGGTGATTAATTTGACGAATGACACCCCGGAATTGGTGCGTGCCGGCTTAGGCGATTTAAGCCCATTTGGCTTGGCTTAAGCCATTTTATTGAAAGCGATTGAAATGGAATTGTCCCTCCTACAGAAAATTATTATTTACGCGCCACCGGTGATTTTTGCCATCACCGTGCACGAAGCCGCACACGGCTATGCGGCTAAGTATTTTGGCGACATGACCGCCTACCAAGCCGGTCGCATCAGCTTAAATCCACTTAAGCACATTGACCCGTTTGGCACCATCTTATTGCCGGCCATAACCATACTATTGGGCGGCATTTTATTCGGTTGGGCCAAGCCGGTGCCGGTTAATTTCAGCCGCTTGCGCCATCCCAAAAAAGACATGTTGTGGGTGGCCGCCGCCGGCCCCGCGTCTAATTTTGTCATGGCAGTGTTTTGGGCCTTGCTGCTTAAATTTGCTGGGCATGCGCCAGAATTTATGGCTTACCCACTGGCCTTAATGGCTAAAGCTGGGGTGGGCATTAACATCGTGTTGATGGTGTTGAATTTATTCCCCTTGCCACCGTTAGACGGTGGGCGTATCGCCGTGAGCCTGTTACCCATGCATTTAGCCCGGCCGTTTGCTCAAATAGAGCGATTTGGCTTCATTATTTTGTTGGTGTTATTGTTTACTGGGGTGTTGAGCCAAATCCTAGACCCATTTATAAATGCGGTTTATGGCTTAATAAATAGCTTAATCTAAAGGCTTGTTTGTATAATAAGCGCTGACTCAATTTAAGGTTTTTCATCCAATGGCAATCGAACGTGTTTTATCTGGCATGCGTCCTACCGGCAATCTGCATTTAGGGCATTACAACGGCGTACTCAAAAACTGGCTTAAGTTGCAACACGAGCATGAATGCTTGTTCTTTGTCGCCGATTGGCATGCCTTAACCACCCATTACGATAGCCCAGAAATCATAGAAGAAAGCGTTTGGGAAATGGTGATTGATTGGTTGGCAGCCGGTGTCGATCCAGCCAGCGCCACCATATTCATTCAGTCACGGGTGCCAGAGCACGCTGAATTGCATACTTTGTTGTCCATGATTACGCCCTTGAGTTGGTTGGAACGCGTGCCCACCTATAAAGATCAGCAAGAGAAATTAAGCAGCAAAGATTTGTCTACCTATGGCTTTTTGGGCTACCCCTTGTTGCAAAGTGCGGACATCTTGATTTACAAAGCCACTCAAGTGCCGGTCGGCGAAGACCAAATTCCCCACATCGAATTCACCCGCGAGATTGCCCGTCGCTTTAACCACATCTACGGCAAAGAAAAAGGCTTTGAAGAAAAAGCCGAAGCCGCCATTAAAAAGCTGGGTAATAAGCGCGCGGCTTTGTACGAAGAAATGCGTAACGCCTACCAACAAAGCGGTGACGAAGAGGCATTGGACGCGGCACGGGCCATGATAGAAGAGCAGCAAGGCATGAGCATGGGCGATAAAGAGCGTTTGCTAGGCTATTTAGAGGGCGGCGGCAAAATGATCTTGCTCGAGCCCGATTACAAATTGACTCCGGCTTCTAAAATGCCAGGCTTGGACGGTCAAAAAATGTCCAAGTCTTACAACAACACCATTTCCATGCGTGAAGACGTCGATGCGGTGGCCAAGAAAATCAAAACCATGCCCACCGATCCAGCCCGCATCCGTCGCACCGACCCGGGTGATCCAGTCAAATGCCCAGTATGGCAGTTGCACCAAATCTATTCAGACTCAAGCACCCAGGACTGGGCGCAATTAGGCTGTAAAACCGCCGCCATAGGCTGCATAGAATGCAAAGGCCCGGTGATAGAGGGGGTGTTGGCGGAATTAAAACCCATACAAGCGCGCGCCGCGCAATACGCCGAAGACCCCAGCTTGGTGAAAAACATTGTGGCTGAGGGCTGTGAAAAAGCGCGTAAATTAGCCCGTGAGACCATGCGCGATGTGCGCGATGCCATGGGTTTAAATTACAGTTAGCGCCAACTTTAGCGTATGCCATTGTGATAGACGCCCCACTTAACGCAAAAATAAAAGGCGAAGCTTTTACCGAGCTGCCGCACAACCTTTACATTCCACCCGACGCGTTGGAAGTTTATCTGGAGTCCTTCGAAGGCCCTTTAGACTTGTTGCTGTATTTGATACGCAAACACAATCTGGACATTTTGGACATTCCCATGGCGGAATTGACCCGCCAGTACATGGTCTATGTGGAGAAAATGCGATCGATTAAATTGGAGTTGGCCGGTGATTATTTACTGATGTCGGCCATGTTGATCGAAATTAAATCCCGTTATTTGCTACCTAAGCCGGTGGAAATCGAAACCGAACAAGACCCAAGAGCCGACTTGGTTAGGCGCTTGATGGAATACGAGTCCATCAAACTGGCCGCGGAAAACTTGGATGATTTAGCCAAGGTCGGTGATGGTATCACGGTGGCCAGTGCCTATTATCAGCACATCAGTCAGGCCCAAGCGCCCGAAGTCAGCCTGGACGATTTGACCGAGGCCTGGCGCAATGTCTTAAAACGCGCCAGCCACTTCAAACACCATAAAGTCAGTCGCGCCGAACTGTCCGTGCGTGAACACATGAGCCTTATTTTGCGGCGCTTACAAACGGAGCCTAGGCTGGAATTTTCGCAGATGTTTGACATCGCCCAGGACGGCATCGCTAAATTGGTGGTGTGCTTTTTAGCCATATTGGAATTGGCTAGAGAAGGTTTGTTACGCATTACCCAGCAAGCGGCGTTTTCACCCATTTATTTGCAGATCAATCGCCATGAGTGATACGCCGCACAGCGTTGCCGATTTGAAGCAGGTGTTAGAAGCGGCTTTATTAACCGCTAACCAGCCTTTGTCCTTGGACGACATGACGCGGCTATTTGTCGAACGCATAGAACGTGCCAGCTTGCGCATGTTGCTCGATGAATTGAAGCAAGATTGGGCAACGCGCAGCATGGAATTGGTGCAAGTGGCCTCCGGTTACCGCTTTCAAGCGCGTGCTGAATTTGCGCCTTTTTTAGCCCGATTAAACCCAGAGCGCCAGCTTAAATACTCGCGTGCCGTGATGGAGACGCTGGCCATCATTGCCTATAGGCAACCGGTCACACGGGGCGACATTGAAGAAATTCGCGGCGTGACCATGAACCCGAATATCCTGCGCCAATTGCAAGAGCGCGATTGGATAGACGTGGTGGGGCAACGCGAGGTGCCAGGTCGACCGTCTTTGTATGCCACCACCAAGCATTTTCTAGACGATTTTAATTTGCAAGCACTGGCTGATTTGCCGGCCATGGCCGATTTTGCCCAACAAGAAATACCGTTTGCAAGCCCCGACGTCTAATTAAGCGCTTATGCCATTAGGATAGGCAAGCATGAAAAGTTTGCAGGCTGCGCTTTTCCTTATTGCATTTCGTATGTTGCGTAGGCTTTACCTTGTTTCATCACTTTGTATCCTTTTTTTGTTTGCATGCGGTCGCATATGTCAGGACTTTCGCCTGCATTGACAAAGCCCATGTTGCCCACTTCCTCACATTTAAAGCGTTCAATTGTTTTCCACTTCATCGCTTTAAGTTGAGGATTGCCGTTGATTTTATCCATGGTTTCATTAATCGCTTTAGCGCATACCTCGTGGTAGCTAGCATCATCGTCTCTGGCTTCAAAAAGCAGGCCTATTTTGGTCGGTGTGTCTATGGCCACGTGACCGCATAAACGTGAACCCGATTGAGCTTGGGCTAGGCTAGGGGCTAATGCGCCTAAAGCGAGCATGGCTAATACTGGGTAATGGATTATTTTCATAATAAGTGTCCTTAGTTATATAGAGAGGGATTAGAAAAGACTTTTTATTGCTTTAGTGCCTTGGTTAACGCCATTATCAATGTCGTTGGCCACGCCACCGACACCGCTAGGATTAGAGCCAGCTTGTTTTTCAAAGGTAGAGCCTGCGCTGCCTTTTTTAGTGATTTTGTAGCCGTTATCGCTGTCCATGTTATTGCACAGTAAATCAGCGTCGTCGCCTTGATTTAAGAAGCCTTGCTTGGCCACGTCGTAACATTTATTGCGGTAGATTTTTCGCCAATTCTGCGCTTGAAGTTGCGCGTTAGATTGAATCTTATTCCATGCTTGATCCAAGGCTTGGTCGCATTTTTGGTGATACAAGGAATCGTTATCACTGAACTCAGCCAAAATGCCTAATTTATTTGGGTTATCCACCGCGATGTAGCCACACAGGCGAGGAGAGGCGTAAGCTTGGCTATTGGCCAAGGCCAATAGCATGGTTGTGCCGATTGTTAGCGTTAATTTTTTTGCAGATAATTTCATTTTATATCCTTGTTGGTAATGCCGGTTTCAAAGTAAATTGAAGTTGATGGGGTGTAATGTTCTGTTTTTGCTTCGGGTGTTGGCGCGCTGTTGATTTTGTTTTTTGCAGGCGCGCTTGGAACGTTAATTGGCTTCACCGGCGGGGGGTTTTTAGTCATTCCGTTTGATTTGACTTGGTTTTCTGCAGCAACGTTTTGGGCGAATGTCACGGCGCACAAGGCTAAGCTGGCTAGGAGGGTGCGATTAAGTTTATTCATGGATATTTCCTTTTTATTATGACCCGTTCGCGGTAGCGCGAATTAAGGGTAGGGCGCTATAAGTACAGTGAACCCACTGCCTCTTTTAGTATTTTCTGGATACGTTGTGGCTTGTTCCAATCTTCCAGCTCTATGTCTTTGGCTCTAACGCCGAAGGCACGTTCGCTGCGTGACATATGCCGTATGGCGTGGTAAAGATTGGGCCATCGCCCACCCAGTTCTTTAAGGGCGCGCTGACGGGTTTCTTGCATGAGCTTAGGTTCCAGGTCTTTTTGGTCCAAAGCCTGCACTTGATCCAAGGTTTCACCGTAGGCTACCATGCGTCTTGGAGTGATGAGTATGAGCACGGTTTTATTAAAGTTTTGTACGGTTCTTTTGGAAAATAAATACTGCACGCCGGGGATGTCTTTTAATACAGGTACGCCGGATGTGCCGCTAATGGCTTCGCGTTCTGTCAATCCAGACAGCACCAGTGTCTCGTTAAGGCGTATTTTTGTCGCTGCCGCCACCATATTGCGCGAGGTTTGCAAGGACTGGTTAAAGGTCGAGGTGCCGGTTACCGGCTCAAAAAACGTGTGGGCAGCTCTGACGTTGAGCAACATCTGTTGCTCGTCTATGAAGGTGGGGGTAACCGACAGGCTAAGTCCCACGTTCACTTCGCTCAATGTGCTGCTGCTATTAACGCCACCGGTCAGACCTATGGATATTTTAGAACCGGAGAAAAACTGCGCCGCTTGCCTGTCTAGCACTTGCAAGCTAGGTCTAGACACCACCTCGGTGGTTTGGCCGCTGACATTGGCAATGTTTAATGAATAAGCGATGGCGCCCCCGGCGGAAGTGCCTAAGCCTATGTTGGTGGTTAAAGTGGCAATGCTGGTGGAAGGGGCGCTGTTTATCGAGGTGCTGACCTTATTGGAGCTTTGTTGTATGGTCACTGCCAGATTTTCCAGTAAATTGATGCCGGTGCTGCTGGCATTGAGTTCGTTCGTACGCAAAATAACCACGTCTATGATGGCCATTTGCGGCATGGCGCGGCCTTTGCAAGGTGAAGGCAGGCTGGGCAGTATCATGGTTTCATCTACCCTTGTGACCCCATTTGATTGATTGTCGCTGGAACTGCTGCTGGCTTGGGTTGCGCCGGCATTCGCAGTCAATCCTTGCGCGCAATCTGACCAGGCGTAAACCAAGGGCCCTTGCGTGTCGGCTATTGCAGGTGTGTCGGCATTGGCTTTTGCTCCAGCTTCATCATTGCCGCCTTTTGCGTCTTCTATTTTGGCTTGCTCGGTGGCATAGGCAACTTTCCATTGATCCAGCCTATGTTTAAGTTGCTCGCTGCCTTGCCTACTCCACAGCGTTTGGTTTTCATTGATAAAAGCCTCGGCTTCATCATTCAATCCGGCTCCGCCATAAATGACGGGCAGCATGTTGGCGGCATACTTATCATTAGGCGCGATGACGCGAGCTTGCTCTATGGCCCACAGCGCTAATTCAACGTCGCCTAGCGAATAGGATGCACTGGCTAATAAATGCAAGGCCTCAACATTGGTTGATGCCAACTTTAAGGCGTAGGCCGCCGCGCGCTGTGCTTGCGCATAGCGTTTGTTTTCCAGGTAGAGGTGGGCTAATTGCACTGCGGCCTGTTGAAAATCGTGTTGTTGCTCTAGTGCCACCAGGTAACCGGTTTCGGCTAAATCAAATAAATCGCGTTCTCCTGCGCGCGTACGAATTTGATAAGCCAAGGCGTTGGCCGCATGCAGGGATGGGTTTTTTAAATCCCTAGCGATGGCTAGGTTGAATTCGTGATTGGCTAATTTAGCATCGCCAGCCAGCAAGGCATCCGCTCCCGATTGCATGGCTAAACGCACCGGGTTCATGGCGGTATTGTTAGGGATTTTAGCGTGCGTATCGGTCGTGGTTACGGCAAGCGCTTGGGGCAAGTCGGCTGCGCTGCTTGGCAGGGCTAAACCAGCGCTTAACATGGCACTAATTAATAGCCCCGCCGTGCTGATGGGGGCTGGTTGAATTGGGTGGCGAGTGGATTTTTTCATGGCATGTATCTTTAACGATAAGCCGCTTGTGCTAGCGTGCAAGTTAAAGCATAGTAGGTGGCGATAGCGCGGCTGTCTGTCCCTAGAATTGGGGACAAGAAAATTAGCTGCAGGCAGGTTTATTTGTTTTACTATTTGCAGTGGATAAATAGTTTTCAAATGCGCCATTAATTAAACCTAGGCTAACGTTATGCCCAGTACGACAAATATGACATCCATACGCGTGGCCTTAGTGGACGACGACATTGGTTTTCAAAAAGCCCTGAAGGAAGCTTTGGCGAGCGCGCCAGACATGGTCTTGTCGGCAGTGGCTGGCACGCATGCCTTAGGCTTGTCTATGTTGAATGGCCCGCAGGTAGACGTGTTGATTATCGATCTGGGTTTGCCGGATGGTTCGGGTATAGACATCATTCGTGCCGCCCATGCCAAATGGCCAGAATGCAATTTGATGGTGAGCACCACCTTTGGTGACGAGTTGCATGTCATGCAATCTTTAGAGGCTGGCGCCAGCGGTTATTTGCTGAAAGACAGTGCGCCGCAAAACTTAGTCTATGAAATACGCAGCTTGCACAGTGGCGGCAGCCCGATTAGTCCCTTAATTGCCCGTAAAATACTTACGCGTTTTCAGCAGGATAATAAAAAAACCGTCAGCACGGATAACCAAGCATCTGTTAAGCTGGTGGCCAGTTTGTCTAGCCGAGAGCAAGAGGTGCTGGAGTACATCACTAAGGGATTTTCTTCCAATGAGATTGCTGGCTTAATGGCCGTCTCTCCGCATACTGTGCTGACTTTTGTTCGGCGTATTTATGCCAAGCTTAAAGTGAAATCGAAAACAGAGGCCATCTATGAAGCACGCAATCAAGGCCTATTGGGATAAGGCCAGTGCGATAGGCGATATGCAGATGTTTAAGTCCTTACAGTTTTCTGAAGAGCGCATCCTATTAGAACAATTGCGCTTGGTTATGGGCAATTTCCGCAGTACGCTACCGGTCATATTGTTGCCGCCTTTGTTGTATTGGGCCTTGTCCAATCCAAGCAACGCGAACGCCCTAGCCTGGTGGTGCGTGGCTACCGTGCTGTCCAATTTGAATTTTCAGATTTATGCCATGCGTAAGTTGGCCTCGCCGCTTGCACTCGCGCACGCTAGGCCCATAGCCTTTACCTTGACGGCCTTGAATTTAATAGAAGGCTTGCTTTGGGGCTTGTTGCCCTGGTTCGTCATGGGGACAGCAGACTCGGCGGGCTTGGTTTTGGTGTGCGCGGTGTTTGCCGGTATGTTGGGTGGTGGTGTGGCTACCCAATCGCCCGTGCCTTTGCTCTTTGTTGTGTTTGCCACCCCACAGGCCGTCATGATAGGAGCTAAGCTATGGTTTCTGAGCGGTAGTAGTTATCAAATATTGACTTTAGGCATAGGCCTCTATTTCATCACGCTGATAGGCCAAGCCTATAACAGTGCACGGGCCACCCGTTCAGCCATCGAAGTGCGCTTCGAATTGGCTGATAGCCATGCCAAGTTGCGCGCAATTGAGTACAAACAGACCTTGGAGCAAGAGCGGCAACGCTTGATGCAAGACATGCACGATGGCTTAGGCTCGTCATTGATCAGTGCCCTGCGGGTGGTGGAGCACAAAAAGATGGATGCATATGAGTTGGCCGAAGTGCTAAAAGGCTGCATAGACGACCTTAAATTGGCCATCGATTCCTTGGAGCCGGTAGACGACAACCTGTTGCTGCTTTTGGCGACCTTGCGGTTTCGTTTAGGCCCGCGACTAGAAAATACCGGCATCAGACTAATCTGGCAAGTTGAAAAAATTCCAGCCTTGTCCTGGTTAGACCCAAAAAGCGCCTTGCACATCCTACGTATCTTGCAAGAAGCGTTTGCTAATATTATCAAGCACACCCACGCGACAGAAGTAAGGGTAGCCACGTTTGCTGAGGGGAAGGACGTGGTGGTGACGGTAAGCGATAATGGCCCAGGCTTTGACCTTGAACAGGCCTTAAAAAGTGGCGGCAAGGGTTTGTCTGGCCAAAGGAGCCGCGCAGCGGCACTAGGCGGTGAAGTTAACTGGCATGCTGGCACGCATGGCACTTGTCTAAGCTTACGATTGCCCATTGTTAGGCCAGCCTAAACTGCTGGTCATTCAATCCGGCTATTTAAACTGGGGCGATTTCACCTATCTGCGGTAAAATACCCACTTACCTTCATTAGTCTATCCCTATGGCACGTCCTTTTAAAACCCAACGCGATCCGCAGGCAGCGCCTCGTCGACCTAAAACTAATTTTACTCAGTTGGCTTTAGATGAAAACGCGCCGCCCGAACCCACCCAGCGCTTGCATAAGTTGCTGGCTTTGGCTGGCTTGGGTTCACGTCGCGACATGGAAGCCTTAATTGCCAGTGGTCGCGTGACCGTCAATGGCGCGCCAGCGGCCACCGGTCAAGGGGTGACTCAGTTTGACGTGGTGCGTTTGGACAGCCGTCCTTTAAAATTGCCGTTTGTCGCGGAATTGCCGCAAGTGTTGATATACCACAAGCCGGAAGGCGAAATCGTCAGCCAAGATGACCCGGAAGGCCGTGCCAGCGTGTTCGATAAGCTGCCCAAAGTGAAGAGCGGCAAGTGGATAGCCATAGGCCGTTTGGACATGAACACCAGTGGCTTATTGATATTTACCACCTCGGGTGAACTGGCCAACCGCTTTATGCACCCGCGTTATGAAGTCGAGCGTGAATACGCCGTGCGTATTTTTGGCGAACTGACCGAAGGTCAAATGCTGCAATTAAAAGAAGGCATAGAGTTGGAAGATGGCCCAGCTAATTTTGACAGCATTACTGCACAAGGCGGCGAGGGGGCCAACCATTGGTACCAAGTGGTGTTGCGTGAAGGCCGTAACCGTGAGGTTAGGCGTTTGTTTGAGGCATTCCAATTGCCGGTGAGCCGTTTAATGCGGGTGCGTTTTGGCCCGGTCAATCTACCGCCTCGGGTGAAACGCGGCACCATGTTGAAATTGGAGCAAAAAGAAGTGGTGGGTTTGTTGGAGTGGGCCGATTTGCCCGTGCCCAGCGCGCCCTTGCGTCAACTGACTCAGCGTGAGAAATTAAAAGCCACGGCGGTATTTGTGCCTAAAGTGCGTAAACAGCGGATAAGCGCTTTAGATCGGCCGCCACGCGATCCGTCTAGCACTGACAAACCGTATCGGGCCAAAGCCGATGCGGCTAAGAAGCCGGCCCCAAGAAAAACCGGTCCACGCCGTGTGCGTCAATCCAGTGATTTGGCTGCGCCGGCCATGCAGAAAAAAAGCGATCGCAACCGCGGTCGCGGTTAAGCGATTTAATGCCTTAGGCTTTAGCCAAGCGCCACAAAGAAGTCAGCTCGGCCTTTCTAGCCTCGTGTAACGGGTCGCTGGCATCCAGCACTTTGTTGTGACGGGCTTTGGTATCTATCTTTTCCAGCACGTTTAAGCCGGCGGCACTGATCCAGCCTAGCAGCTCATCCCGCGTTCTTAAGCCCAAATGTTCAGCCAAGTCAGACAGGATTAACCAACCCTCGCCGTGGGCGCTTAAATGCGCACTCAAGCCATTTAAAAAGCCTTTTAGCATCTGACTTTTTTCATCGTAAATGGCGGATTCTAAAGCCGAGCTAGGGTGCGCCGGTAACCAAGGCGGGTTGCAGACGATTAAATCGGCTAAGCCGTATTCAGCACTTGGATAGAGGTTGGCTTCCACTACGGTGACGTTGGGTTTTAGGCCTAAGCTGGTGACGTTTTTTAGCGCGCAATCCAATGCACGGTGCGAATTATCCGTGGCGACGATTTTAGTCACGCCGCGGTTGGCCAGTATGGCCGCCAGTACGCCGGTGCCAGTGCCTATGTCAAACGCCAAACGGCAGGGTATGGGTAGAGGGGCGACGTCGACTAAATCCAAATACTCACCGCGTATCGGTGAAAACACACCGTAGCTGGGGTGAATTTTATTGTTGATGACGCTGATGTCTACGCCATTCTTGCTCCACTCGTACGCCCCCACCAAGCCTAAAATTTCGCGCAAGGACACCACCATAGAACCGTGACTGCTGCCATAAGCGTGTTCGCAAGCGGCTTTCACATCGGGTGCGCGGCGTAAGTGGATGTTGTAGCCCACGCCAAGTTCTATGACCAGCATGCCTAAAATGCGCGCTTTTTGCGATTGCGCTTGCCTGTGCAGGTGGAAAGATTGCAACAGCGTTTCACCGGTTTTTTTAGGCTTTTTACGCGGTCGGTCTATGCGGCGCGATAAGGCTTGCAGCAGCAATTTAGCGTTTTGAAAATCGCCACGCCAGAGCAATGCCGTACCCTCACAGGCTAGCTTGTAAGCATCGTCTGCTTTAATGGTGTCGTCGGCCAACTGTATTTTTTTAGGGACCGGTGCGGCGTTTTCGGAGTGCCATACACTGCTTTTGCTTTTACCGGCTTCTTGCCAGGTGATGATGTTGGGTGTGTTCAAAATAGACAGCCTGTTGTGTGAGGGGGTTGAAATTTATCGCCGATTAACGCTGATAAAATCAAGATAAAAATGCATAAATCCACTGAGTAAAGTCATTAATCTTTAAAGAGGGCTTTGCTTTATCTGGATTGGCATCTGCGTTTATCTGCGTTAAAAAATCAAAGCAGTTGCTCTTTGGTGAGCAGGAAAACAAATTCGGTACCGGAGGACACTTCCAACCAATTGAATACTAAATGGGGGTAGGCCTGCTCTAGCGCTTCACGATTGTGGCCAATTTCGACTATCAATATGCCGTCGTCATTTAGGTGATTAGCCGCTTCACGCAACAAGGTGTGCGTGTGGTCTAGACCATCATCGCCGCTGCCCAATGCCAGTTGCGGTTCGTTTTGATATTCCATGGGCAAGGCTGCCATGGACGGTGCATCCACGTAAGGTGGGTTGCTGATGATGAGGTCGTATTTTTTGCCTTTTAAGGCGCTAAACATGTCCGACTTAATGGCGCTGACTTGATCTTGCAAACCGTAGTTGGCGATGTTGATGTTGGCTACGTCTATGGCGTCTTGCGATATGTCTATCACGTCTATCGCTGCATTGGGGAAGCTGCCAGCCAATAACACGCCCAAGCAAGCACTGCCGGTGCATATATCGGCCGCGCTTTCTATCATCTCGGGGAATTCTATCCACGGGCTTAAATCGTTATTTAATAATTCGGCAATAAACGAACGGGGGATTAACACGCGTTCATCCACGTAAAATTTCAGGCCTTGTAGCCATGCTTCTTTGAGTAAATAAGCGGTAGGCGTGTGCTGCTTGATGCGCTGATCAATAAAACCAGCGAGCTTGCTGCATTCTGCCGATGTGAGCCTGGCGTCAAAGAAGTTGTCCAAGGTGTCCATGGGTAAATGCAAGGCGCTCATGATGAGCCAAACAGCTTCGTCGTAAGCGTTGTTGGTGCCATGGCCGTAAAAAATATCGGATGCTTCAAATTGGCTGACGGCATAGCGCACCCAGTCGCGTATGCTCATTAGTTCAGGTGGTGTTTGCTGTTTGGTCATCATAGGTTTTTCTTTAAAAACTGTTCACCACAGAGACACAGAGGCACAGAGAAATGCAAAAATAAGTTCTTGGCATGGTTAAACTATTATCCGCTATTTCAGCTACGGCAAGCCTGCAAGTGGTTGAAGGTTTTCTCTGTGCCTCTGTGCCTCTGTGTCTCTGTGTCTCTGTGGTGAGTAAGATTTTATCCGTGGCTAATTAAGAGTTTTTCCAACGTTAACTTGTAGGTTTCTTTTAAGGGTTCGATGTCGGCCACCGCCACGCATTCGTTGAGTTTGTGTATGGTGGCGTTGAGTGGACCAAACTCGATGACTTGCGGGCAAATGTCGGCAATGAAACGCCCATCGGAGGTGCCACCGGTGGTGGAGAGTTCTGGGCTCACGCCGTAGGCCTGGCCTATGGCGCTGCTGATGGCGTCCACCAGATTGCCGCGTGGTGTGATGTAAGAAGGGGAATGTTCCCACTCCAAGTCGTAGTCTAATTTATGGCGGTCTAAAATGGCATGCACGCGTTCGGTCAAACCGGCCTCGGTGCTGCCGGCATTATTGACTAAGGCGCAATACCTAAAATTAAATAGGATTTCTACTTCGCCTGGCACCACATTGGTCGCGCCGGTGCCGCCATTCATGTTGCTGATTTGCCAAGAAGTAGGCGGGAAGTATTCGTTGCCTTCATCCCACACCGTTTCCACCATGTCTTTAATGGCCGGCGCCACCAAATGGATGGGGTTCTTGACTAGATGCGGGTAGGCAATGTGGCCTTGCACGCCTTTTACCGTGAGTTTGCCTGACAGCGAGCCACGCCGGCCATTTTTGATCATGTCGCCGACGACTTTATTGCTGGTCGGTTCGCCGACGATGCAGTAATCAAATAATTCGCCGCGTGCTTTTAAGGCTTGCACCACTTTAACCGTGCCGTCTACCGCCACGCCTTCTTCATCGGAGGTGATGAGTAAGCCTATGGAGCCAGCATGATCGGGGTTTTCGGCGATGAATTCTTCTATGCTGGTGATAAATGCCGCCAAAGAAGTCTTCATGTCGGCCGCACCACGTGCATAGAGCATGCCGTCTTTAATAGTCGGTTCGAACGGCGGGGTATGCCATTTATCCAGTGGGCCGGTTGGCACCACGTCGGTGTGGCCAGCAAAAACCAGCAAGGGGCCAGTGGTGCCACGGCGGGCATACAAATTGTCGACCTGACCAAAACGCATGTGCTCGATTTTAAAACCCAATGGCGCTAATCTGGCGATCATTTGCTCTTGGCAACCAGCATCGTCTGGGGTGTTGGATTGCCGTCTTAGCAAGTCCATCGCTAGGCTTAAGGTTTTGCTGGGTAGGGTGGCGGTGCTCATAGCTGTGCTTTATAAGAGGCTTCAGTAAACCCTAAGCAGACGATTTTGCCATCTTTAACCAGTACCGGCCGTTTGATGAGGCTGGGTTTGGCCAGCATCATTTGCCGCGCGCTATCGGCGCTCTGTACACTGGCTTTTTCGGCATCGCTTAAATTGCGCCAAGTCATGCCGGCTCGGTTGATGAGCTTTTCCCAAGGGGTTTGATTTAACCAGTCACGTAGCAGAGCATCGTTGAGCACATTCTTTTTAAAGTCATGAAAGCTGTAATCGCCCGCGTGTTGGCCTAACCAGTCGCGGGCTTTTTTAACGGTGCTGCAATTAGGAATGCCGTAAAGTTGCATAAGGCTAAATTAGATACCACGCAACAATTCGTTAATGCCTACTTTACCTAAGGTTTTTTCGTCCACTTTTTTCACGATGACGGCGCAATACAAGCTGTAGCTACCGTCTTTAGAGGGTAAGTTGCCCGATACCACCACGGATCCAGCAGGGATGCGACCGTAGGTCACGCTGCCGGTTTCGCGGTCGTAAATTTTAGTGGATTGACCGATGTAGACGCCCATGGAAATCACGCAGTTGTCTTCCACAATCACACCTTCTACCACTTCTGAACGCG
>SXGU01180159.1_pt1 | contig 20323 bp, 18 predicted proteins | sample 3174531 | NCBI WGS metagenome assembly SXGU01 (sample SAMN11356863, study PRJNA531348) | freshwater metagenome | isolation source: freshwater sample F1-140 | place: China: Fuxian Lake, Yuxi | collected 2017-12-25 | reverse complement strand
CACGAGAAGGGCGCGTTCACCGGCGCGGCCACACAGCGCGTCGGCAAGTTCGAGCAATGCAACGGCGGCACAATCTTCCTCGATGAAATAGGCGACATGAGCCTGACCACGCAGACCAAAATCCTGCGCGTGCTTCAAAACGGCTCGTTCGAGCGCGTGGGCGGCAACCAGCCCGTCAACGTGGATGTCCGCGTCATCGCTGCGACGAACAAGCCCCTTGAGGAGGCGGTCGCTGCCCGGGCCTTCCGCGAGGATTTGTTCTACCGGCTCAATGTGGTGCGAATCCACCTGCCGCCGCTGCGGGAGCGGCGCGAGGACATCCGGCTGCTGGCGGACTATTTCCTCCGCAAGTTCGCCCGTGCCGGGGGCCGCGCGCCCCACGTCATTCATCCAGACGCATTGGCACTGCTCGAGCGGCACCACTGGCCGGGCAACGTGCGTGAACTCGAGAACGTGATCGAACGCTCGCTCGTTGTCGGCAAGACCGACGCGATCATGGTCGCCGACCTCCCTCCGGAGATCGTTGCGGAACGCCTCGCGACCGGGCCGGGTTTCGTTTCAACGCACGCACGCCCACGCGACGCAGCCGCCGGCACCGCGCCCAACGAAGTCCCCGCGCTAGCCCGTGCGCTCTTCTCGTGGGCGCGTTCTCAGCGCACGCTCAAGGTGCTGCCTGCCGTCGAGCGCGAGCTTGTGATCTGCGCGCTGGAGGAAATGCGCGGCAACCAGGTGCAGGCTGCGAAGCTCCTAGGCATCACCCGCGCCACGCTGCGCAAGCGCATTGAGAAATTTGGCATCCAGCGTGATCTGTCCATCCACTGAGAAATCCGCCGGGCGCGCGCGTCCTGGCCAGGCAGAGGGAGGGATGATTCCGTCGCCCGCATGACCTTGGACCGCGCCATTGCAGAGGCCCCGCGCTGGATGTTCCTTCTCATCCTGGTCTATGCGCCGTGGGCGTATGGATGCACCAATCTGGTCGCCCTCGCGATCCTGACCCAGTTCAGCGCGGCGCTGGTCGTCCTTTGGCTCGGCGGCTGCGTGTGGCGTCGGCGCTGGCCGCTGCTGCCGTGGCTGCCGATGGCGTTGCTGACCCTGCTCCTGCTGCACGGCTGGTGGCTGGCGTGGAACGCTCACACCGTCCACAGCTATCGCACTTGGACCACCGTCAACCGCCTCTGGGACAACCCGCCGCTGCCGGACTGGCCGGGGGCCGTTGACCGCGTGCTGGCGCAGTCGGCCATGCTGAATGTCACGGCGCACTTCGCGCTGTTCCTGTTCGCCTGCGACCTGATGAGGCGGCCGGTCTGGCGCAAACGCGTCTGGGCCACGATGGCCTTGACCGCCGTGTCCGTCGCGGTCGGAGGAACCATCCTCAAGCTCGGCGGTCCCGAGCTGAGGGAATGGCTGTGGGAACCCAAGGTGGCGCAACTGGTCATCACCTTTGCCGCCTACCGTTATCACGGCAACGCCGCCTCATTCATGAGCATCGGCTGGGCGCTGGTGCTGGGCTTCGCCATGGTGGCGGCGAGCCAGCGCGGCCAGCCGCTGCGGCGGGCCGGATGGGTGGTGGCGGTGTTGTGCCTGCTGATCGGGCTGTTCATCAACACTTCGCGCGCGGGCTGGGGGCTGGCCATCCTTCTGGCGCTGCTCATCAGCGTGCGGTTCCTCTGGGCGTGGTGGCAGACCTCGCGCGGCCAGTTCGACTGGAAGCGGGGTTTGATTCAAGGGTCCGTGTTGGCTGCTGGAGCCGGCACGTTGCTGTTCGTGACGATGAGCTCGGACTGGAAGGAGAAGCTCACCCGGCTCAACACCACCGTCGAGACCCTCCAGGAGCGCTATCCCTCGAAGGTCTATCACGAGCTGGCGAGGGAGACCGGCGTGCTGGGCTACGGCGCGGACTGTTTCCAGATGGTGCTGCCTGTGTATATGGAGGCCTTCGGCATGGCCTCGGAGAAATATGGTTTCTGGCGGCATGCGCACAACGACTACTACGAGTATCTGGTCAATTGGGGCTGGGGCGGCGCGGCGCTCTGGGCGGCGCTCATCCTCGGCGGGCTGGCGCGCGCGCTGCGAAATCACTTCCGCCTGCCGGTCACGTGGGGCAGCACGCAATGGGTGCTGGGTTTCTGCGGCTGCGCGGCGATGCTGGGCATCCTGCTCCACGCGTTCTGGGATTTCCCGCTCGAGAAAGCCTCCATCGTCCTCTACTTCCTCACCCTCCTCGCGGACGGCTGGGCTAGACACGACGAAGTGAAGCAAGCCGATGGTCCCACTGCGGACGGCGCGTCCGTGAACTGAACAACGTTCACTCCGCGCCCGAATTGTCGCGGGCGATCTCGTCGAGGTGATGCTTCGATTTCAGCCCCGCATACACCACGCCGCCGATCAGGCTCCAGAAAAGGCTGCCCGCCGTGCAGAGCAGCGAGAGCGACAGCGCCGAGGTGGGCTCCACGCCGATCAACGGCACCGCCAGCATCAGCACGAAGAGGTTTTCCCGCACCCCCAGCCCGCTCGGCGTCAGCGGCAGCACCACCATGCATGTGATCATCGGCACGATGGCGAAGATGTGGCGCAGTGAAATGTCCAGCCCCAGCCCCCACACCAGCGACTGCACCTGTGCCACACACACGCCGCACAGCAGCAGCGACACCGTGAAGCTCTTCACCAGGAATGCCGGGTCGCGGCCGAACGGCTTGAACGACTCGCGCAGCCGCTCCAGGAAATCTCCCTTGGGCAGCCGCCGCAGCCACTCGCGCGCCTGCGGCAATCCCTTCGAGACTCCGCCGCGCAGCGCGAGGAACAGCACCACCGCGCAGCCCGCGAACATCGCCGTGATGGCCCACGCCAGCTTCGAGAAGATCGGGTCCGCGCGCAGCAGCGGCAGGTTGCAGCCCATCGCCACAATCGTGAAGACCAGCAGCGCAAACAGCCCGATGATGCGGTCCACGAACACCGTGCCCACCGCCTCGGCCTTCTTGTGGTTCGTCTCCCGTGCCGCGAAGTAGGCCTTCATCAGGTCCCCGCCCGCCGCGCCCAGCAGGAACGAGTTGAAGAAGTGCGCCACGAGCGAGATCTCCGTCGCGCGCCCGAGGGACAGCTCCAGCCCATGCACGCGCAGCACCTGCCTCCAGCGCACGATGCCGAGGAAAATTGTCGCGCCCATCAGCGCGAGCGAGATGGCGAAAGCCTCGGGCCGGACGCGGGAAATGTCCTTCCAGACTTCACGCGGCCCGTGCGTCCACGACACCTCCAGTCGCTGCATCTTCGTCAATTGATTCCAAGCCGGCGTCTGCTTGTCGCGCTCCCACGCGTCCTGTCCTTCCTTCCAGAAAATCCGTTGGAAGATCGTCAGCAGCAGCAGGCCGCACACGGCGAGCTGCGCCAGGTTCTTCAGCCATGACGACGCGGGCTTCACGCTCCCCATAGGTTCTTCACATGGGCCACGCCGCGCTTCACCTGCTCGACGCTCAGGCCGGGGCTGAACTCAAAGACCTTGATGTGTTCCGGCTTCACGAACGGCTTCAGCGCGGCGAAGTCCACCGTGCCAGTGCCCGGCTCGCGATGATCGCTGCCCGGGAACTCGACATCGTGGATGTGAAAGCCGCCGAGCCTCTCCGCGAGCTGGCCCAGGTGCGTGACGTGGTGCAGGAAGCCGAGGTGCTCCTTGATCTGCGCGTGGCCAGTGTCGTGCCAGTAGCGCACCGTGGCCGAGGGAAACTGCGTGAGGAACTGCGCCATCTCTCCGTCCAGCGGCACCTCCTCCAGCGCTTCGCGGTTCTCGATGCCGAGCAACAAGCCCAGCTCCGCCGCGCGTGCGGCCACTTCCTTGAGCGCCGCGGCAGTGAGCTGCATCGGCGTCGGCTTCAGCCGCTCCTGTTGCTCGACTGCGTCAGCGAGCAGCTTCTGGAACTTGGGCGTCTCGTGCTGCTGCGCCGCGATCATGTCCAGCAGCGTGTCCGTGAAGTCCGCCGCGCCGAACAGGCCAAGGAAGCCACCCTTGGGTTTCATCTCCGCGAGGCTGCCCATGTGCAGCACGACAACCCGCGCCTTCACGCGCACCGCGAACTCCAGCGTCTTGAACGTCTGCTTCAGCGCGCTGTCGCGCTCGCGGGGATCGGGCGACGTGAACTGATACACGTTGGGCGCAGCGTGGCTTACGCCCATGGGCAGCGGGCAGAAGTTGTGCAGCGTCGAGATGCGGATTTCCCCCGCGTCCACTGCGTCGAGGATGCCGGGCACCAGGCTCACGCGGATGCCGTGGCTCAACTCGGCGTGCTCGAAGCCCAGCGCGGCGATCTCCTGCAACATGGCGCGGCCGTCCGTGTGTCGGTGGGAGTTCCAGCAGGTGGAGAGCGAATACATTCCGGTGTTTCAGGCCGCGCGTTGCGCCTGATTAGGCACCGGCGCAATGCGATTGTTCAAACCTGAAATCCTGCGAGGCCGCTGCGCCGCCGCGCTTGCCTGCTTCTCCTGCTCGTAATCCTGATCCTCTCCGGTTCAGCCGAGAGCAGGATCAAGATCAGGATTACGAGCAGGAGTAAAAAGAAAAACCGGACGGCGGTATGAACCGGCGTCCGGCGTGATTGGGAAGGGCGGGCGTCACATGTCGGCGTAACGCGCGCGGAGCATGGCGGTGAACTTCGCCACCTTGAGCTTGCGGCGCTTCTTCTCGCTGGGCTTTTCGAACCGGCGATGGTTGCGGACTTCCTTCAGCGTGCCTTCGCGGTCGATCTTCTTTTTCAACCGGCGCAGCGCCTTTTCAACCGGCTCGCCTTTTTTAAGCTTAATTTCCGTCAAAACTGTTTCACTTCCTTCCCAGTCTGCTGCCCGGGGTTTGGCTGGCGAACTGCCAGCCCTGTCCGGATCAGGGGTCGGCAGTCTAGTGGCCGGCACCCTCCCGTCAACCTTCAAAACCGGCCTCTGCAGCGCTTTGCGTTGAGATCGTCCCAGGTTGTGCAGCCGGCAAATCTGACCGCACATGTTGATCAATGGCCCACGAACTGGACACACAGGCCAAGGGCGGGCTTCGACCGCCCCCCGGGCTGGGCTGGCGCAAGCGGTGGTGGAAAATCGAGGCGGCGGGGTCGCGCAATTTGATGCTGTTGCAGTTTGATTGCCGCTCACTTGCCAGCAATGGGCTTCCGCCCGTCCGCTGCCAGCCAGCAGCCCATCGCCATCACGCTGAGACCCGCCGCCGTGTGGAAGAACGCCACGTTGCCGCGCGAGGACTCGGGCAGATAGGCGAAGGCCAGCGCGGTGATGGCCGAGCCGAGGTTGCCCGCCATGTTCATCGTGCCGCTCACCGCGCCCGCGTGCGGCCCGCCGATGTCGATGCAGAAACTCCACGATGGCGAGAGCGTCATGTCCGCGCCGAAGATGGCGACCGACAGCCAGAAAACCGCGCCCGCCGCCGTGGCTTGCTCGACGCTCATCACCATCCCCACGGCCGCGAGCGCGAAGCCCGCGATGGCCGGCAGCTTGCGCGAGAGCGCCGGGCGGCCGTTGCGATACAGCGCGTCCACGAGCCAGCCGGAGAAGATGTTGCCCGCCGCACCCGCGAGCAGCGGCACCATCGCGTAGTAGCCGGCGTCCACGGCATCGAGCTGATACTTCGATTTCACGTAGGGATAGAGCCACGAGAGGCTGAAGAAGAAGGTGAAGTTGCTGCCGAAGTATTGGACCATCATCAGCCAGAGATTGCCGGAGCGGAGCATTGCGCCCAGCGGCAATGGCGTGGGCGCGAGCGCGGTGGCAGGGGCTTGGCGATGCTGGAGGATGTAATCCAATTCCGCCGGGGAAATACCCGCGTGCTCGCGCGGCTCGTCGCGGAACCACCACCACCAAACCAGCGACCACGCGAAGCCCACGACCATCAGCACCGCGAAGGTTTGCTTCCAGCCGAACTTGGCAATCATCGCGGCCACCAGCGGCATCGCCAGCGCCGCGCCCAGCCGCGAGCCGGAGAAGTTGATGCCCTTCACCAGCCCCCGTTCGCGCACGGGAATCCACGAGTAGATCACCTTCGCCATGCCAGGGAACGCGCCGGCCTCGCCCGCGCCAAAGAGGAAGCGCACCACGAGCAGGCTCGCGAAGTTCCACGCCGCCGCCGTCAGCCCGGTGAAGACGGACCACACCGTCACCACTGCGGTCAGAACGATGCGCCCGCCGACCCGGTCCGCGAGCGCGCCACCCGGCGTCTGGAAGAGCGCGTATCCGAACGCGAACGCCGCGAGCACCCACGCCCACTGTTCCTTGCCGAGGCCGAGGTCGCGCGAGACCGCGTCCTTCGCGGTCGAGATGCACGTGCGGTCCACGTAGAGCAGCAGCGACAGCAGGAACGTGCCGGAGACGAGGAGGTAGCGGCGGGGAATCATGTTGCGCGCAAGGTTTGCACCGCCTCGGCGAGCGCGTCGGGGCCGCCGACGTTGCCGGGGAAAACCACGTAATCGAGGCCGGGAAATTTCGCCTCCGCGCCGAGCCGCCACACGGGAACGCCCGGCAGCAACTGCCCGCGCACCAACGCGCGTCGCACGCCGAGGCCGCGCGTGGCGAGGTCGCTCGACGTGATGCCGCCCTTCGCGATGAGGTAACGCGGCGGCGCAGTCAGTTCCGAGACGATGCTCACGAGCGCAGTGGAAACGCGCTGGCCGATGCCGAGATTCGCGGTCGAGCCCTCGCCTGTCACCAGCGCGCGACTGGTGAAGAGCACCACGTCGTGGCCGGCGGCGAGTTGCGCGTTCACCGTGCGGGCAGCGGCGGCCACGACGGCGGTGGCGGTCGTTTCGTTCAACACGTCGTTGACCGCGAGTTCCACGGGCGTCGCGCCGCCCGCAGCCAACAGCCGACTCAATTGCTCCGTGCTCTTCGGCACATACGAGCCGACCACGACGAGGCCGCCGGTGCCGGTGGACTTCGTCAGGTCGCGGCCCGTGAGCAGCGGACGCGGCGCGAGGCCCATGCGCGTGGCGACAAACGACGCACCGGTGCGGTAAATCGTCCGCGCCCCGCGCGCCTCGGCCAGCAGCGCGGCCAGCACAATGACTTCCAGGTCGCGCGCGCCAGCGGCGTTGGCGATGCAGACGGAGCCGTCGGCGAGGTTGAGTTGTTCCGCGACAGCCTGCGGGCCACGGGTGCGGATAGTGTCAAGGGACAGCGAGGTGATTTGCTCCGGTCGGATGCGCCCGCGCGACTTCTCCACGACCCACTCGCGCAGGTTTGAAGAGCGATAGCCGAACACGGCGTCTTGCGCGAAGGGCGTCTGCGCGGCGGGCACGAGGCGGTCGCCGTCCGCGACGTAGTGGACATCGCCAATCGTGTGCCGCCCGCCCGCCTCGAAATGCGGGCAAAGCAAGATGGGCGGAAGGCGGCGACTCAACGCGCCGCCGAGCGCCTCGACTTCTTCCGGGAAATGGCCGCGCAAGGTCGAGTCGCTGCGGCTGATGACGATGAAGTCCTGCGCAAGCTCGGCGGCCACACGGGCGAGGCGTTCGCCAATCTCGCGGTTGATGCGGCACGCTTCCTCGACGGGGAACGCGCGCGAGTTGGTGAGCAGGTAGAAGCCCGGGCCTGGCTGTTGCAGCTCCGCGCGCAAGGCGGCTTCGCTCCACTCCGTCAGCACCGGGATGTCATGCACCGTCTGCGTGCCGGTCGGGTCGTCGTCGAGGACGACCACCTTGGTGGGATGCGCGGCGAGATGCGCGCGGATGGCGGGCAGCAAGGACTCGGGCCACGGTGGCGGGAGGTGCAAATCCTTTAGTTGAACTGGGGAATCTTGAATTCGGGCATCGGGCATCAGGCATTTGCCGAGGGCGCGGCCGAGCCGACGACCGGCGCGGCAATTTCCGATTTAGATTCTCGATGCCAGCTTTCACGATTTCCAATTCCCTACTTCCCAGTCATCTCCACGCGCACGCCTTGCGTTGCCGTTGCGTCGAGGAACACGGCGCGCTTGCCCTGCGTGCCTTGGTGCGGCTGCGGCGCGGTGGGCACGGGCGATTGCTTCATCGCTTCGCCCACGTCGTCCACGCGCAGGCAAAAGTGATGCAAGCCCGGCCCGTGCTGCGCGAGCCACGCGCGCAGCGGATGGTCGGGCGTGAGCGGCTCGACGAGTTGCAGGTGCGTGTTCCCGAGGTCGAGATGTGTGAGCCGCACGGTGCCGCCGTTGACGACCTCGCTGTAGAGCAGCGGGAACCCAAGCGCGTCGCGCCAAGTCTTCAGCGCGGCCTCCGTGTCGGGGACGACAATGGCGAGGTGGTCGAGTCCTTGGTGGTTCATGCGGCAGTTTGATATGCGTTCGCTACTTCTTCCCGGACGTTTCTAAACTTGAGCGTGTCTTCTTCATCAGCATTCCCGGTTGATGCTGTTACCCATCAAGGCTGGGAGCCCGTAATCTCCGCGCAGAGCTTGTAGAAGCTACGCTTGCGCTCCGAGCTAGTCTTCCAATTCACCGGCATGGATTGGTAGCCCTCATCAAATCCCTCGCCCTTCATCCGGTAGTCGAAATAGCCCCATGACGCGTGTTCGCCGACGGCGGCGATGAAGTTGTTCACCGGCTTGTCGAAGTCGAAGTGGTCGTCCTCGTTGAAAAGCACCGGCATCGTCCGCCACGTCGGCAACGCCCTAGTGAGCTTGACCATCTCGACGATGCGTTTGGGATCCTTGACCCCGTTGCCATGGATCAGCGCGAAGTCCGACACGGCGATCACCTCCGGTGTCGGAATGACGTTTCCGCTGAAGGAGGTTCCCACCAACAGTCGGCGCCCGTCGGCACCCTTCGTGTCGCGCACCCGCGCGATCAGTTCTTGAATGCGATGGATGCGGAGAATCTCCGGACGGTAGGTGGGATTCGCCTCGTTGTTGACCTCGATCAGCAGATTGCGCCAGCCGCCTGCGAGCAGCCAGCGGGTCGCGTTGTCGGTTGCCGTGCGAACGGCGTCCTCGTCACGGAAGCGAGGCGACTGGCCGAAGTAAAAGTAGCCGACGATGGGGACCATCCCCAGACGGTCCGCCTCGTCGAGCACGCGCTTCATCCGATCCAGAAATGCCGGACGCATCGAGCCGTCGGGGTTGAAGGCGTTGTTCTCCCAAGGCTGCGAGCGTGAGTAGCCTTCCGGTGACCCGCCCTGGAAATTAACCGTAAACGAGAGCAACCCGTGCTTGCGCCACTCCGGCATCATGGCGATGAACTCGCGCACGTTGCGTTCGGCGTCCCACTTGCCGGTGTCGGGATATTTCCAGCGCCCTGCTGTCTCGGGGTTCATATCGTCGAAGGTCGCCTGAACCATCCTCGAGTTCATGAGCAGGCCTTCGATGCGATGACCGCGCCACACGCGACCTGCGTAGGTCGGTTGGCCATTGATGTGGAAGTCCCCGCCGTGGATGGAGACGACAGTTGCGCCATTTGCGCGGCTGAACGCCCCTAACAAAGCGAGAAGGAGGATGAGTAACATGGCTCGTCCCGTTCTCTGCGGGCGCAGGGTGTCGGGAACAACGATGGCGAAAGGGGCGAGGCTTTGGTGGTTCATGGCTGGGTTGGTGATTTGATTTCGACACGGTCTCCTGCCGCCTTCGCGCGGCGGAGCAGTTCATCATGGATGCGCTTCGAGCTTTCGCGGAATTTCTTCTCGTTCGTGCGTTCCACTGCGGGCGGATTCGTGCCGTCGCCGGCGATGTCGCCCAGGCCCGCGCCCCAGTTGCCGAGCAGCACCCAATAGGTGGCCGAGTCTGAATGGTCCACGCCCTTCTGAACGAATTTGCCTTCGGCAAAAATCTTCCCCAGCCGGCTGCTCTTGAACTGGTTGAAATACTCCGCGCCCTTCGGCCCGCCGCTGACGATCCCGTGCTGGCCAATCGCGCCGGATTCGTAGTAGCGGATCACGCCGTCGCGCGCGCACATCTTCATGTAGGCGCAAGCGGCGGCGTCCTCGCGACAGTTCGCGACGTGCTCTGGGTGTTCGGGCGAACCCTGGTGCAGCGCGGAGTCCGTCCAGTGCGCGATGAAGCGGAGTTTCTTCAGCACGTCCAGGCGCTTCGTCGCGCGGCAATGGTTCACGAGGATCGCCGGCTCCGTCAGCGAGCCCCAGCACAGGACGTTGATGGGCGCGCCCACGGTCGGATAGCGGGCGAGGTCGGCGTAAGTCTTCGCGGCATCGTAGCGTTCGCCCGATGCCTTGATGCATGACTGGGTGAACCGGATGTCCAGTGGGTAGCCGCCGATGGAACGGTTGAGCGCGGCGACCTCGGCGCGATACGCGTCGCCGATGAAACGGTTCGCCCACGCGCCCTGATCCGGCGTGTCGCGATGCTCCTTGCGGTGCGTGCTGGCTACGACAATGCCGAGCGTCTCGAATTCGTTCGCCATCAGGAGATAGCCTGCCATGGCGGAAATGTCGTCGGGATCATTGACCGTGCCCATGTGCGTCGAGCCCTTCAACGTGCCGTCGCTCATGTCGGTGTAGATCCACACCTTCGGCTTTGCATCGGCTGCGGCTGCGGCATGGAGAGACACCGCGAGGAAGAATGCGGTGCAGAGTGTCGTGATAGAATGCGGCAGTTTCATATCAGGAAACGATGTCCACCGGTGCGCGGCGTTCGGCGGATTGATAAACCGCCTCCTGAACTGCGGTGGTGATCAGGTAATCTTCGCCGCTCGTCTCGAAGGGCTTCCCGTCCAGCAGCCGGTCAATGAAGTGGCGCTGCGTCGCATAAACGCAGTCACCGGCAAAGCCGCGCCGGTCGTGCGCGTAGTTCACTTCCGTTTCCGCGCCACCGAGTTTCTTCAGTGTGATGCGGCCATCCAGATGCAGGCGCAGGCTGCCCGCGCTGCCCTCGGCAAGGAACTCGCCGAAGGTGTAGCGGGCCTCGGGCAGCGGGCACGCGGGCTCGTTGTAACGGTTGGCGTCCCACTGGCCGCTGGCGCCGCTGGCGAACTCAAACACAAGCAGCCCGCAGTCTTCGCCTTTGATGACGGGATTGAGCCGACGCAGCCACGCGGTCACGCGCGCGATGTCGCCAGCGAGATAGCGGAACGTATCAATGAAGTGCAGGCCAGTCTCATAGACCAGCAGGCGCGGGTAATCGCGGAAAAAGGGCTGGCGCGGGATGTAGGCGTTCTCGCCCAGCCGTCGCCCATGCGGGAGCGGAAGTTCAGCGAGAACAACTGCCCAATCGCGCCCGCGTCGAGCAGCCGCTTGATCTCGCGGTGCCACGGCTGGAAACGGAAGTTCTCATGCACCATCAGGCGCGCACCAGCCCGCGCGGCGTTGGCCACGATGGCGTGCGCCTCGGCGAGCGTGGGTGCGAGCGGCTTCTGGCAAATGATGTGAACGCCGCGCCGCGCAGCCTCGGCGCACATCTCCGCATGCGACGGCGGCGGCGTGATGACATCCACGAAGTCCGGCTTCTCCACGTCGAGCATCTCGCGCCAGTCGGCATAGCACTTCGTCAGGCCGAACTTGTCGGTGATCTCCTTGGCGCGCGTCGCGTCGCGATTGCTGAACGCGACGATCTCGACCTCGGGAATCCGCTGCCACGCCTCGTATTGAAAGTGGCTGAAGTAGCCCGCGCCAATGCAGACGCCTTTCAACCTGGGTTTGTTAGGAACTGAGCTCATGTGCAGGAATGGTATCAGGCCGAGGCGGGTTCCTCGATCTTGCGCGCGGGATCCACGACCACCCAACACAGGGCGGCGAGCACGCTGAAGACCGCGATGAGGTAGAAGAAAACGTTGCCGCTGCCCGTCTTCTGGAGCAGGGCCGAAAGCAAGAAGGTGGCGCAGACCACCAGATAACGTTCGTGGATCCTCACGGATGGGGAAGACCTTCCATTGCAAACGCCCGGCACGGGCAGCCGTCCCCGCCCTCGATTTTCAGCGGCGCAGCGACGAAGAAGACTTTCTGCTCCGTGAGCGCGCCGAGATTTGTCAGCCCCTCGACGATGGTCACATTCGCGCCGAGGAGGATGTGGTGGATGCGCGTGAGCTCGTCGCGGTTGTTCACATCTGCCACAGACGGCGGCTCGACACCAAGGAGGTTGACGCGTTTCTCCACGCACCAGTGGGCGAGGTCGTCGGCGATGCGCGGGAAGTTGTCGCGGTAATGTTGCGGATTGCCAACGTGCCGCGACCAGCCGGTGCGCAGCAGGAGCGATTCGCCGGGCTGAAATTTCGCGGCCACATCGCCGAGGTGTGCGACCGTGATGAGCGACTTGTCCGCGAGGCCGTCGAGGTTCACCACCCACGCCCAGCCGGTGCAGCGTTCGAGGCGGGTGCGGTCAATCGTGCCCGGGCCGGCGGCGAAGTGCGTCTGCGCGTCCATGTGCGTGCCCGCGTGCGAGTAGAGATGGAGCGTGCGCGCGTTCCAGCCGTCGCGCTCGACGGTCTTCGCTTGCTCCCAATCCACGCCGCGCATGCCGGGGCGCATCGTGAGCGTGAGGTCAACGAGGCGCATGGCGGCTCACAGTCGCGCGATGACCAAGTCGGTCATCTGCGTGGTGGAAAGTTTCCCACACATGTCCGGCGTGCGGTTGGCGGGGTCGGCGAGGACGGTTTCCACGGCTCGGCGGATGAGCGCTGCGCCGCGCACCAGTTCCGCATCGCCAAGCCATTCGAGCATGAGCGCGGCGGAGAGGATGGTGGCGATGGGGTTCGCGATGCCCTTGCCGGCGAGGTCCGGCGCGGTGCCGTGCGAAGGTTGGAACAGGCCGCAGTCGTCGCCCAAATCGGCGGACGGAGCCATGCCCATGCCGCCGACAAGGCCCGCGCCGAGGTCGCTGAGGATGTCGCCGATCATGTTCTCGGTGACAAGCACATCGAAGGTCTCCGGGCGCTGCACGAGGTAGAGCGCCATTGCGTCCACGTAGATGTGGCTGGCCTGCACGTCGGGAAACTCGCGCGCGACAGCGTCGAACACGGAGCGGAAGAAAACCATCGAGGGCAGGACGTTGGCTTTGTCCACGAGCGCGCATTTGCGACGGCGGGTGCGCGCCAGCTCGAAGGCCTTGCGACAGATGCGCTCGGCCCCGCGACGCGTGATGCGGAGCACGTCGCGCACTTCGCCCGAGGAGGTGTCGTTTTGCGAGAGCCGCGCGGAGAAGAGGCCTTCGCAGTTCTCCCGCACGATGACGAAGTCAATTTCACCCGCGCCGTGTCGCTTCAACGGCGTGTCGTCCGCGTGGTAGAGGCGGATGGGGCGGATGCCGGCGTAGAGGTCGAGCTGCTCGCGCAGGTCAATCTGCGGCGTCATCTCCTTGCCATTGGGCCAGCGCACGCTGGGCAGGCCCATTGCGCCCAGCAGCACGGCGTCGGCAGCGCGGCAGGCGTCAAGGGTCTTGGCCGGGAGCGGGTCGCCATGGCGGAGATACTCGGTGGCACCGACGGAAAATTCCTCCAAGCGGAAAGTCACACCAGTGAGCCGCGCCTCGACCGCGCGCAGCACGCGAAGCGCGGCGGCGGTCACGTCCACGCCGATGCCGTCACCGGGCAAAACCGCGATGTTGAAAGTCCGGGGCGTCGTGGCGGTGGACGCGAGGTTGTTCACTGGCGGCGAAGCTAGCGCGGCGACGCCGTCACGGGAAGCTCCAGCCGGAAGGGCGGCAGTTGGCATGGGAGGAAGATTAAGGGCGCACGACTGCCAGCCAGTCCTCGTTGGCCTCGGCGGGCGGATTGCCGAGCACGACTTTGCCCCCGCCAGCGACCGACTTGACGGAACCTTCGCGCAGAGCACCGCCGGTGCGCGGGTTGAGCCACTTCACGCTGAAGGAGCCTTTGGCCGCGCTCAAATCCAGCTCGCTGGTGCCGCCGCTCGGCAGATACACGAGATAGACCTTGCCGGCTTGGGCGAAGCAGAACTTCGAGTTGTCGTCCTTCGTGTTGCCGATGAGCGCATTGCTGCTAGTCATGTCCGCGAAGGGGATTTTCTCCGTGCGGAAGAAGTCGAGAGCGATGCGGCAGTAATCCCACGACTTGTCGCGGCTGCGGAAGTCCTGGCAAACGAGGTCATTCTCCGCGAGCTGGTAGCCGAAGTAATATTCCACGCCCGCGCCTCCGGCCATGAAGTGGCCCCAGAGCGTGAGCTTGCGGATGTCGTGGAGATCGTAGGCTTTGGTGGGCGTGGCCTTGTCGGATGGGGCGTTTTCGACCGCGCCCTTTTTCTTCGCGTTGGGATTGGGCCGCTCGACGGCCTGGCCGCCGAAGCCTTGGTAGCCGGGGTCGGGCGGCACGCCGAGGCTGGCGGAGTTTTGCTCGTCGTTGGCGACGACCCACAGACGGCCCGCCAGCGCGGAAGCCCGCAGCCACTGGAGCGTGCGCTGATGCACGGCGGCCCAACTGTTTTGCAGCGACACGCCCGTGAGCAGCGACTTGTCGCCGAGCAGCGGCTTATAGACGAGTTCCTGCTCCGGCGGGAACGTGTGCAGGACGATGTTGTGCCGGTAAGGGTCGGTGTCGTGGAGGAACTTCACCATGTCGCGCACCTCGTCGGTGGACTGCGTGTTCTCCTCGCCGATGTTCCAGTTGAGCGCGAGCGCGTGGCTGAAGCGCGCGATGAGTTCGCGGCAATACAGCTTACGCTCGGGGCCCAGCTTCCCGCCGTCGAGGGCTTCGGGCAGGTTCACTTCCTTGCGGGCGGGGCCGAGGCGATTGTCGTCGGACTCGTTCTCTTGCAGTTTGAAATGCAGGTAGAGGCCGAGCTGCGTGGCGTGGTCGAACACGACGGCCCACTGGTCGAGCTTCGAGCAGTCGTAGTTCAGCTTCCCGTCGCGCTCGACGAACGGCCACACGTTGTCGCCATCGCCGGCGGCGTTGTAGGTGAGGAAGGAGAAGGCGTTCACGCCCTTGCCCGCGAGGTAGTTCAGCGCGCCGATGAGGGCCTTGCCTTTGCCGTCGCGCCACGTCGGGTCGCCCGCGCGCCAGTCGCGGAGGTGCGGCGCCCAGTCCTTGAGCGGCACGCCCGCTTTGAGCGCAACGGTGTTGTCGATATCCACGTAGGCCAGCATCGTCTCCGGCGAGTCGGGACCGGCTTTCAGGAAATACTGCTTCGAGCCGGCGAACTGGAGGTGATGCTTGCCGACGTAAGTGAGCCGCCCGTGCGCGCGGAAGTCGCGGCCCGTCTTGTCCGTCGCCGCGACGGTGAACGTGCCCTTCACGCCATCAAACGGCGCGACCGCTTGCCCGCCACCGTCGAGCGCCGCCTTCGCGCCGCGCCGGAAGGAGACGGTGTAATTCCACTTGCCGGTCTTGTCGGGCGAGAGATGCGCGCGCCACTTGGTGCCGGACTCGGCGGAGGAATTGCCCGCGTTACCATCGGCCGCGAAGTAGCCGGGCACGGTGTATTTCGGCGAGCCCGACTCGTGCGTGAACGTGACGTTGAACGCGAGGTCGGTGAAGGGATTCGGCTGCGTGTCGCGCTCGGCGGCGAACGGCCCGTCCAGTGTGAGCGTGACCTTGTGCCATTGCTTCAGTTCGCCGGTGACGGCGACGGCGGCCTTGCCGTCGGGCTGACGAGGCAGCACGAGCGGTGCGGCCGCAGTTTTCGCAGCGGCTACAGGGGCGGGTTTGGCTGCGGCGAGTTTCGCCACTGCCGCCTTGGTCGCGTCATCGGCGGGAGCGAACTCCACCCGGGCGATGCGCGCACGGCTGAACTCCTTGCCGTCCTTGGAGGCGATTTGCGAGGCCAGCGACACCGTGTCGCCGGGCTTGAGCGAGATGCTCTTCCAAGTGGTGGCGAACTTCGGCCCTTCCTCGAACTGTTGTGCGCTCAGCGGCGCGGTGAAGCTGCCGACGGCCTGGCCATTGAGGGTGACTTGATAAGTGGACTGGCCGTCCTCCTCGCCGACAGCGGCAAGCGTCACATCATAGCGTCCGGCAGGAAACGGGAACGCGGCCTGTGCCTGACCGTTCTTGGTTTGAGCGGGGTTCAGCGCGAGCCATTTGCCCTTGTCGAGGTAGTAGCCCTTGGCGTCGGCCATGAAGGCGGGCGCATTGAGGCTCAAAGCACCACGCTCGCCAACCGTCAGTGCGGCTGCCGGGGCCGGGGCTGGGGCGGCGGCGGACGGCGCGCTCTCTTGATAGCCCGGCGGCCGCCACTTCGCGTCGCGGGCGAGGGCGATTTGATCCACCTCGATGCCGTCTTCGCGCATGGACATGAGCAGCTCGTGCGCGCCGGGCGTGGCGACGTCGAGCCAAAGTTGCATGGGCACGCCGGTGTGGACTTGCTCGGTGCGCTGCTTGCAGTCCCAGTGCCACCCGTTCTTCTTGACCGTCTGCCAACGCGCACCGCTGGCGGGCCACTGGCCATTCAGGCCGAAGTGCAGGCCGTTGTCCTCGCTGGTGGTCGAGTAGGCGCGCACCCAGACGTAGTAACGACCGGGCTGCGCGACGGAAATCTTGTAGGCCAGCACGGCCATTTTGCCGCCTTCGTTGATGAAGTTCTCGCCCTGCACGAGCTTGTCGCTGTGCGAGCGCCGCGTGTCGGGCAACAGCTCGACATAGGCCCCGCCGCTCGCGCCTGCGAGGTGCGCGGGGTCGCCGTCGGGCTCCACCTTGGGCACGGCCTTCGCGGACGTGATGTGCCACGCGCGCTTCTCGGTGAGCGTCTGTCGGTGGAAGTGCTCGGCCTCAACCATCACGACGCCGTCGCGCTCGGCAGCGAGCGCAGCGGGCGGGGTTTGTGGCTGAGTGAGGTCGGCACCTGAGAGCAGTGGTGCGAGGAGGACGGGAAGTAACAATGACAGGAGGCGCATGAGGGGTGAGTGCTGAACGAGGGCTTTTAGGGTGGAGCGAAGCGGTCAGAAGGAGGCCGCGTGGTCCATGAGCCACTCCGCATCGAGGTTGTTGGGCGAGGCGTTGTTGTTGCCGCCGGGCGGCGTGGGCTTGGGCACGGTGCGCGGGTCGCGCCACTTATGAATCTCAGAGTGCCCATCGGCAAATGACATTCCGGTGGCATCGTTGTGATACTGGGAGGGGTAGTTTCCGATGGCATACTGAGCGGGCACCTTGGGCGGGCCGAAGCCGGTCATGCGGATGACAAAGTTGCCGTCGTTGATGTGCGTGTCGTGCTCTTCGATGAACACCATCAAATCCGACGGACTGGGCACCGCGATGTCGCCCATCCGCCGGAAAATGCGGACGCCGGCCGTGAGCGCCGAGCCGGAAGTGTCAGAGCCGACATACTGGTTCATAGACATGGTGCGCACCCGCGGCACACCGTTGAAGACCGTCTTGTCTGCCGGGCACTTGTATACTTGGGCGTTCTTGCTGACGTAGCGGCCAAGTTGACCGCTGAGCATGAGGGCCGCGTCGGTTTGAGTGACATCGGTGCCTGCCATCCAACCCAGCACCCAGGTGCGGTTGGCATTGGCGGGGTTGATGACGTTGCCCTGCGAACCCATGTTGCCTGGCACACCGTCGTCGTGGTCGCCCGCGTAGATCACCCAGCCCAGTGCAAGTTGCTTGTTGTTGTTCAGACACTTGATGCCTTGGGCCTTGGCTTTCGCCTTCGCGAGCGCGGGAAGAAGCATGCCCGCCAAGATGGCAATGATGGCGATGACGACAAGGAGTTCGATGAGGGTAAAACCCGCGCGGCGAAGGTGCAGCGGGAGCGGGTGGGGCGGTTGGGTTTGCATGGCGGGGTGTTGGTTTGACTGGGTGCACTTTCCCCATTCGCGACAAGCAACAGGGACAACAGCGATGGCTGAACTTAACAACGGGGAAGTCATCCCGCCATGTGGTATGCCACATTGTTCTTGTGGTTTTGCGGCTCGCTCCGTATTTGGTGTCGCCATGCCAAAGTCACCCGTTCGCCGACCCCGCTCCGGCCCCGCCCGGACCGTCGCACTCTTGGTGGAAACCTCGAACCGCTACACGCGCGAGCTGCTGCACGGCGTGCGGGATTACGCGCGGGACGCCGGCGGCTGGGTGGTGCACCTCTCGGAGCAAGGACGCGGCGATGGCCCGCCGCCTTGGCTCCAAAACTGGACCGGCCACGGCATCATCGCACGCATCGAGAACGCCGACACGGCGGCCGCCGTGCAACGCAAGAATCTGCCGGTCGTGAATGTCAGCGCCTCGGGACTGGCGGAGCAATATCCCACAGTCATCAGTGACAGCGCGGGCGTTGCGAAACTGGCCGCCGAGCACCTGCTGGAACGCGGCTTCCGGCACTTCGGCTACTGCGGCGACGGGCGGTTCGCCTGGTCTGCCAACCACGGGCGGAACTTCGCCGCGCATCTCCAGCGCGCCGGGCACGATTGCGCTTTCTATTCGAGCGCGCCGGCTGACTTCCGCGACCGGGACGCCGAGTGGGCGAAGCTGACGGCGTGGCTGATTTCGCTGCCCAAGCCGGTCGCTGTAATGACTTGCTACGACATTCGCGGGCAGCAGGTGCTGGACGCCTGCCGGGCCTTGCGATTGCGCGTGCCCGACGAGGTGGCCGTCATCGGCCAGCACAACGACGACCTCCTCTGTGAACTGTGCGACCCACCGCTCTCCAGCGTCATCCCGGACGCCCGCCGCGCCGGCTACGAAGCCGCGCGGTTGCTCGCCCGCCTCATGGGCGGCCAACGCGTCGCGGCAGGTGTGCATGCGATTGCGCCCATCGGCGTGGCCGTGCGGCGCTCGACCGATGTCATCGCCGTCGAGGACCCCCGCGTGGCGGTGGCCGTGCGCTTCCTGAACGACCACTTCGTCGAAGCCATCAATGTGGACGAATTGGCACGGCTGGCGGGAATGTCGCGGACTCGTCTGGAGCGTCAGTTCCGCGCCTTCTTTGGCCGGAGCCCTTACGACTACGCGCTGCAACTGCGCCTGCGCCGCGCGCGCGAACTGCTCGCCAGCTCGGACTTGCTCATCAGCGAAGTCGGGACGCGTGTCGGCTTCAGCACTCCGGAGTATTTCAGCGCCATCTTCAAAAGCCACTCCGGCAAGTCGCCCAAAGTGTTTCGGCGGCAGACAGCGAGTCGGGGCCAACTCCGACCAGTGACGCGATAGCACAACTTAAATACGGGATGCCACATGGCGACACGAAGCTGCTGCTCGCGCGGCGGCTGGTCGAGCGCGGCGTGCGCTTCGTGCAGGCCTATCCGAACGACCAGTGGGACGCGCGCAAGGACCTCCGCGAAAACCACGACAGCCTCTGCGGCATGACTGACCGGCCCGTGGCCGCGTTGTTGCTGGACTTGAAGCGGCGCGGACTGCTCGACCAAACGCTCGTGGTTTGGGGCGGCGAATTCGGCCGCCTGCCCGTCAGCGAGAAAGGCGTCGGCCGCGAACACAATCCCTACGGCTTCCCTGATGTGGATGGCCGGCGGCGGCATCAAGGGCGGAACCTCTTTCGGCGAGATCGACGAGCTGGGCTACAAACCCTAGCGAACTCCGTTTCAATCCCCGACCTGCACGCAACCATCCTCCACCTGATGGGCCTCGACCACGAGCGGTTGACCTACCAGCACAACGGCCGCGCCTTCCGCCTCACCGACGTGAGCGGCGACGTCATCCAGCTGCTGCTCGCGTGAAGTCTGGACGGCACCTCGTGACCTGATTCCTCCGCCCCGTTGTCCGCGATGCCGACAGTGCAGGCGCGGGAGCGTTCCCACGCCTTGGGCATGCGGCTTCGCAGTGGCGCTTTTCGCCAGAACCGGGTTGTCGCCGCGCGGAGAGCACGGTAAGAATGCCGCCCATGTTAGCCAAGGTTTGCTCCGCCGCCGTGCAGGGCATTGAGGCGTATCCCATCGAGGTGGAGGTCAATGTCGGCTGGGGCGAGACGAACATCGCCATCGTCGGGCTGCCGGATGCCGCAGTGAAGGAGTCGCGCGACCGCGTGAGCACGGCGATGACGAACTCCGCGTTTCACTTCCCGATGGGGCGCACGACCATCAACCTCGCGCCCGCCGACGTGCGCAAGGAAGGCCCGAGCTTCGACCTGCCCATCGCCATCGGCTGGCTCGCCGCCAGCGAGCAGATGAAAAGCGCCGTGCTGGACAATTACGTCCTCGTCGGCGAACTCGCGCTGACCGGCGCGGTGCGACCCGTGAAAGGCGTGCTGCCCATCGCGTTGCGCGCGAAGCTGGACGGGCGCAAGGGCGTCATCGTGCCGCGGGACAACGCGCCGGAAGCGGCGGTGGTCGCGGGGTTGGACGTGATTCCGATTCAGAATTTGCGCGAGGCCGTGGGCCTCCTCGAAGGCGAAGTCGCCATCACGCCGCTGAAGGTGGACTTGGCGAAGCTCTTCGACTACGCGGGCGACGACGCAGTGGACATGGCGGATGTGCGCGGGCAGGAGTCGGTGAAGCGGGCTTTGGAAATCGGCGCGGCGGGCGGGCACAACATGCT
>SXGU01051890.1_pt1 | contig 20323 bp, 18 predicted proteins | sample 3174531 | NCBI WGS metagenome assembly SXGU01 (sample SAMN11356863, study PRJNA531348) | freshwater metagenome | isolation source: freshwater sample F1-140 | place: China: Fuxian Lake, Yuxi | collected 2017-12-25 | reverse complement strand
ATTGAATATTGGCAAACGTAGCAATCATACGAAACATGACAAATGCCGGTTCAACGCTCATCAGCACGGCGCCCGGTTTTGCAATGGCCATGGCGATGATTTGAATAATTTCATCCGATCCGTTCCCCAGCAAGATCCCCATATCGTCGGCAATTTCCAGATTCTGCCGCAAAATCGCTTTCAATGCCGCAGCGCTCGCATCGGGATAACGGTTTATCGGCGCACTCTCCGCCAGCCGCGCAATATCGTCTCTTAACGCGGATGGCAGTGGATAAGGATTTTCCATGGCATCCAGCTTGATCATGCCGGTTGCCGCAGGCACATGATATGCCGAAAGAGCGAGAATTTCCGGGCGGATAATTTGTTCCGGTGAATATGAATTAGGCATAGTTGCTTATTTTAACCCAGATTCTCGATTGGCAGGCCTGTTGATAAACTATTCGCTTTCAATGCCATCGATGCATAGAAACGGTTAATTCGGCAACACCCTGGTAAGATAACGGTTCGCAAGCTTCGCAAAAAATACAAGTCATAAAAGAACCAGGTCCATCATGAAATCCCAAAAAGAACAGCATACCCCAATGATGCATCAGTGTGTGTTATTTGATTATAAAAGAAATATATAAGCATTATGGAAATTACTAGACTTTTACCTACACTAAATTTCTTTTGCGACTAATTGCGATCATTCGAGGGGCATGCGATTTAGTGGACATAAACGATTCCGCTATTGATGCTGTTAATATTAAGCCGGACTGTCTACTTTTTGTTCAAATGTATAAAGGCTGGATTATTTAGAATTTTACTTATTCATACCCGGACTTATTCACAGAAAATGTGGATAAATTTCTTATACCCCAGCTTATAAATCACTGTCAGCCTAACTTGCAAGTTTGTTTCTCAATGCCATGTTTTAACGATCTTTTATAATTGGGTTATCCGACAATCTCCTCAACCTTGGCCAACGATCATGAATCCAGTGGTACTCGGGTGGCGTTTCTTCAGTTACCACATAGACCCTTTGTTCACCATCACGCTCAGCAAGTAACGCCTGAATTGCCATCCCGGGTGCCAGAGATATCCAATGCGATTGACCATCGTGATCTTTTTCCATGAAGCCTTCAGCTGGAATTAATATCGGTCTTGGATGCCATGGTTTCCATTTACCTGCTTTGATGGAATCAATGCGCGCCCAGCCGCCATTGGGTAATTTACCTATTGCCTCTTCCTTTCGTCTACCCCAGATGACCCACGTCACACCGCCCTGCCGCAATCTGATCGGCAATTTTGCGCCGGGTTGAGGAAAATAGATCTTTTGATCCTGATATTCGATACCGCCACACATGGGAAGATTATAGTTGTCTTGCTGCATAATTCTGCTGATTGTATGCAATAAACAGCAGCATTCCTTAACCTCAAAACTCATTTGGATTGTGAAGCACAATACAGTACATTTCATTGCTGTATATTATCGTTTTTTCAAATAATAAGAATTTATGGCCATTAAAAAATCCGAACTCTATTCCTCCTTGTGGTCTAGTTGCGATGAACTGCGAGGAGGCATGGATTCCAGCCAGTACAAGGATTATGTATTGGTGATGCTGTTTATTAAGTATGTTAGTGATAAATATGCAGGCCAGCCATTTGCGCCGATTGCTATTCCAGAAGGCGCGAGTTTCAAAGATATGGTGGCCCTGAAGGGCAAACCCACCATTGGCGATGACATCAATAAAAAGATTATTGCGCCATTGGCCAATGCCAATAAATTGACCAGCATGCCGGACTTTAACGATCCGGAAAAACTGGGCAGTGGCAAGGATATGGTGGATAGACTCACAAATCTTATCGCTATCTTTGAGAACAAGGCGCTGGATTTCAGCAAGAATCGCGCGGAAGGCGACGACATTCTGGGCGATGCCTATGAATATCTCATGCGCCATTTTGCTACCGAAAGCGGCAAAAGCAAAGGTCAGTTTTATACACCTGCAGAAGTCAGTCGCATCATGGCAAAAATCATCGGGATTGACCAGGCGGATACTACCGCATCAACCACGGTTTATGATCCGACTTGCGGATCCGGTTCACTGCTGTTAAAAGTAGCGGCTGCGGCTAGAACCAGCGTCAGTCTTTATGGTCAGGAAAAGGATGCTGCTACCAGCGGTCTGGCGCGAATGAACATGATCTTGCATGACAACCCGGGTGCCGAAATCAAACAAGGCAACACCCTGGCTAATCCGTTATTCCTCTATGACCAGGGTAGCCTGAAAACCTACGACTACGTGGTCGCAAATCCGCCATTTAGCGATAAGCGCTGGGGCAATGGTGTGGATACTGATAATGACCCCTATCATCGGTTTGATGATTACGGTGTGCCGCCTGACAAGAATGGCGACTACGCTTATCTGCTGCATATTGTTCGCTCATTAAAAAGTCATGGCAAAGGCGCTTGTATTCTTCCTCATGGCGTGCTGTTTCGTGGCAATGCCGAAGCAACCATTCGTGAAGCACTCATTCGCAAAGGGCTAATCAAAGGCATCATTGGTCTGCCCGCCAATCTGTTTTATGGCACTGGCATACCGGCTTGTATTATCATCATCGACAAAGAAAACGCCATAAACCGCAAAAACATCTTCATGATTGATGCAGGTAAAGGGTTTATCAAAGATGGTAACAAAAATCGACTGCGTGAAATGGACATTCACAAAATCGTTGATGTCTTCACCAAGCAAACCGAAATCGAAGGCTACAGCAAAATCGTTTCCTTCGAGGAAATCGAAAAAAACGAATTCAATCTTAACATCCCGCGCTATATCGACACTTCAGAAGCTGAAGACCTGCAAGATATCGAAGCCCATTTACGGGGTGATATCCCTAAGGCTGATATTGAGGCACTGAAAAGTTATTGGGAGGTATGTTCTAACTTGAAGTCAGCGCTGTTTGCACCAGCCAAGCGCAGCCCGGAATATTACAGCCTGAAAATTTCTAAAGACGATATCAAAAAAACCATCTTCGAACATCCCGAATTTATCAACTACATGGCTGACATGAACAAGGTATTCAGTCAATGGGAGGTGAATACCACTGCTGCCCTAAAAACATTGGCAGCCGGCCATCATCCCAAGGAAGTGATTACTGCCATTAGTGAATCACTGCTGCCCACCTATACCGATCGTGCCCTCATCGACAAATACGATGTTTACCAGCACTTGATGAATTACTGGTTCGAAGTCATGCAGGATGATTGTTATCTGATTGCAGCCGATGGCTGGAAGGCGGTTACCTACCGCATCATAGAAGAGAAAAGGAACAGGGACGGTGAAGTAACTAAGAAAGTAGACAAAGGCTGGGCCTGCGACTTGATACCTAAGACATTAGTCATTAACCGCTATTTTGCTGAACAGCAGCAAGCAATTGATGCTCTCAATGTAGAACTGGAATCCCTGCAAAGCCAGAAAACTGAGATGGAAGGAGAGCATGGTGGCGAAGAAGGCGCGTTTGCTGAGCTCGATAAAATCAACAAAGGCAGCATTAATGCGCGCTTAAAAGAAATCAAAGGTGATCTCAATTCCATTGATGAAGAAAAAATACTGACCCAGTATCTGAAGCTGCTGGATAAGGAAACAGCTACCAAGAAAGCATTAAACGATACTGAAGCTGCACTGGATGTTAAGTTACTTGCTTTCTATCCCACACTGACTGAAGAGCAGATCAAGCAACTGGTGGTCGACGACAAATGGATTGCCACCATCGACAAAGATATCCATTCCGAAATGGATCGCATCAGCCAACGCCTTACCCAACGGATAAAAGAGCTGGCTGAACGTTATGAAACACCACTGCCACAACAAACCCAGAACGTTGCAGAGCTGGAAAAGGCTGTAGCTGAACATTTGCACAAGATGGGGTTTGTATGGAACTGAGAGAAGGTTACATACAAACTGAAGTAGGCATGATTCCTGGGGATTGGCACGTTGTTCCACTATCAAAGTTGATCGCAAGCCTTGACGCTGGTGTAAGCGTGAATTCGGTTGATGAAAAGCTTGGATTTCTTGGTCATAACGAATCCGTATTGAAGACATCATGTATTTCAAATGGTTATTTCTACCCAGATGAGTGCAAGAAGATTCTGCCTAATGATATTAAACGCGCCAAATTAATCCCGTCTAAAAATTCGGTAATAATTAGTCGGATGAATACGCCGGCTTTAGTCGGGGAATGCGGCTATGTAGATAAAGATTATCCTTATTTGTTCTTGCCTGATCGACTATGGCAAACGACCATTAAAAAAGATGTTGGCGTTAATGTACGGTGGCTTGCATATTTATTAAGTTTTGGTCAATTCAGTAAAGCAATTAAGGAAACAGCTACCGGCACAAGCGGTAGTATGAAAAATATTTCAAAAAGCATATTTCTAAATTTAAATGTGCTTTTCCCAAGTGTGAAAGAACAAACCGCCATAGCCGCCGCCCTAAGCGATGCCGATGCGCTGGTTCAATCTCTCACAAGCCTTATTGCAAAAAAACGCCAGATCAAACAAGGCGCCATGCAAACCCTGCTCGCGGGAGAAAAACGATTGCCGGGTTTTAGTGGAAAATGGGAAGTGAAATGCATCGGAGAATTTACAGACTGTACTTCTGGTGGTACACCGAGCACATTGATGTCGCATTATTGGAACGGACAAATCAGATGGATGAATTCTGGCGAGCTGAATTTAAAGAATGTTTACGATGTCGAGGGCCGAATCACAGAAAAAGGACTGCGTAACTCCAGTACAAAGTTGCTTCCTCCAAAATGTGTTTTAGTAGGTTTGGCTGGCCAAGGTAAAACACGTGGAACTGTGGCTATGAATCAGATTCAACTTTGTACAAATCAATCTATTGCAGCGATTCTTCCAAATGCCGCATTTAATTCGGAATATCTCTATTACAACTTGGATTCCCGTTATCGGGAGCTTCGTGAATTATCTACCGGGGACGGTGGGCGAGGAGGCTTAAACTTGACGATCATTAGGTCGTTGAAGGTGTCTTTCCCAAAGCTCCCGGAGCAAGCTGCGATCGCCGCCATTCTCTCTAACATGGATACCGAGATCAATGCACTAGAAACCAAACTCACCAAATACCAACAGATCAAACACGGCATGATGCAGAATCTGCTAACAGGAAGGATACGTTTGATATGAGTGAAACCATTAATATCTACTGCGATGAATCCTGTCATCTGGAAAATGATCATCACCGTTTTATGGTGCTGGGCGGTTTATGGTGTCCGGTAGAGAAATCCAGGGAAATTGCAGTTCGCATACGTGAAATCAAGCTTAAGCACCAGTTGCCATCGCATCGAGAGTTGAAATGGAGCAAGGTATCGGAAGCCAAGCTGGATTTATATCTCGATCTGATTGATTACTTTTTTGATGACGATGACCTGAATTTTCGGGCGCTGGTGGCAGATAAATCGGTATTGGATCATGGCGCTTTTGGCCAAAACCACGATCAATGGTATTACAAAATGTACTTTGATATGCTCAAGGTGATTTTTGACCCGCAGTACCACTACCGCATCTATCTCGATATTAAGGATACCCAAGGCGGTGAGAAAGTACGTAATCTACATCAGGTGCTATGTCACAGCCAATATGATTTTTCCAAAAAGATTATCGAGCGAGTGCAGATTGTGGAATCCCATCATGTAGAGCAGCTGCAATTAGCGGATCTGCTGATCGGCGCCGTTTCCTATTTATACAATCAGCCGGAAGGGGTAAGTAAGGCCAAGCGCACAGTAATTGAACGTATCCGGCAGCGCAGTCGCTACACATTACGTCAAAATACCCTTTATCGAGAGAAGAAGTTAAACTTGTTTATTTGGGATGGTCAAGGCAATCGTCGATGAGTAATAACCAAATAGATTGGTTGCCAGCATTGATGCTGTTTTCTGATTATGATGGAAATTGGGAGCAGTATCTGACAGCCATGTATGATGCATTCTGCACTCAGTTTGTTACTTCTACGCCTGTATTTCGTGGCACCAGACTGGGCTTGAAGCGACACCCTATGATTCAGGGTAAGGAAGCGACCTTCTGGCACATGATCACTGAAGGTAATGTAGAAAAGGAGCGTTTACCCGACTTTCGCCGTTGCGAGCGTATTCGTTGGCCAAGGCCGGTAATTGAGCATGAGACTGACCATACTGTGAAGGTATGGAAAAATAGGCGTAAGGGTGAAACCCGGATCTGTATATGGCTGGAGGCTGAGGAATATTTGGTGATATTGAGTGAGCGCAAAGGCTACATTTTGCCTTGGACAGCATATTTAGTGGTAAAAGGTCATCAGAAAAGAAAACTACAGCAGGAATTTGAAAGCTATCAAAAGAACCCTTAGTGAGGGCTGGCTGCGCCCCACCTAAGTGGAACGCTACCGTTACTCCTTTTACAACATGGTAAATGAGCTGCCTTTAGTATAACGGCTATATCGAGCGATAACAATAGAGGCTCTAAGATAAAATTAGTATGCTGAGCTCGTTTAGTAGATATGAAATTACAAAAGCTTAAATCATTATATTTTTCATTAGAATAAATCTTTGGTGAGAATCATTTTTGCTAGCGGAAATGCCGTGGACTTAGGGTGTGCTAAGGTGGATAAAATATGAGCAATATTAACAAACCCGAACGTGCCACGCAAAACCGGGTAGTGAAGCTGTTTTCTGAAAAACTGGGTTATACGTATCTCGGCAATCTGGAAGACAAGCCCGATAACAGCAGCAATATCGAAGTACTCCAACTACGGCAATACCTGGCATCCACCGGCTATAGTGTGGAACATATTAACCGGGCCCTGGATATATTACTTTCCACTGCAAACAATTATGGTCAGGATCTGTATCACAACAATAAAGATGTCTATCAGCTCTTGCGCTATGGTGTGCCGGTCAAAGTAGAAGCCGGTGTGCCCACCGATACCGTGCAGCTGATCGACTGGCAGCATCCCGAAAATAACAATTTTTACATTGCTGAAGAAGTTACGGTGTTTGGTGAAAAGGAAAAACGCCCAGACACCGTGCTGTATGTCAATGGCATTGCTCTGGGCGTGCTGGAACTGAAGAACAGCCGTATTTCCATTGGCGATGGTATTCGTCAGAGCCTGGTTAACCAACGGCCAGAATTCATTGGCTCATTTTTCAGTACTGTGCAATTTGTGTTTGCTGGAAATGATTCTGAAGGGTTGCAATACGGCACCATTGGTACACCCGAGAAGTTTTTCCTCAAGTGGAAAGAAGACGAAGAAGACAATAGCGGTTACAAGCTAGACAAATATCTGGTCAAGATATGCAACAAGCAACGCCTGATTGAGTTGATGCATGACTTTGTACTATTTGATGGTGGCGTTAAGAAACTACCGCGGGTGCATCAGTATTTTGGAGTTAAAGCAGCGCAGGCGCATGTACGGCGCAAAGAAGGCGGCATTATTTGGCATACCCAGGGCAGCGGAAAAAGTATTGTCATGGTGCTATTGGCCAAGTGGATTCTTGAAAATAATTCTCAGGCACGTATTGCCATAGTTACTGACCGTGATGAGCTGGATAAGCAAATTGAGCGGGTATTCAGAGATACTGGTGAAACAATCTCACGTTCAAACAGTGGCCGTGATCTGATGGCGCAATTGGGACAAGCGACACCCAGGCTTTTGTGTTCTTTGGTACACAAGTTCGGCAAAAAAGATGTGGATGATTTTGAGGGTTTCATTAAAGAACTGGAAAGCCAACCCAGCCATGCCGTCGGGGAACTGTTTATCTTTGTCGATGAATGCCATCGCTCCCAAAGCGGGAAGCTGCATCGCACCATGAAAGCACTGCTGCCGGGTGCGGTGTTTATTGGCTTTACGGGCACGCCTTTGCTGAAGAAAGATAAAACCACCAGTTTGGAAGTATTTGGCAAATATATTCATACCTACAAGTTTAATGAAGCCGTGGAAGATGGTGTAGTGCTCGATTTGATGTACGAGGCGCGTGATATTGATCAGCGGCTCAGTTCACAACAAAAGGTGGATGAATGGTTTGCAGCCAAAACCAAAGGATTAAACGATTTCCAGAAAGCCGAGCTGAAAAGGAAATGGGGCACGATGCAAAATGTGCTGAGCTCCCGGTCACGAATGGAAAAAGTCGTTGATGATATTCTTCTTGATTTCAGTGTGAAGCCGCGTTTAAGTTCACAAGCCGGTAATGCCATCCTGGTGGCATCGAGCATTTTTGAAGCCTGCCGGTATTATGAACTATTCCAAAAGACGGAGTTTAAAGGCAAATGTGCGGTAGTTACCTCATATAACCCACTCACGCGGGATATTACGACGGAAGACACGGGCGCTAATACCGAAACCGACAAAGAATATATCTACAGAACTTATACCGAACTACTCAAAGGGGTTAATGCCAGGCCGAACAAAACTAAGACAGAAACCTATGAGGACGAGGTAAAAAAGTTTTTCGTCGATGAACCAGTCAATATGAAGCTGTTAATTGTCGTGGATAAACTGCTTACTGGTTTTGATGCCCCCAGTTGCACCTATTTGTATATCGACAAATCCATGCAGGATCACGGTCTGTTTCAAGCCATCTGCCGGGTAAACCGCCTTGACACCGAAGACAAGGATTTTGGTTTTATCGTGGATTACAAAGACTTGTTCAAGAAAGTTGAGAATGCTGTCTCGGTATATACGTCTGAACTGGATTACGATGAATTTAATGCCAAGGATTGTGATGTTCTATTGCAAGACCGTTTAACCAAAGGACGTGAGCGTTTAGACAACACACTGGAAGAATTGGAACTGCTCTGTGAACCGGTATCTGCACCCAAGGGCGACCTGGAACACATTCATTATTTTTGTGGTAATACCGAAATCCCTGAGGATCTGAAGGCCAGGGAAGTTCAGCGTACCGCCTTATACAAGGCTACGGTTGCCCTAATCCGCGCCTATGCCAATATTGCCGATGAAATGGAAGCCGCTGGCTATACTGCAAACCAAATTGAGCATATAAAAAGCCGCATGGATCACTATGTTAAGTTGCGTGAAATTATTCGTATGGCAAGCGGCGAGTCACTGGATTTAAAAGCCTATGAATCAGACATGCGCCATCTGATTGACCGGTATATACAGGCAGACGACTCGGTTGTGATTTCCCCGTTTGCCGATATGCCAATCCTAGATGTAATTGTGAAAAGCGGTATTGCAGCGGCAGTTAATGCGATGCCAAGTGGAATCAAAAGCAATAAAGATGCGATTGCTGAAGCCATTGAGAACAATGTGCGCAGTAAAATCATTAAGGATCATCTGCTTGATCCAGCGTATTTTGAAACGATGTCTAAATTGCTGGATGAACTCATCAAGTTTAGGAAACAAAATGCAATTGACTATGAAGCCTATTTGCAGAAGATTGCTGATTTAGCCAAACAGGTAATGACCGGCAAAGCGAACAATACTCCGCCATCACTGAATACCAAGGCAAAACGTGCGCTGTATAACAATCTCGGCCAGAATGAATCTCTGGCACTACAGATTGACGCTGCCGTTCTGGTTAGTAAAAGTGATGGCTGGCGTGGCAATCAAGCAAAAGAGAATCAGATAAAGAAGGCAATCTGGAAGATTGTGAATGATGTGAATGAAGTGGAACGTATCTTTGCCATTGTTAAGCAACAAAATGATTACTGAAGTAACACGAATCAGGCTCAATAAATTTGATATTGAGGTGATTAAGAAAGACATCAAAAATGTCCACCTGAGTGTGTACCCGCCTAATGGCAAAGTGAAAGTATCAGCACCTGCCTGTATGGCTGAGGATACTATCAGAGTGTTTATTATTTCGAAGTTGGGATGGATAAAGAAGCAGCAAGAAAAGCTCCGTGCACAAGCACGGGAAGCACCACGAGAATATATCGACCGCGAAAGCCATTATGTTTGGGGAAAACGATACTTACTCAAGGTAGAAGAAAAAAATGCTGCACCTAAAATTGAGCTAAAGCACAACAAACTTATTCTTTACGTTCGTCCTGCTACGAATCGGAAAAAAAAGGAAGATATCCTTGAAGCCTGGTATCGCGAAAATCTCAGGCAAGTAATACCGGCATTGATTACAAAGTGGGAATCCCGCATGGGTGTAAAGGTTAAAAGATTCTTTGTGCAAAAAATGAAAACTAAGTGGGGTAGTTGCAGTTTTCAAACTGGCAGTATCCGGCTCAATATGGATTTAGCTAAGAAACCCCAGGAATATCTCGAATATATCCTAGTGCATGAGATGACTCACCTGCTTGAGCCCACACACAACGCGCACTTTGTCGCATTGATGGATCAATTCATGCCGAAATGGCGATTCTATAAGGAAGAGTTGAATAGGTTGCCAGTCCGACATGAGGATTGGGTGTATTGAAATATGTTATGTTAGCCTCGGCACCGACTCTCAACTAGCGATAAAATAAATTATCGCTAGCCAGCTTCTGCCCGGCTAGTCGGGTAATAGTAGACTACTACAACTAACATTCTATTTTTATTTCGCAATCCATAACAAATCCAAGTTACAGATAATTTAGGTTGTCGGATTTGAAATCTCTTCCGTAGGTTTCTTCCATCCAATTAGAACCCTGTTACCATCTCTACTTTCGCATATTGGTATTTTTGCTTTACTCTTAGGACTGTATTCTGGAGCCTCTTCATATACTTTAGGGAGTTTTTTATTGGAACATAAACAGACCGCCCAATCTGGAAATTTATAATAATTTATTTTGGTTGATAAAGTAACCACGTGAAGTTGATAATCTAATCCAGTCTTCGAATCTATACTGCGCTTTTTCCTTCCATTTTTTATCACAGTCTTTTTTATTTCTGCCTTCTTTAAGCCTTCTTTGTGTGCAAAATCAACCGCAGCTTCTGACGAAACAGCCCTTGTAGATTTGGCTTGATAAGTTTTAATTGTAATTATCGCGGCATCTTTGATCATTTCTGGTAACCATAGTCTACGTGGTTTGCTCCGTCCCACAAACCCGGCATTTTTTATCTTATCCACTAATTTTTCTATTTCTGCTTGCATTTCCTCCCACCACGCCCCAGGTTTTACCAAATACAAGTATTTTTTAGGACTACGCTTAGATCCACCTTGGAATTCGTATCTTTCCAATTTATTGGATTTAACGATCTCATGCCAACGAATCCGAATTTCCTTAGCTTCTTTTATTAAAGCATCCTTTAAGACGGAAACATTTTCTTCATTTTCAAGTTTCTTTTTTATCATCCTTTATCCACAGAAAAATTTATTGATGGTAATGAAACAACATCTATTCGGAATAATGTACACGCACAAAATTATTTAAAAATTTCCATTAAATAAGACATCAAATTTATTTAAACGACAAAATTACCAATTTTTTCATAGCAGTTTTTTCTATTCACACGCCATCAAGATTTCTATTAATTCCTACTTTCAATGCTTTCTATTAAGAAGCCATATTTTTCTATTAATTTCCCTATCTTATCGTCATTTTTCTATTAATCCTTATTTTTCTATTAATTCGAGCCTCAATTTCCCCATTTCTAGGGGCTTATTTCTACAAAAAATTTATTTTGTAAAGACAGCTTGCACCGAAGCTGCGCGTTCCAGAAACGACAAATTCGGTAGCAAGAGCGAAATGAGGAAGCTCATTTCATTAGTCATTTTTTTAAGGAGTAATTTCATATGACAAAAATCATTCGAATGAATGGTCTTGTAAATATGCTCGGGATCTCTCGTAGTTCGATTTTCAGATTAGAGGCACGAGGCGATTTTGTTCCAAAAATTCGTATCGGTCCCAGAGCCGTGGGGTATTCGGAGGCTGCTGTAAATGCATGGCTGGAAAAAAGAGAAGCAGAAGCAGCTAAAAAATAAGCAAGAAAACAATCCTGTTTGTTTTTAGTGAACTCGCCAATTTGTTGCCTTAAATATTACTGATGACAAATTGGCGATCCATAGTTTTTAGCAACTAGCTAATAGGCAGGATGGAAATAAACCCATAGCAGGATAAAGGTCACGCACTCAGCAAACTGCTGACGTGACCTAATTGAATTATCCATCAACCAACCATTTATAAATCTTCAAAATCAGGAGCAATAACCATGCGGTTTAAGTTAGAACTATTAGGCGAGTTTGAAATTATTAAAGATAAAGACGGCAACAAATATTTTGTCTCTGTGCTAAATGATGTCCAGCGCGTAGTACTCATACCTTCGGAAGAATTATGTGACCTCATCATGCTGAAATTGATGGAGAAAGCAGAAAAGTCATCCAAACAAAAAATTAACAGCATCATTGATGAACTTAGAGCGCTTGCGTCACAAGTAGAGGATACGGAAGAAGTCAATACTAGATATACCATTAGTAACAACTGCCTTTGCATCAATAGAGGCAAAGGTGACCGTCAAATCAGGATTTCTAAGGAGAAAAAGAATGGTATTAAATGTGTAAAAGGCAGAAAAAATAAGTTTAGAAGTTCTAAATATATTGGTGAACTCGATTATCGACATGATGTTGATGCAGACTTCGATCTTCTTTGGAATTATGCGTCGGTTAGTAATAAGAATGATCAGTTGCTGTTACTAGCTTTCATGGTGAATGCCTGTTTACCAAACAATGAATACCCAATTTTGCTCATAACTGGTGCCTCTGGTAGCGGCAAAACAACCCTCACCGAAATCATCATAGAGATTATCGATCCAACGAGTTTTGGAGTATCCGCGCCACTCACCTCGGCAGAAGAAATTAAGTTGGCTGCATTTCATCGTCATATGCCAGCATTTGATAATAACGGCGGTGTTTTTAAACCAAGTATTCAAAATCTGCTTTGCCAATCGTCCACAGGTGGCAAGTCGATTGCTCGGAAGTTCTTTACAAATAATGATGCAGTCGTTGTTGATCTACGTAAACCCACCATTATTAACAGTTTGCAATCGCCGTTTTCTCAAAATGATTTGCTCAGCAGGACAGTTCATTTGCAATTGAAATCGCTCACTACTGCGGATTATGCAAAAACGGGAGGCAAAACAAATTTGAAAAGCCAGTTTAAAACGGACTTACCCAAAATCCTAAAAGGGTTCTATGTAATCTTGCAAAAAGTATTTGTTCTAATAGACAAAATTAAAAATCCCGATACGCTTTATAGAATGGGGGATTTTACTAAGGTTGGTATCGCACTTGAACAAGTATTAAGGTATGAAAAAGGTAGTTTTATAAAGGCTTATGAAAATAACCTGAAGCATGGCTCAGCTTCCATTATCGAAGATTCCGATCTAGCACAAGCTGTGATATCACTGGCCAAGGAGCTACCTAAAGCTAAAACGTACCTTCTGACCGAGTTTATTAAGGAACTCAAGGGATATTCAAACTCCCCTCGGAGTATACCTGGAAACTCCAGAGCCTTCAAAACAGAACTTGGCGGAGTCGAAAAGGCTTTGTTCGAAGTGCATGGGATAAAAATTATACACCTCAAAAAATCAAATGCTGGTGTGCGAGTGAGGATCATTCCACCACCCAAGCAATCCAGTTGATGTAATTGGCGTGATGAATGTGACGAAAGTGACGAATATTTTTTATGTTGCGCAATGATTATTCAAATGATAAGTATCATTACTAACAGCACGTTATAAGCACATGGATAATATTTTTCTATTAATCCGGCTCACATTCATCACAAATCTTATTTGCAGCTAACTGTGAATTAATTTGATTGTTATCGTATTAATAAATTGTTATTCGCAACGGTGATTAATTATGAAAAGCAAATATAGAACGGAAGTATTTTTTGATAAGGTAAGTTTTACGTTTCACATAGTAGAAGGTAAACGGCCTAAATTGAAGGGTAATCTCTTTCAGCTTTCTAATAATGAACCCAATAATCGAGCAGTCAATAGGGTCAATTCTGACCAGTATGACAATGTTGATTACAGGGTAAAACATTACAAGGAAAAGAATGGAAGGTATAACCATACATTTGATATTGATATCCCTATACATTCAAATCTTCAACAAGGTTATTCCTCTAAAGAAGATCATTTCAATTTAAAGGTATCTATATTTCCTAAAAATAAGTCACATAACTTTATTAGGTTTGAGTTCAATCCCGCTAAACTGGGAACGGATGGTGAGCTCAAGTTACGTGGTTTGTTAATCAAGATCCTTGGCATGAGGATGGCCAGGACCGTGTTCTATGAGGCCCGTCTAACGAGGCTGGATACCACTATTGATTGTTATTCTGCTGTAGATAAGTTTTATATGTACATGAAGGGGGTTAGTTGTTCTGAGATTAAGCGCCCCGCGGATGATGAAATTCAGTCCCAGATTTGCGGCAGTGATCAAAGCGATATCCGGGTTACCGCGTATGACAAAGCGGAACAAACTAAGCGGCAATTACATAGTGTTGATGCTGAATCTGTTAGCTGGGTCAGGCTTGAAATTGTGAATCGTGATCTGGGTTTCTCTATGGCCGAAATTCGTGAGAAGTTGGAGCTTCAATTCAAGAAGCTTAGTTTCTATCGCGATGACTTCCTGGCCGATGAGTATTTCGATGATGATTTCCTGGCCACGGTGCATGCTGAGGGTCTGAATGCTGCACTTAGCAGGTTGAGTAGGAATGATCGGAAGCGGTATTTACGCAGACTGGAACATTACGCGTTTGATCCCTTTAAACTTAGTAGCAGATTGACGATTAAACCGGGGTTGGAATCGCTGAAGTTCTTGAAGTCAACTAAATATGTACCTCGTGCGGCGGTTTAGCTGGTTCTTTGGCGTGTTGGGCGTGGCTGTTGTTATGCTTATAGGGTGTATGCGGCCTCTTTTGCTAATCAACAAACGAATAATATCTGCTAGTTTTCACTAATTTTAATCTAGCACTGAGTTGCTAATTTTATATTTTACCCGCCGGGTTTGTCGGGGAACCGTTCAAACCCGGCACTACATCAGGCAGTGTGTAATGTCCTTAATCCAATGTAGGTGTAGAAGACATAGCTGCCTTTGAAGAATATCTTTTTAATATCCCTGTTAGTTTCAATCCTGGCCGCACTTTCTGGTTGTGCCATAGATAAGCGGGGTTCCGGTTAAATCATTGACTTTTTCCAGAAGAACAGATATCTTTTTGATATCTATTTAGCGGGGATCTATGATGCCAGAAAAAAACATTTCACCACAAATTCCATTCCGATATCGCAACTTTGACAGTCCAACTGGCGTCACTCGCGAAACAGCTAAACGACTCGCCGAACGCTTGGGTGTCGATGAAACACAGGTCATTCACCTGGCACTGCACCAGCTTGCCGTGAAGATCCTCCCGCAGTACGAACAAGACGATGGCCCGCTCACTGCTGCACAAGTGCGTCAAATCAAGAAATTGGTGCCAGCTGCAAAAAAGAGATCTATACGTTCCAGTTTGCTTGAACCCGAGAGCATTTAATGGTTCGATGGTGGCCAGAACCAGCGGCTGGGGATATCGTATGGTGTCATTTCCCGGACAACATCAATCCACGCCCCAAACCCAGACCTGCTTTAATTCTTGTCGTCTTTGATGACGATGCACCAGAATTCACGGTTCGAGTCGCTTATGGCACCAGTCAACGCACAACCACGCTCTATCGAGGCGAGTTTGCGATTCTTCGTGATAAGAACCCGGCGGCCTATGAAGAGGCCAATCTGAGTTTTGATACGAAGTTCAATTTAAGACAAATCCTTGAGTTGCCATTTTCAACAGACTGGTTTTCAGTACCACCCGCAGCACCACATGGGCAGATTCCAAAACTTGGCACATTGCACCCATCGATGGTTCGTGCCGTACAAGCTGCTTTCCGAGCAGCATCTGGATGAATGCTCACAGTGCTACGGAGAGATTCCAAGCTCACGCCAAAGAAACTCATATGAAATTTCGCGTCTGCCTTGTTCTGCCGCTTGTTGCTTTTCATTGGCTTCGTAACTTCGTAACAAACCTTTTACTCGCTCCAGTCCGGCTGGTGTTTTGATAGACTGTCGAGGTGTCTTGCCGCCAAGTGCCTGAATCGGTTCATCAGCCCAATTGGCATACATGCGATAGATTGTTTTTTCAATGATATCGGCATATACCTCGGGGGGTATATCTGCTTCGGCGGCTTTGGGTTTTGCTTTCTGATTGGCTGGCATATTTGCCATCACTCCTTTTGGATCAGATAATTCACGAGAAATGAATTGAACCGCATCGCCCGCAATGGCCTCGAACCAGGGTCGACCTTTGTCCGCATAGCTTTGCGTTTTATAGAACACAGTTATCTTGTTTGCAGTCTTTTCAATGTTGATGGTGGCCGTTGCGCGTGTCGCACCATCCTCACAGTCGACCAAGCGATCCCAGCCCGACTTGCGATCCCCTTGTACATCACTTTGACTGGATAATGATTGTGTTAGCGCTTCCCAATCCTTAACCCGGTAATGATCCGTGATCAACAGCATGGGTTCACCCGAATAAGCATCCATCATGGTTGGCATCGGCATCGGTGCAAAGAATTGTTCAAGCCATTTGCGCCGAATCATGAAACTTAAGAAATCTGGGAAATCTTTCTGTCGTTTGTCGAACTGATCCATAGCTTCGTGGATCTGTGCTATCAAACTCTGCGCCATGAATTGAGAAAACGGATAACCTGCACCAGATAGCTCAAAATGACCATCGACCTCCATAATCCGCAAACCAATCTGCACTCCTATCTGTGATGCTTGACTGCCGGATTTCTCGTGCACGGTGATCGGTAGTGCTTCCGTATTCAGCGCATCGCACACTGTCATTTGTTTCCCCGGTATAACGTCAGTCACTTCATACAAGCGTAAAGGGCGTTCGGCCAATTGCGTGATCCAACGGCGCTGATCTACCGTAAATAATGGCCCGCCTTGACCGAGCAAATATTCCGACACTCGCTTGCGCTCACCTTTGACCAGGATATGTCCTTCCGCTAATAACCATTCCGATGCATTGATTTGAATGCCTAACCAGGCCTGTTCGTCCTGAGCTTCCAGGATCTCTCGTTCCTCGTCACTCAATCCATCAAAAATCATTTCTTCAATGGCAATATGGACTGCTTTTCGATGCTTATTCCTCAACCAGCCTAATGCACGCTCAACAGCGCCGTCATGTCCCTTGTTTTCTTCTTCCACTATGGCTGCACTGGTATTTGCACAGCATTGCTTGTATTTCTTGCCACTGCCACATGGGCAGGGATCATTGCGTCCAATTTTATGTGTCATTTGTGTAAGCTGCCCTTTCCAGTCTGTATGCTATCCAATGATAATGATAAGCCCACCGATCAAACTTGTTCCAGATGTTTTGGATTGAACAAGCCACATCAACATTACCACGCATAAGTATTTTCCCTTTTGGTTGGTCAATCATTTGCGTCTTTTCACTCAACCGACAACAAATAAGTCAACGTCGGCCACAAGATATACAAATCCCCACTCCCGCTAGAAACTGCACACCGATCCCTAGCAATCCGCCGGATACCCGATGAATCCGACAAAATCAGGGCATTGGGCGTAATTTGTCTAACGCAAGTCCAATGTTTGATGCGACCGCTCAGGCAAATGATAACTGCTGAATCCGGTTGATTCAGATGCCCGGTTAGTTTTTCCCAGTAGGCATCCAGTGTAACGTCATCGGTATCGAATGCGATTCGTTTGCGTAGTTTGCGTTTCTGGTATTTCTTTACTGATTTGATGGCGATATCAATGAATCCGCCCTTGGCGTCAATATCCTCAAATCCCCAAATCAATGTTTCTTCGAGCAGGTCATGCTGAGCCAAATAGCCGATCAGGTTTTTAAACAAAACTCTTCGCTGACTGGCTTTATGTTTTAGTTTGGGGTCATAGTGAAATTTGCCGATGACGGCTTCGGTTGCATTCATCACCGAATATACGCCACACAATCCATCAATACTGCCTTGCCGGATGGGCATGATGCTCTCCTCCTCATCCATACCGGCTACCAGATTTGGCTGACCGCATTATTCACAAACAACTGACTATCGCGGATATAGCGCTGTAACATCACATCCGACTTATGCGCAGTTTGCTGACGGATTTTCCAGGAACTGACTCCGGCTTGCGCTGCACTGGTTACCAAGCCTGCCCGCAAGCTATGGCCGGAATATTGCTTGGAATTCATTCCGACCTCAGCCACACGCTGCTTGATGATCAGCGCAACCGATGCCGCACATAATCCATAGTCAGTGACTTGATCGAAGCGGTTCATGCGACGAAACAATGCACCGGTTTTGATACCGGATTTTTCCAGCCAGGTATTTAATGCACGTACTGGGCAATAACAACCTTTGATAAAAGGAATCGCCACTTTTCGTCCCACACCGTTTTGATCAGTCTTGCTGCGCCGGATATGAATCAGAATGCCTTCCGTCACAAACCGCACATCTTCCACCTTTAATGCCACCAATTCAGATCGGCGGAATGCACCGGCAAAACCGATCAGTAATAAGGCTTTGTCACGGATACCGATCAACCCGGTGAGTTTTCTCGTGATCTTAATCAGATCAGCTTTTAATAATGGCATGACTTGCCGCTGCCTGCTGCCGTTGATGCGCCGGATACCGCGCAAGGTATCGGTTACCAGGGCTGATCGAGTCGGTGATTTCAATCCTTTATCTTTATGCGCGTGACCAATTGCCACCACCCGGCGATTAAGCGTGGCCAGTGACAATGTACTGGCATGAACCGCCAGATAGGATGCTACACAATGCGGGGTCGCCGGAATTCTGCCACCGCTTTTCAGGAAATGGGCAATATCGTTACGATAGGCCAACTGGGTATTCTTGGCTTGCGTGGCCGCCAGATAGGTGCGGATTTTATTGCGGGTGCCCTGACTGGACAAAACTGAATTTTTTCTCATGACAATCTCCTACTGGATATCGACGTAGCGCATACAGACGCTCAATAAATGCTCGTAGTCACTGGCGGTGGCTTCACGCATGAATTCTTCAACCAGTTCCGGGCGATTGCTGTTTAGGATAGCTCGACGGACTAGGCCGAGAATCAAGAAGGCATTGCCATCCTTGCCGGTCAGTTCCACCACGGCATCGGTCAATGGTGAATCGGATTTTTCAATCAATTTCATAAAGATCTCCTAAGTAATTGATAACACCATCATCATGGTTGTGATAATGATCAGTTATCGTAAGTTGAAAAATAATAAAAAAGCCCGCCAGCATTGAATCTGCTGACAGGCTAACGTTTGGGTATTTTCATTTAGTTTGCTCCCATAACACCCGAAAGGAGCTTGTTGTTATGAGTCGACTCGAAAACTAAAGCAGAAAAGAACAACTTCAATATTCTTCAGGCAATAGCAGAGTAGTGACGCTACGATCCGCTTCGGTGATGATCCAAAGGTTCTGATTACCGCTGATGGCGTAACTCGACAGGACGCGCCAGCCATTTTCGACCGAGCGCTGGTTTTCTTCGGCATCCCCGGGTGGCACATTGCCCCAGTCACCGGATTGATGACGCTTGATCAAATCCATCGCATTGATGGCATATCGATCGAGTGCTTCCAGCGCACCGGTGGTTGCTACGATCTGGCCTAGTGGAAACAACCTGACCGATGCTGTTGTACGTGTGTTTGTGCACATAAATATTTCTCCTTCTTCAGAGCGAGCAAAAGCTGACAGGCACAAAACTATGCCAGTCCTGATTGCTACGATTAAATGGGATTTGTTTGGAGTGTTATTGAAATGCTAATTGCAGGTTTGACACTGATTGGTATTGCAAAAAAGCCTGCATGAGTGAAACAGTTTTCGTTATACAGTGCAAAAAATTTTTAGCGATCTGCAACAATTGCAGTACATCTATATTGTAGAAGGTCTTAGTGCACTTATCAAAAACAGAGTGTGGTTCTATCAACTACTTATGGAATATTTTCTGAATGGTTGGGTAGGTTATATATTTTCAGAGATTTTCGCTAATCGTGATACTTTCTGGATTTCTACCGAAGATCTCATCTTTTAGCAATTGATAAAATAACTACGGTAGGTTACATAACGAATATTTCGTATGGTTTGCTCAACACTACGGTTTTAACTGTCCTACTCGCTAATCAGCATTCATAAGGCACAGGGATCAGAATATCCTGCGGTGGTTATCCCTCTAGCGATGCAGCACTGCTATATGAGCTATAGTCAAATCTGGTGTACAGAGAATCAAGCGGCATTCTGTTTTTGATCTGCAGTTTGTTTAATACCGTTAACGAATTTAACGCCGTTGATGACGTCTGCCAACAGGTTATAGCCTCTTAAGCGGAACCATTTTT
>SXGU01144957.1_pt1 | contig 20334 bp, 17 predicted proteins | sample 3174531 | NCBI WGS metagenome assembly SXGU01 (sample SAMN11356863, study PRJNA531348) | freshwater metagenome | isolation source: freshwater sample F1-140 | place: China: Fuxian Lake, Yuxi | collected 2017-12-25 | reverse complement strand
CAGCCGTGAAAAGTCCTCTCGGGGCTCAAACAGTCCTCGGCGACAGACACGATCCAATTTGCGAAATTTATTCACAAGCGCCGTCGGTCGCCTGCGGAACTCGCCCGAGAGAACTTTCCAACGGCTGAAGACGCACATCGTTTCGCGTGTGCGCCGTCGGGACCATGTCCTGCGCGAGTTTGCAAGCCGAGCCGGAGTCCGCGTAGGCGAGGCGCAGCATGTTTGAGCGCCAGGACATGCGTCCCGCGGCGCTCGCAAAAATCATTCCGTCTTCGTTTGAGCGCCAGACATGCGTCTCGCGGCGCTCGCACAAATCACTCCGCAGTTGTTCGACCCCATACATGCGTCCCGCGGCGCTCGCAAAAATCATTCCGTCTTCGTTTGAGCGCCAGGACATGCGTCCCGCGGCGCTCGCACAAACCATTCACCGCTAAAAAATCTTCTTCCACCAAGCAAGAATTTCCCCAAGTCGGTGCATTCGAAGATCTGGCGGTCCCGCTCGACTCATTCCGTGACTTGTCTCGCGAGGATATTTCACAAAGCGAACTGGGACATTTTGAACCGCAAGCGCAGCGTGCACTTGCTCTGACTGTTCGATGTTGCATCGAAGATCGCCTTCGCTGTGAATGAGCAACATGGGCGTGCGTGCTTTGGAAAAACTTGCGATTGGGCTGGATTTCCAAAGATGCTTCGGATCCGAATAGGCAGAGCCAGTCCAGTACACGCCTGGAACATCAGGAAAATCTGAATTGCCCGAATGACTGACGATGTTCGAAACGCATCGATCGCTGATCGCTCCGCAGTATTCGCTCGAATGTCCAACCGCCCACAGAGTCATGAAGCCGCCGTATGAACCACCCATGATTCCGATACGCGCTTTGTCGATTCCACGATCACTTCGCATCGCACGCGTGATCGCTTGAACATCCATCCAATCCTTCCCGCCCCACGTGCCTTGAATTGCTTGGCAGAATGCGCGTCCATATCCCTTCGATCCACGAGGATTTCCATACACCACCGTATATCCCGCTGCCGCAAGCAATTGAAATTCATGGAAGAACGCCCATCCATATTGAGCGTGTGGTCCTCCGTGCACTTCAAGTATGCCTGGAGTTTTTCGTTGCGCTCGCGCGGACTTTGGCGGACGCATCGTCCAATAGTGAACAGCGACTCCGTCCTTTGCCTTCGTCCACGATTCTTCGGGCACCGCAAGATCGAGTTCGTCGCAGAGCGCAGAGTTGACACGCGTGACTTGGCGAACTGGAAATTCTCTGCCAGTGATATCCGCGACACAAACTTCTGGCGGTTCGGTTGGCGCGGAACGAATCAGCGCGATGCGCGCACCATCACGAGAAAGTGTGCACGGAAGATGCTCGGCGCCAATTGGTGTGTGCAGAGCAACAAAGTTTCCAGCGAGACTGGCGCTTGCGATATGACCAGATCCGTGCCATCCAATTCGCATCAGCAAAGAGTCGCTACCCGGCATCCATTGAATCCATGAAGCAAAGGATGTGTCGACGGAGTCGGAGAGAGTCGCGCTCATCAAGCAGAAATCGCTTGAACGAAGCAGATTCCTTGTCACTTTCGTTCGAAGATCGTGCACGAACAATCCAAGATTTTCGGTTGCATACATTTCTGTGCGACCAACTCTGCCCGCGAATGCAACCATTGTTCCATCTGGGCTCCACGCAACAGCGCTCTTGGGTCCTTCGGCAAGCGCATCGAGCGCTTTGATTTTTCCAGTTCGCACATCGGCGATCACGATTTCCGTCTTCCATGGTTCGAAGAGCGCGCGAGGGGAACGATTGACCGTCGCGGCAATCGTTTTTCCGTCTGGCGACCAATCAAACGAAAACATTCCAAGCGTGTCGCCAAGAGCAAGCTCTCGAATGCGACGAGTGTGGATATTCAAAATATGCAATCGAAAGCGCGCCGATCCGAAGACGCCATCGCCGTCGAGTCTGTACCACGGATCATCAATAACCAGCGGTGGAGTGCTTCGCCCACTTGCAGTGCGCGCTTTGGCAGCAGCGGCAGTTCTCTCGGCGAGAGTCTCGCGGTATGCGAATGCAATCTCGTCACCATTTGGAGAGAAACGAAAATTTCCAATTGAACCATCAAGAAGTTTCGTCAATCTCTTGGGCGCGGCAAGTTTCATCCCGCGTATCGCTGCCAACATGATTTGCGGATTGCCTCGATCGGCTTCACGAATGAATGCAATTGAAGTTCCATCTGGCGACCAGCGCGGCGCGCGATCGCGTGGTCCTGCCGTCAATCGACGCGCTTTCTTCACTCCATCCGCAGATGCGATCCAAATTTCCGCGCGATAACTGCCTGGCTTATCAGCGATCTTGTGGGCGAAAGCGATTCGCTCGCCATTGCCATCGATTTGAGGATCGGATGGAACGACAAGTCGTCGAAGATCTTCCGCTGTAATTTTTCGGGATTTCATTTGTGCTCGTCGTGCCATAGAAGTTCATCGTAGGATCATCCGTCATGACATGGGTATGGCGAGGACGAGATGATGGACCAGATCCAGCGGCGCAACGTTGGCATCAAGTGATCCGTCCGTGGGATGCTGCTCCGCGCGCGCGCGGAAGAAAGTCTCCAATCGTGGTGATCGGCTATCCAACAGATGCGGGAGTTCGAGCGAACTTTGGCCGACCAGGTGCGGTGGATGGTCCAGCCGCGCTGCGAACCGCGTGCGCAAATTTACCTGCGCCAACAACGCACGCTCTTTTCGACGCAGGCGACGCGAGTGGTGCTGGCGACGATGTGGAAAGTTGGCAGCAATCACTCGCCGCGGCAGTTTCGGCAGTACGCGCAGGCGATGGAATCCCACTCATTCTTGGTGGAGGTCACGATCAAGCTTTCGGCCACTGGATTGGAACTGTCCGCGCCGCTGCAGATGGCGCAGTTGTTGGTTGCATCAACTTCGATGCGCATATCGATATGCGCATGCTTCAATCTGGTCGCGCTCATTCTGGGACTCCATTTTTTCAAGTCAATGCATGGAGTGCCGCGCATAGCCGACCATTCAAATACATGCTGCTTGGTATGCAGCCTCCGCACAACACGCCCGCACTGATTCATTCAGCATCCTCCGCAGGTGCGCAGCTTGTTGATGCTGATGCTTTTCATCCTGGCCAAGAAGCATCTCTGCTGCAATTGATCGATCGTTTCCTCTCGGCCGTCGATCTTGTTTGTTTGAGTATCGACTTGGATGTCTTCAGCGCAGCCGCGGCACCTGGCGTGAGCGCTCCATCACCAATGGGAATCGCTCCCGATGCAACATTCCGCACGATTCTTCGGCGAATCGCGTCAAGTGGAAAAGTTGCGGGCATCGAAGTCGCGGAGTGCGCTCCGTCGTTGGACATCGGCGGTCGCACGGCGCGCTTGGGTGCCGCAGTCATCGACACAATTGTTCGATCGCTCGGGATTCCATCATGAGGATGCAGTCGTGATGCGAATTGGAATTGATCTTGGTGGAACAAAAATCGCTGGTTGTGCGCTGAGCGAAGATGGCAAAGAAATTCTGCGACGACGCGTCCCAACTCCCAAAGGGGATTATGCCGGCACAGTCGCAGCTATCGCTTCGCTCGTCCTTTCGATAGAGAAGGACGTTGCCTCATCTTGCACCGTTGGTATTGGTTATCCCGGAAGTGTCTCGCCGAAAAACAGCACGCATCGCAACGCAAATTCGACTTGCTTGAATGGGCAAGATCTCGTCGGCGATCTTTCATTGCAACTTGGCCGAGAAATTCGTGGAGCCAACGATGGAAATTGTCTGGCGCTCAGCGAAGCATTCGATGGCGCAGGACGCGATGCGCGCGTTGTCTTTGCCGTGATCATCGGAACTGGTATCGGTGGGGGAGTTGTGGTTGATAAACGCATCTTGGTTGGTCGCAACGCAATCGCAGGTGAATGGGGGCATTGCCCGATGCCTGGAACCGATCGAGCAGAGCGTCGTGCAAGGCGTTGTTATTGCGGTAAAGACGGTTGCATTGAACAATTTCTCGCTGGACCATCTTTGGAGGCAGAATATTTTCGCCATACAAACGAGCATCGTTCGCTGGATGAAATCGTGGCGCGCAGTGTTGGTCAAATCGATTTGAGTGCAACGGCGGTGATTGATTTGCTCTGTCAACGATTCGCGGATGCTCTTGCGGTCGTTGTGAACACGATTGATCCTGATGTGATTGTTGTTGGCGGCGGAGTGAGCAATGTGAAAACGATCTTTGAGCGAACGCCATCGTTGGTCGCAGAGCGAATTTTTTCAGATCAATTCGAAACACCCATTTTGCAAGCGCAATTTGGCGATGCCAGCGGAGTCCGCGGTGCCGCGCGTTTGTGGGATGCCCGTTCCTAGCGTCGGTCAGGTCGCACGGCGGCGAGAATTTCTGGATCAATCGACTGTTGTTGCCCACAAATATCTGCGGCGATTATTCGACCAGTGATTGGGCCGAGCATCAATCCCATCATTGCATGACCCGTTGCGATGTACAAACCCGGTGTCGATCTGGCAAAGCCGATCACAGGCATTCCATCCGCGGTGCATGGTCGATAGCCCGCCCATTCTGCCGTCACGCGTCCTGCGTCGATACCGTGCAAATATTTTCGCGCGCCAGCGATGAGCGCGTTGAGTCTTCGACGCATCCATGGTCTTCCAACAGGCGCGATCTCGAGCGTGCCCGCTAGACGCAATTGATTTCCCATCGGGTTGTATGCAACAAATGTTTCGTGCATCACTCCGCCGGTGACTGGCAATTGCGGCACGCCTTCTAATTGAACGTGATATCCCCGAGCAGGTTGCATCGGCACTGATACCCCCGCAGATTTCGCAAGTTCACTCGACCAAATTCCCGCAGCGAGCACGACATTTTCTCCATCCACAACTTCGCCGGTGGAAAGCCGTGCTCCGACGCATTTTCCTTTCGCATCGCGCTTGATTCCTGTGACGGTCACGCCAGTTCGGATCTTCACACCGTGTCGAGGCAGGGCATCTGCAATTCCGCGCACAAGTCGCCCAGGATGAATGATCGCGCTATCAACATAATGAATTGCGCCAGCGACTTCATCTTTGTATGCCCCATCGCGTCGACGCAGTTCAGCGCCAGAAATTCGGTCGGTGCGATATCCCATCGATGCGAGCGTTCTGCCTTCTCGTGCGGCGGCATCAAGATTGTTCTCGTCAAGAATGAGATCCATCCAACCAGATCGGCGATAGAGGCAATCGATCGATTCCGAATCGAGAATTTCCTCGAGCGCTTGAATAGTTCTCCAGCCCATCGCGCACAGCGTGCGCAAACATATCTCGGTGTGTGCTTCGTTGCAGTTTCGATGAAATGTCCAAAGCCAGCGAAGTAGATCAGGTGAAAGACTGGGACGAATCCACAGTGGACTGGATGAATTGAACATCCAGCGAAGTCCTCTCCATGACGCGCCTGGTCTTGTGAGGGGATAATGCCCGATTGAAAAGAGTCCCGCATTTCCGCAAGATGCGCCGTCAAATGTTGTGCTTTGGTCAAGCACGACAACATCCACTCCGCACTTCGCAAGTTCATATGCGCCGCACAATCCAACAATGCCTGCGCCGATGATGACCGTCCGTGGTGATCCCATAGTTCCGTATGCTATGAAGCTTATGACCTTTGGACTTGGAATGATTGGTTGCGGAAGTATCGGAAATGTTCACGCACTCGCCGCTCTGCGTGCGGGGATAAAAATTGTTGGAGCGTGGGACATTCTTCCAGATCGTGCGGCGCTTCTCATTGAAAAACATGGTGCAAAGGGCAGTCAAGCCGCACCAAGTATCGACGCGCTCTTGGCAATGAAAGGAATTGACGCTGTTGTTGTCGCAGTTCCAAACGATCGCCACTGCGAATGCGCGTGCGCAGCGCTGAAGGCTGGAAAATATGTGCTTTTGGAAAAGCCAATGGCGCTCAGCACAGAACAGTGCGATCAAATTATCGCGGCCTCATCGAAAAGCCCCGGTCATCTGCAAATGGGATTTGTCTGCCGAGGAACTCCAGCGGCTTTGACTGTGAAGCAGTGGATCGACGCGGGCAGATTTGGAGAGATTTATCACATCAAAGCCAGTCTCTATCGCCGACGCGGAATTCCCGGATTGGGCGGGTGGTTTACGACGAAAAAGCATTCTGGAGGTGGCCCACTTATCGATCTTGGAGTGCATGTGATTGATCTCGCGCTTCATCTCGCGGGTCATCCCAAAGCGCAACGAGTGAGCGGCGCAACATGGTCGAAGTTCGGCCATCCCATCAGCGACTATCGATACACATCTATGTGGGCAGGACCACCGAAGGTCGATGGAATTTTCGATGTCGAAGATGGCGCGATGGCGCTCATTCGATGCGCTGGAGGTTTGACGATCGAGGTGAATGTCACCTGGGCCGCAAACATTCCAGAAGGATCTACCAAGGATGGAATTTCAATCTGGGGCTCGCGCGCAGGAACAAGCTTTGATATTTTCGGCAAGGAGATTTCGATCGCCACCGAGGAGCAGGGGATGTTGGTGGATATCAAACCGCAGTTCGATGCAACAAATCCGATGGATCAAGCGTGGGATCAGCAGTACCGACATTTTCAAGAGATGGTCGTCCAAAGAAAAACGCCCTTCGCGACAGGCGCGCAAGGGCGTTCATTGCAAGCAGTGATCGACGCAATATACGAAAGTTCAAATCTCAACCGCGAAGTGGAAATCGGCTGACGATTTTCAGATCGCTTTTCCGTTTCCTGGCGAACTTGTCTCGTACTTCTTGAGAGTTTCTTTCATTTCGTCCAGCATCGGACCCGCTTCTGTTTTTTCGATCGCGGATTTCTGGATTGAGATCGCCAACTTCTGATCCGCGGAATCCCAATATGCGCGAGCAAGGGTGTCCAGAATCGCCCCGTCTTTGTTGTCGCTTGCCGCAGCAGCAGCTTGTGCGGCATTGAGAGCGAACGGGATATCTCGTGTTTTCACTGTCTTGGAATCAAGTACGAACCAAGCAACTTGATTCAGGCCCATTGCGCTTTTTTCCGCGATGAGTGCCGCAACAACTTTCTTCCCAAGCGCATAAGCCGCTTCTGGTTGATTTGCTCCGCCAAGCAAAGTCTGAAATTTTTGCAGTTCCATTCCAACTGCTTCCTGTGGACTCGCTTTAGCGATCGCCTCATCGAGCATGCCGAGGAATGGAGCGTAATCATTTGTCTTTTGAGCTTCACGAAGAAGCCCGGACATTCGTCGCTGCATTTTGCTCGCCTGCGCAGAGGCCATAAATGAATTTTTCGCCTTGGCGATGTCCCATGTTCCAGCGACGATCTCTGCGATCGGCTCGTCCATTGTCATCGGATGTCCGATCCACTGCACGACTGAATCCTTCACGATGAATGCACAAGGAATTCCATTTTGCATCGCTGGCTTCATATATTGGTTGTGCGACGAACGATCCGCATCTACGCAGAGCGTGTACTTGGTCTTCTCAGCCCACTCTGGCTTATCAAGAAATGTCTTGACGGTTTCGAGTTTTTCATCGCTGATGCCCATCACAACAACGCCTTTGTCCGCATAGGTGTGCTGCACTTCTGAAAGATGCGGCATTCCAGCTTTGCATGGTCCGCACCACGTTGCCCAGAATTCGACAACATAGACCTTGCCAGCTTGGAAGCTTGAGATTGAATCTCCCTTCACAAAGTTCTCAATTTCAGGAAATGGCGCCGCGGAACCAGGAAACATCGTTGGTTCTAGTTGTTCTGGCGCGACTGTTTTGACAGCGGGTGCTGGCTTCGCAGCGGGCGCAGTTGGGGCGGTGGACTGAGGGAAAGCGAACGAGGATGCGAGGATGAGTGTCAGCATTATTTTTCTCCTGAAGATTTTGGAATCACAACCAACAAGAGAATAGCGGACGAGATACATTTCACCCAATGCCAGCCAAAGTCATCGACGGGAAAGCAATCGGCGCTCAAGTTCGCACCGAGATTCGCAAGCGAATCGACATTGCGAAGCGAAGCGTTCGATTGGACGCTGTCTTGGTCGGTGATGATCGTGCCGCTGCGATTTATGCGCAAAATCAAGCAAAAACTTGCGCCGAAGCTGGGATCGAATATCACTTGCACACATTGCCAGCGAGTTGCGGATACGAAGAAATCGCAGGTCGCATTCTGCTGATGAACACCGAAGAGTCGATCAAAGCCATCATGCTGCACCTTCCACTGCCTCCAGGAGTCGATACGGAGCGCGTTCAATCCCTGATCGCCCCCGAAAAAGATGTCGAGGGGGTCAATCCTGCAAATATCGGCAATGTTGTTTATGGCCGCCGCAGTTTGGTTCCATGCACCGCGCTCGCAGTGCTCGAGATGATCGAGTCGACGGGCTTTTCCCTGCGAGGATCGAAGTGCGTCGTGGTTGGCGCAAGCAATATTGTCGGCAAGCCGATCGCAGTTTTATTGATGCGCGCGGAAGCGACGGTGGTCAGCGCAAATAAGTTCACCCAGAACCTCTCCGCGCTCACGCGTGAAGCGGATGTCGTGGTTGCCGCTGCTGGCGTGCCATCACTCGTGAAGCCAGATTGGATCAAGCCTGGTGCAGTCGTCATTGATGTTGGCATCAATCGAATCGCCGGTGCGGATGGAAAATCTGTGACGGTTGGTGATGTCGATCCGAAGGTCGAGGGAATTGCGGGTTGGATGAGCCCAGTTCCCGGCGGCGTTGGACCAATGACAGTGGCAATGCTTCTGCGCAATGTCGCTGAAGCCGCATTGCGCTGAAGCAGTCGCAAAGCGCGACGCATTTTTATCTCGCAAAAAGTTTTTGCAGAGCTTCTTCGTATCTCTCCAGCGTTCCCGCAACAATCTCGCTTGGAACTTCCGGACCTGGCGGAGTCTTGTCCCACGACCCAGACTGCACTAATCGCAAGAGCCAATTTCGCAGGAACTGCTTATCGAAACTGGGTTGGTCGCGACCAGGCTCATAGTTTGCAAGTGGCCAATAGCGACTTGAATCTGGAGTCAGCACTTCGTCCACGAGCATCAGTTCGTTCGTGGCAGAGCCATTTCGGTCGAGCGCAAATCCAAATTCGAATTTTGTATCGGCGAGAATCACTCCTCGTTCAAGGGCATAGTGCGCTGCAATGGAATAGATGTTCAAAGTCAACTCTCGAAGCCGCCGCATGAGATCCGCGCCAACGATTTCGCCTGCTCGCTCGAAGGAGATGTTTTCATCGTGACCTTCAACGGCCTTGGTTGCGGGCGAGAAAATTGGCGCGGGTAATCGATCGCACTGTTTCAAACCTGGCGGCAATTTCACGCCGCAGACTGTCCCGCTGGATTGATACTCCGCCCATCCGCTGCCCGCGAGATATCCGCGCGCGACGCATTCGATCGGCACAACTCGCGCGGCGCGACAAGTCATCGTTCGGCCTCGCAGAGAATGGCGCAAAGAATCTTCGATTCCTGGAATCGCGGGAAGATCGGTCGACAGCACATGATCTTTCACAAGATTTTGTTTTCGCAGAAAATCAAACCATCCCGATGCAATCGATGTCAACAGTCGACCTTTTCCAGGAATCGGCGTGGGCATAACCACATCAAATGCAGAGATTCGATCTGAAGCCACCAGCAACAACCGCGGTCCACTCGAGTCGGGTGGCAGGTCGTACACATCACGAACTTTGCCCTGTCTTCGCCCTTCGAGAGGCAAATCCGTTTCAAAAACAGAATCGTCGGTTGGGGTCCGCATCGGGCAAAGTGTAAGGAATTGCACACGGCATGAGTAGCCCTGAAAAAATGCAGTTACGGCATAAATCGCTTGGCAAGAAAGCGACCGCTACACTCGAATAAGTCCAATGTTGCGATTCGCATTTCAGCAAGTTGAAGGATCTCCAGTGGCGATCAATATCGCTCGTGGATATCTCATCGGAAACAACGACGAATCGATTGCGGGTGAAATTCGTTTTAGCAACGGGCGATTGGAATGTTTGCCATCCATCAAGAGAGCCGCCGCATTGAATCTCGAATGTGAAATGAAGGAGATGGGGCGACTTTCAGTTTCCACATGTTTGCTGGAGCAGCGGCGTGAACCCTATTCTCTCTTGCTCGAATTGGCGCGATACCGCATCAAGCACTTCATCGCAAAGTGCGAAGACTGGCAAATTTGGGATCACCCTGGAGCCGCAGATGCGCTCGCTGAATGGAATGAAGCGCGGCTCTTATTTACTGGTGCTTTGACAACTCAAGACCCTGCAAAGGCAGATGGCCTCAGCAGTCGCGCGTTGGTCAAAGGCTTGCAAGCCAGCGAGAAACTTGCGGTTGCGCATTCAAGAATTTGGTTGCATCGGCGATACGCAGCAAAGTCGGCATCAAAGATGGTCTTGGGAGTTCGTGTGGATCCTCGTGTTGCGCCAGCAATCGCCGCGGACGCTGCAAAGTCTTTCGATATGGTCGCGCTTGCGCTTTCGTGGGCGAAGATAGAGCGATCGCCTGGTCAATTCGATTTCAGTTCAGTCGCTCCGTGGTTTGATTGGGCGGCAAAGTCTGGCCGAACAATCCTCGCGGGACCCATCATCGATCTTCAGCCCGACAATGTTCCAAGTTGGATCGCAGCGAAACGCGGAGATTTTCCAGTCCTGCGTGATGGCATTTGGAAATTCGCAGATGCAATTGGAAAAGAACTCGCGGGTCGAACTGGTATGTGGAATATCTCGTCGGGAATGAACGATAATAATTGGTGGCCACTTGAACTTGAACAGATGGTCGAACTTTCGCGTCGTGCCGTTGTCGGATTGCGACAAGCACGCAAGAATGTTCCGACACTTTTGGAAATTCCGCGTCCATTTGGACATGAAGTTGCGACGCGCGCTGGGGCTATCACGCCTCGCGCTCTGGTGGATGCGCTGGTGAATGACGGCATTCATATTGATTGTTTAATGTTGCAATTTGTGATGGGCGAGCAGAGTGCTGGGCGATTGACTCGCGATCTATTGGAGTTTTCCGCACTTCTTGATTCCTATCGCCCGCTTCGCAAGTCCGTCTTCGTCGCTTTGGGTGCGCCGAGCAGCGTGGGAGATCCCGCGGCGGGTTATTGGCGGACTCCGTGGTCTGCAAAGTCTCAAGCAGCGTGGGCGAGTCGAATGTTTTCGATCGCAATGTCAAAGCCTCATGTTGCAATGGTGATGTGGGAATCGCTGATGGATAGCGATCCGAAACAGCCGACGCATGGCGTGGTTGGAGGCGATCGAAAGCCAAAGCAGATCTTGCAAACCTTGCTCACTTTGCGCAGAACACTCAGTGTTCCAATTGGCGAATGGAAGTCGAGCGATGGAAAGAGCGCGCCTTCTGATGAGTGACCCTCGCACGAACAAACTTCACGCCGCATTTGTTTGGGGATGTTCGCGGCGATGGTGGCATCTTTCCAAATCTTCGATCACGATCTTGGCGCTGGGAGGGATCGCAGTTTCTTTCATCGCAATCATTCCGTTGGTCGTGGATCGAATCTCACCGGCAATCCGGGTCGAAGTTCCATCTTTTCAGATCGATCTCGATTCAGCAGATGAAGAGACGCTCGCCTTATTGCCTGGAATCGGCCCCGCGCTCGCGGCAAGAATTGTCGAAGATCGCAATCGACTTGGCGCATTCGGCGGTATCGCAGGACTTGATCGTGTTCGAGGTATTGGTCCAGCGATCAGCGCTGGAATACAACCGTTTGTGATTGCGCAAGTGCGTAAAGAGTGATTCGCATTTGAATGGCAATCACCGGTTCTTCGCTTGTACGTCGCCGAGTCGCCCTCTGCCGTAAAGTTCAAAGCATGCAATGGTTTGATCGCATCCGCACCTCAAAGTGCCTTGACCGAGTGATCGCGCTCTTGAGCGATTCCTTGTCATCAGCATCTTCTACAGCAGGAAAGTTGCCGATTGCGATGGTTGGAAGTGCGGGTTCGAGCACCTCCGTCATCGTTGCAGCAATCTCAAGTCGACTGGGAGTTCCGATTCTGCTGGTGACGGCGCACCGCGACGAAGCCGATGAAGCGGTCGCTGAAATCAGTGGGCTTGGAATTTCCTGCGCGCTTTTTTCGGCGCTTGAATCCTCGTTCGCGGGTCAAGAAGTTGCAGAGCAATTTGGTGAGCGCATTCGCGTGCTTCGTCGACTCGACGCCAAGGATTCGCCTGCAGTCATCGTTGCACCCGCAACCGCGCTGATGCAGGGAGTGCCTGCGGTTGCAGATATGCACGGGGTGATCACGACCATTCGCAAAGGAGAGCACATTCCTCGAGATTCAATTCTTGCTTGGCTAGCGCAAGGTGGATACGAGCGCATGGCGACCGCCGAAACACCGGGAAGTTTCGCTGTCCGTGGAGGGATCGTCGACATCTTTCCAGTTGGAGCAATCACATCTGTGCGAATTGATTTCTTCGGCGATGATGTCGAACGAATATTTGAAGTCGATCTGGCAACACAAGCCGCAGATCGTCAGGTCGAGTCGGTTGATTTGGTGAGAGCGGGGGGGCTCTTCGATGCGGAGCGTGTCGAGCCAATCGCATCGCGCTTGGATCCGCGAACAATTCTTGTTCTCTGCGAAACAACAGAAATCGCCGAGCAGTCGCGTGGATATCAGGATCGGCTGAGTGATGGTCGCGGTGTTGTTCCATGGCCAGACACTCTGCGAGAATTGCATAAAAAATGCGCGAAAACGATCGAAACTGGAACTTTGGTTCGATCGGCTGACGCGCAGCGCCAAGTTGATGTTCCTGTCAATGCGCTGAATCCATTTCCAGAAGTCATGCCCGCGGCGATCGAGGCTCTTGCCCAGATTTCCAAAGGAAACGATGCAGTTGTGCTCTGCGAAACTTCAGGCGATTTTTCACGCGCTGGCGAAGTGCTCGCCGCGCATATGCAAGCAACGAAACTTTGCGTCGAAGAGCGACATCTGCACCGCGGGTTTATCTGGTCAGACGAATCAACTCGTCCGCTTGCCGTCATTCCATGGCACGAAGTTCTCAACCGCTTTGGTGTTCGTCGAAGAACAACTGCGACGGCATCCTCTTCGGCGAGCGCTCGATCGCGCGACGCGTTTCTGTTTTTCGAACCTGGTGATTATGTCGTCCACCGTGATCATGGCATTGCAAAGTATCACGGGCTGAAACAACTTGCGGAGCGAGATCGATCATCGCCTAGCGACGAGGAATATCTCACGCTCGAATATCACAACGGCTCGCTCTTGCACGTGCCTTCCAGCAAAGTCTCGCTAGTGCAGCGATACATTGGCGCAGGATCGATCCGCCCACAACTTTCTGTTCTTGGTGGTCGGCGATGGAAAAAACAGAAAGACGATGTTGCAGAAGCAGTTCGCGACTTGGCCGGAGAATTGATCCGAGTCCAAGCAGTACGAGAATCCACGGCAGGAATCGCGCATCCAGCAGACTCGGCGTGGCAGCGGGAGTTTGAAGGGGAATTCCCGTTCGTCGAGACAGCGGATCAAGTGACTTCGATCGCTGCGACCAAGCGCGATATGGAAAAATCTCGGCCGATGGATCGTTTGATCTGCGGCGATGTCGGCTTTGGAAAGACAGAGATCGCGCTGCGTGCCGCGTTCAAATCGGTGGACTCTGGAAAACAAGTCGCACTCCTAGTTCCCACGACAGTCCTCGCTGAGCAACACGAAAGAACTTTTCGCGAACGACTGCGCGCATATCCATTCGTGGTCGAAGGTGTCAGCAGATTCAAGAGTGATCGTGAAGTTCGGGAGATTCTCGACCGCGTCGCTGAAGGCAAAGTTGACATTGTGATCGGGACGCATCGATTGCTTTCGGCCGATGTTCGTTTTCACGATCTTGGACTTGTCATCATTGATGAAGAGCAGCGCTTTGGTGTCGAGCACAAGCAACGATTCTTCGAATTTCGTTTGACTGCGGATGTGTTGACTCTCAGCGCGACGCCGATTCCTCGCACGCTTCATATGGCGATGCTTGGATTGCGAGATATTTCCAGTTTGACAACGCCTCCACCCGATCGCCGTGCAATCGTCACCGAGGTGATCCCGTGGAATCAAGAGCGACTCGCAGGTGCAATTGCGCGGGAATTGGCTCGAGAAGGGCAGATTTTTTGGGTTCACAATCGGGTGCATGACATTCAATCCGCCGCCGACGATGTGCGAAGACTTGCGCCGACCGCGCGAATTGTTGTTGGGCACGGACAGATGGCCGATGGCGAACTCGAGCAAGTGATGCGAACTTTTATGCGCCGCGAAGCTGACATTCTTGTCTCGACCACCATCATCGAAAGTGGCATCGACATCTCGACTGCAAACACAATGATCATCGACGACGCGCATCGCTTTGGCTTGAGCGAATTGCATCAGTTGCGTGGGCGTGTCGGCAGATCGAATCATCGCGCCTATTGCTATCTGCTTCTTCCGCAGGATCGTCCAGTTGCTCCTGATGCAATGAAGCGACTTCGCGCGCTCGAGGACTATTCCATGCTCGGTGCTGGCTTTCGCATTGCGGTTCGTGATCTCGAACTTCGCGGTGCGGGCAACTTGCTGGGCAGCGAACAATCTGGACACATCGCAGCTGTGGGATATGAGTTGTATTGCAAACTGCTCGATCAAACTGTGCACGAACTGCGCGCCGAACCGCAAATCGTTCCTATCGACACGCTCATTGACATTGGTTTGGTTGGTTCAGTTCCAAAGAGTTATGTTCCCAGCGATCGTCGTCGATTGGAGACATATCGCAGGCTGAGCGATTCGATGACGCCTGATGATCTTGCCAAGACGATCGCCGACATCGTCAGTGCATATGGTGATGCGCCCAAGGCGACGGCGGATCTTTTTCTTCTGGTGGAAATCAGACTCCGCTGCACATTGCTTGGAATTCTGACGCTTCAGCGCCGAGAATCAGACATTATCTTCAGAAGTGATAGCCCCGATGTCATTCATAAGCTTTTGCGGGGGACTTTGGGTTCTGTTCGCACGGTGGTCGAGCGTGATGCGCTGGGAACTCTCGCCGAAGGTTTGAGCGAAGTCTTCTGGCGATTGCCTGCAGAGTTGCAGGCAACCGCCGCGCTGAGCAAGGAACTGTTGAGGCGTTTGAAGCGATTGCAAACTGGAACATCGACCAAGTCCAATTGATGCCAAACCTTGGCGCTATACGCATCACTTAAAAATTAGAGCAAGTTTTTGAATCGCAGATTGATAATCTTCATAACTGACTTGGCCTTGCTTGGCTCGCAACGCCTTGATCTCGTTTGCGGCGCAGAAGAGCGCCTCGGTCATTCGAATCGTGCTCGGCTGATAGTTGATGCGTAGGCGTGGCCATAATCGCTGCAGCGTGTCGCTCTGTGACCAGTTCAAGAAATTCCCAAGCCAAACATTCAGGCCAGTCTTATCGTGGGTATAGATCGTCTTGTAATCCTCAAAGATCTGGAAGACAGAAATGGCGAACGCAACCTGATGCATATCTTGCGATGACTGAATTGAAAGATCTGGATACATCTCCGCTGGCATCGAACCAAGTTTTTCATAGTCATGGGCAAGTCGGAGATTCGGCGTGATCCAGAGATCCTTGATGATTTGAATGGTGGACAATTCGAGCGCCTTCTCGGCTGCAACTTCTTGGCTTCGTGCTTGGTGATACAGCGTCAATGCCACAAAGAGTCCCGCGCCGCCCGTCAGCAACATCATCAATCTATAGATCGTCGATTGTTCGATGGGTTGATTCTCTGTCGGGTCTTGCCAGAGCAGATACACAAAAAAAAAGCTGAGCCCGATCATTGTGAAGAGCAAATACTTTGAAAAACTCATTCATGTCCTCCTATATAAAAGATGCTCCAATCCAAAATTCGATTTTCAGTTTGTGAAAAGAATTCTTCAGCGCAAGGTCTAGTGCCCCAAGTATTGACTTGGACAAAACAACGATCGCTTTAAGATTGTACCAGCAACGAAAGCCACGAATCAATTTATGCAGGCTTGGTTGGATTCACGCCATCACCAAAATGTAAATCGAGATAGCGCGCGACATAATCCAAGATGCTCGAGCATTCTGGGATGTCAGGATTGCTTGTCGCGCCAAGTGGTTCGAATCTCATTCCGCGGAAACGCTCTGCTGCGTCACGCAGCGAGAGTCCGTGTTGCAACGAAAGACTGAAGGCTCGACAGAAACCTTGGATGAGTCCCGAAAGGGTCGATCCTTCTTTGCTCATCTTGATGAAAATCTCGCCAGGTCGTCCATCTGGAAAGAGCCCGACGGTCAGGTATCCCTCGTATGCCATGATTGAAAATTTGTGAGTGAGGGAGCGGCGCGTCTCTGGCAGGACTTCGCGGCGCACATCAGGCATCAAGGTACTCATGCGGAAAAAATCTCCATCAAAGCAAGTGAACATCAGCGAATCCGTGCCGATGAAATCGGGGAAGCGCGGATCGTTGCTTGAACATAAACCACGCCGCCGAGATAGTCAATCGTCAAAGTGCGTACAGATCCTGCGGATTTTGTTCAATCAAAATTGAACCGCCGAAGCGGTCACTCTTTTGAAGACTTTTCGCGACTCTTGCGGGCGCTCTTGGTCCCACTGTCCGACTTTCCATCATCCGACTTTCCTTTGTCGGACTTGCCCTTGCCCGACTTGCCCTTTGGAGCGTCGTCGGATGGTTCGTCTAATTGAGCGTCATCTCCCGATGGCTCGGCAGGTCGCTGCGACTGAGGAGAGGGAGTTTCCATTTCGATGATTCGATCTGGTTTGACCACAACGGTGATTTCAGCGAGGAGGTCTCGACCGAATTGGATGGTGACCTGTTCGGTGTTGACGCGGCGAATTGGATTGTTCAGGCGAACAGCGCGCATGTCGATTCCATAACCTTCGGCAATCAACTGATCGCTGATATCTCGTTGTGTGACCGCACCATAGAGCACGCCTTGATCGTTGCAAGCGCGGACAAGAGTCAGCGTGATTCCGGCGAGGCGGGCGATCACTGCTTCGCGCTCGGCGCGTTGCTTGGACAGTTGAGCCTCCGCAATGGCGCGGGCGGCCTTCAGCGATTCGATCTTTTCTGGAGTCGGAGCTTCAGCCATCGCATTTGGAAGGAGGAAGTTTCGGGCGAAGCCAGGTCGTACCTTGACGACATCGCCGACCAATCCGAGGTTTTCGATCGTTTCGAGAAGCAGAAGTTCGTAATTGCGTGCCATGAGTCGCTGTCCTTTCGGGGGGGAGAGTTAGAGGCGCCGCCAGGCCTCAGCGATTTTCTCTTCGCACATGCGGGAGAAGGCGGCTTGAGATGTGACCGCTCTTGGCGAGCGGGGGGGAAAGTATCGCAGAATCCCACCTGATTTGCAAGTGGGTTGGGCAAATCCGCTTTATGACGCGACTTGAACCCTCAAGTGATGGATCATGTCAATCTTGGTGATGAGGCCATAAAAAACCTTGCCGTCGTGGACCACGGCGACGCGGTCGGCGCGAAAAATCGGCATCAAATCGTCCGAGGATTTCGATGGATGGATCGTCTCGACTCTGCTGGTCATATGTGCGCTGACCAAATCCTTGCTTGCATGCGGATCGCGAGCGAGCGCAAGCAACACATCGCTTTCGTCCAAGATTCCAACAAGCGCTTCACTCGAATCAAGCACCGCCATCTGGCTGACACCAAACATTCGCATCTTGCGAATCGCCAAACTGAGCGGCAGGGACGGCTGTAAGACAAAGTCTTCGCCGCGATCATGGCGACGCGTGATCAAGTCGCGGAGGTCGCCATTTTTTTCGCGCGCAAGAAATCCTTGGTCGCGCATCCAGAAGTCGTTGTACATCTTGGAAAGATATTTCGCGCCGCTGTCGCAGATCAGTGTCACGACGCGTTGGGGAGTTTTCTGTTCGCGGCAATATTGAAGCGCTGCATGCATCAGCACGCCAACGCTTGATCCCGCCAAGATGCCTTCTTTGCGCAACAATTCGCGTACGGCGGCGAACGCCTCCGCATCGGTCACGGTGTACGCGTGATCAATCACATTCATATCAAGAATGGAAGGAACAAAATCCTCGCCGATTCCTTCGACAAGCCACGAACCAGCTTCGACGGTTTTTCCCTCATTTACAAGCGGTGCGAGGATCGATCCACGCGGATCAGCGAGGATAATTTTGCACTTGGGATTATGAGATTTCAAATATGCACCAACGCCTGCGATCGTTCCGCCCGAGCCAACGCCTGCGACAAACGCATCAATCTTCCCACCCATCTGCTCCCAGATTTCTGGACCAGTTGTTTCAAAGTGAGCGCGCGTGTTGTCATCGTTTGCAAATTGATTGACATAGAACGAATTGGGATCTTCATCCGCCATTCGCTGAGCCATGTCTTGGTAATACTCTGGATGACCTTTGGCAACATCGGATCGAGTCAGCACAACTTCCGCGCCCATCGCGCGAAGGTGCGCCATCTTTTCATCACTCATCTTGTCGGGCATCACGACCGTCAACCTGTATCCCTTGAGCGCACCGATCAGCGCGAGTGCAATACCAGTATTGCCCGCTGTCGCTTCGATGATTCTGCCGCCAGGTTTCAGCTTTCCAGAGCGCTCCGCGGAATCGATCATTGCAACGGCGATGCGATCTTTGACCGATTGACCTGGATTGAGATTTTCCAACTTCACAAAGAGCTTGCAAACCCCTGTGTCAATCTTGCTTATCTCCAGCATCGGCGTATTGCCGATCATGTCAAGCAGGCTTGAATAAATTGGGGCGGTCGTGGCGGTGGTCATCTGTCGAGTGTAATACTCCTGCAATGAGCGGTTCCAAGCAAGTGGTCGCGGCGGAATTCGATCCGGATGGACGGATGGAGTTGATCGTCGCCGGCGAACAACCCGGCCACGGAGCCGCGGTGGACTTTCGCCGAGTCACGCTGCGAGGAATTTCATCCCAGCCACTCGTGCGCGCGTGCGGCGAGCGAGGTCGATTGCTTGATGCAACCGCGGGACTCGGTGGAGATACATGGATTCTCGCAGCAGCTGGTTTTTCAGTCACCGCGATCGAGCGATCTTCGTTGGTCTATCAAGTTCTTCGCGATGGAGTTGATCGAGCCAAGGCTGATTTGCGATTGGCGACGATTGCAAGTCGCATCGAACTCCGGCGGGAAAATGCAGTGGATGTTTTGCAATCCAATTCCGATTCGTGGGCGACCATCTATCTTGATCCGATGTATCCGCCCAAACCAGGAAGCGCGCTTGCGCCAAAGCCGATTCGACTTGTGCGGGATGCGGTCGGCGACGACCTTGATTCGTCGAATCTTTTTCTTGCGGCAGTCGCTGCGAAGTGCGCGAGAATTGTGGTGAAGCGGCCGCATCACGCGGAGCCACTTTGCGCGAATCCCGACATCGTTTTCAACAGCAAACTTGTGCGATACGACGTCTATGTTCGAGAGGGATCAAGTCTGCGGGCATTTCGCGAAAGGGCAAATTTATGAGCACTCCGTGGGTATTTGTGACTCACTTGCCGCCGAGCGCGCCATCGACTTGTCGAGTTGATGCGGATGAAGCGAAGCACGCGGCGGGAAGTCGTCGATTGCGAACAGGAGATCGCATGCATCTCTTTGATGGACGAGGCGTGATCGCAGACGCGTCGATGGGAGCGTTCAATCGCGATGGATCGATCGACGCGGAGATCGATGCGCTGCGCGCACAACCGTTGCTTGCGCCGATGCTCGAAATCGCCAGCGCAGTCCCGAAAGGGGATCGACTTGGAACCCTGCTTGAATCGATTGGACCACTTGGCGCGGCACGATGGACTCCGTTGGATTGCGCGCATTCCGTGGTGAAATGGTCGAGTTCCCACGAACCTCGTGCTCGGCGCGTGTTGATTTCATCTTGCAAGCAATCGCATCAATCGTGGTTGCCCCAGATTGCCGTTTCGAGTTCGCCTGAAGCTGCCGCGCGCGATGCGATCTCTCGTGGATTGCAAGTTTGCATCGCGCATCCAGATGGCAAATCGATTTCTGTCGCAGGTCGCATTTCGTCTCCAACGACATTTCTCATAGGTCCCGAAGGCGGATTCAACGAAGCAGAACTGCAAGCAGTCGAAGCACTCGGCGCGCGCAGAGTTTCGCTGGGCAGTGCAATACTTCGAATTGAATTAGCGGTTTCGTGCGTGTTGGCGAATGTTCGCCTCGCGTGAATGCGCGTGAGCGCACCCCGCGCGAATTCGCCAATGTGGAGAATCCACGCGCAGCGAATCGAAATGGAGCGTATCGGAGTTGAACCGATAACCTCCGCCTTGCAAAGGCGGCGCTCTGCCAATTGAGCTAACGCCCCAGTGGAAACAAATCACTAGGCATCGCCATAGTAACGAACATTTGTCAATGGTGTTGT
>SXGU01440404.1_pt1 | contig 20337 bp, 21 predicted proteins | sample 3174531 | NCBI WGS metagenome assembly SXGU01 (sample SAMN11356863, study PRJNA531348) | freshwater metagenome | isolation source: freshwater sample F1-140 | place: China: Fuxian Lake, Yuxi | collected 2017-12-25 | reverse complement strand
GTGGCGAACACTGCTTCACGCGGTGCAGGTGAGACTTCCTCGAGCGCGTCACCGATGAGTTTGGCCATGAACGTTGCCGTACCGAGCGTGAGGGCAAGTGTTCCGGGCACCGGTCCCAAACCCATCGCCGCCACGAACAACACGGCGACAATGAGCTCAGGCAAGCCTCGCAATACCAGCATGAACAGTCGGGTGGTTCCGTACACCACGCGATTCACCACGATGTTGCGCGCCGAGAGAATACCGAGCGGCACGGAGATTACGAGGCCGAGAGTGGTGGCAATGAATCCAATGGCGATGGTCTCACGGATGCCCTGCCAGAGGTCGGGTCCGGCCGTGGTGAAGTCCGGCGGAAACAGCCTCCCGAAACTCTCGACGACCTCGTCGCCGAGACCGAACGCCGACACGAGCGGCATCTCGATGGTGAGGAATGCAACGACGAGGAGAACCACGAATACACCGGCCGCCGAGGTACGCAGGATTCGCTCGTAGGTCCACGGTGGTGTGAGCCGTCGGAGTGTCACTGCGTCGACCAGCAGCCGATGGTCGCGGGCCTCGCGCGAGATGGTGCGGGCGGTCTTCTTCGTTGGTGACGACAGGTGATCTCCGATGATCGACGCGCGCAAACGGGCGGAGACCACTTCGATGAGCGTGATGACGACGAAGATCACCGATACCGCGCTGATGGCGCGTTGATAGTCGAGACCACGCAACTCCGTCTGGATGACGAAACCGACGCCACCGGCACCGACGAAGCCGAGTACCGCCGACTCGCGGAGATTGATGTCGAGTCGGTACAAACCGGTTCCGATCCAAGATGGCGTGATCTGGGGAACGATCGTGGCCAGAATCGTCTGCCATTTGCCGGAACCCGTCGACGTCACCGCTTCACGCGACATCGATTCCGTGTTCTCGATTGCCTCGGTGAACAACTTGCCGATCATGCCGATGGAGTGGATCGCCAGGGCGAGAATGCCGGGTAACGGTCCGATGCCTAGCGGCAGGGTGAAGACGGCCGCCAACACCAACGTGGGTACGGCGCGAGTGAGCGTGATGACCGCCCTCGCTATCGCGAACACCACCGGATTGGGTGTGGTGTTTCGAGCGGCGATGAATGCAAGTGGTCCGCTGATCAGGACCGAAACGGTGGTGCCGATGAGCGCCATCCAGATCGTTTCGACGGTTGCCTTCAAGACGATTCTGATGTTGTCGAAATTCGGCGGGAACATGTAGGTGAGCAGGTTCCAGAGTTCCGTGAATCCGCCGAAGATCGTCGTCAGCGTCATGTCGATGTAGTTCCACGACCACACCGTCGCGCCGACGTAGGCGACGAACACCAGCGTGAGCATGCCCGACTGCCAACGCTTCGGGGCGCGCGGAAGTTTGTTGCTACGAGCCCGTACGAGGGGCTCGACGTGGGCAGCGGTCATGTCAGTGACCCTTTGGAACGGCGGTCGGTACCGCGGGTGCCGATGCTCCTTCGCGGTCCACGACGGCGGAATCCACTCGTCGATACACCTCGAGGACATCGTTCTGGTTGAGTCCTCGCGCATCCCGATCGAGCACGACCCGACCATCACGCAATCCAACGATGCGGTGCGCCCAGCCGAGCGCAAGCTCCACCTGGTGCAGCGTCACTATCACCGTCATCTTCTCCTCGGTGGCAACCTTGAGGAGAAGCTCGAGCACCTGGGCACTCGATTCCGGATCGAGCGACGCGACCGGCTCGTCGGCGAGAAGTATCTGGGGCTGTTGCATCACAGTGCGCGCAATCGCCACACGCTGCATCTGGCCGCCCGACAACGTGTCGGCTCGTTGGTACGCCTGTGGCGCCAGACCGACTCGATCGAGGTGTTCGAATGCCTCGCGTCGCAACGACTTTGGATACGCCCACACGCCGTACCGCGGTCCGCGTAACCTGCCGAGTGCTCCGCTCAGCACGTTCTCGAGGCACGTCGCGCGACCAACGAGGCCGAATTGCTGGAAAACGAAACCGACGTTTCGACGCACCGTTCGCAACTCCTTGCTGCGCGCCGTCGACACTTCGCACCCGAGGACTCGCACCGACCCACTCGTCGGGCGGTGCAATCCGTTGAGATGGCGCATCAGCGTGGACTTACCCGACCCGGAGAGCCCGATCAATGAGAGCAACTGACCCTTGGGGACCGTCAGCGATACGTTGTCGAGCGCCAAAGTGCCGTTCGGAAAACGCTTCGAGACTCCGGTGAGACTGATGAGGGAATCAGCCCCACCGGAGAATGATGTTGTCATGTGGGAAGGGACGTGAGTCGACGCCGAGTTATCGGCAACGACTGGACTTCGTGGCTTCGCACACCTGACGAATCGGGTCGTATGTGGCATCCGAGGTCGGCTTGAAGCCCCATGTGTTGTCCTCGATGACGCGGCAGTCGGTCTCGTTGGCGCAAAGACCCATCTTGACGAACTCGGTCTTGTTCATCTTCTCCAGAATGGTCTTCTTGATGATCTCGAACAGATCCTTGGGAATGTCCTTGCGGACCGCCATGGGAGAGTTGGGGATCTCGCCGCTCTTCCAAACCACCTTGAAGTCGGAAGTCTTGATCAACCCGCGCTCCGGCAGCAACTTGTCGAACATGTCGTCGTAGACGAACCCGACGTCGCACGTTCCGGCCTGCACTGCGAGCACCGACTTGTCGTGGCCGCCCGCCAGCACCGATGTGTAATCGGTGGCTTGGATTCCGTTGGCCAGCAATCCGGCCGTCGGGTAGAGGAACCCGGAAGTCGACGCGGCATCGACGAAGCACACCTTCTTGCCCTTGAAATCCTTGATCGAGTTGATCGAGGTGTTGGACTTGAGGGCTACTGCGTACGACAAGTAGAAGCCGAAGGCAGCCGTTGAGTTGGCGACGGAGCTGGCGACCGCCTCGATTTTGGCGCCACGCGCCATGGCGAGGACGTACGAGAACGGACCGTAGAACACCACATCGGCTCGCCCCGCAACCTGCGCCTCGATGACTCCGGCGTAGTCGGTGGCGGAAATGAACGTGGTGGGCAAGCCCGTGGCTTGTTCGAGTACCTTCACGAAGTTCTGATAACGCAGGGTCATCGTTGCGGCATTTTCACTCGGCACCGCCGCGACTACGAGCTTGCTCGGCCAACCTTTACGCGAAGCCGTGGCGCTGGCTGCTGCAGCCGTCCACGTGAACTTCTTGGTCTTGGAGTTGTACTTGCAGGTGAGCGTTCCACTCGTCTTGTTGAGTTGGGTCTTGCTGCACGCGTCACCGGCTTTGAGGCTCGGCGCTGCGTTCGCCAGGACGGGTGCAGTCGCGGCACATACGAAGGCCGCGATCGCGAGCACGCGACCTGCCTTGCGAGTGATGAAGGAAGTGTGTTTCATGTTGGTGTCCTTTGTGGGTAGGGGTGCTGACGGTTGGGTGTTGGTTGTTTGGTGGGTTGGTTGGTTGGCGAGTTCTACTTGGCGGCACCTGGTGCGGTGAGTTCGAAGAACGCCACCGATCCTGAGAGTTCGTACGAGACGACGAACATCGGCTTGCCGGACGGGCTCTCCGAAGCTCCGAGGAACAAAACGCCTTCCGGCGACACGTCGCCCGCCGATCCGAGCAGGATGTCTCCGCCGGGCAGTGAGGTGTTGAGGTACTGACGGAACATTGGCTTCACCGGATTGGTGATGTCGTAGAGCGCCAAACCACTGTCACGTTCCATCGCAACGACCATCCACTGACGGCCGTATGCACTGCCGACTGCCAAACCCTCGGGCTCCGGACCCTTGGAGGCACTTCGGGCTTCGAACGTGTTGACCAATCCAGTGGAGGTATTCCAGTCGGCGTTGAACAACAGCGGCTTGTTGCGTGCAACGATTCGCTCGAGTTCGTCACCCGAGTCGTAGACGATGTCGGCTCCGAACACGCCGTCAATGCCGTTGGACTTCCAGACGGTGAAGGAACGACCACCGAACGTGTACGCAGGTGTCACCTTCGTGGATGAGGTCACGACGGTTCCAGTGACCACCGCAGGTGGGAACACCGTTACTCTCATCCGACCTGCAACTGCATCCGCGGTGAGATTCGTGTTGAGTCCAACGCTCGCGTAGCGCGGGTCTTCGGCCTGGAGCACTGCCTTGTCGGTGCCTCCGAGCAAGCAGGGCCATTCGCGCGCGTCGCCCTCGTTGGCCGTGATCATGTAGGTGTTGGCACCTGCGGTCACGGTTGCGATGGCATCCGGAAGGTACATGCCTTGTAGGTCGCGCGCGACGATGTTGATTTGGCTGTCGCGATCCGACGAGTCGAGACCCTGGTTGTACACATTGTGGTTCTTGTATCCCAGCCCGAGCACGTTGGTGATGGTCGCAGTGGCGAGGTCGACGGTGGCAATTGCATTGTTCTCCTGGAGGGTGACGTAGGCAGTGGCGTTGTCGTCGGCGATCGCGACGTACTCAGGTTCGATGTCCTGCTCGAGACTGGCATTCGGACCGAAGATTCGACCACCGGCGTAGATGATCGCGTTCTTACGCTGGGCGAAGGCCGTGAAGTCGACCGTCTTCACCGTGGGAACTTTCACCGACAAGTCGACGATCGAGATGCTGCCCTTCGGGTCGGAGGTCTCCGGCAGGGCGCCGTTCACGAGGCAGTAGTCGCTCGGTTCGCCTTCGTTGGCGGAAACCGCGTACTTGCCGTCCTTGCTGATGGTGACGCTGTCTGGAAGCGCACCGACCGTGAGCCCGCTGGGCAGGCCCGCACGCATCTTGCCGTTCACGTCCATGACGAAGAGCACGCCCGGTGCCGTCTTGGTTGCGCCGGCCGCAGCGACAACGACGACACCGTCACGGGCTGCCACGCTCTGGATTCCCGACGAACCGAGTGCCGAGAACGACACTGCCTTCACCAATTTGGGCTTGCGCACGTTGCTGATGTCGACGATGTCGATCGTGTTCTTCGCACCATTGGTGATGAACAGGCGCTTGGATTTCGCGTCTACCGCCGAAATCTCAGCACCGCCCAATCCGGCGCCGGTGAAATAGCGGGCGACGAACTTGAGTTCGCTGCCGTTCGGCTGCAGCGTGCTCGCGCCAGCACTCGGGCTGACGATGAACGCTGCACCAAGTGCAAGGAGTAGGGACATTGCTGCTGTGGTGAGGTGTCGTGTTTTCATCGGACGAGAAACTACGAGTCGCCGATTACATCCACTTGACGTTTCGACGAACGGCAATCAGATATTCGGTGAACACTCCGAACGTTGAACGAGCGCACAATTCACCAACACGTCACCTTTGGTGCGTACGCTTTGGCACGATGACCATCAGCTCGCCAAGATTGTCCGAGCAACAGTGCGCACACTTCGCCGAGCAGGGTTGGGTGTTGACGGCACTGCTCGACGCGACGCAGACGACGCAACTCCGCCAATCAATCGACGATGTGCAATCGTGGTCGGACGACGGCGAGTGGATGCATCATTATGAATTGACCGACCTCGGTGTTCGACGGTGCAGAACGGAATATTTCACACCGTTTCATCCCACACTGAAAGCCCTCCTCTGCGGTGGCGCGATGGTGAGCGTTGCCAGTGAATTGCTCGGTGAACCCGCCGTCTTGTACAAGGAGAAGATCAACTACAAACTGGCAGGCGGTGCCGGTTGGGAACCACACCAGGACGCACCCGCTTATCCATTCATCGATCTCCATGTTTCCTGCATGATTGCCGTCGATGACGCCACCACCGACAACGGCTGCTTGGAGGTCGTCTCGGGACTTCACCATGAGTTGATTCCCACCGACGCGCGCGGCTGCATTCCAAACGACATTGCCGCGACGTTGGACTGGGTCCCCGTTCCGCTGCAGGCAGGACAGACCCTGTGGTTTCATTCCCGCACGCCGCATCGCAGCGGCGACAACACATCCGCCCGTGACCGTCGGGCAATCTACCCCACCTACAACGCCGCGAGCGAAGGAGACCTCCGCGAGGAGTACTACGCCGCAAAGCGAGGAGAGTTTGCCAGGTCGCACGGTCAACACGATCGGGTACAAATTTCACTCATCGACGATTTCCGTGGAAGGCCGGTTACGAAATGAACGACCCAATCACCGCCATTGAACGGCTATTCACTCGTTGGGGTACCAACACCTACGACGAACGAATCTCTCAACTGGAGCACGCCGTCCAGTGCGCACAGTTGGCCCGCGATGCGGGTGCCGACGACGGTCTCGTCGTTGCCGCCTTGTTGCACGACGTCGGACATCTCTTGGCGCTCGAACGCGGCAATGGCACGGTCGACGTCACGGCAAACGACTCGCACGAATCGACCGGCGCCGCGTACCTTGCCCGACACTTCCCGACGTCGGTCACCGCACCGATCGCCTTGCATGTCGAGGCCAAGCGCTATCTCTGCACCGTGGAGGAGTCGTACTTTTCGACGCTCTCGGTCGGCTCGATCCGCAGCCTGGAGGTGCAGGGCGGACGTATGAACGACGAAGAAGTGAATCGTTTCCGCAACCACCCCGCCGCGGAGCGCGCGGTTGCGCTGCGTCGATGGGATGAACGGGGCAAGGACCTGACGCCGAGCGGACGAACACTCGCCGACTTCCGATTCAAAATCGAACGAGTCCTCGTCACCGAATGAACCCGCATTTGCCACCTCATTGGTGGCATGCGTTCGCACTCGCGTAACTTCGCGTTCACCGCATCGGCGTATCTTGCCGGGGACATGCTGATGCAGGCAACGGCACACCGTCTCATCGAAGTTGGTGAGCAGTGTCTGGCGATGCCACTCCTGGCGGACGTCCTCAAGATTGTTCACCCCCCGACCGTTGGGCTCGTCATGATGCAGGTGCGCGAGCCGGTGCGGCGCGAGCGCTTCTACCTCGGCGAGGTGGTCGTGACGCGATGCGAGGTCCTCGTTGGTGAGATTCACGGTTGGGCCATGGTCAGCGGCGAGAACAAGGAGGCCGCACTCGCTGCGGCACTGTGTGATGCGGTAACCCGAACGACTGAAAGTGAGTTCGCCGAGGCCCGCACGGCCGTCGAGGAACTCTGTCGCGAGACGAGGGAACGCCTCGAAGGCCAGGTGCGCCGTGAGTGGACGGAACTGGCACCGACTCGGGTCGACTTCGAGGAGTTTGAATAACGTGCGACTCGCCCCGCTCACCTCGAAGGATTCCACGCTGGTGTTTCGTGCGCTCCTCCAAGCCTTCGCATTTCCTGGTCGGGTCGCACAACTTCCGCCACACTTGGTCGCCCGAATGCCGGCCCTGAGCCTTCCGCTGCTCGCGCTCACCGATATCGAAACCTCGTTTTGTGCTCCCGACGAACCCGAATTGGAGGGCGAGATCGCCACTATTACCTCCGCGCGGATCTCGAATTCCCGTGATGCGCAATTCGTGATGCATCGAGACGTGCCGTCCAGGGAGTTCGTCATCGGACTCGGACGCGGTACGTCGTTCCGACCCGAACTCGGTGCACGAATGGTGTTGGCGTGGAACGCGCCGTTCGATGCGAACATCGAAGTGGGTCTTGGTGGACCGGGCGTCGTTCCAGGATCGTCGCTACGGGTTGGTCACGACCTCGTTGAATTCCTCGCCGTTCGCGCTGAAGTCAACGCCCAACCTCCCGCCGGAATCGACTGTTGGCTCGTCTCCACCAACGGTGAGGTCGTGGGTCTGCCGCGAACGACCCAAATACAAATGCAACCGACTTCCGCAACCGCAGGAAGGAACTGAGATGGGATACGTCTCGGCTCGCGGTGGACTCGACGCGATTCGCGCAGCGGAGTCACTCGTGCGCACCAAGCGGTTGGTGTCGGAGTCGAACTGGCTGGAGGAGGACCAAATCCTCGACAAACTTCGCTTGCTCGTCGATCGAGTCATGAGTGAGGCGGGTTTGTGGGATCCGCGCTTGGCGAGCAAGGCAATTCGACAGAGCGAAGGTGATGCAACTGAGGCGGTGCACCTTCTTCGTGCGTACCGTTCGACGCTGCCTCGGTTCGCCTATTCCGAGGCAATCGACGCCGACGACGCGACCGTCATGCGACGAATCGTTCCCGCATTCCAGCGCGTGCCTGGCAACCAATTGCTCGGACGATCCGTCGACTACACCGCACGTTTTCTCGAACGAACCGGCGACGATGATGCGCGCGAAGAAGCCGAGAAACTTCGGGCTGCACAGACCGAGGAGTCGAGGGACATCGAGCCAGCCTCCGAGGAGATCGCACCTCGCCGCCTGATGGAACTGCTGCGCGAGATGGACATGCTCGTCGACCGCCGCCTCGAAGACGATCCGGAGCCCTTCGATATCACCCGTACTCCGGCCCGACCCCCGGCGCCGCGCTCGGCGTTGCTCAGCTCCATGGCACGCGCGGATACCGGTGCACTCGTCAACCAGTGGTACCGCAACATTCTCGGACCGGACGGTTACTTGCACGAGGTGACGCTCGGGGAGGTGCGCCATGCGAACATGCCGCTCAACGTGCGTCATCCCGTCACGGGCGAGACGGTCACGATCATGCAGGTTCGCGTGAGCGAGGTCGAGGCGATCGAGGACCTCGAGGGTGTCGAGGAGGATCGCTCGAGGTTCGACGTCGGGTACGGGCTCTGTTTCGGACACAACGAACGCAAGGCGATTGCGATGGCCAACCTCGACATCGCCTGCCATCGTGATGCCGGTCGCACCCAACTGGAGCAGTCCCTGCTTCTCACCACGGATGCTCTCGACTCCGCGGGATTTCTCGAACACCTCAAACTCCCCCACTACGTCACGTTTCGTTCGATGATCGAGCGGAAGATTGCGGTACGGAAGGCGAGACAACGTCGTGACGCTTAGCGACCTGATCGATCGGCACGAGTCCGGCGAACTGCTCGACGAGTTTGCCAAGCGCGAGATTCGACGCGCCACGTTGGCGGCCGTCGCGATTCCCGGCTACCAAGTGCCGTTCGGTTCTCGAGAGATGCCCGTGGCGCGTGGCTGGGGTTCGGGTGGCTTGCAAATCACGCTCGCCGTCACCCACGACGACGACACCGTAAAGGTGATCGACCAGGGTGACGACGATGGCGTGAATGCAGTCAACCTCCGTCGACTCGTCACCTCATCGACCGGTGCCGACGAGACCACCACGGCAAGCGAGGCGACCGTCACGCAGAGCCGCCACCGAATTCCCGAGGACGGACTCGACGAGTCGAGCATTCTCGTCTTGCAAGTGCCGGTGCCGGAACCGCTCCGCGGTGTCGAACGCGACATGCGCGAATTGGCGCGCATGCACGCGGAAGCCGACTACTCGCGCATGTGGGTGAGCCTGTACGAGGACAAGGTACGCAATGGAGTGATCACGCAAACCACTGGATATCCATGTCTCGTCAACGAGCGCTACGTGGTGGCAACCACACCGATTCCCCGATGGGACATTCCCCGCCTCCACGACGCCCCGTTCCTCACCCTCTTCGGAGCGGGACGTGAGAAACGTATCTACGCGATTCCGCCGTACACGATCGTCGAACCGTTGACGTTCGAGGACGTGCCCTTCGAGGTGGAGGATTCCGACGGAGCACGATGCTCGCTCTGCGGCAAGAGCGAGAGTTTCCTCGTTTCGCTCCCCAACTCCACCACGTGGTTGTGCAGTGATACCGACTGGTGCGCACGTCAGCGGGGATCCCGATGAACGACACCTTCACCGAACGTCGGTACGACATCGCGCGTCTCGCCATTCCCGAGTGGCTCCTGAAAGTGGAACGTCTCGGCAAGGTGTACGGACCGTACGACGATGAGATCATTGCGTCGACCGGATCGGAACGAGACACAGCAAAGAGTTCCATCAACGGGTCGGTGGTTGCGGCATGGGACGTGTCGTTCGAGGTGGCACCAGGCGAGGCGCTCGGGATCGTCGGCGAATCGGGCTCGGGGAAGACCACCGTGCTGCGTTGCCTCGCCGGCGACTTCACTCCTTCGACCGGTTCGGCCACCATTCGACTCGGATCCGACGACGTGAACATCTTCGACGTGGAGCCCGCTCAACGTCGGCGACTACGTGTCGACACCGTGTCGGTGGTGTACCAGGACCCGTCCGAGGGACTCAAGATGAACGTCACCGCGGGCGGCAACATCGCCGAGCCTCTCACCGCGGCTGGCTGGCGGAACTTCTCCAAAATCCGCGCGCGAGCCAGCGATCTCCTCGCTCGCACCGAAGTTCCGCTCAATCGCATGGACGATCTCGTTCGCGCCTTCTCGGGCGGCATGCGGCAACGGGTTCAGATCGCAAAGGCCCTCGCCAACTCCCCGAGCGTCGTGCTGTTCGACGAGCCGACCACCGGACTCGACGCCAGCGTCGCTGCCGGGGTGCTCGATCTCATTCGTTCGCTCCTCGAGGAACATCGCATCGCTGCCGTGGTCGTGTCCCACGACTTCTCGGTGATCGAAATGCTCACCTCGCGATGTCTCGTCATGCACCACGGTCGAATCGTCGAGAGTGCGCTCACCGACCAATTGCTCGAGGATCCGCACCATCCGTACACACAACGACTCGTCGCGGCGGCTCGCGCATGAGGCGAGACCCGGTGCTCGAGGTTCGTCGGCTCTGCAAATCGTTCGTTCTGCACGCGGTGAGTGGTCGGTCGGTGGTGGCGTTCGATGACGTGTCGTTCAGTGTCGCCGCGGGTGAGCACGTTGCGCTGGCAGGAATGAGCGGTGCCGGAAAGTCGTCGCTCCTCAAGTCCATTTACCGCACCTACCGACCGAACTCCGGTGAGGTGTGGCTGCAGATTCACGCCGGAAAGTACGTGGACATGTGTGCGTTGAGCGACATCGAGGTCGCCACCATTCGCGGCCATGAAATCGGATACGTCTCGCAGTTCCTGCGCTCCGAGCCGCGTCGCGGCGCGCTCGACATCGTCATGAAGTCGGCGCGGCAACGCGGTATGAACGAATCCGATGCACGGGAGGCAGCCGCCGACGCATTGCAACGTGTCGGTATCGAGGAGCGCCTGTGGGACGTGTATGCATCGGTCCTCTCAGGCGGTGAGAAACAGCGGGTCAATCTTGCAGCCGGAACCGTGCACCCGCCACGACTCTTGCTGTTGGACGAACCACTGTCGGCGCTCGACCCCGACAACCGCGAACGAGCACTCGTCCTTATTTCGGCGTTGTCCCATCGTGGCGTGGCGGTGGTGTCGATCTTCCACGACCTCGAGGCAATCCGACGCTTGGCTACCCGCGTGCTCGTGCTCGAGCGCGGGCAACTCGTCGCCGAACGCCGACCCGACGAACTCGACGAACGATTGGCGGCCGCAGCCCGATGACCACACTTGACGCACGCCTTCGCAAAGGTACGTTCGCCATTCGAAACGTCACGGTCGTGCAGCCCGATTCGCTCCTGGACGACGGGTGCGTCGTCGTGGAGGACGGCATCATCACGGAGGTGCGCAGTGGTCCGGCGCCGATAGACGCAATCGACGGGCGGGGTGCGGTGTGCATGCCGGGCATGGTCGACACGCACAACGACGGCATCGAACGAGAACTGATGCCACGACCGAACGCACCGGTCCCGATGGACTTCGCGCTGCGGGCTTTCGAGGCTCGCGTTCGAAGTTCTGGAATCACCACGCTGTACCACGGAATCAGTTGGGAGAACGACGTCAAGTGGAACCGCACGGTCGAACTCGCACGTCAGTTCAGCGACTCGATCTCGGAATATCGCTCGACCTCCACCGCCCTCATCGATCATCGAATCCTGCACCGCCTCGACGCCCGTGACGGCGAAGGTTCCATCGCACTTCGTGAATACCTCCAACGCACCTCCGAACCCGCCGACTTCGGAGGCGACACACCGTTGGTGAGTTTCGAGGACCACACTCCCGGTCAGGGCCAGTACACCGACAGCACGGGGTTGCTCAACTACATCATGGGTACCAAGCGCATTTCACGGGAGGAAGCGCAGGCAGAACTCGAGAAGACGATTCTCGAGCGTGAGCAGAACAAACACCATCGCCTGACCGCACTCGAGTGGATTACGGAGGCTGCGCATTCGGGTCGAATTCGATTGATCGGACACGACCTCGCGACACCGGAGGAAGTCACGGAAGCAACCGAGTGGGGGGCGTTCATCGCCGAGTTCCCCACCACGTTGGAGGCCGCGCGACTGGCGCGCGGCCACGACCTGCGCACCGTATGCGGCGCGCCGAACGTGTTGCGCGGGGGAAGCCACAGCGGCAACGTCGGCGCCGTCGATTTGATTCGCGAGGGCCTCTGCGATGGCCTCTGCTCCGACTATCTCCCCTACGGCATGATCGCTGCAGTGGCAACGCTGGTTGCCGACGAAGTTTGTACGTTGCCGCGCGCCGTGCGACTCGTGACCCGCGGTCCGGCGCTCACCGTCGGCTTGGAGGATCGCGGACTCATCGTGCCCGGAATGCGGGGAGACCTGGTGCTCGCTCGATTCTCCGGCCGTATCGGGCAGGTGCTGGCAACCTTCAGCGTCGCCAGCAGCGAGTCACTCATCGGAGTGTGATGCCGACCCCCATCAATCCGACGATGCTCCTCGAGGATTCTTTGGCGGCGGCGCGCAACGCGTTCACCCTCGCCGCGAGAACCATGACACGAGAGCAGCGCACCGAATTGATTGGAATGGGCGGTGATGGGACTCCCACGCACCGCCTGGACGTCGTCGTCGAGGCTCCGGTACTCGACGTGCTGGAGCGCGCTGGCGTGAACGTCTTGTCGGAAGAGATCGGCTGGATCGACCGCGGTTCGTCCATCACCGTCGTCATCGACCCGCTTGATGGCACGGCGAACGCGGCGGCCGGTGTACCGCTCAGCAGTTTCAGCGCCGCGCTCGTGCGTGACTCCACCGTGGTGGCCGCAATCACCCACTGGTTCGAAGGTTCCCGTACGTGGCGGGCGGCACTCGGCGACGAAGTGGTGCACTCGGTCACCGCGCGACGTTCGCTCGACGGGGCTGCGGTGTCGATGCTCCGTCCACGGCCCGAGACAATGACCGCATGGAACCGCGTAGCGGCTCGCGCCGATCGCGTACGCATACTGGGAAGTTCGGTCCTCGAGGCATGTTTGGTCGCCGACGGAGCCGTGGATGCATTCTGTGACTCCGGCGGGGACGTGCACCGCATCGTCGACCTTGCCGCAGTCGACCTCGTCGTACGAAACGCCGGGGGCTGTCTGCGGGACGTCCATGGTCGCCCGCTCAACTTCGACCCGGACTTGCGTCAGCGTTGGAGCGGCATCGTGGCAGCCACACCGCAACTCGCCGACGACATAGCCGCGACCATTCGGGGATGACGGAGAATTCACTCTCTCGTCACCCGTGGTTGACGACACGTTTCCGCCAGGGAGCGTCGCTGTCGTCACGCTGTAAGGGTCATGTCGCCAACGGACAATCGTCTGCGTCGACCCGAACGACTGGCGGTCATCGGTGCCGGCTACATCGGACTCCCGACTGCCGCCGGTTTCGCCGACCTCGGCTACGAAGTGACGTGTGCCGAAACCAACCCCACCAAACTCGCCCGCCTGGCGGCTGGGCAAGTGGATCTGCATGAACCCGATCTCGAGGACCTGGTCCGCCGCGGACTGAAGACTCGGCGACTGTCCTTCGTCGACCATGCGCAGCGTGCCGCGGGCGACGCATCGATCGTGTTCATCTGCGTGCCGACGCCACAAGCCGAGGATGGTTCGGCCGACCTCACGTTCGTGGAGTCGGTGGTCGCCGACATCGGTCCCCTGGTCCGACCGGGCACCATCATCGTCACCCGCTCGACCGTGCCGGTCGGAACGGCCGATCGTCTGCGCAACATCGTCGGACGCCGCGACGTCCACGTGGCGTCGACTCCCGAGTTCCTGCGCGAGGGCAGCGCCGTACGCGACTTCTTCCACCCCGACCGAATCCTCATCGGGGCCAGCGAGCCCGTGGTGCGTCGCCGGCTCGGCGAGTTGTACGACGTGTTCGGTGTACCGGTCATCGTCACCGACATCGCCACTTCGGAATTGACGAAACACGCGGCGAACGCGTTCCTCGCCACGCGACTCAGTTTCGTGAACGCGATGGCCAACATCTGCGAAGCCGCCGGTGCCGACGTGCACCAGATGATGCAGGTGGTCGGTCTCGATCCGCGCATCGGACCGAAGTTCCTCGCAGCGGGACCCGGATGGGGTGGTTCGTGCCTACCCAAGGACACTCGTGCACTCGCCTACGTCGCGCGTCAACTGGGCGAACCATTCACCCAACTCGAGAGCACCGTTCGCAGCAACGAAGCACAATTCGACCGTGTGGTGCGCCGACTGGCCGATCATCTCGACGGCTCGGTGCAGGGCCGTCGAATTGCCGTGTGGGGTCTGGCATTCAAGGCCGGCACCAACGACCTACGCGACTCCCCCAGCCTCGAGGTGTGCAAACGACTCGTCGCTGCAGGCGCAGATGTGACGGCGTTCGATCCGGCGGTCGGTGCCGCCGCGGTGTCGCAACTCGGTTTCGCCTACGCCGAGACTTCGATCGGCGCGTGCTTCGGAGTCGACGCACTGGTCGTACTCACGGAGTGGCCCGAGTTCGCCGCCACCGACCCGTCGCTCGTGGCCGCAGCCATGAGCGGTGACGTGGTGTTCGATACGAGGAACGTGCTCGACATCAACGAGTGGACCTCGGCGGGCCTGCGATTGGTGACCGTTGGTCGTAGTTCTCCCGATCCGCTGAACAGCAGCGCCAGCGCCAACGCCGCGTAACCAAGGCAACACGCGCCGAGCACGGCGCCGTAGCCGGCATCGATTCCCACCGCGAGCGCGCCCGCCGCACCGACGACGAACGACATGTTGTACACCACGTCGTAGGCGGCGAACACCCGGCCGAGCGACGCCGAATCCACGCTGGACTGCACTGCGGCGTCGCTGCACACACGAACGTTCTGGAAAGCGAACGACGCGACGACGATCGCCGCCATGGCCATGACGAACGAATCGACTGCGAGGATGCCGCCGATGGCGACCGCCGACACCGCCGCAGCGAGGATCGACACCGACTTGCGCGGCACGCGCTCGATGATCCACTCCGCGGTGAGCGTGCCGAGGAACGTACCCGCACCTGCCACGCCGAAGACCGCCGCGTAACCGGATGCTTCGATGGCGAAGCGGGAGTCGATCACGAGTGCAACGCACGCGTAAGCGACGCCGAGCAACAACTTGCCGCCGCCGCTCGAGACGATGGCGAACCGCACCTTGTGGTTTTGCAGTTGTGCCACGGCCGCCCGCCAGTCACGACGTTGCGTGGATTCCCGACCGCCACCCAACTCGGTGCGGACTCGTCCGTACGAGTAGGAGGAGAACAGGTGGACGAGCACCGCCACGCCAAAGACGATACGCACGTCGATCCGCTCGATACCGGCGGCGATCGCGACACCGATGAAGCCGGCGATCATGCTGAGGAGGAGACTGAGCGAATCCGCTGCGACCAACTGGTGTTTTTCCACGAGTCGTGGAATGGCGGTGGCGCGCACCGTGTACAACACCCGAGTGACGAGGAGCAGCAAACCAAAGGTGACGAACCCGACGAGTTGTCGCTGCGTGATCGCGGCAATGATGGCACCGATCGTGAGTACCGCACGCAACACCTGACCGCTCACCAACAAGTGCTGGCGAGCGAATCGGTCGGCGACGAAACCAGCCAGGGGGCCGACGAAGAGCAGTGGGAATGCCGCCAGCACCAGCCCCCGCAGGAACGAGGCGGTCGTGTCCCCCGGGTTCAAGTCGAACAGGAGCACCTGGGCGAGCCCCAGTGACGTCATCGCGTCGGCGACCTGGGACGAAACCTGTCCGCACATGGCGGTACGGAAGTCGCGCCGGCGGAGCACGTCGCGGCGACGGACGTGTTCCTTCACCTCGTCGCGAAGTATGTGAAAGTTCACCGAGGCCGACGCCACAGGTTCAGCGTGGCGTATTGCATGCCAACGAGTCGGGGGGTTTCGGTGAACAATCCCTGAATATTCACCCCATGTGGAAGTTCACCTTGTTCTTGCCGTTCGTTCAGAAAGTCTCAAAGTTCGCTCCTCACAGTGGAATCATGCGAATTGGCATCGTGACCGAGAGCTTCCTGCCGAGCGTGAATGGCGTGACCAATTCGGTGGTCCGTCTGCTCGAGCATCTCGAGCCGACCGGTCACGAGGCGGTCGTCATTGCCCCGGGGGATGGCCCCGACCATTACGGCCGGTTCCCGGTGGTGCGTGCCCGCAGCGTGTCGGTGCCGCGCTACCGCCATTTCGAACTCGGCATCCCCAGTCCCCGGTTGCGCGACACCCTCGAATCGTTCCGCCCCGACGTCGTGCACTTGGCCGCCCCGTTCGGGCTCGGCGCCTACGCCGGACGCGTGTGTCGCCAACTCGGGATCCCCACGGTGGCCGTGTATCAAACCGATGTCCCCGGCTTTCTCTCCCACTACGGTCTCGCCCCGACGGGCAACCTCGTGTGGAGGTGGGTCGGTCACATCCACAAGCAAGCCGACCTCACGTTGGCTCCGTCGTCGGCGGCGATCGAAGAGTTGCAGTCGCACGGCATCGGCAACGTGCACATGTGGCGCCGCGGCGTCGACGGTGAGTTGTTTGCGCCGCACAAGCGCAGCGAAGATCTGCGGTCGTCGTGGAACACCGACGGCCGCGTCGTCGTCGGCTACGTCGGGCGACTCGCGCACGAGAAGCGCGTCGAGGACCTAGCGGTGCTCGCCGACAACCCGCGCATTCGTCTGGTGATCGTCGGCGACGGTCCGCAGCGCGAGCGACTCGCACGCCTGATGCCCGACGCCGTCTTCCCCGGCTTCCTCTCCGGCGAGGCGCTGGCCGCGCACTTCGCCAGTTTCGATGTGTTCGTGCACACCGGAGCGAACGAAACCTTCTGCCAAACGCTGCAGGAAGCACTCGCGTCGGGCGTGCCGTGCGTGGCACCGGCACAAGGCGGGCCGCTCGACATCGTCACCGATCAGATGAATGGCTTCCACTTCGCACCAGGCGACACCGCACAACTTCGTTCCTGCGTGGAGCGACTGCTCGACTACGACACCCGCGCCCGCCTGGCGCAACGGGCTCGCGGCTCCGTCGAACACCGCACGTGGGCCTCGGTGAACGATCAACTGCTCGAGTACTTCCACGCGACGAGTGGACTTCCCAACTTCCCCACCCGAGTCATGTCGAGCGCGGCGTAGGAATATCGATGCGCATCGCTCACGTCGCCAATTTCTACGGAGAACGCAGCGGCGGTCTGCGCACCACGATGCACCGACTCGGCCACGGTTATCTCGAAGCAGGTCATGAAGTGCTGCACGTGGTACCCGGGCGCGACTTCGAACGCGAATGGACCGAGTCAGGCTTGCGCATCACCATTCCTGGTCGGGTTCTCGCCGGCACCGGCGGCTACCGGGTGATCGTGAACGTGGCCCGGGTGCGACGGATTCTCGACGAGTTCCGCCCCGACGCGCTGGAAGTGTCGGACCGCTTCACGCTCACCTCACTTGGTGAGTGGGCGAAGGAGAATTCGATTCGCAGCGCGGTGTTCAGTCACGAAACCCTCACTGGTCTGAGCGAAACCTTCGTGCGGGCGCCGTTCCTCACCTCGGCTCCCGTCGACTGGTGGAACGCGCGACTGGCACGTCGATTCGATCACGTGGTGGCGACCACCGCCTTCGCCGCCCGCGAATTCGAGCGCATCGGCGTGCGCAACATTACGCGAATTCCCCTCGGTGTCGACCTTGCGGAATTCCACCCGGCAAAGTTCGACGCTGAACTGCGCTCCAACATGCTGCGCAGCGACGCCGACACGCTCATCGTGCATTGCGGCCGCCTCTCACCCGAAAAGCGCGTCGACCGCAGCATCGATGCGGTCATCGAGTTGATTCGTCGCGGACTGCGCGTGCGACTGGTGATCGCCGGCGACGGTCCGAGTCGCGAGGCACTCGAACGTCAGGCGGCCGGCTATCCGATCGACTTCCTCGGGTTCGTCCACGAACGCGATGTCCTGTCGCGATTGCTCGCCTCCGCCGACGTGGTGCTCGCGCCGGGTCCGCTCGAGACGTTTTGCCTCGCTGCTCTCGAGGCGCTCGCCTCGGGTACGCCCGTCGTGGCGAGCGCCAGCAGCGCGGTGCGAGAGGTGCTCGGCGTGGATACCGCCGGAGCGGCCGTCGGTGAAATCGCCGACGACACGGCTGTGGCATTTGCCGACGCCGTCGAGCGAGTGCTCGCCACCACGGAGGCCTCGCGACGTTTCGCCGCACGCTGTCGTGCCGAACAATTCCCGTGGTCGCGCACCATCGAACGAATGTTGGAACTGCATACATCCACGCCGAACGAACCACGGCGGCAGGCGGCCTGACGATGCGCACGATGGTGGTGCTCGGCGACTCCGTCGGTTTCGGTGTGGGTGATGAGGATCACCAGCATCCGCACAAGGGCGTCGGCACGTTCCTGCACCAGGCACTCGTCGGCTTCTCGTCGTACTTCAACTACTCCCGACCAGGCGCACGCATGCGCGAGGTGTTCGAGGTGCAACTCCCCAAGGCGCTCGAGCACCAGCCCGACGTGGTGGTGTTGATTGCCGGCGGCAACGACGTGCTGCGCCAGAACTTCGACCCCACGGACATCTACTGGTCGATGTACGGAACCATCACCTCGCTCCGCGACAAGGGCATCGACGTGCTCACGATGAAACTGCACGACCCGAACAAGAAGATCCGCCTGCCCAAGCGCCTCGCCCGGTTGTTGAACCAACGGGTGGAGATCCTCAACCAGATCATCGACGACGTGTCGAACCTGCTGGGTGCGAAATGCCTGGATGTTCGACAGATCAACATCGCCTACGACAAGGCGATGTGGCACATCGACCGCATGCACCCCAGCCGTTTCGGCTACCACGTGCTCGCCCAACACTTTGCCAACTTGCTCGCCCACTCCGGCCACGAGGTGCGCGACGTCACGGCGCCGATCGTGCGACCGCGCTCGCGACGCGAGAACGTCCGCTGGATGATGCGCATGGGACTGCCTTGGTTCCTCAAGCGATGCAAGGACCTCTTCCCCGGTGTCGGTTACCTGCTCGTGCTGGAAACTTCCAAGGACGTCATCCGCGCGATTCGAAAGCGTCGCCAGCGCAACGGCGCGCCCGGCCTCACAAACCCTGCGTGGAGTCGACCCGAACGTCGCTCGCTCGACGGCGGCGCACTGGACATCGCCGCCTAGGCAACTGCTTCGCGAACCTCCACGCGGGCACCCACGACGGCAGCCGCATCGAAGCGAAGGTGGCGCACGGGTGGCACTTCGATTCCCACTGCGCCAAGGAAGGCGGCGGTTGCCCGACGCAGTCGCAGCACCTTGCGCGGCGTGATGGACTCGAACGGATCACCGAAGTTGGCGTTGCGGCGCGCCTTCACCTCGCACACCACGAGCACGCCGTCGCGCCAGGCGACGACGTCGAGTTCGCCACGCGGACACCGCCAGTTGCGCGCGACGATGGTGTAGCCCCGACTCGCGTACCACGCAGCGACGAGATCTTCTGCGAAGCGGGCTCGCGCCGCATTCGCCCGCGCGCGGGCGGCTAGATGTTGCTGCTCGGCAACTCTTCGATGTTGAGATCCTTGAAACTCAGCACGCGCACCTTGGGCACGAGGCGGGTCTTGCGGTACATGTCCCATACCCATGCGTCGGTGAGCGTGATCTCCAGCAGTGGGCGCGGGCCCTCGGAGAGCACCCGCACGTCGACGGTGTTGGCCAGGTAGAACCGGCGATCGGTCTCGACTGCGTACTTGAACATGCTGACCACGTCTTGGTATTCGTTGGCCAACTGCAATTCGCGTTCGGCTTCGTACTGTTCGAGATCGTCAGTGTTCACGAACGACCCCACATGACTGTGTGCGAGCGGAACGCAAGCGGGCGACGAACTTAGTCTTCGCGCTTTTCGCGGATTTTCGCGGACTTGCCCGCGCGGTCGCGCAAGAAGCCCAACTTGGCGCGGCGGACCTGTCCGTGGCGCAACACCTCGACCTTTTCGACCGATGGCGTGTGCAAGGGGAAGGTGCGCTCGACACCGACGCCGTAACTGTTCTTGCGGACGGTGTAACTCTCGGAGATGCCCGAACCCTCGATGGCGATGACGTCACCCTGGAACACCTGGACGCGCTCCTTGTCGCCTTCTTTGATGAGCACGTGGACCTTCACTTCGTCGCCGGGGCGCAACTTGGGAATGTCGGTGCGGAGGTGTTGCTGGTCGACGATGTCTGTGGGTTTCATAGGGAACTTTCAGGATACGGCAGGCCGGGGAACTCTTCCAACAGACGCTTTTCTGCATCGTTCAGCCCACCGCGTTGTTCGATGAGGTCGGGTCGCACGGCGATGG